>SMTZ1_10000025_pt1 | contig 104161 bp, 95 predicted proteins | sample DeeMarSWOR136_30_FD_25667 | JGI IMG/M metagenome (IMG submission 25667) | reverse complement strand
GAGGCGATACAGTATCGGAGCTTGGATAAGAACGTCTGGCAGAGGCTGTAAAGCCTCTTTGATGTCAGTGATAACAGAAAGATTACGGCGATAAAAGACCTCTGTGATTACGGTGATAAAAGAAAGATTGCAGTGATTGTGATATGCTAAGCATATCACAGGATATCAGAGGATCAGATAATCAGGAAGAGGATATCAGGATATGAGATGTATATGTAGGAGGTAATTAATGGGTGATGGTCTTAGATGTCCATTCAAAGGTGGTGGCCGTCCTGAGGAGTGTGATAAGGAGAAGTGTGTCATGTGGCACGAAGGTGGTTGTGCGTTTGTGCACATCGCCAGAGACCTCGGGATAATTAGCGAGACATTACGTCAGAGAGGAAGCGCGACATACTGAAAGTGTCGACCATTCGACAAAAATCTGACTTCCTTTTTAGATATCAATACTGTACATGAAAACGGTGAATGGATTGTTCGGAAGTCCCTCACAAAAGTCTTGACAAATCAAGAATTTATAGTATAATCTCCTAGACTTAAGACTAAATAGTCTTTGGTGCTTGGAAAAGGAGAGCGAAATGGGAAGACGCGGCGGTTCATTGATTCTAAGACACGGTGGGGAACAGGGTAGCAATGATTAACATATACCATTGCAAGAAATGTCATTATGAATGGGAGAGCATCAAGTATGAGTTTAGGTGTCCTCAATGCGGTGCAGATGTTGATGCAATGGTTGAGATGCCTCTCCGATTCTACAATCAACTCTTAGAAAATCCAGACAGTTTAGAACAGGACCTAGGAGAAAAAGGGAGCGAGACTGGCAACGGCTATAAAACAGGATGTGCTGTGAGCGCTACTGATAGAAGGAAAGAGATTGAAAGATTGTATGCGACAAAGAACAAATGTATTCGCCAAGTAATCGAGAAGTATATTAAGTGTGTAGTAGTAGATCGTAAGGATAGAAACTTCTTAACCGCTCGGATAAATAATGGTAGGATAGAAATAGTAGATGAACCGAGCGGCACGGTTATTCCATGGAGCGAGTTAGACGACAATGAGCAATGGGTTCTCTGGAATAGCTTCAATGAAATTTTAGAAAAAATAGACAAGATACGACGCAAGAAGTAAATTCCGGAAAAAACTTTTAGTCCAGACCATACTTTTATAATCATCAGGCGTTGGACGGTTGACATCATAGAAAAATAGGATAGAATTACCGATGTTGTTATTAATAGAAAATGTTTCAGAAATCCTGACGATGAAACATGGCATCGGTGTAGTTAATGATGCCTCCATTCTTGTTGAAGATGGTGTGATTAAAAACATTGGTCAGATAAAGATTGGTAGGAGAAGAATAAAGACAATCGATGCGCATGGCTGTGTCGTGTGTCCTGGATTTGTTGATTCCCACACACATCTGGTGTACGGTGGTTCTCGCGAAGATGAATTCGCGCTCCGTGTTACTGGCGTGAAATATGAAAAGATTGCCAAGGCAGGCGGCGGTATCGCGAGTACCGTAAAGAAGACGCGCGAGACGACAGAGCAGGAATTGTATGAACTCGGTATGGGGAGAATAACCAATGTCGTCAAACATGGTACTACTACAATAGAATGCAAAACCGGCTACGGGCTCTCAACCGCTGAAGAATTAAAGATGCTCAGGGCAATCGATAGGCTAAAAAAAGATGCTCCAGTTGATATTATTGCAACCTATCTCGTTCATACTATTCCTCAACACATGAAAAGAAGAGACTATATTGACCTCGTCATCGAGGAAACAATTCCTGAAGTTGCCAAACAGAGATCGGCAACATTTTGTGATATTTTCTGTGATAAGCTCGCCTTTACGAAGAAGGAGAGTGAAAAAATATTATTAAAGGCGCGGGCGTGTAACCTGGGACTCAAGATTCATGCCGATCAATTTGCCAATACAGGAGGTGCGCGCCTCGCCGCGAAATTAGAGTGCTCATCTGCTGACCATTTAGAGTATACAACGAAAAGCGCAATCAATGCGATGAAAAGAGCGGGTGTTATTCCGACGCTCCTCCCGGGTGTAACATTCTTTTTGCAGATGAAAAAGAAACCGAATATAAAAGCCTATAGAGACACCAGGTCTTCTGTAGCAATTGCCTCAGACTATAATCCTGGATCATGTATGATTTACTCGATGCCGAAAATTATATCGTTTGCGTGCATTCTCTATGGTATGCACATTGAAGAAGCACTCATCGGAGCAACAAAGAATGGGGCAAAGGCGCTTGGCCTCTCTGAGCGCATTGGTAGTATAGAGATTGGCAAACAAGCAGACCTTGTTGTATTGAGTGTCGATAATTATAAAAAAATTCCATACTATTTTGGTGAGGATATAGTGAAGTATACGATTAAAAAAGGACGGGTAATTTATGGAGAAAATTGTTGAGTGTATTCCCAATTTTAGTGAGGGAAGAGACCAGGCAAAGCTTGATCAGATCTTAGCTGAAATTAAGAGTGCAGGTGTAGAGTTACTCGATCAGGAAAAAGACCCCGACCATAATCGTGCTGTGGTTACCTTTGTCGGTGAACCTGAGGCTGCACTCGAGGCTGCGTTCAGGGCAGTGAAGAAGGCTGCAGAACTGATTGATCTGACAAAGCATAAGGGCGAGCACCCCCGAATGGGAGCAACCGATGTAGTACCATTTGTACCAATCAGTAATATGACGACGCGTGAGTGTGTTGAATTGGCAAGACGCCTGGGAAAGAGAATTGCCGATGAACTAAAGATTCCCGTCTATCTCTATGAAGCGGCTGCGACGAGGCCAGATAGAGAGAATCTCGCCAATATCAGGAAGGGTGAGTTTGAAGGTTTGAGAGACGAGATCGAGACAAATCCTGATCGTCATCCGGATTTTGGAGAGCCAAAGATTCATCCTACCGCTGGTGCTACAGTAGTCGGCGCACGATTTCCCCTTATCGCATTCAACGTAAATCTTAACACTGAAGATGTCTCGATTGCACAAAAGGTTGCCCAGGCAATACGCTTTGGGAGTGGCGGATTTCGATATACAAAATCACTCGGTTTTGAACTGAAAGAGGAGAAGCTTGCCCAGGTCTCCTGTAATATGACCAATTACACGAAGACACCACTGTATCGCGCGTTTGAGACTATCAAACGCGAGGCACAGAGATACGGCGTCACCATAAAAGAGTCTGAGATCGTTGGCCTCGTGCCTGAGAAGGCATTAATCGATACGGCAATCTACTATCTCCAGCTTGACCGTTTTAATGAAGAACAAATCCTTGAGTACAAACTCCACGGAAAGGCTGGGAAACAGTCGATCATGGATTTTCTCCATGTCTTGGCACTCGCCAAACCGACACCTGGCGGAGGTAGTGTTGCAGCACTTCAGGGCGCACTGGGAACCGCCCTTTTGTCCATGGTCACAGGCATTACCGTAAATAAGACAAAAGATAAAGAATTGGAAGATTTCCATGGCTTTCTGAAATTGACTACGTACGAATTCTATAAGTACATCGCGAAGGACAAAGAGGCATTTGACAAAGTAATTGAGGCCTTTAAAATGCCTGAGGACGGTGATGACGAAAAGAAACACAAGAAGGCGGCCATCCAGAATGCATACAAGCATGCTGCTCAGGTACCGTTTGAGGTATGTAAGAAGATCCTCTTCACCTACCCCTATGCGAAGATACTCGCCCAGAAGGGATTGAAGAATGCGATTTCTGACGTCGGTGTAGCTCTCTACTCCTTGCGGAGCGGTTTCATGGGTGCCCGGGTCAATGTGCTCATAAATCTTAATTCGATCATTGATAAAAAATTTAACGAGTCTGTTAAGACACAGCTCGATTCTCTTAGAAAACAAGAGGAAACTTACTACCAAGAAATTGAAAATCTCTTCTTGACAAAGTTATGAAACGGGTTATAATTTCGCAGGAACGGTTATGGTAGACGACAATCTGCTCAATAAGAGTAGTGTATACATACAGAATGGACAAGTTGAAAAGGCGCAAATTATTCTGCGCCATGCGCTCAACGATAATCCAAATCATCCGAAGGCCTTAGAACTTTCAGGGGACCTCGCATTAAAATTGGGAAGGACTGATGAAGCCATACAACACTACGATCATGCGAGTAGCAATTATACCAACAACAATCAATACGCCGAGGCGATCATCTGTCTGGAAAAAATCGTACAGACTAATAAAACAGACGGCGAGCTCTTTGCCAGACTTGCCGATTTGTATAGATCTTATGGTCTACCCAACAGAGGAATCGATACCATGATTGAACTCTGCACGCGAGCGATAAACGGTAGAGATGACGAGAGCTTCATCTCTGGTCTTAGGAAAATTCTTGAGTCACAGACCAGAAATCTCCACTTGCATTTCTCCTTTGTCAAAATTCTTACCTGTCTCGAGCGTACACAGGAGGCAGATAACGAGTTGAGCAACTTAGAATCGCTTGCCAAGGAATTCAACGATGAGAACATGCTTGAAGAAATCAAGAAAATGAAACCTCAAAAGGATGGTGGTGAAGAACTGGACCCAAAGAGTCGTATCGAACTCGGCAATCTCCTCTATGAAATTGGTTCAAGAGATGAAGCAATTGTTGAGTTTGAGAAAGCAGTGAGTGATTTGATCGATAATAATGAGATTGATGAAGCGCTTCATGTCTTGAATCGTATTGTTGAGATCGATCCGGACAATACCAAGGCCCATGACAGAATCAAAGAATTACAAGGTGAGAAACCAGCAGAGGCTGCCGAGAAACCAGTATCTGAAGAGGTTCCAGAATCCGAAGCAGCGGCTGGGGAGATTACTCAACAGGTACCTGAACAGACAGGAGAAGAAGGCGTTCCAGAAACAGTGACAGAGGAGGTTGGGCAAGAGGAGGTCCCTCACGAGGTGGTCGAAGAAAAAGCTGAGGCAGCTCCACCAGAGGCAGAAGAGGTTCTGGAGACGTTTCAGGACTTGAGGGAAGAGATCGAGGGATTTGTACCGGCAACAGAATCTGGGGAGAAGGCAGAGGTTCATGAAGCCGAGACAAGAGAAGAACCGAGTGAGAAACAGGCCGAGGAGGCTGCACAACTCGAAGGGCAGATAGCCGATATTGAATTTCTGCTCAAGGAGACCGAAGAACCAGCACCACCGAGTTTTGAGATTGCCCAGGAATTTGATGAGTTCAGAAGTTCGATCACCTGGCAAGAGGAAGATGTCCAGAAGATATTAGATCTGGCGAAGATGGCATTTGAAGCAGGACTGTATGCAACTGCACTCAGTTATGTTGCAGATATTAAGGTTAATAAAAAGACGTGGCCACTCTCATTAGAGATCAATGGTGGGTCACTGGTGAAGTTAGGTCACTACAACGAGGCGATGAAGGCGATCGCACCTTCGCTCCTCTTAGAGGAGATTCCAGAGGATCATAAGACAGAGTTACGGTATCTGCTTGCAGCTGCCTATGAAGGTATGGGAGATTTTGATAATGCGGTGCGAGAGATTGAGCGTATCATGAGTACCAGACCGAATTATAAAGATGTGAACGAGATCTATGCACTCCTTACTGGACGAGAGGTCGTGCACGAAGAGCGTGCCGAGGTGGTTGCACAAGAAAGGGTCAGTATAGAAACAGAAGCTCCGCCTCCACCAGAACCCGTGCCGCCTGTTGAATCAGAAGAACGTCGAGAGGCACCTCCCCCAGAAGAGGTATATCCAACTATTGTCGAGGAACAACCCAGTGTCCCTGAAGAGAAGGTTGCTGAAAAACCAACAGAGGAAGAACCCGAAGTTGAAGAAAAGAAGGGTGAAAATATTACTTTTCTCTAAAAGAGGAGGTTAAGTGGGGTATCAAGAATTTTATAGATTTAAATGTGAACCGTTTGCGAATCATCCTGATCCAAAATTTTATTTTAACTCCCCTCAACATGCCCTAGCCAGAGAGTACCTTATGCATTCGGCTCAGGGAACCAGGGGGCTGGCAGTCCTTCTTGGAGAAATCGGGACAGGCAAGACCACACTTGTGCGTAAGATTTTGAGTGAACTTTACTCCATGGGCAATTATCAGGTCGGTCTAATTGTCCTTACACACTCTGAGTTTGCCCCTGGTTGGCTTTTCACGAGAATTGCCCATCTCATCGGTCTCAGAGACATTGGTTCTTCAACGACCGAGGTGATAAGCAGAATATCGCAACGCCTGAATGAGATATATCAACGAAACGAAAAGACCATTATCATCATCGATGAGGCAAACAAGATTAAGACCCCTGACATATTAGAGGAGATCAGGGGGCTGTTGAATCTCGAGATTGCCGATACCCGATTAATCTCCTTTATGCTCAGTGGCCTCCCAGAACTCGAGACATACCTCGTTTCGAACCGTGCGCTGAGTCAACGTATTGCGGTAAAAGTGAAATTAAAACCCATGGGGAGTGATACAGTAAGGGCATATGTCAATCATCGACTGAGTATCGCCGGCGCAGACCGAGAAATCTTTTCACCGCGCGCACTCGATTTGATCTGTCGCTATGCAGATGGAAGGCCGCGACTGGTCAATATCACTTGTGACAATGCACTCTTAGAAGGATATATTCAAAGGAAAGAACATATCGATGAATCGATCATCGATAGGGTGGTCACTAATTTGGGAATAAAATTTGAGTAATGGAAGATCTCGGTGCGGTAAAGAGGAAGATTGCTGAGCTTGAATCCAAGGGTGAGGCGAAAAATGCCGTTGCCGAGTTAGAAAAAGCAATCCAAGATTTTCCAAAAGAAGGTTCCCTCTACAATAAACTGGGTGATCTCTATATCAAGGTCAACCGAAGAGCGGATGCCTTAAGCATCTATGAACAAGGGGCCAAGGTCTTCAAGGAAGAGACATATTACCCGAATGCAATTGCATTATGTAAAAAAATCCTCCGGCTTGATAAAAACCGAGCCGAGGTCTACGGGATATTAGGGGAGCTTCACAAAGAACTAGATCAACGGGGTGAGGCAGCGAATTACTTCCTCGAGTACGCCGAGCGTAAGATGAAACAGAATGATATGGAGGCCGCCCTTAAAACATATAACACAATCAAAGAGTTAGTCCCCAATAATCCGAAGATTCTCGAGACGATTTCTGCGATATATGAAAAGGTTGGTAAAAAAGAGGAGGGTGCAGAACTTCTCAAAGAGGCGCACGAACTAGAAAAAGAGCAGGAGAAGTTAAGAGAGAAGATGGGTGCAGAAGAGGTGGCCGAGGTAGTACAAGAGCCGGTGCATGAAGAGAAGGGAGAAGAAAAGATTGAAGAACCCGCAACCGAGGAGGCTCAAGCGGGAGCGGCAGAGGTCCTACAGACTGTCGAGGGCAAGATTGAAGACGCCGTTGAATCTGCCGAGGAAGAGCACGAAGAGGAGAAGGTTATCGAGGAAAAGGTTGATGAAGAGAATGAGGGAACCCCCACAGAAGATTTAATCTCGCCCGAGGTTGCTGAGTTGTTAACTGACGATACGAGGTCAGCGGTTGAGGAGGAGGTGACTGCCGAAGAACCACCGAGGGAGTTATCCGATATCGACAAGACCATTGAATTGGGGGAACTGTATCTCAACCTGGGCTCTGAGGAGGAGGCAATTGATTGTTTTCGCGGTGCTGCAGATGAGGCATGGGAACAGAAGAATTACAGTACAGCCCTGACACTTAACCAAAAAATTGCGAAGTTGAGACCCTTTGATTTGAAATCACGCCAGCATGTTGTTGAGATTGCTCAGGTCTTAGGTGATAAAGGACTACAGATACAGGCCTTGCTCGACTTGGCTGAATCATTAAACCGCAGAGAGGTGAAGAACGAGGCTCGAGAGCTATACAAGCAGGTACTCGAGATCGACCCGGCAAATACGACAGCACACGATATGCTTGCTACAATTGAAGAACCTACAGATTTCATCGATCTCGGTGCCGTTCTCAGAACAGAATTAGCTGATGGTAAGAGATCCGATGCTCCACAAAGCATGGAGGATCTGATTGCACGATTTCGCCAGGAGGTCTTTGAATCAATCGGAGAGGGAGATTATCATTCCCGGTATGACCTCGGTGTTGCCTATAAAGGAATGGGACTGTATCAGGAGGCAGTTGAGGAATTTGAGATCGCCGCGAAGGATACAAATCTTAAACTTAAAGCTCTTGAGATGATCGGTTCATGCTTCTTGGAGCGTGGCAAAATCGATGATGCGGTCAGGATACTTCAAGATGGATTAAAGGTGACTGATCGCCCGACACGTGAATATTTCGGCATCCATTTTCTTCTCGGTAAGTGCTATGAGAAAAAGAAACAGATGAGGGAAGCCCTGAAACAGTATTTAAATGCATACCGCATTGACAAATCGGTTCCCGAACTGACTCAAAAGATGAATGAACTCAAGAGCAGACTAGAGGCCGAGCTGAAGAAAAAAGGTAGGAGGGTGACGCGTAAAAAGGCTGAAGAGAAAAAAGCTAAGGCTGAGATCAGTAAAATCGAAACCAAGAGATCCAAGATAACCTACCTGTAATAATTAACGCATGGGTTACGAGTCATTTTACAAATTAAAGACACATCCCTTTAGTTTTGCTACAGATGAGAAGTTTTACTATGACTCGCCACAGCATTCTAAGGCGTTGATTAAGACCTCTCATGCTGTAGAAACTGACAAAGGCTTAGCTCTTCTCATAGGTGACATAGGTACTGGTAAGACCACCTTATCGAGACGTCTGTTGGATCAACTCATAAACAAGGGGGTAGAGGCGACACTCTTAGTGATTATACATTCTGAGATTACATCCTTGTGGTTTCTCAAGAAGATAGCCTTGATGTTGGATGCTGCCTCAGATTCCGAAAATAAGATAGAGATAATTACTGCGGTGTATCATCGGCTGGTGGATCTTTCTGGCAAAAACAAAAAGGGTGTCATCTTAATCGACGAAGCAAACATGCTTCAGAGGAAAGAGATTATGGAAGAAATAAGAGGGTTACTCAATCTTGAATCTGAACATGGTAAACTATTGAACTTCGTATTGTTCGGTCTGCCGGAAATGGAGGATTATTTAAAACTTGACCCTCCACTCTATCAACGCGTCGCAGTCCGTTGCGTTCTTGAACCACTCGACAGCAGAGCTAGTATTAATTACATCAACCACCGCCTTCACGTAGCAGGGTGTAGGAGGTCGCTCTTTACAGAAGAGGCGATGAAAAATATATACATGTATTCTCACGGAATACCTCGGACAATAAACGCAATATGTGATAATGCATTATTAGAAGGATTCCTTTTGAAGAGGGACGTGGTTGATGAAAAAATTGTTGATGATGTAAGTCATGACCTCGGTCTTACATCTCAGGAAAGATGAAAGGGTAATGTGACAGGGGATACTTTTTCCTCAAATCAGCATTACGCCGATCTCCACATCCATTCGATATACTCTGACGGTTCATTGACACCCTTTGAAATCGTAAAAGTTTCTAAGGAACTTCAGCTCAAGGTAATATCTATCACTGATCACGACACAATATCTGGTGTTGAAGAACTGATAGAAGTAGCTCAGGGTGACGTTGAGGCTATTCCTGCAGTTGAAATGAGTTCTAATATTGGCGATTTCGATATACACATTTTAGGTTATTACATTGACTGTAATGATGGTGATTTGCTGAGGTACTTAGAATCTTTCAAGAGACATCGTACTGAAAGGATAAAGAGAATTATTAGAAAGCTTTCGCACGATGGAATCAAACTCGAGTTTGAACAGATAAAGACCGTTGCTAAAAACTGTTCGCTCGGAAGACCTCATATTGCTGAAGTGCTTATGGAGAATGGATATGTGAAATCGATAAATGACGCATTTGTGAAATATCTTGGCTATAATGCACCATATTATGAACCAAAAAAGGATATCCACCCAAGGGAAGTGATAAAGAAAATAAAGAAGTCTAAAGGCATTCCTGTCATTGCCCATCCATCGACTATACATGATGAACAGATTATTTATCAGCTAATCATGGATGGTGCACAGGGTATTGAGGTATGGCATCCAGATCATACCTCAAGATGGCAGCAGAAATTGTATGAGATAGCTTTGAAAAACGGTTTATTGATGACCGGCGGGTCTGACTGCCATGGTAGACGATTTGGCACGATCCAGATCGGACTCACCGGCTGCAGCAAGGAGCACGTGCGTAAGCTCAAGGAGTGTTGGCAAAGACAATATGCTTAATGATATTAGTTCATAGATTGGCGTTTGTCTTCTTACTTTGCCCTCTGAGGTTCTTTGTGCTCAAGGAGGTATAGTGAACCAGGAAGAGATAAAAAGCATACTTCCACATCGTTCACCCTTTTTGTTTGTTGATGAGGTATTAGAAATCAGTGACACAAGAATTGTCGCAAAAAGGAATATTCGCGCCGATGAGTATTTTTTTTCTGGCCATTTTCCTAAAGAACCGATAATGCCTGGTGTCTTACTTGTTGAAGCACTTGCTCAGGCTGGCGGTGTCATGCTGCTTCGTAAACGCAAGGGCGCAATCCCCCTCTTCATGGGGATTGATCATGCACGATTCAGAAAAATAGTTCGCCCTGGTGATATACTTACTATGGAAGTAGAATTAATACAGGAAAGGGGCAGTATTGTCAAAATTTCAGGTGTAGCAAAGGTTAATGCTGAGGTTGTCTGTGAAGCCACTATTGTGGCAGGTATAAAAAAGTAACCACACTGTCTTTCACGTAAACACGATGAGTCACTCGATCATCAACAAGAAAGCAAAGGTCCATAAGTCAGTCACTATTGCCCCGTATTCTATTATCGAGGGGAATGTAGAGATCGGTGCCGATTGCACCATTGGGAGCTATGTCATCATAAAACAGGGAACAATTATCGGAGCAAAAAACACAATCTGTGCGGGCGTTCAGATTGGTGTTGATCCTCAGGATTACCATTTCGAGGGTGAGGCTTCACAGTGTATCATTGGCGAGGGTAATCTCATAAGGGAATTCACGACAATCTCAAAGGCTACTGGTAAAAATAGGGAAACGGTGATAGGGAACAACAATTTTATTATGACCTATGTACACATTGCTCATAACATTCGAGTCGGGAATAAGACAGTTATCTCGAGCGGCGCGCAGCTTGGTGGTCATGTCCAGATTGATGACTTTGCAAATATTGGCGGCCTTGTCGGAATTCATCAATTCTGTCGGGTAGGGAAATATGCCATGGTTGGGGCACATTCCTACCTCAATAAAGACTTGCCTCCATATTTGCTGGCGCGAGGGAATCGTGCGAGAGTCTATGGAGTAAACGTCAGAGGTCTTCAGCGCAATTCTTTCTCTCGGGAAGAGATTGAATACGTTAACGATTTATTCAGGATTTTTTATAAATCTACGCATACCGTCAGTGAGTGTTTAGAAATAATAAAAAGTAAAAAACCTATCAATCGATATGCCCGGGAGATGATACAATTCATCGAGACATCAAAACGGGGTATTCTTCTGAAGACATCTTGATTACCGTCTTTAGACTCAAAATCCAACATGCCAAATTTCAAGTCTTTTTTTCAACCTAAAAACGAAGATCTTTTTTTTGCAACAGGAAACGTGACAAATTCGAATAAGCAAAATACAATATAACAGAGTTTTAGAACATCTTGATCTAAATATTGTCCCGTAAAACGAGGATCTCCGCAGAGTCGCGTGGACTCTACGAGAGCCTACGGACCTCGTTTCTGAACTTCCAGAAACGGGATTTAGAGTTTAGATTCTTGAAATTAGAATTTCACTCTGAAAAGCAGACCCTCTCTTTGAAAACTAATCCATAGAGAAGGACTACATCTTGCACATCGGATTTTATCGAGCACGGTTGACGCTCATCGTATCTTCTTCTTATGTCGGTCCCTCTTCCTTCTTTTCTTCAACTTGTGTTTCTTGATCTTTCTTAATTTTCTTTTCCTTCCGCAAGGCATGTGAATTCCTCCTTTTTGATTAAGTATATAAAGATTTATTTCTCTGTCAAGTCTTTCACTCATTTCATGGTAAGGATTTTGGCTATCTTTCGTTGACAATGGAACTGTTTTGCATACAATATGGTGTGTTATTACTGTTTATTTGCAGCCAGGCGCTCTGTAATCTTGAAGAAGATATCTATACGACAATCAGTAGAGATTGGCAGACAAAACCCGTGGAATATTTTACCCGAGGGATAAGTTATGTATCATCACCGATACTCAATGCTGTTCCCCCAGGGATATTGTATCTGTATGAAAAGAAGGATATAGCCAAACAAGGAATTATTGCTTTTATCGGAAACTGTGTTACCGTACTCCCATTGAAGTATGTGATAAATCGTGAGAGGCCCAATGACGACCATAGTAGGTGGGACTCATCTTTCCCATCAGGGCACACCACGTTTGCCTTTACTCAGGCTGTCGTTTATTCACACCACTATCCTCAGATGAGACTTCCTCTCTTTCTCTATGCCGGCGTTGTTGGTTTTTCTCGGATTTATCAGGGAGAGCACTATCCTACAGATATCATTGGTGGTGCAGCATTGGGTCTTTTAACAGGCTACCTGACGATAAAGATATTTAATTAGACTAATTGGCGGGCCTGAGTTTATCCAAAAGCTCTAATCCTTTTTTTCGCCACTTTCCACGAAAATACCAGACTGAGACTATTGCTGCTTCAATGCCATAGGCAAAAATCAGTGTCCACCATACAGAGGTGAGACCCAATCCTAAATCGACGGCGAGAAACTGTGCCACAAACCAAACAGTGAGCCATTTGACACCACCAGCAAACATTGGCGGAAGTGTATAGCCCGCTCCGCGCAAAACACCGGTCATGCTCACCGTGACGGCACCAAAGATTAAATAGAATGAGGCGATGTGCATAAAACCGACGCCGTACTGTATGACCTGGAGATTATCAGTAAAAAGGCTGATAAGAAATTGTGCATTTGTAGCGAAGATGGTAGTGGAAAAAAGCATAACGACTACACTGAATATCATGGCAACACTACCAATCTGCACTGCCCTTTTGTCATCGCGGGCGCCGAGGCTTTGTCCAACCATCGTTGTAGTGGAAATCCCGATACCGACAATGAGAAGACTGGCTAGCTGTAGGATACGAATACCAATACCGAGCGACGCGAGGGCATATTCACTGAATGATGCAACTATTTTAAATGCCGCCATGACCGTGAATCCCATGAGAAGATAAGAGAATCCTACTGGAATGCCCACAGACAAAATAGTTTTTATCACAGCGGATTCGAGGCGTAGCGTATCAAAACGCTTCAGTTTTATTCCTGATTTCCCCTTCATCAAGATAAAGAGACCAAATAGGAAACTTATGCCCTTCGCAATCGCCGTAGCAATCGCAGCACCTTGGACTTCAAGTCGTGGAAAGAATCCAATGCCTAAGATGAGCAGTGGGTCGAGAACAACATTCGTGAGAGTAGCAACCAACATAATCATCATCGGTGTCTTCATATCACCGGCACCACGAAAGGCATAGTTTATGCTGAATGAGAGGAGCTGAAAGAAGAAACCGATGAAGACGATTCTTAAATATTCGGTACTGAGGACCAGTACCTGACCACTGCCACCGAGTAAGCCCATGATCTCTCGAGAAAAAATAAAACCCGAGACACTGACACATAAAGCAATGATGGAGGCAAGTTGTAGTGATTGCCGAATGATGCTGTTTGCCCTATCTGGCAACTCAGCACCAAATGACTGGGCTACTAATGCAACGGTACCAGATCCGATAATCTGTCCGACTGCCAAGATGAGAAAGAACACATTGCCCGCAAGGGAGACCGCAGCGATTGCTGTTGCTCCTAATCTGCCGACCCAAAAGATATCAACGACATTGTAGCCAACCTGCATCATGAACGCCAGTATTATGGGCCAGGAGAGGCTGATTAATTGTTTGAAGATACTATAGGAACGTTCCTGTGTGATGGATTTCATTGTGATAGAATATTATACACAGGATTTTGTTCTGGTAAAGAGTAAAAAAACAGACCTCCACAAAGGAGGTCTGCTTATTGTCAATAGTGTATACTAATAATTAAAGACGTGAGCGGTAGCGGTCTCTCAGTTCTGCCTTCTTCCCCTTGTTCCAACCCGATACCTTGGTGAAGTAACCGGTTACTCTGGTTATGTGGTCAACCATTTCACTATGGCAATGCGGGCATCTTGTCCGCAGTCCTCGAGAGGTTTTAAAGCAGTTATCACAGCTCGTAAATTCTGGTGAAAACGCAATCTGGGCATTGCGAGAATTTCTGAATGTCTTAATCACAAAGTTAGCAATCGATTCCTTTGGCGGCTGTGATTCGCCGAGCCAGACGTGGGTAAGTGCCCCTGCTTCGATCAGATCGTGAAATTTACCTTCGTACTTTACCCTTTCGATCGGATCGATGGGTACCCCAATATTAAGATAGGTAGAGTTGGTATAGTATGTAGAATTATTCTCTATATTACCTTTAACAACGTCCATGGACTCATCCGGGAAATGCTCGAGGTCCAATCGAGCGAGACGATGTGCGGCTGACTCGGCTGGCGTCTGTTCCATGACCAATCTGAGGTCATAGATTCTTGAGAGTTCCTTGATGCGTAGGTAGAGGTAGGCAAGCACCCTGAGCCCAAAACGTAATGCAGCTTCACTCTCATGCATTTCATGACCAATATGATACTGTACGAGTTCGTTCAGGCCGAGTAATCCAATGAGGTAGGTTGCACGATAAAGCCGCAGGTATGGTTCGCCATCTCTATTCATCGTAAGGAGCGCTAAAGGTCCCTCATTTTTCAAAGCGATGATTTTTTCAATAAAATGCTTTTTCTGGACATGTGCCTTTGCAGCATACTCTAATAATTCATCGAGTTTTTTGAACAAGGTATCGTCATCATGGTGTGCTGCATAGGCTGCACGTGGTAGATTCAAGGTTACATTCTGCAGGGCAGTATAACGCATTTTCCAGGGTGTGTGGGCATCAGCAAGATCAGACTCTTCGAGTTTAAATGACAGCCTACAGCATTCAGATATCTTCGCGGTCTCACCTCGGTCAAATACATAGTAGGTGTTCCCCCGTTGCGATGAGACATCGGCGATGTGATTGAGAAAATCTTCCCAGCCCGGCGTTTTGAAGAAGTCTTCGGTTATATGCACCAGAGGTTTGGGGAAGAAGAACGGCCTGCCAATGCCGTCACCATGCATGTATACATCAAATAGTGCCCACGCAAATTGCTGTGCAACATCGGCATAATCGTTGTACTTCTTACCTGTATACTCACCGCCTGGACCAATTGCCTCGACATTCCTGAAGTGTTTCGGAATTTCCCAGTAGAGGTTCAGATCTGAAAATATTGCTTGACCGCCGCGTGCCACGGATTGCTGAGAGTATTCGAATATAAGCATCTGGGCAAGTTGATGGATTTCGCGATCATTCATCCCTGTTAGGAATGGAGCGAAGAAAATATTCACTGCATCCCAGCCAATAGCTCCAGCAAAATGTCCCTGGAGTGCTGCAGAAAATTTGACCATGTGGGCAAGCAAGGTGTCTGCATGTTTGGCTGGTTTAGCAATCGAGAGCGCATTGGGTAGATTGAGCCCATATTTTTTCACATATTCTAAGGATTGTCCTGAACAGTAGGGTCTATCGCCGAATCCAAGGTCGTGTAAATGGATATCTCCTCTAATATGAGCATCGGCGACATCGCGGTCAAACACCTCGGAGAGCATATACTGTTTTTTGACCGTCTCTGCGATGGTCATGTTCGTTGCCTCAGGATTGTGCGGGATATTTGCATTCTCACGATTGGCGTAAAGGATTATTCTCTCCGCATCAAAGAGGGGTACTCCTAATCGTGTGTGACGCAGCCGTGAGTTTTCAAGGCCGTGTTCGATGAGCTTTACATTAACAATCTCACGGATGAGAGAGGAAGATATGAGATGCACATTAGAATTCAAGATGGTTTCCTCGGTCTCTTCAGCAATCTTTTCAGCGAGGTCCATAGCTAACCCTGTTTCATTCTGCAATGCATCAATAATTCTTCTGCGATTCCATGAGACAAAATCATCGTCTGATGTACGAACGAAGAGCGCATAGTCAGTTGCCTCGCGCTCATCAGGTTCCTTTTGGAGAAGTCTCTTTTTCCTCAATATCTCACGCTGTTTACGGTAAAGAATATATGCCTTTGCCGTACGGGCATGGCCGTTCTCAATGAGCACCTTCTCTACGACGTCCTGGATCTCTTCGACTTCGGGCATCTTGGCGCCCTTCATGGTATATAGAAAGAGAACGACTTCATCTGCCAATTTTCGAGCGAGCTTCCTATTTTCACCACCCACTGCCTTTGCAGCTAGATAGATTGCATGAGCTATCTTGGATTTATCAAACGGAACTATTGCTCCGTCCCTCTTTTTGACACTGTGAAAGATTACTTCCTCAGGAATTTCTGCTGAAATTCCAATCCTTAACGACGCCTTTTCTGCTGTTTTTTCTTCCATCTCCGCTCCTTTTTTATCTTTGACAACTCTCTTGTGAATTTATCGATATTCGTAAATTTACGATATACCGAGGCAAATCTGACATAGCTTACTTCATCAATTTCAAATAGACGCTCGAGAACCATTCTGCCGATATCAGAAGATTTTATCTCGGTTTGATATCTGTCAGATAGATTATCCTCGACTTCATTGACAATGGTTTCGATCTTATCTGCCGATATCGGACGTTTTCGGCATGCTGTTGCAATGCCGTTGAGAAGTTTTGTTCGATCATATGGTTCCCGCGTGCCATCCCGTTTCACGATGACCAGGGGGATTCGTTCAATTGTCTCATAGGTGGTGAATCGAAAATGACAAGCACCGCACTCCCGTCTTCTTCTCACCACTGAACCAGCTTGAGAGGTCCTTGTTTCTAAAACCCTGTCGCCATCGGTTCCGCATCGCGGACATTTCATAAAGTCTCCCAAAAAACACTATATATAGAGTAGTTGAACAATTATAACCACAATTTGATATTTGTCAAGGGGGAAGATGCGATAGGGAAATTCTAAATTACCAATGATAAATACTAAGCAAATTCAAATCACAAAACCGAAATGTTCAAAACGTTTTCTTCCTTGATAGATAGACTGAGTCAACCGTGTTTTGGATTTTAACTATTTGAATTTTGAGATTGTTTACCCCGTCAGATACAAATCTTATTTCACTAATGTAACTACAACATTTTCGCCGCGTGTATTGGCTCAAAAGCAATAAGCCGAGTAGAATCTAACGTGGTTTAGAAATTAGGATTTTGGATTTAGTATTTTTGTTTTTCACTTCAATGTCTTTCTTCTCGCATAGACATAACTGAGTTCTGCTCCGAATAAAAAGATATATGCCGAGTAATAAATCCATAAGAAAAGAAGGATGATCGCTGACAGTGAGCCAAATATTCTTGAATAGTCTACGACCCGTGTAATATAAAACGTGAAAAGATATTTTGCTCCCTCCCAGAGTAATCCAGTGAATATCGCACCGAAATATGCCTCTCTCAATTTTATTTTACGGTTTGGGAAAAGCCAGTAAATGAGCCCAAAGAGAAAGATGCTGAAGAGGATGCTCAATCCAGGCAAGAATTTTGCGAGCCCTTCGGCACCGATTGCGTTCACCCAAAGAGTGACCGCAACCGATGCAATCAACAGGATAAAGACCAAGAAAGCCGAGCCTATAGTCAAAAGGCTTTTTTTGAAAAACGGCCTGTCCTTCTTTACCTTCCAGATAACATTGAGTGTTGATTCTAATGCGCGAAATATACTCGCTACACCCCATAGAAACGCTATCACACCAATTGTCGCAATAACAATAGATGTCTGCTTTATTGCCGAGATATTTCTTATTATTTCGTCGATACCTATAGGGAATGCTTGTTTGAGAACCGGAACAATTTTGTCAATAATACTTTCAGAAGAGCCCAATATAAAAAGTGAAAAGGAGACCAATCCGAGAATGAGCGGAAAGAGACTGAATGTTGTCGCATGGACGAGAGCCGATGCAAGCAGGGGACATCGATCAGTATTAAACTTCCGGTATGCCCGTGATAAAAACCAAAGAGGTCTCTTCAGCATTGCTTACGGTATACGATTCGACCGCCAACAAAGACGATGACGATTTTTATCGTATCGAGATTTCTTTCGGTGAGCGGGTTCTTGTCCAGGATAACCAAATCAGCGAATCTACCGGTGTCTATTGTCCCCTTTTTGTCTTCTTCAAAAGTAGCGAAGGCTGGTTCTTGCGTATACATACGAAACGCATCAATTAAATCGAGCCTGCCGCAGGGAGAAGGATGTGTCAGGGCACCTTGAATGCCATAGAGTGGTCCGAGAGGCATACAGTCCGAACCAAAGATGACCTTTATCCCTGCATCGAGCAGTCTTCTAAAACAGTTCATTTCTCTGTATCGTTCAGCAAGGTACTGCTCATACAGACCACCCGGCTGCTGCCATCTCTTCACAAAATTCGGTTGCATTGAAGCAATCATATTCATTGCTGCCATGTGGCGGATGCTCGAACTATCTAACTTCTCAACATGTTCGAGTCTATGGCGCAGTGGATTTGATTTACCAATATGCTTTTTAAATGCCTTCAGTGCATGGGCAACTGCTCTATCGCCAATCGTGTGGATCATCAACTGAATACCATTATCGTTCGCTGTCTTTATGATATTACTCAATTTTTGTATCGACAACAAAATCGTGCCTCTTGTTCTTATTCTCTCATAGGATCGCATGAAGGCTGCTGTCCGTGCTCCGACAGATCCATCGAGATATACCTTTATTCCAGCAAACCTGAGCATTTCATTACCGAAACCACTCGACATTCCTGACGAGAGTACATCTCCCAGATATTTTGATTTTATATAGGCAGCAAATCTAATCTTGAGTCCTCTGTTTCTTTGCACCATTTGTAGAAGTCTGAACCGCTGTGGGTTTGTAATCTCATGAATAGAAGTTATCCCCTTTGCTGTCGCCTCAGCAATACCCAGTTCTATGGCTCGCTCAAGGGCACTATTATCTACCGGAAAAATCTTGTCCAGGTTGAGTGCAGCATCCTCATAGAGATGTCCGTTCTTTCGGTTGACCATCCTCCACTTTTTGGGGATAAGGTGTAATGCCTTTGTATTTGCTGCTGCAAAATGACCACAGATGCGCCGCATAATGACCGGTCTTCTCTTTGAAATCTTATCCAGGGTGTACCTGTTCAATATATCCAATCGAGGCGTATTCCAGGTACTCTCATCCCAGTTTGAACCGAAGACTACTTCATCCTCCTTGCGTAATCCAGAACGTAGTTTTTCAAGACAGTCATCTAAAGATCGGCAGTCCTCGAGATCTATTCTCTGTAGTTCAATTCCTCGAGCGATAAGGTGGGTATGGCTGTCTATAAATCCAGGTATCACATAGTTACCATTAAGGTCTATTTTTTTTACATGCCGTGGAAGACGTTCTCTGTGTAAATAGATTTTCTCAATTAATCCATTATGGATTAAAATAGCATGAATGCGATGAGGATGTTTCCGAAAGGAGATGAAATGTGCATTACAGAGAATCGTTGGCTCCACCGTCAATTTATCCGACGACAATCGGTTCTTCTGTATATTTATAGTCCAACGGATGAGGTCGTAAGAGCGCGCTGCCGATTGTGATTGTCCCCACCCGCCCGGTGATGATAACAATTATTATTACCAATTTACTGATGGTAGAGAGATCATAAGAGAAACTGCAATACGATGATACAGCTGAACCTAATGAAAGTCCCACCGTGCCAATAGCAGAGAATACTTCAAAGAGCGCCTTGAGAGGGTGTGGGTTATCGAAAAGCATAATGAGAAAGAAGGCACCAAATACTACGCCTACCGAGAGGAAGACTATTACAAATGAGCGGTATGCCTGTTCAATTGGAATACTTCTTTTAGATGTTGATATATCTTTACCGTACCGTCCGAGGAGCAATTCCTTCACCCATTGGATGAGCAACACGAATGTTGTTGTCTTAACACCACCACCCGTGCCACCTGGTGACGCGCCGATAAACATAAAGAGCATAAGCACCACGAGTGTAATTGGTGAAAAAAGTGAAATCTTGATGGTATTGAATCCAGCAGTTCGTGGCGTTACTGCTTGAAAAAAGGAAGGTACGATCTTTTCAAGAAATGTGTATCCAGACAGACTTTTCGAACCCTCATAGAGTAAGATAAAGAGTGTTCCTCCTGTTATGAGTATGAGTGTCGTTCTTAACACTATTTGAGAATGGAGTGACAATCGTTTCTTTTCTCTCTTTATGATTACCGTGTAAAGATCTGAAATAACGATAAATCCAAGCCCGCCGGTGATAAATAATGCAGCGACAATGAGGGCAACAGATGGCGAAGAAGAAAAGAGGCTCAGATTTTCTGAAAAACTCGAAAAGCCAGCATTGCAAAATGCCGACACCGAGTGAAAAAATGCGTGACCTAAGGCTACCAGTGGGGTGAATCGTTGTTGAAATGAACAATAGAGTAAGACCGTACCTATGAGTTCAAGGGCGATGGTGATTCTGAATACCCGCCATGCGAATCTCCCGAGATTCTCGTAGGTAAGCACATTTATCGATTCTTTAAACAGTACTCGGTCCCGCAGTGAGATTTTTCGACCGAGGAAGAAAAAGAAGATTGTGGAAAGGGTCATATATCCCAAGCCGCCAATCTGTATGAGCATCAAGATGATGCTTTTACCGAATAGAGTAAAATCGAGAGCAGTATTCTTCACGATCAACCCTGTCACACACAAACTCGATGAGGCAGTAAAGAGGGCATCTATAATAGTTATCCCTCTTGTGGTAGAGACTGGTAGACAGAGCAATACAGTGCCGATGGTAATAATTCCTATATAGCCAAAGATCAAGACCCGTGGCGCATGTATTTCTCTCGAACGGCTCATTGTGTTTAGTTTATGCTCTTTCTATTGAAAGTCAAGGCAATCCGTTCTTTATTTTATTAATTCTTCCTGAGTGAATGATTGTTTGGTTATTTTTACCTTTTTTGCTGCCTTTTGGGCAAGACGATTCGCTACTTTATTTTCAGAACGTGGTATTAATATAAACGAGCATGCCTCTATTTTCGTCTTCATTCTCTTTACTCTCTTCATTTGAATAGCCATATGTGGTGAACGCACCTTATATTTGCCAATGAGCTGTTTGTAGACGAGTTCTGAATCGAGTTTTATCGTAGCGTATTTGACCTTCGACGTTATGAGCCACTTTAAGGCATGAATGAGCGCCTCGTATTCTGCAACATTGTTGGTGGTAATCCCTATGTACTTGGATATCTCTTCAATGGGCTTTGTTTGATCAGCATGTGGGAATACGGCAATGCCAATACCCGAAGGGCCGGGATTACCTCTGGATGCTCCGTCAATGTAAACTACGACTGAACGGGGTGCCTGTGATGACATGAATTACAGCCGACGGAATTTCCGTCAACTACCTTCAGCGTGCGTATAAATAAGAATTCGACCACAACTGTCACATAAGAGAATCTCTTTCCCTCGCTTCAGTTCATTCAAAAACTGAGGCGTGAGGTTGGCATAACAGCCAGTGCATGTCTCATCCCTAATAAGACAAACTACTTTGCCACGCACCTTTTTGATGTTTCTATACAATTCCCTAATATTTTTGGGAAGTTCATTATAATGTTCATCAAAACTCATCTGTAACTGTTCAGATTTTTCTGTGAGTTCTTCCTCGTTCTTTTTCAATTCAATTATTTCGCTTGTTCGCTTACTCACAAAATCTTCGGTCTCATCCTCTGTTTTGTCTATTGTATTCTTTAATTTCTCCTCCTCCTCTAACAAATTAATCATTTCATCTTCTATTCGCTTGTTTTCTTGCTTGAGGTAATCGATTTCATTTATTATCGCCCTGTATTCTTCATTTGTTTTAACCGCAAATGTCTGTTGATTCAATTTATTCGTTTTATTCTCGTTCTCAGCGAGATCACCCTCTTTCATTTTGTAATCTTTTCTGATGTTTTGTATTCTCGTTTGCTTTTCTATGACATTACGCTGTGCCTTTTCTATCTCTTTCTCCAGGGTTGCTCGTTCGAGTGGTATTTTTTCTATTCTTGATTGTGTCGTTTTGATATCATCGTCTAACTTCTGAATCTTTACGAGTAAGTCCAGAACATCTTCCATTGACATTCCTTTTTTAGTATTGGTCTCGCACGTGTCCCAGGGGTGGTTACTTTCTGAGGTATGGGCGGTACCCGACTTGAACGGGTGACCTCCTGCATGTCAAGCAGACGCTCTAACCAAGGCTGAGCTAACCGCCCGATATTCGGCATGCACTATTTTATCTATATTATTGCATTAGTCAATAGTGTATATTGACTTTGTCCCTAAGTGAAGTATAATTAAAATATGGGCGAGAGGTTTAAGAGAGAGATATACTCTTGGGCTATTGTGATTTTAGTGGTCCTCGTTTTGAGGGTCATCTTTGTCGAGGCCTATGTAATACCCACGAGTTCGATGGAGAAAACACTTCTTATCGGAGATGCCCTCTTGGTGAACAGATTTATTTATGGCATTAAGATTCCCATTCCGTTGACTGGTATTCAGATGCCTCTATTACCAGGACGAGAGCCACAGCGCGGAGAAATCGTTGTTTTTAAATATCCTTTTGAGAATAGAGATTTTGTGAAGCGGTGTGTCGCAGTTGAAGGCGACACGGTTGAAATTATTGATAAGGCATTATATGTAAATGGCGCGAGGATTGAAGAACCATATGTCTGGCATCTGGATAGGCGTAATTTTGACGGTGTCACCTATGATATGAGCAGATACCAAGATATATGGGCACATTCTCACCTTGGTGATACATTAGGATTTTATGCAAGAGATAATTTTGGTCCAGTTGTTGTACCTGAAGAATGCATCTTTGTGATGGGTGATAATCGAGATAATTCACATGATTCAAGGTTCTGGGGTCCACTGCATAAGAAATATCTCAAAGGTAAACCTCTTTTTATATACTTTTCATTTGACCCAGGCCGTGAGGTTCCAAGTTTCATTGAAATATTGAAGGTCTGGCAGTGGAGAGCGATCCGCTTGGTGCGGATTGGTAAGGCTACGTAGGTGTATTAAAAAGACGGTAAAATTCTACAAATTTGCCTAAAAGTTTACAATAAGAGGTGTGGGTTAATTTAATTATTGGCTGGACTCACGTGGTAAAAATCACCTCAAGATCGAACTAAAAGGAGTGCTCATGAAGAGAATAGTTATTTTATTTGCTGTGTGTATCTCTCCTTTTTTAGGACAGGAGATGATTGTCAGAGTGTATGCTCCCTCTTGGAGAGCCCTCAAGAAAATATCTTCTGGTTATTCATTAGATATTGCAGGCGCTCGCGCTGGTGAATGGTATGATATTGTTGCTGATCAGGGTTTAGTAAACAACATAATCGCCTCGGGTCTCGGCTACGAAGTTGTCGTGCAGAACCTTGCGCATGAAAAGGAAAAGGTACGTGGGGAGTACCTTTCATATAATGAGGCAAATGATAGTCTCAGGGCTATGGCCCAAAACCATCCTTCAATCTGTAAGCTGGACTCTTTACCCATTCCTACCTATCAAGGTAGGTGGCTCTATGGCGTCAAGATTTCAGACAATCCTCATAGTGAAGAAGACGATGAACCGGGATTTCTCATAGACGGAGTTCACCATGCACGAGAGTGGGCATGTGTTCCGATGGTCCTTTTCTTTGCCGATTCAATGCTCAGCTCTTATGGAGTTGTTCCTGAGATTACCGACATTATTAATACTACTGAGATATATTGTTTCCCGATAATCAACGCTGATGGCTATGTATTTGACTATGTGCCAGGAGGAAATGGGTGGCGTAAGAATCGCGAGCCATTTCATAGCTATACAGGGACTGACCCGAATCGTAATTATCCTGGATGCGCACCTGATATCGAGGGTGACTGGGGTGCCGTGGATGAAGACCAGGCAAGTCATAATCCCGGTGATGCAATATTCTGTGGTGCCTATGCGAATTCCGGTGATGAGACGCGGGCATTGACCATGTTTGCGAGATCGCATATTTGTAATGCCTACATGACCTATCACAGCTATGGCGAATTACTTATGTGGCCATGGGGTTGGACAGGTGCTCCACAACCCGATGCAGCGCTCCATGAACAGGTGGGAAATCACATGGCAAACATGATACAGCGTTTGGGCAGCGGTACGTATGGACGCGGCTCAGTGTATTCAGCGATTTATCCAGTGAGTGGTTCAAGTATGGACTGGTTCTACAGCTGGTGCCATTGGTTAGGCGGTATTGCAAATCTCTCTTTTACAACAGAGCTTGGTACAGAGTTCTATCAACCAGAGAATGATCTTGATAATATCGTGCGCGAAAATTTTAAAGCACTACAATATCTTGCCTCATTCCTGGATTCAATCGTGCTCTTAACTGAGGGTGTCGTACCGCCTCCAGAATTATATCCCCTCTACAGTGTCAATCAAGATTTTACTCTGTACTGGCATGCGAAGAATAGTAATGAAAATCATCCGGAACAATGGGAGCTGGTTGAGTTATCAGACCCATCAGTTATTGAAGATGATCTAGAATCTGGCATTGACCGCTGGGTGCTCGATGGCTTCACACTTTCCTCATCCCAAGCCCATTCTGACACCTACAGTCTCTTCTCAGGAAGTCAGAATAATATGAATCACGCAGTGAGAACTATCCATCCATATCTGGTTCAGCCTGGTGACTCAGTGACATTCTGGTGTTTGTACTATCTACAATACGATCGTGACGTAGCGGTCGTCGAGGTTTCCGTAAATACAAAGGAATGGTTTAATCTCGACACGACCCGGTTTACCGGAAATCACAGCACCTGGGAGCGACAGGCATACTCATTAGAGGATTGGGTAGGCAAATCGATTTATATTCGTTTCCGGTCAATGACCAACGACGCACTAACTTTTGATGGATTTTATGTTGATGACATCTCGCCGGTCTGTCTCTTTGCTACGGTGGATACCATTGCGTCGGATATTACCGATACACTCTATCAGTTTACGGGTCATTCTCCAGGAGAATACTATTATTACGTACGCGGCTACAATACGACGTGGGATTGGGGAGACTATTCATGTCTCGAGAAGGTTAATGTGAATGTGGGTGTTGAAGAATCAGATGATGCCGGCGTCGTTTCTCAAAACATCGTTTTTTCAATACAGCCGAATCCATTTAGAGAGATAACGGATATCAGATATGGGATGCCAAAAGAAGTGGATAGTAGACAGAAGATAGCTCCGTCCCCATGGGACGAGAGTCCTCGTCCTGCAGACGGGATAGTCAGCATAAATATTTATGACGTGATTGGAGGATTGGTCAAAGATTTTTCACTGCATAGTGCTTACTCCTTAGTTCCCACTTCACTAAATTGGGATGGTACAGACCACTTCGGTCGTCCGGTCCCTGCCGGTGTCTATTTTGTTCACATTAAGATTGATGATTACGAAAAGGTTGAGAAGGCGATACTACTGAGATAACAAACCCTCGGTTATGGCGATTGGACGTGATGTATTTTGTGAAAAATGATGTGCGCGTAAAAAATTTGGTCAGTTTGCAGCCGTGATATGAGGGAAAATATGGGGAGGTAAGATGAAGAAATTGCTTGGGATTTTGTTTCTTTTTATGATTCCTCTTGTTGCAGGTCAGATCACGAAGACTGTTACCTTTTCACAGGATGATCTTATTTTTTCGAAGGTCGACGGTTACGACGTGGTTGAGTTGAGAGGTTACCCGGCTTTCATTGACGCGGGAAAACCACGTGTACCTCGTGCTGTTCAGGCATTACTTATTCCAGCAGGCGCTCGACCGACAACCGTAGAAATAATTGCCGAGGATTGGATTGATCTTGCTGGTACCTATAATGTGGTGCCAGCACAGCCAGATGTTCGCTTACCAATGCCTGGAAGGGTTTTCACGCCGGAAGAATATCCACCCCACCCAGAGGTATACGGATCGGAGAATCCCTACCCTGAGGTAAAGATGCGTCTCAGTGGCAGTGGTAGCATGGGTGGTTACAGAATAGCTCATATTGAGATGTTCCCAGTTCGATATATGCCTGTTCGAGGTGTTCTGCAATTTGCAGAACGTATAATCTACCGAGTGGAGTATGAAGAACATCAGGTTACGGATGTTTGCGCTACATCTCGACAAAGAGAGGTCTTTGGCGAGGCGGTGCGTCGTGTCGTTGTAAATCCTGAGGATATTGCTCGCTTTGCGCCACGTATTACGAGAGGGAGTGGCCTCTTATTACTGTCACCAGGGAATTATGAATATGTTATCATCAGTGAACCACCAATGGATACCGTGTTCCAGCGCCTCGCCGATTGGAAGACGAAAAAAGGAATACCAGCAACTGTAGTAACCGTTTCATGGATTAACAGCATTTATTCTGGTCATGACCTTCAGGAAAAGATCAGAAATTTTATCATTGATGCCCGGGAGGACTGGGGTGCGATTTATGTACTCTTAGGCGGTTCTGGTGACCAGAAGACGAGCGGTCAGAATATTGTGCCGGCGCGGCTCGCATGGTATTGTCGGGCTGATGATTGGTGGACAGACAGTATACCAAGCGATCTCTACTACTCAGATCTCGATGGCACATGGGATTACAATGAAAATCATGTGTGGGGTGAACGCGTTGACGAAGTGGATATGTATGCCGACGTATACGTGGGACGCGCTCCTGTATATACAGTAGCGATGGCGCAGAACTTTGTTGCCAAGGTAATGACCTATGAAAAAGATCCACCAACAGATTATATTAAGAAAATGCTCCTGCCCACTGCTATTCTCTGGTCGACTTATGATGAGCGTCCTATGCAAGACAGTGTTGCCCGTATGACGCCACTGGACTGGTTTGATGCAAAGATGTACGAACGACAGGGTGCATTGTCACGCCAGGGTATGATCGACTCGATAAATGTGGGCTATGGCATGGGTCACTGGGTAGGTCATGGTGATGAAAATGGTATCTATAAGGGAGGAGGTCCATACCTCAATTCCAGTGATGCTGATAACCTGATCAATGGCGACATGCAGGGTATTGCCAATTCCATCGCCTGCATGACAGGAGGATGGGACCTCACACCAGGCGGTGATTGCTTTGCTGAACATCTTGTGAATCGTGAAGGCGGTGGTCTCATTGCCGCAATTATGAACTCCAGATACGGATATGGAGCCTACGTGGGATACTATGTACCTGGTCCTTCAGAGCGTATTGATACTACGTTTTATGCCAACATACTCAACGCGAGTATGCACCATTGTGGTCAGGTCCATGCAGTGGCAAAGGATGCTTGGGTACCGTATGCAGACTCTGGTGGCGCACATGATATGACACGCTGGTGCATCTATGAGTTGAATCTGTTCGGTGATCCTGAGTTGCCGATCTGGACAGATATACCAGAGTTACTTACGGTTGATTATCCCGCAGTAATCCCTATTGGTAGTCAGAATATTCACATAACCGTGACTGCAGACGGTAACCCAGTCGATAATGCCTTGGTCTGTCTCCGAAAAGGAGATGAAACATATGAAAAGGGTTCTACAGATGTCTCTGGAGTAGCAGTAATACATGTGTATCCGACATCATCAGGTATTATGGAGATCACGGTCACCGCGCAAAACCACTATGCTTTTGAGGATTCGCTGGTTGTCCAGCCGAGCACCTATGCATTCGTCTCCTATCTGAAGTCTTCTATCATGGACATTGCACCAGGAGGTAATAATGATGGTGTACTCAATCCCGATGAATCCATAGAACTGCCCATCTGGGTAAAAAATTGGGGTGAGGACAGCGGTGAGGACATCACAGGTATGCTCAGCACTCACGATACAGTGGTGACTCTATCAGATACCCTTAAAGAATTCGGTAGTATTCCTGCTGGTGACTCAGCATATACTGGTGCAAATGGTTACAACCTCTATGTACAATCTACCTGTCCTAACAAACACACAGTTCAACTCACCCTCACGTGCACGGATAATCGCGATTCGACCTGGGTATCACACTTTGACCTCGTTGTCTACGCGCCAGTATTGAGCTACCAAGCGGTGAGTGTCGTGAATGACGATAATGGAAATAATTTGCTGGAACCTGGTGAGACAGCAGATTTGGTTGTAACCCTAAAGAATGAAGGCGATGCCTCTGCTGAGGATGTGACATCGACACTCCTCTCTTCTTCATCCGATATCACGATCACGGATGAGTCAGGCACTTTTGGCTCACTCTATCCAGACAGTACTGGAGACAATGCAGGTGACCCCTATACGGTGACCGTGGGTAACGAAGCTCTTTCTGGTACGGTAATCGATTTTCAGATCGTCGTTGTCTCTGGTGCCTATGTGGATACGCTTGAGTTCAGTCACCTCATCGGTGCCCCCGGTTATGATTATGTTACCCATGATGTTGGTAATTGCAAGCTGAGCGTGACGCGCTATGGCGCTATCGGTTATATGACCGCGGATGGAAGTGGTGATGGTTTCTGTTATCCGATCACGAGTGGGTCATGCCTCTACTATGGAAGCTTTGCCGTCGGCACTGATTCAAATTACTGTGTTGACCGTTTCTATGGGGCAGGAGGGTCTGAAGACAGTGATTGGGAGACATCTACTAATCCAGATGGCAAGGTCAGGATGCAGGAGCCTGGTCCTCATGATGAGGGTGAATACGCCACGGCGTGTTATCTTGATTGGGGCCACACATCACCTAAAGGACTAAAGTGTCTTCAGCATTCATGGGCCTGGGGTGATGCTCTGGCACCTGACTTCGTGGTTATGCAGTTTACCTTAGTCAATGAAGGCATAGAGATACTCACGGATGTCTATGCAGGTACCTTTATGGATTGGGATGTAGGAAGTTATCAATATAACCAAGGATCCTCTGACACAACGCGCAACCTGACCTGGCTCTATCATTCTTCTCCCTATGTTGGGGTGGCAATTCTTGAGCCTCCACGAGATATCCGTGCAGCCAATCTTGTCTTTATTGACCATGATGAATATGTCTATCCGGGAAATATGTCGGACAACATTAAGATGCAGTTCATGGACGGTACTATTCAGCTCTCTTCCACAGATCATGCAGCAGATTGGTCAGTATTGAATTCGGCTGGTCCGCTTACCGTGACGCCGAATGATTCAGTAGTTGTCACATTTGCAATCATAGGTGGAGATGATTTAGATGATCTGAAGGCGAATGCAGATATAGCGTATAGTCGCTATTGGACGGGCATCGAAGAACACAGCTCAGACGCCGCAATTACTGGTGTTGCCTTCTATCCAGTGATATCTCGTGGCCATCCCTATACACTGCATTACAGTTTTCGAGACGAGACAGCACTCAATATAAGGGTATATGATGTTACCGGAAGATTGGTTGAGCATTTTGATTATGGGATGCGTAGTGGTTCTGGACAGCTCAACATGCATTTAAGATCGCATGCCCAGGGTATCTACTTTGTAAAGATTGAAGCGGGAAATACTACAAAGACAAAGAAGATAATCTGGTTGAGATAGCGGACATTGTTTTCGGTCGGGATGCTCGATAAAAGGTCGAGCATCCCGATTCTATCCTCTGACTAATCTCCTTAAATAGTCTTTTACCTCACTTAGTCCTTCAATTATACAGACTACGTAGAACACGGCAAGGGAAAGTATACCACTGACGACAATATTGACAACTTGAAAGAGAAATGAGATACCCAACTGGTGAGATAGAAAGGCATTTGTCAGCATACCGCAGATGCCTGCTACGCCTGCAGCAATCATTAAGAGAATATAGTACGTGAACAACGGCTTCAGGTTAATGGTTCCAATCTTACGCGGCAGAAAATGGAATAAGAGCAAGAGATTTATTAAAGAAGAGATTGTTGTTGAGAGGGGGAAGGCGCGGAATCCTATGATGTGCATTAGTGTCAAATTTAAGGTGATATGTATAGCGACGGCAACAAAGCTCGCATACATTGGGGTCTTGGAATCTTTGTATGCGTAGAAGACCGCAGCAACATTTCGTATACCTGCCATGAAGGGAATACCAATTATATAGAGAATTAGTGCCTGGGTTGTGGCATAGGTATCAAAGGGAGTGAACCTGCCTCGCTCATAGATGAGTCGCGTGATGGGATAAGAGAGGAACGCAATAATAATTGCACTTGAGACCGTCAGAAAAAAGACGAGCCTGAGAGAATCGAAGAGGGTAGACTTAGCCTCATCGAATTTTTTATCGGCAATATATTGTGAGAGTGTAGGCAGAGCTACAGTCCCAACCGCAATACCAAATAGACCTAATGGCAGATGCATAATCCGAAATGCGTAATTGAGCCACGTCAAACTCCGCTCCGCAAGAAATGAGACGAGCAGGGTGTCCACGAAGACATTTATTCTCGATGCAGTGAGCCCGATTGCCACAGGAACAAAGAGCGTTACTATTTTTTTAAGATTGGCGTCGTTGAAATTGAGATACAATTTGTAGTGAAATCCCTTTTTAAAGAGCATCGGAAGTTGTATGCAGAACTGGAGCAGCCCTCCACACACAACGCCGATTGCCATGCCAAATATTGGATCCACTCCCTGCTGGACTAGATATGCATAGAGCACAATCGGGATAGCAATCGACAAAACATTGAAAAAGGCTGGCGCAACAGAAGGAACAAAGAATTCCTGTTCAGTATTGAGATACCCCATGGCCCAAGCAGCAAAGGCGATGAAGAGAAGAAAGGGAAACATGACAGCAGTGAGTTGTGCAGTGAGATTGAGTTTGTTTGGTATCGCACCAAACCCAAAGGCAATGATTTTCACAAGATAAGGCGAAAGCACGATACCCAACAGGACAGTAATACCGACAACAATGACCAAGATATTGAAGACATTGCTCGCAAGGAGGTTCTGTTGTTCTTTGCCCCTGTTTTTTTCTGTAGCTAGGATTGGTATAAAGGCAGCAGAGAGTGCTGTTTCTGCAAAGAGGTCACGAAAGAGATTTGGAACACGGAATGCAGCGTTAAAGGCATCTGTTGAGAAACCTGCACCAAAGAGATAGGCGAATACCGATTCTCGTGCAAGACCTAAAACTCGACTTATGGCGGTTCCAATTGTGAAAGCACGAACACCCTTTGTGATATCCGCCATAGGTGAATTATACAGAATTTGAAAATTGTGTCAATGCAGAGCAGTGGGATTAGATGTCTGCAACTGATTACACTCACTTTCGGCAGAAGATCAGCAATTTTTCTTCAAACCGTTGAGGTTAACAGATTACTTTTGTGAAGGGCTATGACACGATGAGAACTGAGCTTACCAGATTTTGTTGACTTTGGTCAGTTTTTGGCTATAATTGGGTCAAGTGAAGGAGGTTGCATGAAGCCCAAAGTAGCTATTAATGGATTTGGCAGAATTGGCCGATTGGTATTCAGGGCCGGATATAAGAATGCTCAATTTGATATTGCTGCAATAAACGATATTACCACTCCAGCAATATTAGCCCATCTTTTGAAATATGACTCTGTTCACAGGACATTTAATGCAGATGTGAAGCCGGCAGATAATGCGATTGTGGTCGATGGTAAGCACTATAAGGTCTTCTCTGAAAAGGATCCGTCAAGACTTCCCTGGAAAGACCTTGGTATTGAATACGTGCTCGAGTCTTCTGGTATATTCAGAGAGTATAGTAAAGCCGAGTTGCACATAAAGGCGGGTGCAAAAAAGGTGATGCTCTCAGCACCAGGTAAGGGTGAGCCGAAAATACCGGCGTTTGTCATGGGAGTCAATGAGGATCAGTTTGATCCTAAGAAACATCTTATATTCTCGAATGCATCCTGCACGACGAACTGTTTTGCACCGGTCGTGAAGGTACTCCACGAGAATTTCACAATCAAAAGAGGCTACATGACCACAATTCACGCGTATACCAATGATCAGAGGATTCTGGATTTGCCGCATAAAGACCTTCGGCGGGCACGAGCTGCGGCACTTTCAATGATCCCTACGTCAACCGGTGCAGCAAAGGCGATTATCGCATTATTTCCTGATTTGAAAGGGAAACTCGATGCGATTGCGTTGAGGGTACCTACGGCAGATGTTTCGATAATCGATTTTGTCGCAGAGCTTGCAAAAGAAACGACAAAAGAAGAAGTAAACAGAACATTCAAAGATGCCTCAGCAGGAAAGCTCAAAGGCATTCTCCAGTATTGTGACGAACCTCTGGTCTCGGTAGATTTCATTGGTAACTCGCATTCTTCGATCTTTGATGCAGAATTAACATTGGTCAATGGCAATCTGGTGAAGGTTTTGAGCTGGTATGATAATGAGTGGGGATATGCAGTGAGAATGGTCGATTTACTCGATTATGTCATTGGGAGAGAATAATGGCAAAGCTTTCAGTGAAAGATCTACCGATAAAAGGAAAGAAGGTTTTTGTCAGAGTGGATTTTAATGTGCCGCTCGATGAAAATCTAAAGATCACTGATGATACAAGAATCAGGGCATCTCTTCCGACCATCACCTATATCCTTGAACAAGGAGGCATTCCTATCATTGCCAGCCACCTGGGTAGACCAAAGGGAAAGGTCGATCCAAAGTTGAGTCTTGCACCTGTGGCGAAGAGATTGTCTGAATTGCTCCATCGTAAGGTCATCTTTGCTGAAGATTGCATTGGTGATGAGGTAAAGAAGCTTGCCCAGGGATTGAAGCCTGGAGACATTTTTCTTCTTGAAAATACGAGATTCCATCCTGAAGAGAAGAGTAACGACCCGAACTTTTCTCGGGAGCTCGCATCATTAGCAGATTTTTATGTGAACGATGCATTTGGTTCTGCACACAGGGCGCATGCCTCAGTCGTTGGCGTTGCTTCTCTTTTTAAGGATCCTGCCACTGGGTTCCTCATGGAGAATGAACTGCAATACCTCGAGGCCGCACTCAAAGAACCGAAACGGCCTCTCCTTGCCATCATTGGCGGTGCAAAGGTCTCCACAAAGATTGGGGTGATAAAGAATCTGTTGCATGGCGTTGATAATCTTGTCATTGGTGGTGGAATGTGCTTCACCTTTTATAAGGCAAAGGGATATTCCATAGGCAAATCGCTCTGTGAAGACGATTTCCTCGGTGAGGCGAGTAGCCTTTTAGGAAATCCAAAGATGTATCTTCCTGGTGACGTGCTCATCGCAAAGGAGCCAAAGCCAGGTAATCCGACGACAAATGTTGCTGCGTCTGCAATCCCTGAAGATGCATATGGTGTTGATATAGGTCAGGAGTCTCAACAAGAGATTAGAGAGCTAGTACAAGAGGCAAAGACCATTGTCTGGAATGGACCAATGGGAATATTTGAGATTGATGATTTCTCAAAGGGGACAGAATCTATTGCTCATGCTATCGCTCAGGCAACTGCATCGGGTGCAGTTTCTATTGTGGGCGGTGGCGATACTATTGCAGCGCTCAGAAAACTCGACCTCATCGATCAAGTGAGTCACGCGTCAACAGGCGGCGGTGCTTCATTAGAATTCCTTGAGGGCAGAGAATTGCCCGGTGTCAAAATTCTCAAGGATACATAATGTTACCAATCATTGCAGGAAACTGGAAGATGAACAAAGGCCCTGCTGAGTCCCGGTCTTTGGTCCAGGAATTACTCTCGTTAATTGGTGAGGTAAGAGATAGGGAGATTATTCTGATACCACCCTTTACATCATTAGCCACTGTTGCGGAGATTATCAGAAATAGTAAGGTGAAACTTGGTGCACAAAATATGTACTGGGAAAAGAGCGGTGCCTATACTGGTGAGATTTCGGGTCTCTTTCTTCGATCACTCGGCTGTGAGTATGTAGTCATCGGTCATTCTGAACGACGCCATGTAATGGGTGAGACCGATGAGATGTTGAATAAAAAGCTGAAGACTGCACTGGAGATAGGATTGGTCTCGATCTTCTGTGTTGGTGAGACCGAGCACGAGCGTGAAGAGGGAAGGACCAGAGAGGTAATTTCGAGACAGCTGGAATTAGGACTGAAGAATATTGAAAACGAAGTACACAAGTTAGTCTTTGCCTATGAGCCGGTATGGGCAATTGGTACGGGTAAGACCGCGACACCACAACAGGCAGCGGAAGTCCATCAGTTTATTCGTGCACAGTTGAAGAAAAAGAGCAGTATCCTCTACGGAGGAAGTGTCAAGCCTGACAATGTTGATGCACTTATGGCAGAAGAAGAGATCGAGGGTGTGTTGGTTGGTGGTGCGAGTCTGAAACCAGACAGTTTCGCGCGGATAATTAGATTTTCATCGTGATTCTCTTGGATACAACATTCGTGGTGTGATAAATCTCTGGTATTAAAAAAAGGGGCAGATAGTATCTGCCCCTTTTTGTCTTTTTGATAGACACCGCTATTTGAGTATCACAAACTCTACTCTTCGATTCTTCTGACGACCTTCAGGGTTATCATTTGAGGCGACCGGACGTGATTCGCCATACCCACGCGCGATGAGACGAGCTGCAGGAAGCTCATGGTTGATCACGAGATAATCCATCACGGATTGTGCCCTGTCTTGCGATAGTTTCAGGTTGTAATCATCTGTGCCGCGGCTATCAGTGTGCCCCTGGACTTCGATTCTGACTGTTGGACTTCCACCAAAGACGGTTTTGATCGTCTCTGCTGCACCATCCAGGATTGGATAAGATTCAGGTTTTATTGTGGACTTTGCCGTCTCGAAATAGACCTGGGGCAGGACGATCTTGAATTCCTTCTTCACGAGCGCAACCTCGAGCTCGAGTGTCTTACCAGCCTCGATTTGGACCCTTCTCTCATAGGGTAGGTAATCCTTGGCTGTAGCCATCACCTTGAGAGTATAAGAACCCGCCTTCAGAATTTTCTTGTATTTTCCATCTGTTTGCTCAGATTCCATGTCACCTATGGTCACCTTGCCTGCCATCTGTTCTTTGCTTTCTATATCGATGATGTTCAATACCAAGGTTCCCTCTTTTGGAACCGGTACGAGTGCCACACTGATTGGTGTCGTTTCCCCCGCCTTTATCAGAAGATCGACTGCATAAGGCTTATAATCAGTCGCCTGTGCTGTCAATTTATAGGTGCCGGGTTCGAGTTCTGGAAAGGTAAATGCACCTCCTGTATCACTCGCCTTTGATGCAACCATGGTGCCTTCCTCATAAAGAGCAACATTTGCAGAGATTGGTTTATTTGTTTCACTGTCTTTTATTGTACCAGCGATATCGCCATATTTTGGCATCTCTGGAACAAAATCATAGCAATAGGAGATCCCAAAAATGCCTGCCCATGCTGGTGCAACACCCCAGCCCGTCGTGATGTTGAAGCTGTCGGTGAGCGCTGTTGGGAATGGCTCTTCATTTTCTCCTTCCCAGGCACGAATATCAACGGCAAAATTTATACTAAAGTGTCCTGGTCTGAAGCTTACTCCCGGCGTGATGTAGACCTCATTAGGTCCAAAGACTGAATCATCAGTGAATGTGAAGAACTGATCCTTTCCGCCATAGTCGATGCCGCTCATCTCGATGAAAGGCACAACATCTCCGAGATCCCAGCTGAGTGCTGCATTATAGATACTTGCATTACTCCTGAGACCTCCTTCTTTGTTTCTGAGAACATAGCCGAGATTGAGGTCAACGATCATTGCGCCTGTTCTTACGGTAAAGAGACCGATTGCACCATAGTCAGTTCCACCACTCGAGAAATAACGGAAGACACCTCCAGGATTTGCATATGCGTCGTTAAAGATTGGGTAGCTCGACACTGTGTCTTCTGTTGCGCCCCTGTCGGATCCGGTTGGGAACGATACAAAGGGGTATAATCCATACTTTATTGTTTCGCCACCGAAACCGAGTTTCAGCCCAACTTTCGTATCACCAAAACCTATACTCGCACGGTTATAGTCGGTTTCCTCATAGTCGACACCATCTCCATGATATGAACTGGAGACGTTAAACGAGAGGTAATCTGTTATTGAGTAGCCGAATCCGAAAAATATATCACCACCACCATGGACTGCCTCTCCGGTAGAATCGCCAACCAGAGCAGCCTCTCTTTTTTCAGAGAACCCTCTGAGATAGAATCCAGTGTGGAAGTGACCAGCTGATCCATTATCTGCAGATATGGTTCTGATGAGACCGTACGATGCCTCGAAGTTAGGGTGAGCATAGATCAAGGTAGCAACGGCCAATAAAATACATAGGCTACGGATTTTCATTTACACCTCCTCTTTCTCCATAGACTTTATTCTGTTAAGAAACCAGACAACACATGAGTTCATTTTAACAACCTATCACCTCCTCTCAGGTATAATCATATGGTCTAATTTTTTATGAACAACAACGTATCAGTATATCCATCTTGGGCAATGTGTCAAGTGACTAGTGCATATCAAAATGTCTCTGAGCAATTGATGCTTTTTCTTGACAACCTGCATAAAATGAATATAATACTCTATGTTTGAGTCTTGGCAAAAAATGAAAGGCATCAGGGAGAGACAATGTATGGCGTGATTCTTTTTTTTCATATAATTATCTGCTTTCTCCTCATCATCGTGGTCTTGCTCCAGCAGTCAAGAGGCACTGGCATGTCGAGTGTGTTCGGCGGTGGCGGTGGCAGTGGTACAGAATCGCTCTTTGGCGGCAAGGGAGCAACACCGTTCTTTGTGAAATTAACCTCAGGATTGGCAATCGGATTCTTCATAACCTCGCTCACTCTTGTTCTGCTTTCTCGAAGACCAACTCCGAAGAGTGCAGTTGAAAAAGGACTCGAGGAGATCCCTACCCAACCCATTATCCCCGAGGAAGGGGGAACTGGCATCCCTGGAGAGCAGGGGCCGTTCATTCCTGAAGAACCGGGGGGCGAGTAATGTTTGCAGTGATTAAGACAAACGGTTTTCAGTTTCTCGTGAGTAAGGGTGAGAAGATAACAATACCCGCACTTGTCGGTGAGGTAGGCAAAGAGGTTGAGTTCGATCAGGTGCTGATGATCAAGGATAATGGAAATACAACAGTTGGCAGGCCTTATGTGAAGGGAGCAAAAGTCTTGGGTATGGTAAGAAAACAGGGAAGATTACCCAAAGTTATTGTCTTTAAATTTAAGCGAAGGATAAAATACCGTCGAAAAAGAGGGCATCGTCAGGATTATAGTGAAGTAGAAATTACTCAGATCGCACGGGGAGGTTAATATGGCACACAAAAAGGGTGTTGGAGCCTCTAGGAATGGTCGTGATTCGGCAGGTAAGAGGCTCGGTGTAAAGAGGTTTGACGGTCAATTTGTGAATGCTGGAACGATAATTATTCGGCAGCGTGGTTCTAAGGTCCATCCAGGCTTGAATGTGGGTGTGGGCAGTGACTTCACACTCTATGCCCTCACTGCTGGTAAGATAAAATTCAGCTATACGCGAGGGGGTAGAAGGACCGTCTCGGTACTCCCCTAAAACAAATACTTCCGTAAATCTCTGTTCCGATTCACTCGCAACTGGCCTAATATCTAAAAGTCCAAACTAAGTGCAGTCGACAAGTCTTATGGTTGGGGTTGGGAAGCTAGATAAGATTTTTCAAGCCTCTTGACCACAACCCTGTTACCATCTTTTAATGGAGATGGATTATCTGTGCACGGTGTATCCACACTAACCAGAGTGCGCCGATCATAATTATGAAGCCGCCGATCAACTGAGTACCACTTGGGATTCTGCCAAATGCTAAATAGGCCATGGGAAGGACAATCAACGGTTGTGCGGTGAGCACTATACTAGAACGAGACAGACCCCAATATTTGAATGATCTGAAGGTGAATAAGAAACTTATCGAGGGTCCGAGGAGCGCACCCAATAATGTCATCGCCCAGAAGGATGTGTGAACTTCGAAATGTGCCCTGCCTGTCATGAGATTCCACATGCAGATACACACTGCCGCAATGCTCACTCTGTAAAATACGAGCACATTTGGGTGTATTTCACCGACCTTCATTTTTGCGATGAGCATCTGCACAGAGACTGCACAAGCAGCGAGCAGGGTGAGTATTACACCTGTGCCGACTATGTGCCATCTTCCAAAGGTACTGAGCCCACCACCGATAACCATCACCGCGACAGGAATCAATTCTCTTAACTGTAATCTCTCGCCTAAATAGACGGCACTGAGCATGATGGTGAGTACGGGAGCAAATCGCCATATGAATGATGCAAATGCGGGGTCGAGGAGGGCAAGTCCTGACCATGCGAGAATCATGCCGACGCCGGTTGCCAATCCCAAGAGCATGATCGTTCGAACTGCATGTGCCGGTATAATGAGGCGTTTTATATGCCCTGTCGCAAGGACGATGATAAATGTGTAGACACTTGCGGCAGCTGTCCAAACTAAACTGAATGTTTCGGGATTGAATCCCTTTAGTCCATATTTTGCAGTTACATAATTGGTAGAAACAAGGGCGGCTCCGAGGAGTGCGTATAAGAATCCTTTGACATTGTTGTGGTGCATCTGGCCATCTGAATTCATTGGACCACCAACACCACATGCAGATATTCCACGTTAAGATTATACATGCATCACATCTTATGTCAACTTATCACGTTTCATAATGTTACACTTTAGTTCTCTCCCTTGACTTTTCTCTTCTGTCAGTAATAATTAATCTATGAGACCGCATAGATTGAGTTTTGATTTACGAAAGGAGTCTCAATGAATACTATTATGCTTTTTTTAATGTTGGTCATACCGTACCCGGATCATGCTGACTGGGAATCAAATGATGATGATTATTCTACAGGAGGTGCGCTGATCGACATTGACTTGGATGGAGACATTGATTTTATTACAGGGAATGGCAATGATATGGATCAGGACCCTAACCGCGTATACTACAATCTTGGTGATTCGTTGGAACGAGTTGCTTCTTGGATTTCGGTTGATTCAGGATATAATGCCCATATCAGTGTGGGTGACGTAGACTATGATGGCTTCCCCGACCTCGCCGTTGCAAATTATGGTGATCCCTATACAGCACAATACGACAAGTTCTATTATAATCGATTCGGAATCCTTGAGTCGCTGTCTTCATGGCAGCCGCATGATCTCGATAATTCATTTGCATGTGCCTTTGGTGATGTAGATGGTGATGGCGATTTAGATCTTGCAGTTGCTAGTGGTGAGGATTATGGTGACAGTTTACAAACGGCGAAGGTCTATCTCAATCATAGTGGCGTACTCGATACCTTGCCAGATTGGCAGTCGGATGTTTCCTCATATTTTTACGATGTCGCCTGGGTTGACATTGACAGAGACGGTGATCTAGACCTCGCACTCGCCGCCATGCATAGAGAGAACGTGATATACTGCAATAACAGTGGAATCCTCGATTCAATCGCCTCTTGGCGATCAGCGAATGAAAGAGGGACATTAAAGATCGCCTTTGGTGATGTAGACAACGATACAGATATGGATATGGTTTGTGCTAATAATGCGCAGTTTGGCGGTGTGAGTAATTGCGAATTGTACCTCAATAACGGTATGACACTAGACACTACACCAATCTGGACGAGCCAGAATCTGAACTTCTACTCTTGTGTTGCGCTTGGTGATGTAGATCGAGACGATGACCTTGACCTTGCAGCAGGAGGATGGTGGGAATCGGTGAAGGTCTTCGAAAATACTGGCGGTATCTATCCCCAGACACCATCCTGGTCATGGTCACCTCAGAATCCCTATGAGCTCGTTTGCGAAAACATCAGTTTTGGTGACGTGGATAATACCTTGCCGTCTTCGGTAATCGGCGAAGTGCACATTGTTGATTCGACAAAGAGAGTGTTCTATCTCAATAACCGATGGATAATAAATGTTGATCGGGTGAGGAGGAATAGCGTTGAACTGAATCGTGATGAATTCTGTTTTTCATACAGTGATGGATGGGTCTCGGTAAGAAATATATTCTCTGGAGCGGAGACATTGTGGGTTGATTACACCTATTCAAAGGATCTGGACCTGATCGTCACCAATTGGGATAGAGAACGAGGGAATTTTCTCTTCTATAATCGCTACAGTGGAGCAATCGTAGAGGCTGCCAGAGTCGAAGCCGACCACGGCATCAGTTTTGCAAATCCCAACAATGGGCATTTTGTTATAAGTTCAGATATACATGAATTCTCAGTCAAAATCTTTGACGCCATTGGCCGATTGGTGTGTACTCAAGAAGATAAAATGGTTCATCTCAGTGAACCAGGTGTATATTTTATGCATGTTTCAGATGGTGCCAAGATGGTTACGAAAGCAAAGTTTGTTGTCATTCGCTAGTAACAAAAAACAGTTTTATCATTGACATTTATAGTGATTGTGGTATAATTTTGAAAGGAGGCAATCGATGAGATTATACCGTTTTACCCTCATGTTTATATGGTGCGTTTCTTTATTCGGCGATGTCATGTATGAAATGGTGACGACCACAGAAGGTATGATGGGTATGGCAGGAGGTGAGACGAAAACGAGTGTATACATTAAGGATGATTACCAGAGGACAGAGATGGTTTCAGAGGATCAGATGAAAGGTGAGATGAAGACGATCCTTATTACTCGATTTGATAAGGGTGTAATATGGACATTGGATCCCGAGAATAAAGAGTATTCAGAGATAAAATTTGATGAGGGGCTGGGTGCTGAAAAAGCGAAAGAAGGTGAAGAGGAGAGAGAATTTGCAACGCCTGAAATTAACGTGGAGAGAACTGGCAAAAAGAAGGTTCTGCTCAATAAGGAGTGTGAAGAGGTGATTGTCTCGATGAAGGTTGCAGATGATGAGGGAAGCATGGATTTTACCCAGGCTATGTGGGTGACAAAAGATATTGAAGGATACGAAGAGATAAATGATTTTTCGAAGAAAATGACAGACCTGGGTCTTGCCTCTACTTCACTGGGAATGATGAGAGATCAGAAATCCGCTGAGGAATTTCAGAAGAAGATTCAGGATATTGGAGGATTTCCGCTTGAGTTCATTATGGAGATAGCCATGGGTACCGAAGAGATGCAGTTCTCAATGAAAATGCATACCATGGTGACAAAAATTGACAAGAAGCCAATAAGTCAAAAGCTCTTTGAAATACCTGAAGGATATACGTTACAGGAGTAATGAAATAAATGCAGAAGTCCCTATAGCACTGCCTTACAACGGGATGCTGTTTTTGTATCGAAATCAGAGATCCCCGCGAGAAATGGCTCCTTTCGATTACACGCGGGACTGATAGCGGGACACTGAATTTCGCAATCAAATCGAAGATTTGAGCGAAATTCGTGTTGGGCAAAAATCGCAAAGGCAATTGGAGGGAAAAAAGTGGCGCAGACGTTTGACGGTTGCGAAAAGCGCTACGGTTTCGTACTATGGTTTCGAGAATACGAAGACGACTTTCGAGCAACGAAACGCTTTTCGAAACCGAGAACCGATGAATCCCGTCCCTCTTATCGGTGATGGAATAAAAAAGGTTATTCTGTGTATAATGATATAGAGAGTGACGACCTACTGATTGAGCGTGTGAAAAAAGGAGACCCAGAGGCATTCAATCCTCTGGTAGAACGGTATAAATTACCACTCTATAAGGTGATGTACCGAATGGTCTATAATCGTGATGATGCTGAGGACCTTGTTGAGGAGGCATTTATAAAGGCGTTTAGGTCGATTAAAAAATTTGAAACGGGAAGGTCATTCTATGCCTGGATATGTCGGATTGCAGTCAATAATGCGATAAATCATCTAAGAAAAGAGAAGCGTGCTTCGGTCCAACCTATTGAGTTGGTTGAGCACCGATTGGTTGCCAAGAAAGGAGATCCCGTAGAGATGACGAGGCAGAAAGTATTGCAGGAAAAGATTGCTGCGTCGATGGCTCAACTGCCAGAAGATTATCGGACGATTCTTATCTTAAGGGTTGAACAAGGACTATCTTATGACGAGATCAGCACAATTCTCAAAATTCCTCGCGGTACGGTCATGTCACGTCTGGCTCGTGCCCGGCAACGGCTGAAAGAATTATTTAAAGGAATGGGGGTGCAAGAAAATGAAGTGTGATCTACCACGAGAGCTTTTGAGCGGGTATCTTGATGGTGAGCTCGATAGAGAGCAGAAAGCAGAAGTTGAAAAACACCTTAGAGAATGTGAGCGGTGCAGGAATGAACTCGAGGAATTGAAGCAATTAGATCAACAGGTGAGAACGTTGGCAATTGAGGAACCCTCACGAGAGTTCTTCTTCCAACTAAATCGCCGCATTATGCAAAAGGTGAAGAAGAAACCGAGATCGTCCCTGTTTCGGTTTTCACCGATCCTTGTACCGGTTGCTGCGGCAGCCTTGGTTCTTATTGTATTATTGAATATTCAGCAACCAATGAGACTGGTGAGTCTCGACGACAGAATTCTCTATGCTGAAGTGGAGACAAAAAAAGATTTGGATTTACAGATTCCAGAGCTGGGCGTTGTCGAAGAGACATTAGAAGAGAAAAAGGTCATGGCAGAGGGGAAGGCTCGGTATAGTACAGCAACTGCAAAACGTGAGGCCGTGATAGAAGCCGAACCTCCTGCGATGCAAGATGAAGCTGTTGGTGTGCTTTCGGTTGAAGCATTACAGATACCGATGGATAAAGTAGTACGAGCAATCGTGGATTCTACAGGCAAAATTGTAAAGGTTGCAACCGGTAATACTATTATTCCTGAAAAAGATACTATGTTAGAGAATCGCTTACAAGGGCAGCAGTTAAGTCCACCTACTGTAGCAGGGAGAAGAGCTCAGCTTTACGTTGACTTTACACAGAAAGAAGAGAAAAAATAGTGAGATACAAGATACTTATTGTTGTGGGCGCACGCCCAAATTTTATGAAGGCGGCCCCACTATTTATTGAGTTTAAGAAATACAAAAACACAAGGCCACTCCTTGTGCATACAGGCCAGCATTACGATAGAAATCTTTCGAAGGTCTTTCTTGATGACCTTAAATTGCCAAAACCTCACTTTTATCTCGGTATCGGTTCAGGGACACACAGTGTCCAGAGCGGAAAGATGATGATTGCCTTCGAAAAGATATTGGTGGAACAGGATCCTCATGCAGTCATGGTTGTCGGCGATGTCAATTCTACGCTTGCCTGTGCATTAGCTGCAGTTAAATATCGCTGCACTCATCAATACTACCGTCCATTCATTGCCCATGTAGAAGCAGGCCTACGCAGTTTCGATTGGCACATGCCAGAAGAGATAAATCGTAGACTGAGCGATTCATTATCCGATCTCCTCTTTATCACTGAACCAAGTGCTTGCCATAACCTCTTGAAAGAAGGAATAGGAAAAAAGAAGATATTTTACGTGGGTAACATAATGATAGATTCTCTCTTTCAGTTCAGAGATCGAGCAGAAAAATCGAAGATTCTCACGCACTTACAATTGAAAAAGGACAACTACGCTGTCTTAACCATGCACCGTCCCCGAAATGTTGATGATAGGAAAGACCTTAAGAACACTGTGAGCGTATTAGAAAAGCTCTCGCGCTCCATACCGATTGTCTTTCCTATCCATCCGCGAACCCAAAAAATGCTCCGCTCATATCGCATAAATACTGACTTTCTCAGAATTGTTGCGCCTCTCGGTTATTTGGATTTCCTTAAGCTCATGATGAATGCAAAATTGGTGCTCACCGATTCTGGAGGAATTCAGGAAGAGACGACCGTACTCGATGTGCCCTGTCTCACACTGCGAGAAAATACAGAAAGACCCATTACTGTTTCACTGGGAACAAATATTATTGTTGGTAAAGATTCAAGAAAGATTATGAGGGAGGCAGAAAAAATCTTAGGGGGGAGAGGTAAGCGAGGTAGAATACCGAAATTCTGGGACGGTAGAACATCACAAAGAATCTGTAAAATTGTGCATGATTACCTGAAGGCGCATTGTTGAACTAATGTATATAAAGGTGAAGGTGATTCCTCGCGCAAAGAAATCAGAGATAATCGAATTAAATAGGCACCATTTGAAGGTTAAACTACTTTCTCCACCAATAAAGAATAGGGCGAATCAGGAATTGACTGACTTATTGGCTGATTATTATGGCGTACCTAAATCAGCGATTAGAATTATTAAAGGTGAGCATTCGCGAGAGAAATTTATAGAAATATTAGTCTCTTAGTCTCTCCACATATTTTTCAAATTTTGCCAGTGCCTTTGCTCGATGACTGATGCGGTTTTTTACCTTCTGTCCTAATTCTGCAAATGTCTTTGTGTAGCCATCTGGTATAAATACAGGATCATAGCCAAAGCCCGCGGTGCCACGCGGCTCGTAGGCAATCGTGCCCGCACATGTACCTTCAAATTTCTCATATTTGTTAAGTGTGTAGTAAAATACGAATACCGCCTTGAAAGATGCCCGCCTATTTTTTTCATTCTCGAGACTTTTGAGGAGTTTGGTGATTCTCTCATTGTCATCTTTCCCATATCTCGATGAATAGATACCCGGCTCACCGTGGAGCGCCTCAACAAACAGTCCTGAGTCATCGGCGAGTGATGGTTTTCCGCTTATTTTAAAGGTAAATGCCGCCTTAGCAAGACTATTCTCGAGTAGCGTTCTGCCGGCTTCCTTTACCTTTAGGCCGAAGTAATCATTCAGGGTCTGATAGGTAATATCAATCCCGAGGCATGCCTTGATCTCTTCTATCTTATGTTTATTCTTAGTCGCGAGAACGATCAGCATGTGTATTGATCGCCTAACAATTTAATATTCTACTTTTTCGTGTTACGTCGCCTTCTAACGAGACGGGCCTCCTTGCCGTTTAGCGATTAACGATCCGTTACGGTGTGATCATCGTCTCGACAACAAATGCACCTGTGTACCCATGTCTCAGCGTCTTGTTCTTCAGAATCTCGGCATCTTCGCGGGTGAGACAATCACCGACACGTACCTTATAATAGGGGACGATATGCTCAACATAGACATTGTCGTCCAATGCAATCCGTGCATCATCGGCGACTTTGGATGCATTCCTGTCGGTCGATGATGCAAAGATCTGGACTCTGAACCCCAAAATCTGTGCCGGGGCTGGAACAGGTCTTTCTGCAACTGGAGGGGTTACCACGACCCTCTTTTCTTCAGCGGGTGGTGGAATGACTGCGATCTCTTCTTCAATCGGTGGTGCCACTACTTCCTCCTCAATGACGGGAGGGGCAATGACCCTTTCTTCTACCGGCGGTGGCATAACGGGCTCTTCTTCAACAGATTCGGGCAATACTGGTTCTTCTGATACCATTGCTTCCTCTTCACCAAAAACGATCACCTCTTCGACCCCCTCAGTTTCTACTGTTGTCTTTTTTGGTGCACAGAATATAAACACCATAATGCAGCCGATTAGTAATACTTTTTTCATTACATCCTCCTTTTTTCAAAGGTCTATCGGTTTATTTTTTAATTCTTAGCAAATTTTTTAAATGAGGAGCCCTTTCTTTTTTACAAACCAGCACTCCATACGGGCTCACCACAATAATCAATCCTTCTATGCCGAAGGTCTTCAGCGGAACACCATGTGTATACATAATCGATTCACTCGTCTCAAGACATGTTGTATCACCGATAAGAATATTTCCATGCGCGTCTTTCTTAAAGTAGCGTTCCAGTGCAAGCCACGAACCAACATCATCCCAAATGAAGTTACCTTTCACAATGCATAAGTTCCGACTTCTTTCCATTACACCATAGTCAATTGATATATCAGGTATTCGTTGGAAGAATTTTTTCTTTCTCGTTTTTACAAATTGTGCAACGCCAGAGCAGACCTCGGGTATGAACTGCTCAATTTCCTCGAGAATATTTTTGATTCTGAAACTGAATATGCCGCTATTCCAAAGATATTTTTTACTCTTAATGTATTTTTTTGCTCGTGCCAATGAAGGTTTTTCGGTGAAGCCTTCTCCTTTGAATGCCATTATTTTATTGCGGATGCTTATTCGATGTCCGATCTTCACATAACCATAGCCTGTCTCAGGACGATCAGGATTTATTCCATAGGTGACAAGATATCCGTGAGCGGCGAGGTCTTCACCAACTTTCAGGGTTGCAATAAAGTTCCTCTGGAGACTGATAAGATGATCTGCGGGCATGACATGGAGTATACCATCTGCATGCTCTTTCTGTAGTATCATCGCTGCGAGGCAGATCGCCGGTGCTGTATTCCGTCGCATCGGTTCAATGATTGTACGTTCCTTACCAATATACTTGAGGGTGAGTTTTCTGAGTTCCTCAGGGATTATGAGGATACGTTCGTTTCTCCTAAAATAGGTACTCACTCTATCCATTGTCTGGACAATGAGCGATCTGTTGCGGAAAACAGAGAGAAATTGTTTGGGAAATTGAGGCTGGCTCATGGGCCAAAATCGTTCACCGCGTCCACCAGCCAAAATTATCGCAAATTTCCTAATAACTTACCTCCTCTAATTTAAATAAGACACTTCCAATCTTCATCTTTGCCTTGATCTGAACAGGATATCGCGCATCATCATCAGAATACCAGATACTCATACCACCACCTGCACCGAAGATGCCTTTCCCTTCTGTCTGTGGTGAAACGAGAATTGTGTTAAACTCTCCCAACGGTGTTTCGATTCTTTCTCTCTTCTCTATATAACATGCAATCTCATAATTCTCCTTGGATTCATGAATATTGATTGGTATTGTGTCGCCAACTACTAACGCAATCGTGCGTAGATAATACCAGAAACTGACTAAATCCCTCGATTGCTCTAAGAGATCGAATCTTAATGAGTCATTATACACAACAGAGAGACTCTCATGATTGAAGGACAACCGTGCATGATCATGATACCCTCCTTCGTTGATCTTCTCCTCATAGAACAGTGGTAAGAAGTCGTGAGTTTTCGTATAGACCTCTATTGTATCATTAAGTGAAAAGAGAAACTTGAGGGTAGGATTAGACATTATGGTTGAGCAAAGATGATAGCAGTCTACATCCTTATACGTAATGGTATCCTTTACCTCAAGACTCATATAGCCAAGTGTGAGAAATGAAAATTTTCCAACATACTCCAGTTTCTCGCCTATAGTAAAACAGAGGGCGAAAAAGAGTAGAATCATATCACTAAGTTATGTAGTCTTTCAATCCTCTGCTCCAGTGGAGGATGGGTGGAGAAAAGACCTGCAACGTTGGTTCGGTCTTTTCCAAAAGGACTAGAGATGAAGAGATGGGCATTTGACTGAGAGGCACGTTTAAGCGGTTTATAGGCGTCACGTAATTTTACCAGTGCTTCGGCAAGTCCTTGAGGATAGCGTGTTATATATGCACCCGATGCATCAGCAAGATACTCACGCTGTCTTGATATTGCAGCCCTGATTAGCGCAACAAATATGGGTGCAATGATTGCCAGGATGAGTCCGATGATGACGAGGATTGCACCTGCCTGTCCTCCGCCTCGTCTGTTATTCCTTCTTCGCCCGCCCCATAACAGAGAACGAAGGAAGAAATCCCTGAGCAGTATTATCATACCACCGATTGCAGCGACAACAGTCATGAGGAGCATATCATAATTTCTGATGTGTGCAATTTCATGGGCAATGACTCCCTGGAGTTCCTGCCTATTCATAATCTCCAAAAGTCCGGTGGAGACCGATACCGAGGCATTTTGTGGATTTCGCCCCGTGGCAAAGGCATTAGGAGCCGGAGAGGGTGTGATGTAGACCTTTGGTTTTGGAATTCCGGCAGCAATACTGACCTCCTCAACGACATTGTGCAACATGCGAAATTCATCAGAATCAGCGGGTACAGAGCCTGTGGAAGAGAGTGCAATTCTGTCAGAATTGTAGTAGAGGATGAAGTTATAAAGGATAATAAAGAGAGCAAAAAATATGTAGCCCGTGATTCCCCAGTTGAATACCTGTACTATCATATAACCAAGTGCCCCCAAGAACAGACTGGTTACGATAATGAACAAAAACGTCTTGCGTTTGTTCGCCGCAATTAAGTCGTAAAGTGTCTCTCGCATTAAAATTTGACCTTGACGGCTTCTCTCTCCTCGGCGGGTGCCTCAAAAAATTCGCGAGACTTGAAGTTAAACATTGAAGCGACGATGGTTTGAGGGAATTTTTGAATTGTAGCATTATAATCCATTACAACATCGTTGTAAAATTGTCGTGCGAATGCTATTTTATTCTCTGTTGCTGTTAACTCTTCTTGCAATTTAAGAAAATTCTCATTTGCCTTTAGTTGAGGATAATTCTCTGCTACCGCAAAAAGAGTCTTGAGCGTTGCCGTAAGCATATTATTCGCCTCGGCAGCCTCTTTTGGGCTTGTTGCTCCCATTGCCCGTGAGCGTAGTTCAGTCACCTTTTCTAAAACTGCTTTCTCGTGAGCAGCATATCCTTTTACGGTCTCGACTAAGTTGGGAATTAGATCATACCGGCGCTTGAGTTGAACGTCGATTTGCGCCCATCCATTATCGACTCTCATTCTTTTGACGACGAGTCTATTGTATATCACAATAAATATGATCACTAAAAGTATTATTATTACTAAAAGTATCATTTTTCCTCCATGTGCAATTCTATACATAATTCATAAGTTGTCAAGTTATGATTTTTCAACATTCCTGTCTTGACAATAGTTGCATTTTGCATACTATTTTGTATGTTTTGTTTATTTATTTTTGGTCAGATTATGACTCATACAGAGAATGGTAATTTCGTGATGTCAAACATACCGCAAATAGAAAGTGGTATAGGTCGAAGTAGAGTTGGCACCTGCGATACCTACGACGATATCATTAGACACTGGTGTCAATTATATGGTGTCGATCACGTGCTGGTGAAGATAGTCATTGAAAAGGAATCTAAGTTTAATCCTCGTGCAGTTTCGAGGAGCGGTGCCATCGGTCTGATGCAATTGATGCCCCAAACCATTAAACACCTCGGGGTGAAGAATCCATATAATCCATGGGATAACATCATGGGCGGCGTGAAATATTTGCGTAATCTTTTTGATATGTTTGGAGGAAACCTGGAACTCACGCTCGCCGCATATCATGCTGGCCCCACCGCTGTAAAACGATTGAATCGCATTCCCGCAATTCCTGAAACAATAGAGTATGTTGATTATATTACATCACGGTATGGTTCGGCACGGCGAGGAAATTCTATTATTCATTTTTCACTCACGGAAGATGGATTACCCTTCTTTACAAATCGTCCCAAGTAGCAGAAAGATGGCCGCGGAGGATTGATGCTACAGGAGAGAAGACAAAAAATAGTTACCTATAGTCTGATTTTCTTGCCGATTATTATATTTATTATTCTTGTTTCACAATTTAATTTTATCCAAGACGACTCCTTCATAACGTACAGATACGTGAGAAACATATTGAGAGGCTATGGTCCTATTTTCAACACAACGGAAAGGGTTGAGGGTTATACTAATTTTCTCTGGGTAATGATTCTTTCTTTGTGTGGCAAATTGGGTTTCTCTTTTTCTGAAATCATACCTGCTTCTCAATTGCTCGGCGTGGCGTGTGGTATTTGCACAATTGCGCTGGTATATTTTTTCTCCTTGTATCACCTAAAAATACAGATGATGTGGTCTCTTTTCGTTGTTCTTCTCCTTTCATTAAATTATTCTTTTGCCTACTGGGCGGTGAGCGGAATGGAGACAGGGTTATTCACGGTGCTCATTACCCTCGGTGTCTTCATTTTCCTGAAAAAAGAGCAGAATATGAGGTCGCTCCTCACCATCTCCTTAATTCTTGGCATAGCTTCCATTACCAGACCAGAGGGAACACTTGTGTGGTTTCTCATCACAGTAAACGCTTTACTCATAGACATTTTTTATGAACGGGAACGAAGAAGGACTAAACAGATCTTCCTCAATTTAGTCTATTTAGTAATACCCTATGTAGTTATGGTCGCACCGCTTTTTGTATTCAGAATCTCTTATTTTCGCTCTCTCCTTCCGAACACCTTCTATGCCAAGACCTCTTTCAATATTGAGTATGTTAAGACAGGACTCGCATACGTTTGGAAGTTTATGCAGGCCTATGGTCTCTGGGGCATAATCATCATTGTGCCTCTTGTTACACTCTTCAGGAGGTCCACGTGGAGATTCTTCTACCATAAGCTGTGGTTTGTGATAATCCCCTATATCCTCTACATTATCGCTGTCGGCGGTGATACGCTTCAGGTGTTCAGATTTTTTGTTCCTCTTCTCCCACTCATGTATCTCCTCTTTGTAGAAGGGATTAGACATATAAGGCTGAAACCTGCACTCTACTTCATTTTCGGGTTCATTCTGATATATTATACTGCGCTCAACCCCTTGACTATTCCTGGACATAAGGACAACTGGGACTATACAAAATACTGGTGGAGGCTTGAACACGGTCTCGTGGGGAAAATGTCTATCACCGGCACATGGCTCGATCAAAATATGGACAAGGACGAGTGGTTTGCTGCATCAACAATTGGGGCGATATCCTTTTACTGTGACAGAAATATGATTGACCTCCTGGGGCTTGCCGATACAACAATTGCGAGACACCCCGAAGATATTTCAGGACTTGCGCCATCGTGGAGAGAGAGGAATTACAATTCAGCATATGTGCTCAGTAAACTCCCTGAGTATATATATTTCTCTACAGGGATTAAGCCAAGTGCAGCGGCAGAGAGGGCACTGTTTTTGAGAAAGCGATTCAGGGTTGGATACTATCCCTATTTCTTTACCGTTCCAGATGGCAGATTTACAGAGACTATCTACAAGCGGAAACAGAATGCATACTCCATACCTATCATAGAAGAGGACGTTGATCCCTCATTCCCGACTCGATATCGGGATGCGATAGGGACGAGGCGCAACCAAGAGCTTGCCTTGAAAAGATTTCTAGAGGTAATAGAAATTGCTCCAGAGGATTTTGGCTATGCACATGCCTGGGTGGGAAGGATCTATGAGCAGCAAGGAGAGCTTAAGAGGGCTGAACAATATTATCACATCGCGCTGGAGAGAGATTCTGCGTGTATCTATGCATGGGAAGGGTTATCGAGAATCTACCTCGAGAGGCAGGGCACCCAGATGGCTATGGATTATATTACAGAGTTGATTCTCGCTGTTCCTGACTATATTTATGGATATACACTGCTTTACCAGCTTGTCGATAAAAACAGAGACAATGCTAGCATCAAAGAACAGGGAAGGAAGACCATTATACAGGTCTTAAGAGAAAAACCGAACAATAGGTTTGCAAAAGAGTTGATAAGAATATTTTAGAATATTATGACTGTAATACGTATACCGAGATGTATTTCAATGTATTATTGGAAAAATTAACTATTGTTGGCACACTGAACTTCTACTGGTGTGCTCTTGATTCACATACAGGTCCTTCTTAAAAATTACCTTACTGTATAGCCTATATACCTCCCCTTATTTTTTAAGTTCGAAGGTTTCAGGTACGGTGTCGATTACCAGCTGTATCGTCGTTCGCCTAGCCCGTGAATAATTATTATAACTCGAAAATTCATACTCACTCGGTTCTTTTGACAATTCCCTAATAACAGGGAGTCGATGGATGTATCTCAGACGCTCCTTGAAGTCGTCATCACTCTCGATAATCTCTGCATCAAAGCTTTGACTCCAGACTGTACCTTTGCGCTTCTTATATTCGTTATACTTTCGGGCAAAATTTCCTTTTATCAACTTCATTATTTTAGAAACGGTATACATTCTTCCTGGTTGAATTATGAGATAGAAGGACTCAGGCATGATGAGGTATGCATATATTTTGTAGTTGAGCATGTAGCGATGATAACCAACCGATAGAAGTAAAAATCTTGCCCAGTGCGGATCACTGAGTATCTCTATACAATCCTTGGTTGTTGTCTCTATGTAATACACCGCACCTGGTTTTATTATTCTTTTTGTCATATACCCTCCTTACGATGTAATTTGTTCAAAAGCTTCTGGCCCCAAATTTTTGACAATTAAAGTAATTAATTTCAGAACATTTTCATAATCCTCGAGCGATATTATGCTTGAACCAGAATGTACATAACGGCTTGGCACACCAAGTGCCAGACACGGTACGCCAAGATGTGTTAGGTGAATTTCACCCGTATCATAACCACCTCTGATAGACGTGAAGTGATAGGGGATATCATTGAGTTCAGCGAGTTCACACACAAACTCCTTCAACCTTGCATGCGGAATCATGGTTCGATCATAAATGAGTATTCCGACTCCGGCACCCAGTTTCTCGACAGGCGAACCATCATTTCTTGGTGTATCTCGACAGATGCTCACATCGAGTGCAAAACCTATATCAGGAGTCACTGCAAATGCGGATGTCTTTGCACCCCTTAAGCCAACTTCCTCCTGTACCGTGCCAGCGAGATAAACGGTGTTCGGATGCTCAGCTGCAATGAGATTGCTGAATAAATCGATTAATAGAGCACAGCCCACCCTGTCGTCCCACGCTTTTGCCATATAGAGATCTGTATTCGCTAACTGCTGAAACGCGGCGTCAGGTACAATAGGGTCACCCGGTCTGATTCCCAGTTTTTCCTTGATATCGAACTTCTTAGTTGCACCAACATCGATATACATCTGCTCGATCTCAGGCATCTTCTTTCTTTCCTCGGGTGGCACGTCGTGAATGGGTTTTAAGCCAATCACACCGGGGATGTACTCACCCTTTTTGGTTCTTATCTTCACCCTCAAACCAGGGAGATTTCCCATCCACCATCCACCTATTGGAATGAACTTAATGAAACCATCTTTTGTAATATCCTTCACCATAAATCCAATCTCATCCATATGTGCAGCAAACATGATCTTAGGTTTCTTATTCGTACCCACCTTTTCGGCTATGATACTGCCGATCCTATCTCTTGTTATGGTAACACGATCATCGAAGATTTTTTTGAATATATTCACAATGTCTTCTTCATATCCTGACATGCCAAATGCATCAGTGAGTTCTTGCAAAAGTTTAACGCGATCCATCATTCCCCCTTGTCATGAGTTTCTGCATCACCAATCATACGTCGAGGTTTTCCACATACCGTGCATTTTCCTCAATAAATTTTCTGCGTGGTCCAACCTCACCGCCCATGAGAATTGAAAATAGCCTATCTGCTTCAGCAGCATCCTCCATGGTTACCCTCTTGAGCATACGTTTCTCTGGGTCCATCGTCGTCTGCCATAGTTGTTGTGGATTCATCTCACCGAGCCCCTTGTATCGCTGAATGTCATATTTCTTAGTCTCATCTTTTTTCAAGGTATCTTGCAGGTCTTCATCTGAATAGAGATACATCTCTTTTTTGTTGAATAGTAAACGGTATAACGGTGGTTGTGCAATATAAATTATGCCTGCGTCAATGAGTTCCTTCATGAATCTAAAGAAGAATGTCAAGATCAATGTTCTGATGTGTGCTCCGTCAACGTCAGCGTCGGTCATAATAACAATTTTCTTATAGCGTACCTTGGAAATATCAAAATCATCTGCACCAACTCCACAACCGATCGCTGAAATGAGTGTTCTAATTTCTGTATTACTGAGAATTTTGTTCAATCCGCTCTTTTCAACGTTGAGGATCTTTCCGCGCAGCGGTAACACAGCTTGGAATCGCCTATCTCGCCCCTGTTTCGCACTGCCACCAGCCGAATCACCTTCTACAACGAACACTTCACATTCATCGGGATCCGTCGAGGAGCAGTCAGCAAGTTTACCAGGCAATGTTTCGCTGTCAAGCAATGACTTACGACGCGTTAACTCGCGGGCCTTCTTTGCCGCTAACCGTGATTTTGCAGCCGTCATGACCTTATTGATGATAATATTCGTATACCGAGGATTCTCCTCAAGGAATGCCGATAGTTTCTCATTTACCAGTGACTCAACAGCTCCCTTTGCCTCAGGGTTTCCCAGTTTTGTCTTGGTCTGTCCCTCAAACTGTGGATTTTTTATCTTTATTGAAACGACTGCCGTTAATCCCTCACGAGTATCCTCACCAGAGAAATAGAGATTATCCTTCAGCAGGTTATGGCGGCGTGCATAATCGTTGAGTGTCCTCGTTAAGGCTGATTTGAATCCAATGAGATGTGTCCCGCCCTCGTGTGTGTTGATTGTGTTGGCAAAGGTGAATATATTCTCAAGGTACGAGTCATTATATTCTAACGCAAATTCAATCTCAATCCCGTTCTGTGTCTGACTGAAGTGTATCGGTTTGTGAAGCTTGTTACGGCCTGAATCGAGATATTTTACCAAATCAACCACCCCCCCTTGAGATAAATATCGTTCTTTTGTTTTACTGTTTCTATCTTCAAAATCTATCTTGAGGCCTTTATTCAAAAAAGCCAGCTCTCTGAGGCGTTGGCTTATTATTGCTTTACTAAACTCAACCTTTTTGAAGATCTCCTTATCGGGTTTGAACGTGATCTTCGTTCCAGTTTTCTTGGTCTTGCCAATCGTCTTTACTTTCGCGACAGGCTCACCGCGCTTATAATTCTGATAAAAGATCTTTCCATCTCTATAGATTTCTGCTCTTAGAAATTCACAGAGTGCATTCACTGCTGAAACGCCGACACCGTGCAAGCCACCGCTGATGCGATATACTTTGTCATCAAACTTTCCCCCGGCATGCAACGTGGTCATAACGACATCCAATGCCGATCTTTTCTGGACCGGGTGCACATCGGTTGGTATGCCTCGACCATTGTCTTCAACCTCTACAATATCCTTATCAATGGTCACCAATATGTGATCACAAACTCCCGTGAGCGCCTCGTCGATACTATTATCCACGACCTCAAATATGAGGTGATGTAGTCCTCTTATTCCCAGATCGCCGATATACATAGCAGGCCTTCTGCGCACTGCCTCAAGCCCCTTCAGTACCTGGATTCTTGATGCGTCGTATTTTTCTAATGCATCACTTGTTATGCGTGTTTCGCGTTTTTTATCGACACGTTTATTGTTCTTTTTCATGGTCGCTCTTACCTTTCCCTCGGTGATTAACAACTCTAAATGTTATGTCCTTTATATGGACGTCACGTTTTCTAATCTTATTCAAAATCGTCTTTTTCATCAGGAATAATTGGCTCTGCCAGACAGGATTGTCTACCTCGACATACAGTCTGTCTGTATCCACTGCGGTTGCCGTGGCATGCCGTGCGATTCTTTTTCCAACTATCTCTTCCCACTTTTCCACAATCTCCCAATTCTTCGTTCTCGTCTCAATGTTCATCTCCTTCAGTACCTTTGGTATTATCTGATTAATTCTTTGCGGAAACCTCAAAGACACCTCGTTTTACTGAGTAGATATTATATCTCTGTTTTTGAAGGCGGGTGAATTTCGGCAACTGGGTGCTCGCATAGAACACCTGACCCTTGAGTATATTGAGCAGGCTCTCCTTTTTAATAGAATCAAATTCAGCAGCGACCTCATCGAGGAGTAAGATCGGACGCAGGCCAGTTTTTTTATACAAATACTCAGACTCGGCCAGTTTCAACGAGACTGCTGCTGCACGTTCTTCGCCTTCTGAGGCAAAGTGCTTGAGTGGATGGCCGTTTATTGAGAACAGAAGGTCATCGCGGTGTGGTCCAACAGTTGTTTGACCCCACAACATCTCCTTCTGGCATGCCCTTTTCAGTAGAGACTGACTCAACCTCATATCAGGACAGGTGCTTTCATAGCTCATCTCCAATTTTTCTAGACCAAAATCAGCACCTATCTGCTTGATATTCATTTTTAGCTCTGGTAGATGCGCCTCACGTGTCCTATAGATCTCATTACCTGCCTTGATCAATTGCTCATCGAGTATTTCCAAGAGACCCACATCACCATTTTCATGGGCAGACTGAAGAACCTTGTTACGCTGCCGTACAATATTGCGGTATTCGGTCACGTACGTGCAATATGTTGGTGAAACCTTTGCAATCGCCCAATCTAAGAAAGCCCTCCTTTTTGCAGGTGAGCCTCGAATAATCCAGATATCCTCAATAGACAAAAGGGTGATGCCAAGCCATCCGATGAAATCGCTCAGTCGATGTACCTCATTGCCTTGTATCATGAGTTTTTTTCGCTCGGTATCGAGATAGACAATTGCACTTTTCCCATTTGCCACTGCGTTTACCCTCAAGAATTGACTGTCTGAGCGGATAAGATTTCTCTCCTCATGGACACGAAATGACGATGCGAGACCGACATAGAATATTGCCTCAAGGAGATTCGTCTTTCCTGCACCATTTTGACCGATTATAAAATTAAAATCGTCTGCAAATTTCAATTCTGCATCTGCCAAATTACGAAATCCCTGATAATTAATCCTCTCTAAAGCCATGGACCTTATTTTACACTTAATTATATATATTGTTTGGAGAAAGTCAAGGAATTTTATTACAATATGGCGCAGAATACGTTGTTTCGGGTAGCCTTTCTGGACATCGGTATAGACTTAAAGGTGTTATGTTCAGGCCGAATCAGGTGTTGTGACGGTTTGTGACCTATTGTCTCCTAAATTGGTGGGAAGGAATTCCGATGAGGTCTCGATATTTTGAAATTGTTCGTCTCGAGATGATGACTCCTTGTCGACTGAGTTTCTTGGCAATCTGTGTATCAGAGAGCGGTGATGATTTATCTTCGCTCTCAACTATTTCTTTTATCTTATCAAAAATTATGCGCTTATCAGTATGACAAACCGGTGCGGTAAAGAAAAATTTTAATCTATGTATTCCCCAAGGAGATTCTAAATATTTATTGGCAATTGCCCTTGAGACCGTTGAGGGATTGACACTCAGCTGCTTAGCAAACTCAGTCATTGTGATGGGTTTCAAATGGCTGTAGCCTTTTTCAAAGAATTCATGCTGATATTCCAAGATACCGTTGATAATACGAATTAATGTTTTTCTCCTTTGCTCTATCGCCATGATTAAATTTTGTGCAGCTTGAATTTTCCGTCTAATAAATGCTATCTGGTCCTTTGGTACATTTGCACGGTTTTTCATGATTTCGAGATACTGTCGTCGAATTCGAATGCGCGGCGGACTCTCTTCGTTAAGCCCTGCACAGAGCTTGTTATCTCGCCAGTCGATTATGAAATCAGGAGATACGTATCTGGATGGTGCATTTGAATATCGCCACCCTGGTTTAGGATCCAACTTCGTAATGACTTCCTTTATCTCTGCGAATCGCTGCTCATCAATATTCAATCTTTTCATGAGACCGTTAGGATGATTGCTCTTGAGATCTTTCAGGTGATCCCTTACAAGAATATATTCAATTGAATCCTTACCATATCCCAAGTCTTCGAGCTGAACCAGCAGCGGTTCTTTCTTGTCTATCCAAGCACAGCCGACGGGTTCGAAATGTTGGATCTTTTTGATTATTCTCACGACGTCATCCATATCGTACCCTTCTCTTACAATCTCTTCGGGTGGGACAGCAAGATGACCATCTTCCTCAATATTAGATATCACGAATTCTGCGATGTCCAGTTCTCGTTCGTTAAATACGACTTTTGCCTGTCGCATAAGAATATCATACAACTTTTCCCCTTCTACTGTGACATTGTCCATTGGATCAAATTGGCTCTCTTCTCTTCCATAACTCATTCTTGTATCTTCAGAGAAGAGTTCTAAGAAATCCAGTTCATTCGATTCCTTCGTTTCATTCTTGGTTTCGGATGCTTCTTCCTCAGTCTCGGCAGCCTCTTCCTCATTCGAGGCCTCTTGGGAGTCCTCTTCAAGCAGAGGATTCGTCTCCAACTCGTGATGAATATACGTACCTAATTCTAAGTTCGGTAATTCAATGAGCTTTAGATAATAGACGAGTGTCGGAAGAAGATACTGTTTAAGTTCAGGGCGATACTGGAGTTCATGTTTTTTTGCATTCATACTGGGTGGCTCTATACAATTATAATGAGATAGAGTAGATTGTCAAGGTGTGCAATTTCAATCAAAAATCATTACTCAACGCAGGCGACGTCTGGTATTGTGAAGGGGGAACTGAATGAAAGGCAAGACTAAGAGCATGTAAAAAGTGGAGTATGAATACGCAGCTAAATGAGGAGTCTCTTTATCAAGAGTGTGGCATACGAACCGGGTGGAAGAGTGAATGCAATCTTCATCTTTTTAAGAGCCGGATAGAATTCATCATCTTGTGGTTGACCGAGAAAGAAATGAGACGGAAATAAAATTGGTGAACGAGGAAATGATTTGAATCTGACTCCCCTGAAACGCATTTTCCTTAGGGCGAAATCTTTTAGTTGAATACCCTCGCTGTCGAGGATTGCCGCCATAATGTCACCGATTTTGTCATATAATTTCGCTTTTTCATTGAGCATCGGAATCTGCAATTTCCTTAATAGATCGACGTCCTTGAGCTCTCGATAGAATAAGAAACGACCTACCGAGTAAGCAACATCTACATTGTCGGCTCCATGTTTTTCAACGAGAGAATAAACGGTGCGATTAAAGATATAAGACTGGTATGAAAGGAGGTATAAATTGAGTAAGTCTTTATCGATTGTCTTTATGGCATCTTTAAAATCATTGGGATGCTCTATTAAAGAGCGAATAATTTTCCTATACCTAGGTGGAGCTATGGCAAAGCATTTTTCCCATTCTCCCCAATGCTCACGGCAAAAATTCTTGAAGTGTCTTTCCTCTTTGCTATCCTCCCTGTATGGATGACACAGTACTAATTTCAATGCACCACTGTAGTGTCTCAGCATGAGCTCCTTGGCGAAAAAGCCTTTACGATGCCTTGCTGATCCAAATCGCTGTTCATCAAAATAGTTGGGCAGACCGTACTTTTTTACCTCGGCACAGCCCTTTACGATGCTCTCTATTTCGGCCTCATGTAAACTTCTCAATGTGATAGAAAATGAATTACCAATCATACTGCGTGCCGTGATACGCTCATTCGCTCTGCCGACGGGAATCAAGGTAAAATTCTTTTCCCGAACAGGTCTTTTGAATCTCCCTCGAAAGGAAAGATATTGGGTCGAGAGTGAATATCGGTCTTTAAGTCCTGCACGTGAGAATGACCTTTTTGAAAGGGATAATTTTCTTGTAACAAAATCGATTACGTCCAATGTATTCCAGTATCTCTTCTGGAGTCTCAGGATTGTGTATTGTCCCTTTTTGGTGAGTGGTACATCGATTAATTCTTTGACGACAAAATCCTCTGGCCTGACCTTAAGCTTCATCGGCAATTGTAGGGCATATCAGATTTAAGTCAATGATAGTGATAATTACGATTTTTAAATTATACGCCCAGATACTTATATGGTTTTAGGTGTTTAGGAATTTTGGACGTCTCGGTGTTTATAATTTAGAGGTCTTGCGTCGCGGCGATCTCTTTTCTGAAGCTGAAGTTTAAGAGGAGAAGCGGTAAGATTTGCAGGGGCAACCTTTTGCCCAGTTTCACAAGCCGTAGCAAAATCTCATCAAAGCGATAGAATTCTCGCCACATCTTATCGACCTCTTCCTTCAGTTTATCGGAGGTCATTTTTAAGGGTTTGAATACTACATTTCCACAATCATATTTCGCCCAATCAGGATTAAAGATTCTGTTCTCCTTAATAAGTTTGTTGTAAATGGCAGTGCCAGGATAGGGAGTAAGAACTGCGAATTGGGCGAGGTCAAGTTTTATCTTCTTTGCAAACTCTAATGTTCTTTTAAATATTGATGCATCTTCATTATCATTGCCGAAGATGAATGCACCCATGACACCAAGTCCCTTATCGTGTAATTTTGCGATTGCTTCCTTAAATTTATGAGGTTTTAAGAATCTCTTATTCAGGTGAGTTAGAGACTCGTCATCTGCAGATTCGAGACCGACGAATAATCCCTTACAGCCGCTGCGCGCGGCAAGGTGTAAAAGCTCTGGATCTTCAGCAATATTCAGCGATGCCTGACTCATCCACATTATCCCTTCATATTTCAATGCAGAAAAAAGTCTCCTCGCATACGTTCGATTACCAAATATATTGTCATCGGAGAAGCCGACAATTTTTGTGTTCATATTTCTGATTTCATTTACTACACTCTCGATAGGTCTTACCCTAAATGTCTTGCCGAAGAAACGTGTGACACTGCAGAAGCTACAATTGAATGGGCACCCTCTTGTTGTCTGAACTAAATGGGTGAACAGGTAACGCTCCTTTTTGTAGAGGTCTCGACGTGGTGGGCGAATAATGCTCATATCGATAAAATCCTTGCATTTGTAGATTTTCTTGATTCGATTCTTTTCAAAATCTTTTATCAATGTATGCCATATCATCTCAGCTTCACCCACAATGACACTGTCACAGTGTTGCAGCGATTCCTCAGGAAGCGCCGAAGGGTGCATTCCTCCCATGACAACTTTTACACCGTTTTTTCTAAAGCGGTCGGCGATTTCATAGGCTCGTGGAGCAAAACGCGTGAGGGTAGTGATACCCACGAGATCCGCATCACATGTATAATCGATCGGCTCTATCGCTTCATCGATTATTTCGACATCGACATGTTCAGGTGTTGCTGCAGCAACCGTTGCTAAAGAAAGAGGCGGCAGTTGGAATACCCTGCCTTGCATGCCTCTTCTCTTTTCATCAACGACTGCTGGTGCGATTAATTTTAACTTCACGGTCTATTATATATGAAATAGTGAAGAAGTCAATTGTAAAGACAGAGGTTGTGCACTTTGAGCAGACATTATATTTCTATCGATCTGAAGATATCGTCTATTTCTTTTTCGTGTACGGGACCGATTGCCGCAATTGTATATTTCTTCAGATCAAGGTAATCAGAGATTAATTCGTTTATGTCTTCTTCGTCGATAGTACGTATCTGTTTGATGATATTATCAATAGCACTGACCCTCTGCAGATAGGACATTTCTCGACCGAGCCTGAGCATGCGGGTACTCGAGTTTTCAAGACTCAAGAGGAGGTTACCTGAAAGATATGTCTTGGCGAGTTCAATTTCTTCTTTTTTAAATCCTTTTTTATGTATATCACTAAAAATAATCCTTAGCTGCTTGGCAACGCTCTTCAGACTATTTTTATCACACACAAAATAGAAACCCGATACACCGCAATCACTGTACAAGTCAATGAATGATTGGACATTGTAGACTAACCCTTCTTGTTCCCTTAATGCCTGAAAGAGACGTGAGGACATACCACCACCAAAGGCGGTGTTTAATATTGAAAATCGATACCGCAAGGGTGATCTGTATGCAACGCCGGGGATACCGAAGACACAATGAACCTGTGATATTTCGTTCCTCCTCTGGACAGTAAGTCTGCCATAGTGATCTTCGGGCTTAACCCGCCTTACCATATGCACACCGAGGTGCCCAAGATTCTTCTTTGCCAAGTGGAAGACCTCTCCGTAGTCAAAATTGCCGCTCACCGCAATCACCAGTTTCCGTTTTATTAATTCCTGATAATGTGCTTTTGTTTTCTCTGCGTCAATACTTTTTAGAGATTCCTCGGTGCCGGTGATTGGTAACCCCATTGAATGATTGTGGTATAACGCCTGAAAGAACAGATCAAAGACATAATCCCCTGGGTCTTCGATGTTGGACTTTATTTCTTCAAGAATAACAGATTTTTCTTTGATGAGGTCCTCTTGGGCGATTTTAGATTCCAGAAGTATTTCGGCGATGAGATTAAAGACACGCGCGATGTGTTCAGAGAGAAATTTTGTGACAATGATTATGTTTTCCTTTGTGGTGTAGGCATCGAATGAACCTCCCAATCCTTCAATCAGTTTCACGATGTCAAGGGATGATTTCTGTGAGGTTCCTTTAAATAACATATGTTCTATTAAATGCGTAATACCACTCTCTTGCGGAGGTTCATCTCGTGATCCACAATTTATGAAAAAGCCGAGGGAGAATGAGTATAGATTTGGTATTTTTTCTGAGACAAAAGATATGTTGGGGGCTATTTTTTCTTGAGTTATCTTATTCTTTACGGACGAGATTTATCCTCCCTTGGTTATCTATCTCCAGAACCTTCACCGTAATTTCATCACCGACCTTCACTACATCCTCAACCTTCCTCACACGCTGGCGTGAAAGTTTGGAGATATGAACCAAGCCCTCTTTGCCGGGTAACACCTCCACAAATGCTCCAAAGTTAGTGATTCTTTTTACCTTTCCAAGATACGTCTTGCCCACCTCAACCTCCTGGACAATTGTCTGAATTATATTCTGTGCCTGATCCACCTTGTGGGTATCAGTACCTGAAATGGTAACCTTCCCATCATCTTCGATATCAATAGTGACATCCAAATCTGCAATGATCTTTCTTATCGTCTTGCCACCAGGACCAATTACCTCTCCGATCTTCTCCTTGGGTATTGAGAACACAATATTTTTCGGAGCGTATTTTGAGATCTCGCTTCTCGGCGATGCAATGGTGCTATTCATTAATTGGAGGATGTGCGTACGGGCTTCTTGTGCGTGGTCCAATGCCTTGGTAAGTATCTCAAGATCGATGTCCTGAATTTTGAGATCGAGCTGTAAGGCGGTAATCCCGTTTACCGTTCCTGCAACCTTAAAATCCATATCCCCATAGTGGTCTTCATCACCAATAATATCGGTCAAGAGTTCATACTGCTTGCCTTCCTTGATAAGACCAATCGATATACCAGCCACCGCAGTCTTTATGGGGACACCCGCATCCATGAGCGAGAGTGAAGAGCCACAGACAGCAGCCATTGATGAAGACCCGTTCGACTCGAGAATATTGGAGACGACTCTGATCGTATAGGGGAAAGAATCCTCATCAGGGAGCACGGAAGCGATTGCTCGCTCTGCGAGTGCTCCGTGCCCAATCTCTCTTCGACCTGGCCCGCGAAGCGGTTTGACGTCACCCACTGAAAATGGCGGAAAGTTATAGTGGAGCATAAATGATTTCGATTCTTCACCATAGATCGCATCGATTCTCTGCTCATCACTCACGGTGCCGAGTGTCGTCACCGCGAGGCTTTGTGTCTGACCACGAGTAAAGAGTGCTGATCCATGAGTTCTCGGTAATACGCCAATCTCGCATGAGATCGGTCTGATCTCCTTCAATTGACGGCCATCAATCCTTTTCTGGTCGTGAAGTGCCTGCGTGCGCAACCGTTTGCGGAGGATATCGTCTACGACCCATCGTACCTTCTTCTCGATCTCCTCCTCATCACCTTCCATCTTTTCGGTGGTTGACCTGATTAACTGATATTTTGCCTGTTCACGCGCCCTTTTCTCCTTAAACTCGTAGACCTGGTTTATATCATCACCGAGTGCCTGTGTGATTTTATTGAGGAGGTCATCATCAACAAACCGATTATTGAAATCTAATTTTTCCTTTCCAATTTTTTCTCTTATTTGTTCTTCAATTTCAATAATCCGTACAATCTCAGGATGGGCACACTTTATTGCATTGATGATCGCTTGTTCGGATACCTCAGATGCGCTGCCCTCAATCATGATGACTGAATCTTTTGTTGCGGCAACGACGAGATTGAGCTCACACTGTTCTTGAAGACTCACCCCTGGATTTATGACATATTGGTCATCCTTTAAACCTATCTTCACTGCTGCCACAGGTGTGGTAAAGGGGAGCTCAGAGACGAGGAGTGCAGCCGACGCGCCGATGATGCCGAGTGTGTCTGCCTCATGTTCGACATCCGAGGATAAGAGGTGGGCAATAATCTGCACCTGATTTCTGAAGTCGTCTGGAAAAAGGGTTCGAAGAGGACGGTCAATCAGGCGTGATGCCAGGATCTCACTTTCTGATGGCCTGCCCTCACGTTTGATAAACCCTCCAGGAATCTTGCCGGCAGCGAATAAAAGTTCACGATAATCTACTGTGAGGGGTAAAAAATCTGTGTTCTCGTCTACATCAGGTTTATAGGTAACACAGACTAAAACGACTGTATCACCATAAGAGACAACACATTCTCCGGCTGCCTGCTTTGCGACTCTGCCTGTCTCGATCCTCAGGCTCTTCTGACCGATAGATAATTCTGCAGAATACAAACTAGCCCCTTAAATTCAGGGTATCTACAATCTTTAAATATCGTGTCCTATCTTTTCTGAGCAAATAATTGAGATGACCACGGCGTTCATTCACCATCTTGATGAGTCCCTGCCGCGAATGTTTATCCTTAGGAAATTGCTTCAGGTGTTCGGTAAGAAGCCTTATACGTTCTGTCAGGATTGCAATCTGCACCTCAGGCGAACCTGTGTCTTTTTCGTGTATCTTAAAATTCTGCATTATTTCCTGCTTTTTCTCTTTCTCTAAAGCCATTCTTAGTACTCCTTTCTCCTTACTATAATTATGTACATTTTCTGATAAAAGTCAAGGGTAGACAGAGGAGATCAAATGGCTATAATCAGGGAAATGAGACGTGGAGGTCCTCTACTCCTTCCTTTACAAGACGGTATTCTGTATGGCCCAATTGATTCGCGGAGGCTTGGTAAATCGCTTGGGGTAAATCTGATGCCAGGAACCTATAAACTGTGCTCTTTTGATTGTGTGTACTGCCATTATGGTTCGACGGACGTCTTGGCGGTTGCAATGAACCGTTACAAGAAAGATTTGCCGAGCGTCGAGCAGGTGTTAGGAGAGGTGGAAAGAGCGATGAAATCGACCATCGACTATGCCTATATCACGTTTTCAGGCAATGGTGAACCAACACTCCATCCTGATTTCGGCGAAATCGTTACTGGGATAGCTGATTTGAAGAACAGGCATCGGCCCAACGTGAAGGTGGCGCTCCTCTCAAACTCATCGGGGCTGTATAGGGAGGAGGTTAAAAAATCCATCTCCCAGATAGATCTACCGGTATTCAAACTCGATGCCGGTGATGAAGATACGTTCACAAAGATTAATAGACCAGCAAGAGCCGTCGATTTTCACAAGATTGTCCAGTCTCTTCAGGCGGTTAAGGGGATTTATATACAGACTGTGTTGATGGCAGGAACACCTTCAAATGTGGGTGAGCATACTCTCGCAGCTTATTTTAGAACAGTCGCACGAATTAATCCGCGAGAGGTTCAGATATATTCTTTGGACCGTCCTGTATCGAACAAACATATAGAACGGGTTCTCCCGGCTCAGTTAGAAGAGATTGCGATGAAGGGTAAAAAAGAAACCGGAGTTGACTTTAAGCCATTCTATCTGTGAGTATTTTTGCAAGATAATCATATTCGATATTCACAAACGATCCGGTCTTGAGATTGCCGAGTGTTGTCGTCTTGAGCGTATATGGAATTAATGAGACCGAAAATATATTCTTGGAAATGCTCGCCACAGTCAGACTCACTCCATCAATGGCGATCGACCCCTTCGGGATCAGATATTTTCTACTCTTTGGAGCAATTCGAAAAAAATATTCATTGGTCTTAATACGTATACATGTGGAGAGTTCATCAACATGGCCTAAGAGGATGTGTCCTCCAATACGGTCACCTATCTTTAATGCCCGCTCAAGATTGACATAGTCGCCTACCCGCCAGCCTGACAGTGTAGTGATTCTCTCAGTCTGCCGCATCGCCTCGACGACGAATTCTTTTTCACCGACATTGGTCACCGTGAGGCAGATACCTTGTATTGCAATGCTGTCACCCTGTCTATTCTCGAGGTTGGATTGAATGTGTATACTGTGCACCTTACCTGGTATTATCTTTGAAATTCTCCCTTTTTCTTCAATGATTCCGGTAAACATGGTATAACAAATCCTCCTCTATTTTTAATGGTGTCACGTCTTTTGAGCGGACTTCATTGAGGATATTATCTGCAAGTGCCAATCCCTGACCAGTCTCATGCGGTGCCATAAAGAGATAGAGCTCATCATATAGTTTTTCGTTGTAAAATTGGGAGAAGATTTCGCCTCCACCTTCAACCAAGAGCGACGCAATATTTAACAGACCAAGCCTTTGGACAATTTCCTGCGGTTTAAAGAATTCGCCCTCAAAGAGAATGATCTCAGCGCCGTGTGCAATCAATTGTTCTATCTTACTCGGGTCATTTTCACGACTGGTAACAATGATCTTTCGGCTGCCCGGCTTCAAGAAATTAGATTTCAGAGATATCTTGAGATGCGGATCAATCAAGACGCGTGCAGGATTATTTCTGCCCACGAGTCTGTCAGTCAAATATGGATTATCTGCAACGACGGTATTTATTCCAACCAGAACTGCGCTCACCTGACTGCGGAGAGAATGGACAAATCTTCTGGATGGTTCAGACGTTATATACTTTTCTTTGAATTTTGATATCTTACCATCCTTTGATGTTGCTACCTTCACAATGATGTAAGGAATCCTTGTAGTAATATACTTCTCATAACACACATTTAATCTCTTTGCCTCCAGTTCGAGCATATGAAGTGCTACGGCAATGTTATTGTTTTTAAGAATCTCAACACCCATCCCATTGACTGCAGGATTGGGGTCTATCATACCGATGACCACCCTTTTTATTTTGGCAGCGATGATTGCCTCTACGCACGGTGGGGTATGTCCAACACAGCAGCACGGTTCAAGGTTTACATAGAGTGTAGCATTGTGCGCTCTGGTTCCGGCATCGGTGAGAGCGCAGACCTCAGCATGTGCCTCTCCCATCTTTCGGTGAAACCCCTGACCGATAATTCTGTTGTCTCTTACGACGACTGCGCCAACTAATGGATTTACACCAGTCCTTCCCCAGCCCTTTCTAGCCAAGGAGATGGCTCTCTGCATGAATAGCTCATCATAGTCCTTTGAAAGACACATAATGTACGGGAATTATAACCGCGCTGTGTAGGAAGTCAAGGCTGGTGGGGTCAGGCCTCATCGGTGGGGTCAGGCCTCATACTGTGATGTGAGGCCTGACCCCACTAACGTCTGATCAGTCAAGAGAGATTGAGTGACGAACAAAGGACAATGGACAGAACAAAATGTTTGATTGCAAGACCTGACCCCACCGAACTAGCAGATGCGGGGTAGACCTTCTGCCTCTAACAACAACAAAGGGTGGACACCGCCGATCTTCGTCTTAAGCCAGACACCTCGTGGTTCTTTTACCACCTCGCCGATGATTGCCGCGTCCTTACCCAATGGATGGGACTTTATTTTTTTTAGGACTTTTTCTGCTACATTGTGAGCTACGAAAGCAATAAATTTACCCTCATTGGCAACGTAGAGTGGATCAATGCCAAGTATATCAGTAGCACCAATAACCTCTCTTTTAATGGGAATCTCACCCTCTCGAAGCATTATGCCATAGCGAGTGCCATCAACGGTCTCGTTGAGTACCGAGGCAACACCTCCGCGTGTTGGGTCACGCATACAGTGAATAGATGATTTAAATGGGAGCAGTCTATTTGTTATTAAATTTAATGGCGCGACATCGCTTTTCAGATTCGCCCTTAATCCGAGGTTTAATCGCTGATTCATGACTGCAATGCCATGGTCTCCAATCGTACCGCTTACCAAGATCTTGTCGCCGATCCGTATTTTCTCTTTACCGAGTTTTATCTTGATAATACCAATCCCCGATGTTGTGATGAAGATCTTGTCTGCCTTGCTTTTTTCAACAACCTTCGTATCACCACACACGACCCTGACCTTTGCCCTCATTGCAGCTTGGGATGCTGATTTGATAATCCTTTCCAAATCTTTCAAGAGAAATCCCTCTTCAATGATTAATGAGAATGAGATATGTTTCGGGATGGCTCCTTGCATCGCAAGGTCATTGACCGTTCCACAGATTGCGAGTTTTCCGATATCGCCACCAGGAAAGAATATCGGATCGATGACATAAGAATCTGTGGTGAAGGCGATATCTCTGCTCTCTATATTCAACTGAGCAGAATCCTCAAGGCGCTTTACTGTTTTATCTTTGAAATATTTTAAGACAACATCCCTCATCAATCGGTTAGTGAGGAGTCCACCAGAACCATGAGCTAACTTAATAACGTCTGAATTCTTCACACTAGTTCCTCTGGGGTCAGGTGGTTTGTAGGGTCAGGCCTCATACTGTGATGTGAGGCCTGACCCCCCTAACGTCGAATAACTTCATTATAGGCTGATGTCGTAGCTATCCCTCAGGAATCCCCGTGCATTGTGGTTCTCTTTGAACCTACCGAGTCCCCAATTCGGTTCCATGTCTAAGGTAAATGTGCCCAAATCAAGGTAGTGGAAACCTCTATTTCGTCCCCATTTTATTACCTCATAAAAGAGGAGATTGACTGGTCGGTAGGCCTGAAACCTGTTGTCATGGCTGATATAAAACGCGATGATCACCCGTGGGTTGGTCACAAAGATGACAATGCCGCCAATCATCTTCTCCCTGAGGTGAGCAGCGAAGAGGATAACATCTTCAGGAAATAGGTTCTTCAATTTAAGTAATTCATGGAGGGTGTGGGTGGGAGATACGTTGTGCCGCATACCGAGGTTTCGCTTGAGGATTTTGTAGAATGTTTTGTAGTCATCTGAGATTGAGATATGCACTCCTTCTCTTATTGCCTTCTTGGTCGAGCGGCGTGCATCGGCATGGAATGTCACCAGCGGCTCGCCACAATCGAGGGGAATTACTGCGGTTATCTCTCGCTTCCGATAGTGGAAACCATTCTTGAGCAGGGCGAAATCGATATACTGATTTGGCTCTTTGTAATAGATGAGCGGCGGTTGGGTGAGAATGATTTTCTGATATCCATGGTCTCTCAAATAGGCGAGCATATGCTCGACAATGAGGTATGTTTTATGAATGCCTATCCCGTCCTTGAAGACGAAGCCACCATAAGAAGCACCTTTGTGTGATATGATGGTCTTGTCCTCCTTGACTGCAGGGAAGAGGGAGATGATATTTCCGTGCTCCCGTATGATGAGATGATACTCTCGGAAACGTCCTCGTGGATGATAACTCAGAAACTTTAGGTAGTGGAAGATCGTTCCATTGTTTGCATGAGTAACAAATTGCTCCCACTGTGAATGGTCCTTTTCTGTAAATCTCTGTATGTCCATATGTCAGAGTATAATTACAGAAAAGTAGATGTCAACGCCCTTTTGTTTAGAAAATAATGTCTATTTTTTATACTTATCCTTTAATTCTTTCAAATCAAGTTTTAATTGTTCGAGTTCTTCTTTGAGTCTTTCGAGTTCTTCGTTGAGCTTCTCTTTGTCAATAATGATCATTTTTTTGAGCCCTTCGATGTCCGGTATATCCACTTCGATGTCAGGCACACATATTTTTATCTTTTTCTCCTCTTTCTCACCAAGCTCAACGTTTTTTGTGATCTTCTTTTTTGCTCGATAGATTTGTATTCTCACCTTCTCATTGGGTCTCGCTGCAACTACCTGCTTGAGCGTTTCATAATTGGTTATCTTCTCAGCATCGATTTCAAAGATAATATCACCTACTTTTATTTCAGCCTTCTCTGCCGGTGATTCTTCATATACCTTATCGACGAGGATTCCGTGCTCTATGTCCAAAGCCATCTTCATTGCCTCGCTCAGCTCGGCAATGCCGACGCCGAGATAGCCTATAGTTTCCTCTTTTGCAAACAGTAATAGAGGAATGGCGATCGCGATTATGAGTATTTTCTTCATATCTTCCTCCTTACATTATATTTGACGTGAATTGCTCTACAATGGTTTAGTTTATTGATGTGTTCAAGTCTACGAAGAGAAGCTCTGTTTCTTTCGTGATATTTGTTTGATATTTGGCATTTGAATTTTGTTTGTCATTTGGTGTTTATTATTTGACATTATTAAATACCTTTTTCGATTTCAATAATCCCATACGGAACATTATTGATTGTCACCTCATCGCCCCGTACTTTTTCGAGTAGAGACCGTGCAAGCGGAGCTTCATTTGAGATGATATTTTTCTCAAGGTCAGTATCCCATCTGCCGAGTATTGTGTAGTGGGTCACGGTGTCGTCTTGAAGATTCTTTAGGGTTATCTTTGTACCAATGTCCACGTGTTTGGTGTTCACCTTTGACGAGTCGATAATCTGGGCCTTTGCTAATTCAGATTCAAGATTTCTTAATTTCTGATAGAGCTGCTCTTGTTGTTCTTTTGCTGCCTTGTATTCGAAGTTTTCACTCAGGTCACCAAACTCCCGTGCACGACCGATTTCCTTTTTGTTTTCTGGTATCTCAACAGTAATGATTCTATTCAACTCTTCCTTTTTGCTCTTGAGACTTGCCTCAGTAGCGTAGATAACCTCACTCTCTCTGGCAAGGAGATGTGGAAAGTGGAATTGAATGATTTTCAATAAATCTTTTTTCTTATAATACTCTAAAACCGTACTACTGTTTATAGTGTCAAGGATGCGTCGCGCATCATCCTCTGGCGCATCCTTTATTATATTGTCAAATGTATCGAGAGACAAAATTCTACTTACCATTCCCTTAATACCCTTAACATAATTGAGACTCTCTATCAATCTGGGAATAAAACGTATATTGAGGTATTCTTGCAGGTTGCCTGTTTGTATTTTCTTCAGTATCCATTGAAACTGCAGTGGATAGTGCTTGGGCAGCGAGAAGATTGTGTAGTATATATCTTTTAATGTTTCAGGAACAGCACGTAGATATTCCTCGATTGCATCGAGGAGCTTTGCTTCAGTAGCAGTAAAGAGTAGTTTCTTAAAAATCTCTGGCCACTCTTTTTGATTCTTCTCTTTTATCTCACGGAGCAGACGCTTCTGATGTTCAAGATTATTCAGATTAGAGACAATCTGTTCAATACCTGTCTGTTCGAGAATCGAACCTCTCGTATAGGAAAATTGAGCGTTTACCTGCATATCGTCACACAGCATCAATATATCCAATGCCAGTGCAGGTTTCTTCTTATATGCCTTGTTTCCAATTTCGACCAGTCTTGGTATGATTTTCTCAAAGACCATCGGCATCTTCTTCGCATACGCTTCGGCAAGAAGATACTTTTCCTTTTCAGAGGCTTTCTGAAATACCATGATCTCCATTTCGGTCTTGTCGAATTCAGACTCATGATATGTGTATGTCTTCTGAATTCTCCCAGAGATTTTTATATCGTGTTCTTTCCCTAACTCTTTTCTTACCTTTTCCCAGAATTTAGTCAAGTGCTGCTTTTCAATGATGCCATTAAGATGCTCCTTGATAGCGGCTGCAGTGAGCGGCTTATTAAAGCTCTTCAGCATCAGCTTTATGAGTTCGACAGGATTCTTCTCTGCCATTTCTTTTAAGGTGTCAGCATCTTTATGTTTTATGTAGAGATAGTGCTTTTCTAGAATCGGTGTGAGCAGTCCACGAGCAACACTGATGGAGAGAAAATGTCTCTTCTTTTTTTCAAAATCAATCACTATCTCTCTTTTTGTTGGCAATACGTCGGTCACCTCACCAATACCATAGCGCTCAAAGTAAAAATACCGTCCTTTATCATATGTGAGGAATTCATCCAGCTTTTCCAGTGCCTTAAAGACCGACTGTGCGCTCTTGAGTCCGGAAATTTCTATGTATTCGTTGAGATGTTCACTCTGTGCATATGTGGTTTTATAGAGATCATTTAATTTCGCTCTTATTTTATTGTTGTCCTTTGTATGATAGAGCATATTCTTATACACATCAATCGCCTTTCTGTATTTCTTACGAGACTCAAGATGTGCGGCGAGCATCTCTAAGAGCATGAAGGCACGCCTTGACTCATGTAACCTCTTGAGTTCTGTTGTTACGGCGAAAAAATCATCGAGTTGTACTGTTTCATCCAACACCATTTCAGTCCAGAGGTCATCAAGCCTCTTAAGATCTTTTTGTGCAAGTGCCTGTTTTGCTGCTTCAACAGTACCCATTGAGTTATTATATTCAGATATGCGCACTATTCAATAAAAAGCAACTGGGTTTTGGATAGGATCCAAAACCCAGCCCAGATAGGGGAGTTTCAAGGAGAAATTACTTCTTGCCCTCTTTATTCTTTCTCTTTATGAGCGCATAGATCACTGCACCTAAACCTATAGTCAGGGCAATGTACATAATGACTATGCCGATAGCGATGATTGGTGGACCAATGAGGATGGTTATGATCGGGATGATCATGACCGAGATCCATCCGAGACTGAACAGACCGACACGATTTTCTAACTGCCAACTAAACCCCTTGGCGACCCGCTCACCAATAACGAATGCAAGTGATGAGAATCCGAACATGAATGCGAGCAGGACGGCGAAGGGAAGTAACAGCATGAGCGGTATGCCAATTATTGAGACCACAAATAAGACCATCAACGGAATGAAGAGAATCTCCATGGCGAGACCAAGGCCGACCGATGCCCACACACTCTTCTCTACCTTAAGAGCGACCCTGTCGATTGCTCCTGGGAATATGAGAAGTATGAGGAGATTGAACACATACACGACAACGAGTAGTCCAATAAAGATGATGCGGGGGAATATTCGTGGGCCTCCGGGAATCATTCGAGGTAATCTGAATACTTTGCTGATGCGGGGTAATAGTTTTTCCAATGCCTCTATGTCTACTGATTCAATGTCACCGAGCACCTCAGCATGTTCGTCACGGTCGACAGTACCGCCGACCATGTTGATATTTCCTTTAACAACAGAACCGGAATCGAGTATGACCGTACCACCAATAACCAAGAGATCGTTTTCAATAATTCCTTTGTTTTTCACATTTCCGCCAAAGACGGCTGCATCACCCGTTATAGTACCGAGAATGTCGAGATTACCGCCAAAGACTGCGACATCTCCGTCGATAGTGCCATTTACATCGACCTCACCACCCATGACTGCAAGGTCACCGTCAATTACGCCATCAATCTCCGCATTACCACCACTCACCGTGATGTCTTCGTCAATAGTATCTCCCTCGGCAACATGATAATCACCACTCACTGTCGTGCCCGCAAGAGAGAAATCAGGTGAGAACTCAATATCGTATGCCAGATGTGCCGGTGCAGCGTACCTTGTTCGGTTATAAGAGGCATTGAATGTCGGGATCTGTATCTGGTCGATCTTTGTCCAATCATCATCGCCCTGTAGAGGGTGCTCCGCGACCACAACAACCTCAATCATCATGCCAGCCCACGCATCATCTTCATTCTCGTACCGTGGTGCCGTGACCACTGTTTCAGGCATCAAACCGGCCCATGCATCATCTTCGTACCGTGGTGCCTGGACTACGACTTCAGGCATTTGCCCAGCCCATTCATCATCTTCGTTCTCATACCGTGGTGCTGTGACCACGACTTCGGGCATTTGTCCGATTGACTCATGTGGGGAACTATCATAGGCCTCAAGGGCAGAAGGGCCTGAGACCTGTGCAAAGATAATTAATAATGTTATCAAACCTTGCATTTCGCCTCCTTTTGTAGGGTCTTACCCAAGAAATAAAACATGAAAATGCTGAAAATTAACCCGATAATAGGGTACACACCAGTGACCGAACCCTTTGCAAACGGCATGACTATATGGCTCAGTGCTGATACGATGAGTTCTATCTTGTCAACGAATCGCACTACTGCAGGTACTGACGTGATGCCTTGGCTCATGAGACGTGATGGCCAGGGAGAAAGAATCAGAACGAGCAGCGAAGCGACCCAGGCACCAGCAAAGACCGGCGCAACTCTCTTCCAGAGGACCCGTCGTCTGAATCCGAGTTTTTTCAGAAGACGGTCATTAAACCCTTGCCGAGGAAAGAACTCGATGAGCCCACCCAATGCCTGTTCGGTCTGAACCATTTCCTGATGAAATTGCCGACACTCCTCACACTGGGACAGATGGTGTTGCAGAAGCCTCTTCTCTTCTGCATCTGCCTCACGGTCGAGGAGTCTTTGGATCAGGTTTTCAATCTTTTTGTGCTTCATCACTAGGTAATACGCATTCTATCGGGAAAAGTTTCACCCATTCTCCTGCACCAGCTCACTCAATCTTTTCCGTGCCCTGTGAAGACGCGTCTTAATGGTGGTGACAGGAATCTTCAGGATTTCGCTGATGTCCTGGTATGAATACTCTTCTCTGTGAAAGAGAACCACCAATTCGCGATCAAGAGGAGGCAATTGTGCGAGTGCACGATCAATCTTTTCAATCTTTTTCTTCATCTCATACTTCTCGACAAAGTCGTCCCGAACTGCATGTCTTTCATCGAAGTACTCATATTCCTGCTTACTCTTTCTCAAGAAATCGATGGTTTGATTATGGGCGATGGTAAAGAGCCAGGTGGAAAACGAACGTGAGCGGTCAAATGATGCCAATGACCTAAAACACTTAATGAATGTATCAAATGTGATATCTTCTGCATCATGGTAATTCCTCACGACTCGATACACATAGCTTAATATTCTTCCTTTATAGAGGTTCAGGATTTTCTGGCACGCATCTTCGTCGTTATTGAGTGCCTTTTCGATTAATTCGATAATCTGTCTACTATCACCCTTCATTGATATTGCTACCTATAGTAGTATACAAACGTTTCTACTAAAAGCAAGAGCTCAGCGTAGAGTGCATCTATACTAGATAGTGATTTGTCAGACGCTCAATCTTGACATCTCTCTGTCCTGAAGTATACTCAAGATAGGTGATGGATAAGAAATCTTCGTATTTTGATGAATTTCCAGATATATATCGCCGGCGTAAGGGCAAGGTACAGGAACGGGAGATAGCGTCATCAATAGGAAAAGTTCTTAAATCAATGTTGTACGTAACTTTATGAATGAATCTGCGTCTCTATTAGTGAAAAGAGAGATCAGCGACGCTGAACTCGCTAAACTCATAGGGGGTGCTAAGAATGATGATGCTGTGGCAATGGAACAATTATCCAGATATGTCTACCCACGAATTTATCGCTACATCTACTATCGTGTCAGTCATCGTGAAGATGCTGAGGATTTAACGAGTGAGGTCGTTCTGAAAATGGTTCAGTCCCTAAAAAAGCAAAATGGTAATTTCCATGCCTGGATATATAAAATTGCGAGAAATGCAGTCATTGATCTGTATCGGCGTCGCGCAGTGCGTTCAGAAGTGAGTCTTTCAGAGATGCCTGGAGAAATACCGGATAAATCGGTTGCTGTGAGCGAGGACGTGTTGACAAAGGAAAAATTGAGGCAGGGGTTACTGACACTAACAGAAGAACAGCGACAGGTAATTCTTTTGAAATTTATTGAGGGGTACAGCAATGATGAAATCGCAAAGGTTATGGGTAAATCAGTTGGTGCAATAAAGCTTCTCCAATTCAGGGCGTTGAAATCGATGAGGAATTATTTCAGGAAGAAGGGTCATGAAATCAAAGATTGATGAACTGCTAGACATCTTACTCATTGAGATTAAAGAAGGTAAGAGTATAGAAGATTGTTTAGAGGCATACCCAGAGTACTGCGAGGAACTGAAGCCACTTCTGTCTTTAGCCAAGGAGATTCAAGATCTCCCTAAGCCCGAACCTGATGGTGCAGTGGTTGAAGAGACAGTGAGAAAGGTGCGCACGGTGGTACAGCCACAACAAAGATTTTCTCTTGGAAGAGTATTTGCACTAAAGCCAACCTTCGTGCGTGCAATCGCAATAGCAATACTACTCATCGTTGTTGGTTGGACCACTGTCTCTCTAAGTGCCAAGAGTCTTCCCGGTGATGTCTTATACCCAGTGAAACGTCTCTGTGAACAGATTCAGTACTTTTTAACGGTGAGCCCCGAAGGCAAGACAGAACTCCATCTGATCTTTGCTGATAGGCGGTCTACAGAGTTTATTATCACCTTCAGAGAGGGTGAACAAATAAATAAAGAACTACTTCTTGCAATGTTGGATGAGAAAAACCTTGCTCTAAAATGCTCAGAATCATTATTAGATGAAAGCTGTCTCAAAATGTTGGAGAAGATTAGAACATGCAACTGCGATCAAGTGGAGATTTTAGAACACATAAAACCACTCGTTATTGATAGTGATACGATGTTTATTAATGAAGCAATTATGTCATGTACTGAATGTGAGTGTTGTATTGAGCGTCGGTTAAATCAGCCCTCAACAAAACAATAGCATTCCCTCACACACCCGAGCAGTCAACTCAATTATTGGAAACAGAGCGTAACTTTTTCGAGAGTTGTGCGTCATTATAGTCGAGGATATACAGGGGTGGCCAATAGCATAGGAGCCGTCTTAATGGATTCCTCAGGGCCGGCTTGGTTGCTGCATGAAGGTTGTTCAAAAGACAATTATTCTGGTGCCACCGGCCTTTTACTATCGGTAGCAATAGGTAGTCGAGATTAAAACCCCGTTAGTTCTTCGCTTAACTCATAGAGCCGTCTCCTCCCGGTTTGTACAAGCAGAAGGTTCATCTAACGGGGTTTAATCTCTCGTAACTTTTTGTTTACTCATTCGTCTGTCTTATAGAAAAGGAGATATCATGACTAAGGCATTACTCATTGGTGCAATTTTGGTCAGTTTTATTGGACTCGGGAGTATGGTGTACAGCCATGGCATGGATAGATACGGTCTGGCAGGTAACAGGTGGAGCGGCTGTGGCAGATATGGCGCACAGACACTGGGCTCAGTACAGGTCTCATCACTGTGCCGAGCGACACAGATGAGGGGCACCTATGGTTCTCAAGAGCTCATCAGAGATGATGCCGAGCATATTGTCGAAGATTATCTTGCAGAAGTGGGCAATCCCAACCTGAAAATGGGAAGGATTACCGAGACAGAACAGGAATTTCAGATAGAGATCGTCACTCAGGATAACTCACTTGTCGAGAGGTTGATAATTGATAGAGAGACAGGTAGGCTGAACATCACCTACTAGGGAAAACACAGACCCCGTTAGGTCTTCGCTCAATTCAAATGCTCCTCCTCCCAGATTATATGAGCGAAAGAATAACGGGGTTTTTGTATACAGCATCTGAACCTCAGCTGTCTTAAGAATCAATTCTTAAAATTTCTTGCTGAGCTCCTTGAAAATTCGTGCATCTTCACCTGCGAGAATGTACACTGGCTCACTTAAGGCTTAAGAGCCGCATTGCTGGATCATTTTCTTTATTGGTCGACGTGACTGTCAGATAAAGATGTATTTTTCACATTTGTTCGGTTTCCGCCGGCAACTGGAATACTAGACTCACTCTTTTATATTCTAAGCTGTTAATTATGCATTTATCGTTGATTTTTCTAGATAAGAGAGCTATTCAATTCAACAAAACAGTCTACCTTCATGCGTAACTTGTGACGTCTTCAATCGTCTTATATATAGATGATCAAGAGCATAAAAGTAACCCTTTTAATTCTCGTGATTGCTTGTGTTTGTTTCCGTGCCCAAGCCGACACGATTCCCGCATTAGAGTTACAAGAGTTGCTTGAGGAAGTGAGGTTGTCAAATCCTGAGATTCAAGCACAGAGGGCACTCTTTGAGGCAGCACAGGCGAGGATCTCAAGTATGCGTCATGTGATGGATCCTATGATCGGCATAGAATTTGTACAGAATATGAGAATGTACAGCGTGACTCAACAACTGCCCTTTCCAACGAAACTCTCGACGCTTTCAAAATTCGCCAGCACCGAGGCGGAACAGTATGAAAACCTGTATAAGCGAAAAGAGCAAGAGATTATAAATAAAGTAAAAAAGGGATATGCGCAGTTATTTCTCATTCACAAAAGGATTGAGACTGTCGAGCAGTCCGTCGCGTTCTTAAAGCAATTTTTCCATATAGCTTCGCAAAAATATGCTGTCGGCAAGGCAAACCAAACTGACGTCTTAAGGGCTCAGGTTGAACTCGCGAAGGCAGAGAACGATTTGCTTATGTTCGGGGATGAAAGAAAAATAGTAGAGGCTCGATTGAACACGTTATTAAACAGAGATATTGAGGGTGAATTTGGAGTACCGCATGAGATTGACACCTCGATCATCACACTTGAGATGAGTGAGCTTTTTGAGTTGACTAAAGAAAATCAACCCGGACTTAAGGCGTTTGACCAGATGCTAAAAAAAGCAGAAGTTATGGTATCAGTAGCTAAACAGACTTACCTTCCGGATTTTACGCTCAAATTCACTCAACAAGAAATGAATCACAGGTTCACCGACCGAAGGTTTATGGTCGGATTTACAGTCCCTCTGTGGTTTTGGGGAAAACAGAACGAAATGGTAAGGGAAATGGAAGCGAATCTCAAGATGGCAAAAGCAAACTATCAGGCAACGGAGAATATGGTTCTTTTAGCTGTAAGAGAAGCAAAAGTTAAGGTAGACAATAACCAAAGGACCAAGGCTCTCTACAGAAATTCAATAATCCCTCAGGCGACTGCAAATCTGAGGTCTGCGCTAACTGCGTACGAAGCAAATCAAGCTGATTTTCTCAACCTTCTCGAAAGTGAGAAGACGCTCATTCAATCTGAATTGGAATACCGTCGTGCCCAAGCCGATTTCTTTACGGCGGTTGGTGATTTAGAAGAGGCAGTGGGTGTTGATATTATGGATAAGCAATAAAGGAGGTAATAATGCTCAACAAAAAAAGAATCCCGAGCATTTTACTATTGTTCATTATTACAGTAATACTTTCGATTTCTTGTTCAGCTAATGCTGAAAAATTGAAAGTAGACAAGGAAGTCATTGGTACGCAAGCAATTTGTCCGGTGACTGGTGATCGGTTCACGATACATGAATCGACTCCTGTGATTCAGTACAAAGGCGAGAAATACTACATGTGTTGTCCAGGATGCGATACAGAATTTATGAAAAGTCCTGAAAAATACATTGAACAGATGCACCAAACAGAACCTGTTAAGACGAAACCAGAAGAGAAGGTCATTGGCACAGAGGCGATCTGTCCAGTAACCGGTAATCGGTTCACAATAACCGAATCTACTTCGGTCGTTGAGTATCAAGGAAAAAAATATTATTTTTGCTGCGCTGGCTGTGATACAGAGTTTATGAAAGAACCAGAAAAATATACCAACGATTCACAAAATAAACCACAGTCCATTAACCAGGAACAATCGACCGAGGAAATCATGTATTGGACATGTTCAATGCATCCTGAGGTAAGAGCCGATAAAGAAGGAAATTGTCCGATCTGTGGCATGAGTTTAATACCAGTTTACAAGGATAAGGAATCCAAAGGTTCTCTCCATTTAAGTGAACGTGACATAGAATTGGCGGGCATCAGGATGGTGCCCGCCATGTATCAACAGGTGTATAAGGAAATTCAGGCTGTTGGCAGGGTTGCCTATGATCCGGAATTGGTTATTGCACAGGAAGAGTATGTGAATGCACTCGAAATGGTTGATGGACTCGCTGGCTTAGATGATATTGCAATGGCACGTGCGCTCAAGGTGGTTGAGAATACCGAGTACAAATTACGGCTCCTGGGGATGGACAAATCTGAGATCGATATGTTGAAGAGTACAAAGAGCGTAGAGCGGTCACTTGTAATACCAGAGCACCAGACATGGATATATGCAGATGTGTATGAATCTGAGATAGCATGGATTAAGAAGGGGCAGGATGTGATTATCACATCTGTTGCATATCCTGGTGAGGAGTTCCAGGGTAAAATCAAATCAATAAATCCTACACTCAATTCCAGAACGCGCTCTATTCAGGTAAGAATTCAATTGTCAAATACGCGCATGAAATTCAAACCCGGTATGTATGCAGATGCAAGAATCAAAGCACAGTATATGCCGCCAACTACGGCTCATCAAAGCCACAGAATCGGATATGAAGTTTTAACAGTACCGAGAGAATCAGTTCTTGATACGGGAAAGCGTAAGGTTATTTGGGTATACGCAGGAGATGGTAATTTTCAGCCGCGAGAAGTACAATTAGGACCCCTGGGTGTTGTCCAGAACGGAGGTAACGGTGCGCACTACTATCCTGTTTTGGACGGGCTCAAAGAAAGCGAGCTCGTGGTCACGAATGGCAATTTTCTCATCGATTCAGAAAGCCAAATAACTGGTGTAGCCGCACTTGGATACGGTGGTGCCCTCGGTGTTGAAGAGAAACCGCCCACACCCGTGCACCAACATTGATGTTCAATGAACGTACTATGTGTAGGTATTGTGAAGGATGTTGCGGTTTATCTCTGTAATCTTTTTTTCTCATCACTGTAATCAAGCGAAGCGATGATTGAGAAGATAATCGAAGTCTGCTTAAGAAATAGGTTCCTGGTTATTGCTGGGTTTATGCTCATTATTCTCTGGGGAATCTTTGCTGTAAGAAGCACACCAGTAGATGCTTTACCGGATATTGGTGAACTCCAGGTAATCGTCTATGCAGACTGGCCGGGTCGGAGTCCCAAGGATGTTGAAGATCAGGTGATTTATCCTCTGACAACAAACTTGATGGGGACTCCGGGAATGAAGACCATCAGATCATCATCGGCATTTGGATTTGGTCTTGTCAACTTGATCTTTAAAGAAGGTGTTGATTTTTATTGGGCAAGAACCAGAGTCCTGGAGAGATTAGATGTTGCTATCGCAGACTTGCCGTCCGATGCAAAGGTAACCCTCGGTCCAGACGTTACTGCCGTTGGGCAGGTTTTCTGGTATACGGTTGAGAATGGCTATTTTTGTCCAGATCATCCACAGGAATCATTTGACAAACCTGGGACATGTCCAATTGATAATAAAAAATTGGTGGCGTCAACATATGATGTGAGCCAGTTGCGTAGTATTCAGGATTGGTACATTCGTTACCAGCTTAATGGAGTCAGTGGCGTTTCAGAAGTTGCATCGGTTGGAGGCTATGTAAAACAGTATCAGATTGATGTTAATCCAAACAAGCTCATTTACTACAATGTGGGGATAACCGATGTCTTAACCGCTGTAAAAAAATCTAATATTGACGTTGGGGCAAAAGTTTTCGAAGAAGGCGACGTAGAGTTTATCATCCGCGGTGTCGGATTTATAAGAAATATTGAAGATATTGAAAGCATCGCGGTTGCTACACATGATGGAGTACCTGTATATATCAGTGATATTGGCGTTGTTACAACTGGACCAGATTTTCGACGGGGTGCACTCGATAAGGCAGGTACAGAGGTCACAGGCGGTGTTGTGGTGATGCGTTACGGTGAGAATCCCTTAAAAGTCATTAAGGGAATTAAGGAAAAGATTGAGGCGTTGAGAGTCGGCCTGCCCCCTGGAGTGAGAATCGTTCCTTTTTATGACCGGACAGGATTGATCAACAGAACAATAGATACTCTAAAAAATGCCTTGATACAAGAAATTTTAATTACAGTCTTTGTTATTATCGTTTTCCTGTTGCACTTTTTTGGCAGCATGATTATTTCTATTGTACTACCCATAGGAGTTCTGATTGCGTTCATTTTAATGCGGCTATTTGGTATCGATGCGAATGTCATGTCCTTGGGAGGCATTGCGATTGCTATCGGTGTCATGGTCGATGCAGGTTCTGTGCTCGTTGAGAATCTATATCGAAGACTTGCCGAACAACAAAGAGAGACATCATCGAAAAAGGGCGATAGGCTTGAGACCTGCATTGATGGAGCAAAAGAGGTTGGTAGACCTGTTTTCTTTGCGCTCCTTACCACAATCATTGGATTTATCCCGGTCTTTGTTTTGACTGGTCAGGCTGGAAAATTATTCAGGCCACTGGCATATACAAAGACATTTGCAATGATCGGTGCTGCCGTGATTGCTGTCTGTCTTATGCCCACCCTGTCCTATTATCTCATTCGTGGCAGATTGAAATTGCCTGATGAAAATGTCATTTCTCGTTTCTTGAGAAACCTGTATCGTCCTATCATCACATGGTCTCTCGACCACAAGTGGGTCATTACCAGTATTTCTCTTTTCGTACTAATCGCAGGTATTGTTTTTTCCACTTTTATAAAGCAGGAGTTTATGCCGCCACTGAACGAGGGCGATCTATTGTTTATGCCGGTCTTGCTTCCTGGTGCATCACTATCACAGGTGATGGAGGTAATGAAAAAACAAGACATTATTATAAAAGGTGAATTCCCCGATGAAGTTGAATGGGTAGTTGGAAAACTCGGTCGTGCTGAAACAGCAACCGATCCTGCACCAGTCACGATGATCGAAACAATTATCCATCTGAAACCAGAGCAGATGTGGCGCTCGGGCATGACCAGAGAAAAATTAATTGGAGAAATTCAAGAGCGGACAAAAATTGCCGGGGTGAGCCCGATTATGACGCAACCCATAAGAAACAGAATTGATATGTTGGCAACCGGGATTCAGACGCCCGTGGGCATAAAGGTCTTCGGTCCGGATATAAAGAAGATCGAAGAGCTTGCGGCTAAACTTGAAAAGATTGTAGGAGAAGTACAGGGTGTTTCGAGTGTTTACGCAGAGCGAATCGGTAATAGGCCTTATTTTGAGATTGAAATAGACAGGAATAAGATTGCTCGCTATGGCATTAGATTGGGTACGATACAAGAAATTATTGCCATGGCAGTCGGAGGAATGAATGTGACCCAGACCGTGGAAGGAAGGGAACGCTATCCAGTAAGGGTAAGGTACATGCGGGACTTCAGGGATAGCCCAGAGGCATTGAGTAAAATATATATTCCAACACCTCGTGGTGAACACATTCCTCTGAGCCTCTTGGTCGATTTTAGAAAGACGGTTGGTCCAGCAATGATTCAATCTGAAAATACGCTGCCATATTTCCGGGTATTTATAAATGTAGATCAAGATGTGATTGGTCTCGTGGACTTTGTTTCATTGGCACAGAAAACAGTAAAGAATAAGATTGCCGCCGGTGAGTTAGAGGTTCCTCCTGGCTACTATATCACATGGAGTGGCCAGTTTGAATCAGAAGCCGAAGCCCGACTGAAGCTGTCTCTTGTTCTGCCAATATGTTTGGCAGTTATTCTACTCCTGCTCTATATTGCATTTAAGGATACTGCAATTGTGTTACTTATCGCAACTGCTCTTCCTTTTTCGCTGGCAGGGGGAATTGTTCCCCTCTATCTTTTGGGATTCAAGTTTTCGACTGCTGTCTGGGTGGGCTTTATTGCTCTATTTGGTGTCGCCACAGATAATGCGGTGGTGTTATTATCGGCTATTCAAAATCTCTTCAGGCAAAAGAAACCCATGGATCGTGCCGATGTCAGACAGACAATAATGAAGGGAGGGTTGTTGAGAGTGAGACCAGTCATGATGACGACGCTCACGACAATCTTGGCGCTTTTGCCAATAATGTTTTTCACATCAGCCGGCTCAGAGATAATAAAACCCATGGCTTCACCAATAATTGGCGGCCTTATCACCGCGACGCTTACCAATCTCATTCTGGTGCCAACACTCTATGCCTGGGTAAAAGAAAAACAGCTATTGAAAGAATGAAGAGGATAGCCCCGTTAGATGTGCTCTTCACGTTCTCCTACTCTTCCTCCCTTAGTAGGTATCTGACGGGGTTCGTTTATTGGAGGTACAGTGAAGCTCATCAAGGCCTATATTCGGACCTACATGGCTGATAAGGTTATTCATGCACTTGAGCAGATTGGTGCACCGCGCTTAACTGCTATAGACATCAGGGCACTGGGAGATGAGATAGATCCAAAACATATAGAGATTTCGTCAGAACATGCTGGGACATATACAACAATGGTAAAACTTGAAATTGTATGCAGTGAAGAAGAAGTAGAGAAAACTGTAGACACAATCGTAGAGAATGCACGAACCGGATACAAAGGAGATGGAATTATTTCAATATCTCCAGTTGAGAAGGTAATTAAAATACGAACGGGTGCAACAGAAGGGAATGACTGACCAAGAGTGAAAATTAAGGTGCCCTATTGACGTGTGTTGTATTCAGTATACAATGAAAGAAGATAGGGCGATGACCCCCAAAAGAGAAGTTGAGATATTTACTGCCGGATGTTTTCTTTGTGACGAAGCAGTGAAGACCGTAAAGGCTATTGCGTGTGCTGATTGTAAGGTTATTGTCTATGACCTCCACACAGAAGGCATCGAAAAAGCAAAAGAGTATAGGGTGACCTGTGTTCCGACAGTAGTGGTAGACGGAAAGATGGTCGATTGTTGTGTGCGGGGTAGAGTAGATTCTGAAATGCTTAAGGCGGCTGGCATTGGGTCTCCCAAGTAAATGACGTGACGTAGAAAATTTCAACAGGGAGGTGAAAAAATGGACTACGGCTTTGTAAAAAAAGTTGATTCATCATTTGATAAAACCTTGGCAAAAGTGGAAGAGGAATTAAAACAAGAGGGTTTTAAAATACTGACGAGAATAGATGTCCAGGAAAAATTTAAAGAAAAACTCAATATCGATTTCCCCAGATATTTGATACTCGGTGCCTGCAATCCGAAAATGGCACACAGGGCAATTTCTGCTGAGTGGGATATCGGTTTACTGCTCCCCTGCAACGTCATTGTTTATGAAAAGGAGAACAGTGTCTGGATTGGTATAATGAAACCGACGCAGGCTATGGCGGGTATTAAAAATGAAGAACTGAAGGATGTTGCCCATGAGGTCGAGATGAAGTTGAAAAGGGTATTTGAAAATATGTGAGGAAGGGATTTATGAAAAAACTGATATTATTTTTGTTGCCAATACTTATGTCAGTCTCATGTTACTATCCACGCGGACGGCATATGATGGATTGGGACCATATGTATGATGGTTATGGAGGTATAATTATGTGGATAATACTGTTAGTCCTTCTTGGTTTCATTGTGTATTTTCTTATGAGCGGTAAAAAATTCGTGAAACGAGATGAGGAGGAGACACCGCTCGAGATACTCAAAAAGAGATACGCCAAGGGAGAGATATCAAAACAAGAATTCGATAAGATGAAGAAAGACTTACAGTAAAGGGTATTAACTGCGGTCCTTCAGCACTTTGCTGTCTGTTTGTCTTTAGAAATTTTATTGAACATACATACTCTATTCTTTCCTTCTCTCTTTGCCTGGTAAAGAGCTCGATCTGCCTTATATATAAGTCCATCTAAATCCTGTGCATCAACAGGAAGTCCGGCAATCCCTATGCTGATTGTAACTTTGCCATTGGTGCTTGAGAGGGGATATGTTGTTATACTTCGTTGAAATCTTTCAGCGAGTTTACGAGCCTTATCGTAGCTCGCCTCAGGCATGATGATGGCAAATTCCTCACCACCAAGTCTCGCAACAAAGTCATTTTCTCTAATCGAGCTCTTTAAACGACGAGCAAATACGCGCAATAGTTCATCACCCTGTTGGTGGCCATAGGAATCGTTGTAATGTTTGAAATTGTCTATGTCGATCATAAGAAGACATAGATGTCTGGTATATCTCCGGGCACGTTCTATTTCTTCCCTGAGCCGATTATGAAAAAATCTTCGGTTATAGAGAGATGTCAAATCATCAGTAAGAGAAAGGACTTTGACTTCTTCATAGAGTCTGACTATTCTTTGGGCATAGAAGCCATAGACAATACCAAACAGGGTACCCAATAGTGTGAAAAAAATGGCCATGGCAAGATGTTGAGGAGAAAAAGATACAATGAGATGATCCCAGCCTATAGCGTTACCCTGCTCAAATATTGAATGTATGAGCATAGACGCCGGATGCAGTAAGAAGTAGCCAACAATCGCCCCCCAAAAGCCATGAATTACAACCTTATTCGCTAAACTAGACCGTGTTTTCAGTGGTGTCACATGCTTAATATTTGATAATCTCATATGCTTATGCAAATAAACAGACGGACGATCGGTAAAAAAGTTACTCCCAACTTCTTCGCGATTACTCTCCTTGATTAACGCTCATTCGTAACTCTTCATATCCTCGTGCGTCTATCTTATAAGGAGGTCATAGAGATGGTGAGAGACCCAATTTGTGGGATGAATGTTGAACCTCATACAGCGCGATTCAGCACCCATCGCAATGGCCAGATTTACTATTTTTGCAGTCAGGTATGCAAGGATACATTTGCGAAGAATTCAATAAAAAATTCAAGAAAGAAAGGGTTACTGACACGCTTTTTGGAATGGATTGCAAGGGCGAATAAAGAGAAATTTCATGGTGAACCACCATCCTGCTGTGGACATTAAGAAGACTCAAAAAAATTCTATTTCCTACCTATCGTTTCAGCCTTTCTCTCCGCCAGACTGCATGGCGGGGTCATTTTCTCATAATGGCCAGAGATAAAAAGAGCCAGTGATGAGGATAGGAGCCTTTGCATTGGTCTCGCTCTTTATGTATTCCAATGCCTTCTGAACTGATGGAGCAATAGTAATCTTTCTGTGATATTTTCTGGCAATTGGATAGAGGTCAACCGGTTCTAGTGCCCTGGGATTATCAGCCTTTACGAGGAGCACCTCTCTCGCCCGTGGAAAGATGTGTTTGAGGCAATACCGTATGTCCTTATCTCTACTACTCCCAAAAATGACATAGAAGTCTTTGATATTAAAACTATCCAGATTTTTCTCGAGGGCATTAAATGAATCCTGATTATGGGCACAATCAAAAATGATGAGTGGGTTTTTTGAGACAATTTCAAATCTTCCGTGGAGACTCGTTCTTTGCATGCCCTTTCGAATCGCTCCAAGGGGGATGCTGAATCCCATTTTTTTAAGTTCATTCAATACAGCAAGGGCGAGCAGTAGGTTTTCTATCTGGTGTTGTCCGATCAACGGAAAAAAAGTCGTAAGGGTACCAATTTCACCCCTAATTCTTAACCGGCTACCTCGTAATGATTTTTCTACTACTCTAATGGTATGCTGATCTTCTGCAAATATAACGGACGATTGTCGCGTCCGTGCAATTCTGTTAATGATCCTGGCAACCGTCGGCCTCTGGTGAATTGTTATCAGGTGACCAGTGGGTTTTATTATCTCTGCCTTTTCCCAGGCGATCTGGGCTAACCTCGTGCCGAGCAGATGAGTGTGGTCATACCCGATTCTCGTGATGACCGAGAGCAGCGGATTTGTCACGTTTGTGGTATCGAGTCTGCCGCCAAGTCCTACCTCGAGGATAGAAAAATCAGTCTTTCTCTTCAGGAAATGGAGGAATGCGATGACAGTCAGTACTTCGAAGAAGGTTCTGGCCCCATAAAATTCTTTATATTTTCCGGGGCGGACCCGGTGTTTTCTTGTAATATGTGGCTTGATACGTTTTATATATCCCGCCAACTCATGATCTGAAATCTTTCTCTCGTTGATCTTTATCCTCTCGTTTACCCTTTTAAGATGTGGTGAGGTAAATAAACCGACCCTATAGCCACATGATGACAGGCATGAACTCACGATTGCTGCAGTAGAACCCTTTCCCTTTGTCCCTGCAATATGTATAACATTTTTCAATTTTTTATGAGGCGATTGGAATTTTTGCAAGAATTTCAGGAATGGTTTTAGATTATAATCGTATCCGGGTGTCTTTTCGTAATTAACGAGCGAGTTTAAGAAGGTGTTAGGATTCACACGATCCTATGAGTCTTAACTTCATGGCAATATCTACCGCTGGTGCAGAGTGCGTAAGCGCCCCCACAGAAATGTAGTCGACACCACTGTCCGCGAAGTCATCAATATTTGCTAAATCGACACCACCACTCACCTCTATTTCCAAATCCTTGTCTTTTTGGCGTACGATTTCAACCGCCTGTTTGATTTGACTGATATTCATGTTGTCGAGCATCACCCTATCTACCTTGAGTGAAAGAGCCTCGTCTAATTCATCAGATGTCTTCACCTCTACTTCGATAAAGACATTCTTCTTTCGTCCTCTCACCGCGGCTACCGCCTTCGTTATGCTGCCACTGATTTCAATATGATTATCCTTGATCAATACCATATCATAGAGACCAAACCGATGGTTACAGCCACCTCCAGTAAGGACCGCATATTTCTCCATGACTCGCAATCCTGGTAGCGTCTTTCTTGTGTCGAGTATCTTCACCCGCCCTTTCGTTGCATCGACAAATTTTCTGGTGAGTGTCGCAATCCCGCTCAGATGCTGGAGGAAATTAAGGGCAGTCCGCTCACCCTTCAAACACGTGGCTGCCGGTCCAATCACAGTAGCAATGGTCATGCCTGGTGAAAATCGCTCACCGTCCCTCAGTTTTATTTGAAAATTTATGTGTTCGTCAATCTCCTCGAACACCATCTGTGCAATCTCAACACCGCACAGGACGCCTTCCTGTTTTGGGAAAACGATGCCGAGTGCCTGCTCATTTTGACTCACGATAGGTTCTGTGGTAATATCACCACGCCCGATATCCTCCTTGAGCGCCATTCTGATTATTTTGCGGAACTGTTTCTTTTGTTTAGTCTCTCGAGGATTTCTTCCTTTGATATGTCCTCCCTTCATTCTTTTCTAATTTTCGCTTAATCAGCTTGATCTTATCGCGGAGTACTGCCGCACGTTCAAACTCCATGAGCGATATCGCCTCTGCCATCTCCTGGTGTAACTTTGCAAGTTCATCGATCTCAATCTCTTCCTTGCTTGCCCTTGTTATGCGATCCGCGACAGACGTTGCCTTCAGAACCTCCTCAGGGGTCTTCACGATACTCCTCGGTGTGATGTTATGTATTCTATTGTACTCGAGTTGTTTGTTCCTTCTGCGCTCCATCTCTCTGATTGCCCTTTTCATCGAATCGGTGATTTCATCCGCATACATGAGTACTTCGCTGCGGACATTGCGCGCTGCGCGGCCTGCGGTTTGTATCAACGATTTCTCACTCCTCAAGAATCCCTCTCTATCCGCATCGAGGATGGCGACGAGCGCCACCTCTGGGAGGTCAAGACCCTCGCGCAAAAGATTGATACCGACAAGTACATCAAACTCACCGAGTCTCAACCCTCTGAGGATTTCAACTCTTTGGATAGCATTAATCTCAGAATGCATGTATCTGACGCGTACGCCGATTTCGTTTAGATACTGAGCGAGGTCCTCTGCCATTCTCTTAGTAAGTGTTGTCACCAGTATCCTTTCTTTATCATTCACCCTTTTCTGGATTTCGTTTATTAAATCATCGACCTGATTCTTCGCAGGCTTCACCGTCACCTTCGGGTCGATGATGCCCGTGGGACGAACAATCTGTTCAACAACACGGTTTTTTGACCTCTCGATCTCCCACACTCCTGGTGTGGCGGATATACAGATTGCTTGATCTACGAGTGACATAAATTCATCAAACTTTAGTGGACGATTTTCCAGTGCCGAGGGTAATCTGAAACCATACTCGACGAGCGTCAGTTTACGCGAATGGTCGCCTTCGTACATACCGTTGAGTTGTGGTATGGAAACGTGCGATTCATCAATGACTATTAAGAAATCATCGGGGAAGTAGTCGATCAAACAGAACGGCCTATCACCAGGTCTTCGTCCTGAGAGATGCATCGAGTAGTTTTCGATACCTGAACAGTAACCTAACTCCACGAGCATCTCAATATCAAATTGCGTTCTCTGCTGCAGCCTCTGCGCCTCGAGTAGTTTTCCTTGAGCTTGAAATAGCTGCACCCTTTCTTGAAGTTCCTTTTTGATATGCTTCACTGCCTCTTCTATTCTCGGTCGGGTAGTGATGAAGTGCTTTGCCGGAAAGATTACGATATTCTCCAACTCTCTCTTTATATGACCGGTCAATGGTTCAAAGACCTGAATCTTTTCGACAACATCATCGAAGAGTTCAATTCTAATACCGTACGCCTCGTCTGCAGGATGTACGTCGATGGTATCGCCGCGCACCCTGAATGTGCCCCGAGCGAATTCAATATCATTTCTACTATATTGGATTTGAACTAGTGAGTTGAGGATTGAATCCCTATCCTGCTCTTTCCCCTTTTCCAGGTATACAACGAGTTCCTTTACCTCGTCTGGTGAACCGATATTGTAGATGCATGATACAGAGGCAACAATGATCACATCACTTCGAGTGAGCAGGGCAGAGGTTGCCTTCAGTCTGAGTCGTTCAATCTCTTCGTTAATTGATGCATCCTTTTCAATATATAGATCGGTCTCGGGTACGTAGGCCTCGGGTTGATAATAGTCATAATAGGAAATAAAATATTCAACGGCATTATCAGGAAAGAAGTGTTTGAATTCACCGTAGAGCTGTGCAGCTAACGTCTTGTTGTGGGATATCACGAGTGTTGGCTTCTGAACGCGATTTATGACGTTGGCTATTGTGAACGTTTTACCTGAACCGGTAACGCCGAGAAGCGTTTGAAACCTTTGTCCCTTCTGTACACCTTTGACGAGGCTATTGATTGCCTCAGGCTGGTCACCCTTAGGGGCGAATTGAGAACGGAGTTTAAATTTCACGCCTGAGTATCCTATAAGATTGTGGATCAATTGAAAATCGTAATCTCTGTGAGTATCCAGTATCGAAATTTTCATCCCCATACTCTACCATCATGAGAACACGCTCTGTTCCGATAACCGCATGTGCACCTTGTATACAATCCCTCTTTGCCCTCAGCTTCGTCTGCCCAGCTCCTGGGTTTACATAAAATATGCTGTGTGGGTTATGAAATATCTCGGATTGACTGATTGCATCACCTTTTTGATACGATGTAAGCAGCAACACGAGCAGTCTCATAAAAAAATTGTACATAATTTGACTATATTGTCAATATTTCGAAACCTCCTGGTCTTGAAAATATGGCACTTTTCGGGTCTCTTGACATTTTTCAATAATTTTATATAATTAGATGAATATGATGGAGGACAAAGCGTCGAAAGACGACGTAATGTCTCACGCTTTTCCTACGCCTGAACAGATTGTTGACAGACTCAATAAATATGTCATAGGACAATCCGAGGCAAAGAAGGCAGTTGCAATAGCGTTGAGGAATCGATGGCGTAGGCAACGCGCTACCGACAAAATCAAGGATGAGATATATCCAAATAATATCATCCTCATCGGTCCCACTGGTGTAGGAAAGACTGAAATTGCGCGCCGGTTAGCGGGAATTGCGTGTGCGCCTTTTATCAAGGTCGAGGCATCTCGGTTTACCGAAGTCGGTTATGTGGGAAGAGATGTTGAGTCTATGGTTCGTGGGCTTGTAGAGATTTCTGTAAATATGGTGCGTCAGGAAAAGACCAAACTCGTGGAGGAGAGGGCTAAGAAGTTCACCGAAGAGAGGATTCTTGATATTCTTCTTCCCCTCGCGACACGGGAACAGCAGGGTGAGACTCCTGGTCAATCGGCTGGTACAACACGTGAAAAGATGAGGGGACTCTTACACGAGGGGAAATTTGATGATCGTGTCATAGAGCTGGACGTGATGAGGCCAAAGACACCATTTATTGAGGTCTTTAGTCAGGCAGGCATTGAAGAATTGAGTGGTGCCCTTGAAGAGGCATTTGGTGCGAGATTACCAAGAAAAAAGAAGAAAAGAAAGATGTCTGTGAAGGAGGCGTTGCGGTATCTCCAGAACGAAGAGGCAGATAAGCTCATTGATATGGACGAGGTAATCAATGAAGCGAGGAGACGTACCGAGAATTCAGGTATTGTCTTTATTGATGAGATTGATAAGATTGCCGGCAGCGGTGTGACTCATGGTCCTGATGTATCGCGTGAAGGCGTTCAACGTGACCTCTTGCCGATAATTGAAGGCTCGAGCGTGATGACCAAGTATGGGATGGTCAATACCAATCATATTCTCTTTATTGCAGCAGGGGCATTCCATAACAAGAAGCCCTCTGACCTCATTCCTGAGCTGCAGGGTCGATTTCCAATCAGGGTTGAGCTCTCTGCACTGACCACGGATGATTTTCGAAGAATCCTTATTGAACCTGAAAATTGTTTGATCAAACAGTATAGTGTACTCTTGGCTACCGAGGGAGTTGCACTCGAATTTACCGATGAGGCGATTGATACGATTGCAGAGATTGCTTCAAAGGTTAATGAGTCTACCGAAAATATCGGTGCTCGAAGACTGCACACGGTGATGACAAAACTTCTCGAAGAAATACTCTATGATGCACCGAATATGAGCGGTGAAAAAATATATATTACCCCTGAGTATGTAGATAAAAAGTTGAAGGACATAGTGACTGATGTTGATATGTCGAGGTATATATTATAGAGGGCAGAAGAGGGCAGGAGAAGGCGATTAAGGGCAAGACAGGAAATGACAGTAGAGGGCAATTGGGGGCAAGTAGAAGGCATGGGAAGGCGAAGAAGGCAATTGAAGGCGGAATGAGGGCGATTAAGGGGTCTCTCGACACGCTCGAGATGCTGAGATTTTCAACCAGATCAAAGATTTGGGAAAATCTCGCAAAGGCAGGAGAAGACACTTGAAGCTGAATACACGTAGAACTGAAGACATGCAAAGCTGGGCACACGCAGAGCTGGAGACGGGGAGAAAGGGAGAAACGGAGACGGGGAGAAATGGAGAAACGGAGAAGAAGAGACTTGGAGAAAGAGAAGCATACGGCGTTTGGCGTTGAGCGTGAGGCGTAAAGCGTTGTGCGTGAAGAAATATGAAACTTAAAAAGGTGATGCTTCTCCTGACTGAAAACACTGACCAACAGATTGTCAGTGAAGCGGTTCAGCTCTGTAAAAAATTCAAAGGCAGTCTATTTGTGCTCTTTATCATTGAGCCACATAAGATATCTCGGCTCTCCAGTCTTACCCATCAGAAAGTTGAAACGTTTCATCAAAAAATCGAAGAAGAGGGCTGGCGACTTCTTTATCACGTAGAAGATGAGGCTGGTGAAAGAGGTGTGTGGACATCGCTTCATCTCGAGAACGGGCAAATAGCAAATATCCTAAAGAAATACGTGAAAGCGTATGAAATTGATGTTGTTGTTATGAAGAGAAAGGATGAGACAAAAAAGGTATTTGTTTCATCTCCGGTTCCGGTGATGGGGTTATGAAAAAAAGCTCGTTAGAAATAAATGTTGTAAAACGGTTGCGAAAGGCGCTACGGTTTCGTGCTTACAAACGATGGACGACAACCGGCATACGAATCGCTTTTCGAAACCGCGAACCGATAATGAAACCAATGATTACTATTTTTGTCTATTAAGGAGGTGTGATGGTCTTAAAAATATCTGAGTTCCTCAAAGCAGAGGCAATAATCATGGAGATGAAGGCTAAGGAAAAGCTGGAGGCAATAAAAGAATTGGTTGACTACATGGTTGCTCACAAATTTGTTGATGATGGTGAGGGGTTTCTCAAAGCCTTAGCCAAGAGAGAAAATCTGGAATCTACAGGGATTGGTGATGGTATTGCCATTCCTCATGCACGTACCGACACAGTGAAGAATCTTATACTCGCATTTGCACGTTCTAATGAAGGCGTTGATTTCTCGTCAATCGATGGCAAGCCGTCGCATCTCATTTTTCTTATTGCCTCGCCAGAAAAGAACAAGTCCGAATACATTATGGCATTGGCAAAACTTTCAAGGCTGTTGCGTAAACAACAGGTTCGCGAGCAGTTGAGAACGGCAGAGAATCCCGAGGGAATCATGGATATCATTAAAAAGAACGAAGAGTAAGGCGATGTTTTGGAGAAGATTTATCTTGTTAATTATTATTGCTGTTCCGTTATTTGGTAACAAGATTCTCGTTCCAATGGACATGACACAAACCGATCACCTCAAGGCATATGGCATTGCCTATCGTACCCTCGAAATGGGAATGAATGTCGAATGGTTGTTGAATTTTCGGGGAGGTTCATTTCTGATGGATTATGAACCACATATTGAAAAAAACTGTGCCATGAATGGTGTGCTGTGGGAGATCATAACACCGGACAGAGTGTTAGAAATCTATCAGATAATCGCGGACAACAATATGGAAACAATATTGCTTGAGAAGGCGCCAAAGATTGCAGTGTACATTCCGGACAATTTTGAACCGTGGGATGATGCAGTGACGCTTGCACTGGAATATGCACAAATCCCGTACGACCAGATCTGGGATGAAGAGGTTCTCAGGGGGAGATTAGTTAAATATGACTGGCTCCATCTCCATCATGAGGATTTCACTGGCCAGTATGGAAAATTCTACGGCAACTATAGAAATACAGATTGGTATAAAGAAGAGGTAAGGATTAATGAAGCAATGGCTCAGAAATTGGGATTTGAAAAGGTTTCACAAATGAAGCTTGCTGTGGCATTGCTTATTAAAGAATACATCGAAAAGGGTGGGTTTGTGTTTTCAATGTGTTCTGCATGTGATACATATGACATAGGCTTGGCTGCGCAGAATACTGATATATGCCATAATGTTTTTGATGGTGACCCATACGATCGCGGGGCAAACAATAATCTAGATTATTCGCAATGTTTGGCGTTTGAGAATTTCAGCGTGATACTCGACCCCAACATATATGAACATTCTTCGATCGATGTAGCTCAAGATGCTCTTGCACGAGGTCCGAATACCTATTTCTCTCTATTCGATTTTTCAGCAAAGTTTGATCCAGTGCCCTGCATGCTCGTGCAAGATCATACCTCATTGGTAAAGGAATTCCTTGGACAGTGTTCGGGTTTCAGGAGGAATACAATAAAGCCTTCGGCATTGATTTTAGCTGAGGTGAGTGAAACTGAAGAGGTGAAATACCTGCATGGTAATTATGGAAAAGGGACCTTAAAAATTCTCCCGGATATCGTTTAATTCTTAATAACGTTCTCTTTCCTGCTGCCAGAAAGAAGGAGCAGAAGACATAACTGCCTCAAAGTTTTTAATCCCGGAAACAGAATTAAAAGAGGAGACTTCCCTCGAATTTAACGAATTAGATGCACAGGAGCTCGAGGTAAAGGGCGATATTGTTAGTAAATTTCAACGCATTGATGCGAAGATAACGATACGGAATTCCTCGATAGGATTCGTCGCAGAATTTAGGGTGCATTTTATCGCCGATTTTGTATGTGCTCGCTGTTTGGAAATATTTCCTCGTGAGTTTGATAACAATATAAGTCTCATTTATGTGAAGGGTAAGGATCCCCTCAGCAAAGCTGAGCAGCTAAAGTTAAAATCCACTGATATAGACAAAATCTATTATACTGGCTCACAGCTCGATGTGAGTATTGGAATACGAGAGGCGATTGTACTTTCAATTCCTATCGCATTGATATGTAAAAACATATGTCGAGGACTCTGTCCTGTGTGTGGAAAGAATAGAAACAAATATTCATGTGATTGTACCACAGAGAAGGTCGATCCTTTTACAGTAACGCCCTCAATGAAGGACGCCAAAAGAAAACCGTCGCGAAAGAAATGATAATCTTATTTATCATTTCGATTGCTTCCATAGATAGTATTATCAGTCAGCCAGAATTAGATTTTGCCCAGGTCGGTATTTGTGTTCTCGATCTTGAGCGCGACAGCGTCATTTATGCACGTAACTGTCGTACTCTTCTTATTCCAGCATCCAATATGAAAATCGTCACCACTGGCGCAGCTTTATGTTATCTTGGTCCGGACTTCCGTTTTAAGACCCGTCTTGCAGCGAAGGGTAAAATGAAGAAGAATAAACTCGATGGCGATATTATCTTAATTGGCGGTGGGGATCCTACATTCAGTACCGAACATCTGGAGCATTTCGTTGCGATACTTCAGAATAATAAAATAAAAGAAATAACCGGCGATATTATCCTGGATGACAGCTATTTTTCCGATGAGCGGCTCCCAATAGGCTGGGCATGGCATTACCTCGACGCCCGCTATGCACCGGAGATTTCTGCTCTTTCTGTGAACAAGAATTGTGTTACTGTAAAGATGAATGCCACCCGACTTGGCTTACCTGCGGATGTGGTTATCGAACCTGAGACAGATTATGTGAAATTGGTGAATAATATGATTACAAAGGCTGGTGACGACAGCATAATCATTTTTCGACAGCCCGAAGCGAATATAATTTATGTGGATGGAGGAATTGGCAGAGGTCATACAAGGGAAATCCAGGTTGCCGTCAAAGATCCTTCACTGTTTGCTGGACATCTCTTTAAAGAAAGATTGACCGATGTGCATATAAAGAAAAAGGGGGAGATTATTAAGAAGAAGTTTGATTACTTCGGCGCAATCGATACATCTAAGACTGTAATTGTTATCGATTCAGTCATATCTGCACCTTTAATCGATATTCTTAAAGAAACAAACAGCGAGAGTGTAAATCTCTATGCAGAAGTCTTATTGAAGACACTGGGTGCATACTACTACAGAGAAGGGAGCTTTGACAGAGGTATTCATATTTTGAAAAGGTTTCTCTACAAGTGTGGTGTTGATACAACCATGGTTTCTGTATGGGATGGCTCTGGCCTATCGAGACATAATTTACTTTCCCCTTATTTCCTGACGCTTGTCTTACGGTATATGTACCGTACCGAATTCTCTGAGTTGTTCTACACATTATTACCTTCTTCTGGCGAGGGGACACTGGAGCGTAGATTTACGGGATTTGATGAAATGATGCACGCCAAGACAGGAACGCTGCATGCTGTTTCCTGCATTTCCGGATATCTCAAGGTAGGTGAAACCGATTACTGTTTTTCAGTGATGGTCAACAACTTTACCTGTAAGACGAAAAAAATAGAGGAGATTCAGGAACAAATCATCAGGGCATTGGTGCAACATTTAGAACAGAAATGATGCTCGACAATTTGAGATTTCAAAGATTAGGTTTTAAAAGACTACCAGGTAACTGGTCCTGGGTTGGGGTTAAGATGCTGGATATACCTATCCAACTACAGGTAAGTAGTGGTTTTTATTTACGTATCAAGCTTCCAAACCTTAACCCTGACACCAAATCCATTTATTAGGATTTATGCTCAAACGCAGATTTGATTACAAGAAAGGCCGTCTCATCCCCAGGAAAACGCATGGAAAGCCAATGCGCTTTGTCGGGATTGGTGTCATCATAATGTTCGTGATACTATTCATTCTTTATAAATTGATGATAGGTTGAGAGAAATTATTTCTGTTTGTTGAGATGATTGACATACTGAAGAATACTAATATAATAAAAAAAGGGAGTATATGAGATATCTAATAGTTCTTTCAATTATTGGTTTCACATTTGCCCAGGTGCCAACATTAGACAATCTATTTGGGCCATTTGACAGCAAACCTTATTTGACTACAACCGCATCGCCGACTAATTCTCTTTACATAAATTGGAATACAGATACTGAAGAATCTACGATTGTCGCCTATGGTACTGTTGCCTCATTAGGAGATACAGTAAGAATCCCTGGCGTACGTAATTACCACCATGTGATGCTTACCGATTTGCTCCCCGCGACAGAATATTTCTACCGAGTCGTGCCTTGGGGTGATGTAAAACAATTCATGACTTTTCCCATACAAGCGGAGACGCTATCATTTGTGGCATTCGGTGATACCAGAAGTGACTCTGCTGCGCACCAATCAGTAGTAGATAGAATGGCTGCGTATGACTTTGACCTCATGATTCACTCGGGTGATCATGTCAATAATGGTGGCAGCACGAGTGATTGGCGAATATTCTTTAATGTAGAGGATACCGTGCTACAAAATCATCACTTTTTACCGGCAATCGGTAATCACGAGAGTCCTTATTGGCCCTATGACACGCTCTTTGCCTTACCTGATTCAGAAGATTACTATTCCGTCAATTTTGGTAATACCCATTATGTGATTTTAAATACTGAGATAGATCTCTATGGTGCACAGCGTGATTGGCTCATCGATGATCTGGAGATGGCGAGCAGCGATACCTCAATAGATTGGATATTTGCTAATCTTCATAGACCACCCTACTCATCAAGCAATCATGGAAGTCAATTGGATGTGAGAAATGCCTGGTGTTCACTCTTTGAAACCTATGATGTTGATATTGTCTTTCCTGGTCATGATCACTGTTATGAGAGAACCGTGCCGATAAATGGTGTTGTATATATAGTGACGGGCGGCGGCGGCGCACCCCTCTACGATGTTGATTCGAGTACTTGGACTGCCTGTTCTGAAAAGACCTATCACTTTTGTCTCATTGACATTACAGCGAAGAAGCTATTCCTGCGGGCGATTAAGCCGGATGGCACTGTCTTTGATACACTTGTGATAGATAAAACTATAGGAATTGAAGAAGCACCCTCATTCCGCAATGACGGCTTTTCTCTTTTACCGAATCCCTTTGTGCACAATCTGACAATATCATATGCACTTCCTGTCAATCAAAAAGTACACTTGAGGATTTGTGACAGTGTCGGAAGATGCATTAAGACTTTGGTAAATAGAATGCAGTCTCCTGGTACCTACACACTCACCTGGGCTGGTATTGGTGAAACTGGCGATGCCCTTAAAGCAGGTACTTATTTTGTGATTCTTGAACGCGGCACAGAAATCCTCAGGCGTAAAATAGTAAAGATTGACAAATAAGCAATCATTGATATTTGATCTTCACTGCGATACACCCCGCAATATTGATAAAAACAAATTTAATCATATAATCCCCGACAATTTAGTTCAGGAAGACTACTTAGGATTAGTTTTCGCACATTTTGTTTATCCGAAGGAACGATATCCATTCGTTGAGGTAGCGAAGTTAATTTCTTCAACCATAGCCTATATAAATAAAAAAATGAAGATGCACATCATAGGTTCCTACAAAGAGTTCGATGCAAATAAGCTCAATATACTACTCGGTGTTGAAGGCGGTCACATCTTTGATAATACTTTCGAACAGGTTGAGGTTCTTTATAATCTAGGGGTACGGGTCTTCACCCTCACCTGGAATAATTCAAATAAACTTGCGCACGCAGCCCTCGAAGCAGATAATAAAGGTCTCACAAAAAAGGGGAGAAGGTTTCTCAGAGATCTAAAGGATTACGATGTTATCATAGACCTGTCTCATGCCTCAACGCGAACAGTTCTTGATGTATGCGATGTATGTGGAAACCAGGTTATAGCATCTCATTCCTGTGTTCGGGCATTAAATCCGTCATTTCTCAGAAATATTGATGACCGTGCAATCCGAGTAATTGCCCAAAGAGGCGGCGTCGTGGGAATAAATTTTTCACGTTATCACCTCGGTGGGCACAGTATTGTGGATCATATCGATTATCTCAAAGACAACTACGGTTTAGAATGTGCTGCAATAGGCAGTGACTTTGATGGCATAGATGACGCAGTTATCCCCAGTCCTAAAGATATGGGAGGTCTAAGAAAAGAATTTCTCGAAAGAGGCTATAAACAGACTGAAATCAGCAAAGTATTTAGCGGAAATTTTTTGAGGGTATTGAGAAATAGTAGCAAATAATAAACACGCAGTATCGTCCCGCCCATCATAATTGGGCGGGGACTAGCAGCATCATCCGCCAAGAATTGTGGCGGATTCGCAGGAGACGCAACATTATTTTATTTCTCTCAAAGAGAAAAATGGAGGTGAGCGGATTCGAACCGCTGACCTATGCGTTGCAAACGCATTGCTCTCCCTACTGAGCTACACCCCCTAAGGGGGGCTCTGCCCCCCTTATCTCCATTACATTTTTGCAAAGAGTCAAAAACGTAATGGAGACCACGAATCCCCCCGCCCGACGATCACGTACGCTGGGCAAAGGGTTTATGCCGTGTTGGCAGATGCCAAGTTTTTGTTACGTTTTATGGCATTTTGCCTGCTTCAGGACTTAGGGCACAGGGTTTGATTTTGAAATATATTCTGTTTCCTGTTACCTAATTCCTGTTTCCTATTTTACCCCTTGCCCGACAATCACGTACGCTGGGCAAAGGGTTTATGCCGTGTTGGCAATAGCTACTTTTTGATACATCTTGAGGCATTACGCCACTTTCAAGTTCAGCCGTACAGATCGTTTTCGTTATACGGTTTCGACAATCGATGTCGACTAACGTTGCGCATTTCGCAACCGAGAACCGCATTACGAATGTGTTTACATCTCGTGGCATTTCGCCAGTTTGGGCTTCAACCCGTACAGATCGTTTTCGTTATACGGTTTCGACAATCGATGTCGACTAACGTAACGCCTTTCGAAACCGAGAACGTTTAACGATCCGTTAAAATCTTCCGAAATTCAGGTCTAGTCCAAAGGACTTGAAGACAAACAAGGTGAACTCATCTTCAAATAACGTGTCAGTATTGATATGGAAATCGAGACTGAATTCCCTAATCCGTACACTAAATCCACATTCAATCTGCCACTCAGGCGATTCAAAACCTTCGGTAAAAGTCTCCTGAGCACCACTACGCAGGACTATTTTCCGGTTTAATGGTAATTCAAACCCTCCATAGACATGGGTGTAGTCATTGTCTATGTCACCGCGGCTGAAGTCATATTCTGCGATAAAAAAGACAAAACCTTCATTGAGGACGAGGCGCTGTAGCATAAAGCCGATTCTGTGTCTGCTATAATCATATGGCTCCTGATGAGAGCTTAATGAATACTTCGGGACAATGACATAATCCCCTCTTCGGCCAGCAAGGCGTAGATTGACCTTGTACCACTCTTCATTCGTACCGTCACCGAGAAGAAAGGAGAGGTCGAAACGGCGGTTAAAGAATTTTCTTCCGATGCCGATGCCGAATCTCCCATGATCCTCGACTGGTGAACCTGATATACCGATATCAAAGCGGTGAAGATTTATTGCATAGCCGACATTAAAACCATTCCCTGATACATTATTCTGCCAGCATGCAAATGCTCCGTACTTTTTCTCCGGCGCGATAACCATACCGAAATGGTCAATCTGCCGTGTGATATCGCCATAGAGATTATTCTCATAGATCACTATGTGCTGCGGATAGACGCCTATATTGGTGATATCATCAATATAATCACGAGCCATCAGTGTTGTCATTCTCGTCTGGCTTGCCTGGACTAGATTCACGGCAACAAACAAAAACAAGATTGTAACAATTGTTTTTTTCATAAAGTGATTATACGCTGGCTCACGGAAATGTCAAGACAAAAAAAAATCGGCTGCGGTGATTGGTTTCGACATGCGATACGATTGCGGTAAAGGGTTGCGTTAGACGAACAACGGGTACGATTCGCTTCTCGAAACCGTCAAACGATTGATTTTAAATTTCGAATTTCAGATAATCTGCATTGAGCAGATTATTTGAAAAGAGGTCCTTGGTCTCTCTTTATCTTGAAGTGCTCGTAGGCAAGCGGGGTTGTTTCCCTCCCCCGCGGTGTTCTCTTTATAAATCCCTCCATTATCAAAAATGGTTCAAACACTTCCTCTATCGTTTGCGCATCTTCACCAACTGCTACTGCGAGACTATTGATACCAACAGGCCCTCCGCCGAATTTCTCAATAATTGTGTTAATTATCTTTTTATCCATCTCATCAAGGCCGCGTTTGTCAACATTCAGTTTTTTAAGTGCGTATTCACATATTTCGAGGTCAATGTTACCTTTATATTTGACCTGTGCAAAATCTCTCACTCTTCTCAAGAGACGATTGGCAATACGTGGCGTGCCACGTGCTCTCGTAGCGATTTCGTTTGTAGCATCATCAGTAATTTCGATGCTGAGTATTTTTGCTGAACGTTTAATAATGTGATAAAGATCATCTGCTGGATAATAATCGAGTCTGAAACTGATGCCAAATCTTGAGCGCAGTGGTGAGGTGAGAAGTCCGGACCGTGTTGTTGCCCCCACCAAGGTGAACCGATTGAGATTCAGACGTAAGACCTGGGCGCCAACACCTCTATCCTGCATGACGTCTAAACGAAATTCTTCAAGCGCGGGGTACAGGTACTCTTCGACTGCCTTATTTATTCGGTGTACTTCATCAATGAAGAGCACGTCCGAAGTATTGAGATTACTCAAAATACCTGCAAGGTCAAAAGGACGTTCAAGTATTGGACCTGCTGTGGGATAGATGTTTGCATCCATCTCCTTTGCGATAATGTGGGCAAGGGTAGTTTTCCCAAGACCCGGTGGGCCGAAAAGCAATATGTGTTCAATCGGTTCTTCTCGTTTTTTGGCTGCTTCTATGAAGACCTTAAGATTTTCGACAATTGCATGTTGTCCAACAAACTCACTTAACCTTTTCGGTCTGAGTGTCAACTCATAAATCTCCTCGCCTCTGAGCAGTTTATTTGTCGTCATCTGGGTCATTTTATTTCCTCAGTGCTCTTTTGACGAGTTCTTCCAAAGCGAGTTCCTTGGGCAGCCCCTTTACCCGCTGTACAGCCTCGGTACGCGTGAGTCCCAACGAACACAAGGCATTTATTGCCTGGTCAATCACAGTAGATTCCTCTGCAAATCGTAATTTTCCTTTTAACTCTAAGACAATTTTACTCGCAACTTTTTTTCCTATCTTTGGTACAGAGGCGAGTAGTTCAAGATTTTCATTCTCGATTGCCTGCGAAATCTCCTCAGGAGAAAACCTGGAGAGGATATTTAATGCAGATTTAGGGCCAACCCCAGACACTGAGATAAGATCCTGGAAGGTCTTCAGTTCGTCTGGATTAAGAAAACCATAGATAAAGCCCTCATCCTCCTTAAAAAGACATTGCGTGTAGATGGTTACTTCTTTATTTTCTTCGATATGGTCAAATGTGGAGAGGGGTGAATGAATAAGAAAGCCGATGCCTGATACATCCAGAACAAAATGGGGTGATATTTTTTCTAAGACCTTTCCTCGTAGTATTCTAATCATAGTGTATTACGCATTTTCCTTGATGCAGTGTAGGCAATTGCCAGAGCATCTGTTGCATGACTGGAAACTCGCTTACTATTTTTCGTGATAATTCGTTCAACAAAGTATCTTACCTGCCGCTTAGAAGCCCTGCCATTACCCGTGGTAGTTAATTTAATCTGTGTAGGGGCATATTCAGTTATTGTTACACCATTTTCTAGTAATGTTAGAATAATTGCCCCGCGTAATTCTGATGTTCGTATTAAGCTCTGGATATTTTTGCAGTAAAATGCCTTTTCGAGCGCCGCACAATCAGGCTTATTTTTTACGATGAGTTCCTTTATATTGCTACATATTTCAAAGATTTTACTATGGCTCTTTTTTTTTGGTGGCCTTATTGTACCGAGGCAAATGCACTTTCCGTCTTCTAAAATACTGTAACCAGTAGCAGTGATACCTGGGTCAATACCGATAACTTTCAACCTGCTTCCGACGATATTTTCTCCATTATGGCATCAGGAATATCAAAGTTGGCATAGACATGCTGTACGTCATCAAGCTCATCAAGTGCCTCATACAGTTTCAGAACCTTTGCTGCATCCTTCTCTGACAAAGGTACAGTACTTTGTGGTGCCTTGGTGAATTCGCTACTTGCAATCTCGATATTATTGTTCTGGAGTATATCCTTAATCTTGGAGAAACTTTCTGGTGAACAAATGATTTGACACACACTATCATCCTTAGTAACATCTATCGCACCGCCCTCCAACGCATAAGCAATTATTGTATCTTCTTCATATTTTTTTGCATCGACACTGATGATGCCTTGTGCTTGGAATTGCCATGCGACTGAACCCTGGCTACCAAGACTGCCATTATGGCGTCCCAGCACATGCCTTATTGCACTCGTTGTCCGATTGCGGTTATCAGTGACTGCCTCAATGAGAATTGCTACACCATTGGGACCATAAGCCTCATACGTAACTTCTTCTATTGCCTGCCCTTCAAGTTCACCAGTACCTCGTTTTATGGCACGTTCAATATTCTCATTTGGCATGTTCTGAGATCGTGCTTCGTCGACCGCCGCACGCAGTCGTGGGTTGCCATTTGGGTCACCACCGCCATGCCGTGCAGCGATAGTAATTTCTCTAATCAATTTTGTGAAAAGCCTGCCGCGCGCTGCATCTGCACTCGCCTTCTTTCTTTTGATCTTTGACCATTTAATGTCCCGACATATGCTCTCTCCTTTGAATAATTTTAATCAAAAATCATTGCAAGTCAATATTCGACATAATTATATTCGCTGCTCTGGTGCTCCACCTGTAATAGTGTTAGAAATGAGAACGAATGATTCCAGCGTCTCAACCCCAACCTCATAAACCATGTCTCCAACCTTCAACCGATATTCTAGTATTTTCATTTTTTAGATATTTAGGTATTTAGGTATTTTTACTTTGTTATTCTCTCTAATGCCTCTCGGTATCGCTGCACTGTTTTTTTTACAATATCGGGTGGCAGCTCAGGCGGTGGTGAATTTCTGTCCCAGTCAGTGCTCAAGAGGTAATCCCTGACAAACTGTTTATCAAATGAAGGTTGAGAACCGCCTGGTCTATAGTGTTCTGGGTCCCAGAAACGGCTCGA
>SMTZ1_10000034_pt1 | contig 104625 bp, 72 predicted proteins | sample DeeMarSWOR136_30_FD_25667 | JGI IMG/M metagenome (IMG submission 25667) | reverse complement strand
AAATAAAGTATTAACAATGAATTATGAAAAAAAGGACACTTGGTGGACTGGGAAAAAACGAACCCAAACGAACCCAAACAAACCCAATTTCCGAGAAGCCTAAAATGAACGTAAATGCCTCTCTTAGAAGGAATTATGACAATAATCTGGTTCTGCCGCTCCGCCAAAACAAACCCAATTCAAACCCAAACAAACCCAATTTCCGAAAAGCCATAAGAACAGCTCTTTTCCATACGCAAAATGTTAAAAAGAAGGAGGTTACAGACTTTGCGCTCGAGCTTGAGTAAGGCACTGTGCGACGCAATACACCATCGTTTGGTGGTGCCGAGACTGCCGAAGAACAGATGGTTCTCGGATGCCCTCGCTGGTTTTGCTGGTCCTTGCGCCTTACTTGATGCCGGCATGGTAGCTCTGCAGAGACCTTACAGAGCCGGATTCTCTTCGGTTGGCGGCGATACCCTTTGCCGCGGCGGCAGCCGCGGCGATCGTGGTGATGTAGGGGATTTGATACTTGATGGCCGCCTTGCGGATATACGAGTCATCGGTCACGCTCAGCCTGCCGGAAGGTGTATTGATGATGAGCTGGATCTGCCCGTTCGTGATGGCATCGGCGATGTTCGGCCTGCCCTCGTACATCTTGAGGATATGCTCAGTCTCAACGCCCCTGGCCGTCAAAAAGCGATGAGTACCTTTGGTGGCAATGATGCTAAAGCCAAGGTTTTTGAATTCTCTGGCGATCTGTAGCGCCTCGGCTTTGTCCCTGTCTATCACGGTTATAAGGACAGTGCCTTCCGAGGGCAGGTTCTGTCGTGCAGCTTGCTGGGATTTGAAGAACGCAAGTCCGAACGAATCGGCTAAGCCCAGGACTTCGCCCGTCGAGCGCATCTCAGGTCCGAGCACGGGGTCTACCTCCGGAAACATATTGAATGGGAAGACGGCCTCCTTAACGCCGAAGTGCGATATGGCACGCTGCGTGATGTTCAGGTCGGAGAGTTTCTTGCCGAGCATTAGTTGCGTTGCTAATCGGGCCAGCGATAGGCCACAGACTTTCGAGACTACGGGCACGGTTCGCGAGGCTCGCGGATTGGCTTCAAGAACGTACACGATATCGTCAGCTATGGCATACTGGATGTTCATCAGGCCGATCACGTTTAGTTCTATTGCAATCTTCTTTGTATACTCGCAGATGGTATTAATATGCTGCTGTGGTACGCTAACCGGCGGGATGACGCAAGCTGAGTCGCCGGAGTGGATGCCGGCCAGCTCGATGTGTTCCATAACTGCGGGAATGAATGCATCGGTACCATCGGCGACGGCATCGGCTTCCGCTTCTATGGCGTTTTCCAAGAACTTGTCGATCAAAATTGGTCTTTCGGGAGTTACTTCAACAGCCGCGGCGACGTAGCGTCTGAGCATCTCTTCATCGTGGACGACTTCCATGCCACGTCCGCCGAGGACGTACGATGGTCTCACCATCAAGGGATAGCCGATCCGTTCGGCGATAGTGAGTGCTTCATCAGAGCTGCCGGCCATGCCGGATTCAGCTTGAGGGATGCCGAGCTTTGTCATCATGGTGCGGAAGCGGTCGCGGTCCTCAGCTAAATCTATAGTCTCCGGAGATGTCCCGATTATGTGGACGCCGGCCTCGGCCAACTCGTTGGCGATATTGAGCGGCGTCTGGCCTCCGAACTGAACGATGACACCATCGGGCTTTTCGTTTTCGTGGATATTCAATACATCCTCAGCGGTGACTGGCTCGAAGTAAAGCTTATCCGAAGTGTCATAGTCAGTCGAAACCGTCTCTGGATTGCAGTTGACCATGATGCTTTCGATGCCTTCTTCTTTCAAGGCATACGAGGCGTGACAACAGCAGTAGTCAAATTCTATTCCCTGGCCAATTCTGTTAGGACCGCCGCCGAGGATAAGGACCTTTTTGCCTGGCGTTCTGATGCCCTCATTTTCACTTTCATAGGTCGAGTAATAGTAGGGGGTGAAGGCCTCGAATTCTGCGCCGCACGTGTCGACGGCCTTATAGACAGGCGTCACGCCGAGTTCGTTGCGCATCTGGCGAACGGAGGCCTCATCCTTTTTCAGAAGTTTGCCAAGCTGTTTGTCACTGAAGCCAAATTCCTTTGCCCTCAGCAAAATGTCGGGCGTGCACTTTTTCTTCTTGATACCGCCCGCTATTTCTTTCTCAAAGTCAACTATCTGTTTTATGTTGTGTAGGAACCATCTATCGATTCTTGTGATTTCATAAAGCTTGTCGATCGACAGTCCCTTTTGAAAGGCATATTTGATGTAAAACACTCTTTCGGGACATGGCACTCTCAACCTCTCATAGAGCACATCATCTGATACATCGGATTTTAGGTCTTCAAGGCCGCTTACACCGATCTCCAACGACCTCAAGCCTTTTTGCAGGGAGGCTTTAAACGTCCGGTCAATGGCCATTGCTTCGCCGACAGATTTCATAGATGTCGTCAGGAAAGGCCTCGCTTCGGGAAACTTCTCAAAGGTAAAGCGAGGTATCTTGACCACGCAATAGTCAATGGTCGGCTCGAAACAAGCGGGGGTCTTTTTGGTGATGTCGTTTGGGATTTCATCTAACATGTAACCGACGGCCAGCTTTGCTGCGATCTTTGCAATGGGAAAGCCGGTGGCTTTCGAGGCTAAGGCAGAGCTTCTGGAGACCCTTGGGTTCATCTCAATGATCACCATTCTGCCGGTGTCGGGATTGACGGCAAACTGGATGTTCGAGCCTCCGGTTTCGACGCCAATTTCCCGGATGCAAGCTATCGCCGCATCTCGCATTTCTTGGTACTCTTTGTCGGTCAAAGTCTGGGCCGGGGCAACAGTGATTGAGTCTCCGGTGTGAACACCCATCGGGTCGAGGTTCTCAATAGAACATATGATGACGACGTTGTCTTTTAAATCCCTCATGACCTCCAATTCGAATTCTTTCCAGCCGGTCAGTAATTCTTCTATCAGTATCTCGCTGACCATGCTGGCATCCAGTCCCCTTATGGCAGCCTGTTCGAATTCCTCTATGTTGTATGCGACGCCGCCGCCAGTACCGCCCAATGTGTACGCCGGGCGGATAATCACGGGCAAACCAACCCTCTCAACGGCGCCGAGTGCCTGCTCAAGGCTGTGAGCCTTTCCACTTCTGGGTAAATCGAGGCCGATTTTTTCCATTGCATTCTTGAACAATTCTCTATCTTCGGCTTTTCGAATCGCTTCGATATTCGCGCCTATTAGTTGGACGTTGTGCTCATCCAAAATCCCGCGCTCGGCGACAGTGACCGTGACATTCAGGGCAGTCTGACCTCCTAAGGTCGGCAGGATGGCGTCGGGCTTTTCTTTCTCAACGATCTTTGCGACCACTTCGGGGGTAATCGGCTCAACGTAGATGATGTCTGCCGTTTCAGGGTCGGTCATAATCGTGGCGGGGTTGCTATTGAGCAAGATTACCTTGAAACCTTCGGCTTTTAAGACCTTGCAGGCTTGTGTGCCTGAGTAGTCAAATTCGCAGGCCTGGCCGATGACGATGGGGCCGGAGCCGATGATCAGAATCTTTTTAATGTCCGTTCTCTTAGGCACGGTTACGCTCCATCGCATCGACAAATTCGGCGAACATATACCGTGCATCGTGAGGACCAGGCGAGGCCTCTGGGTGAAATTGTACAGAGAATATGGGCAGCTTCTTGTGTCTGATGCCCTCAAGGGTTTTGTCATTGAGGTTGATGTGCGTTATCTCAATGTCATCTTTCGGCAAAGAGTCTATGTCTACACAGAAGCCGTGGTTCTGTACGGTTATGTTGACTTTGCCGGTATTTAGGTCCATGACGGGGTGGTTTCCGCCGTGATGACCGAATTTTAGTTTGTAGGTCTTGCCGCCAAGGGCCAAGCCCAGCATTTGGTGGCCGAAGCAAATGCCAAAGATGGGGAATTTGCCTATTAGTCTTCTGACCGTCTGGACGACATAGGGTACGGCGGCAGGGTCACCGGGGCCGTTAGAAAGCATGATTCCATCGGGCTTTAGGTCAAGAATCTGGTCGGCGTTTGTGCCGGCCGGAACGATCGTTACCTTGCAGTCGCGACGGGTGAGCTCTCGCAATATATTGTACTTGACGCCTGTATCGACGACGACCACGTTGTATTTGCCTCTGTCATTCCACGCCTGGACTTTTTCAAAGGTTACGTCTTTGACCAAGTCCCTGCCGATAAGGCCGGGCGAGTCTTTCGCTTTTTGGATAAGGCTTTTGTCGTCCGAATCCTCGGTGGAGATAACCGCCTTCATTGCTCCCTGCGACCGGATATGCCTCGTTAGTGCGCGTGTGTCGATGCCCTCTATTGCGATGATATCATTGGTCTTCAGATATTCGCCCAAGCTGTTCTCGCAGCGCCAACTGCTGGGGAGGATACTGCATTCTTTGACGACGAAGCCTTCAACAAATGCCTTTCTTGACTCGACATCTTCGTGATTTGTGCCATAGTTGCCGATCAGAGGATAGGTCATCGCGACTATCTGACCTTTGTAGGAGGGGTCGGTGAGGATTTCTTGGTAGCCGGCCATACTGGTATTGAAGACTACCTCACCGCACCGTTCTCCGGTCGCCCCAAAGGAAGAACCTCTGAGAACCATGCCGTCTTCCAATGCCAGTCTTGCTTCCATGCTGGGATCCTGATTCGGGTTTAGCAGTTTTGGTCCGGCAGATTAAACTGTGCTAAGGTTGGCTTGTCAAATGATTAGTGATTTGGCGATGGACGCTTCGGACTCGTCTGCCTTGGAGGGCCCTTTTCGACGACGAAAAACCGTCAAGTGGGCGGCCTTTAGCCAACTCCTTCGACGGCAAAGAATCAAACTTACACACAATACTTGACGCTACCCTGCGGGGCTGGCAAGCAGTTTTCGTCACAATCAAGAGCTGAAGTAGACTTCTGAATAAGAGGTTGGGTCATACTGCAATATTATCTCCGGCACAAATCCGGCCGGCCCGCTGCCTGTTCCAGAACGATTGAAATACAGGTCGCTGTTGCCTGTGAGAGCCATCTCTCTATCAGAGTAGTTGATGATCGAGCCATTGATTGTTCCGCCAGCGTTTCCGAAGAATGTGATTCCGTTGCCAGCAACGGCGCCACTGAGGGTCGTGAAGCTACCACCGAATGATAAATGAAAGCCGGGGGCCATTACAAATGTGCCGGTTTCGTCTCTGATTTCCATGAACTTGTCCTCACAGGGTAGTTCACTGATCGGTTGACTGTTGACATTGCCCAGAAATCTAATCTCGTTAGCTGCAGAGTTGTCTGTCCAGCTGCCGTCCCCGACTATAACTGCTATCACGTCTGCTGTTCCGGTGAATTGCACTACGTTAGGTGTCTCTATGAATACGACGCCCTTTAGGGTGACGTGACCAGAAAAAACCGGATTTGTATTGGCAAGAATCCTCACGTTTTCGAATGTTGCGTCGGCGGTGGTATCGGTGTTGCAATCGACTACGTTAGCTGCAAAAGGCTCAAAATGGTCTGGGTTAGGCGCTGGAAATTCGGTCGGTGGCACGCCGAAAGTGACGTGATTATCAATCGCGGCCTGGCCAGTCTCGCCGCCTATCCCGGCCTGGCCACCTTGGAGATTCACGAAAGCAACAGGATTCACAATGCTAACGTCACCTGCTATCTGCGAGTTGCCTGTAATAGACAGTGCTAAGAGTGAGCTTGGACTTTCGATATAGGCGTTTGATTCGATGGATATGTTTACACCTTCGAGTTCTATATTGCCAGCTAAAGATAGAGGCCCTTTGCTTGCCACGCCGAAGTCAAAGACCGTGTGCGCTCTTGTTCCAAATTCATAACTGACCCTTATTGTTCGTGCTACTGCGCCGTACACTCCAGTTACGTTCACCTGCAACGTTTCGCTGTCGATTCGCGTAATCACAGCCGAGAAGCTTTGTCCTCTACCGGAATCGAGTGTAACAGTGGGAATGGTTATTGTTGGGCTATCATAATATGTTGTAAGGTTAGTGATGTCGTTGCTCGTCAGTTCGTTCTGAAGAGAGGCTGCAATTTCATCTAATCTTTCGTCAGACGCCGTAGTCCCAGGTATCGCGACGCGACTTAGCCAAAAGCGAAGTATCTCGAGGCCGGATTGGGCGCTTGTGAAAGCGCCATTGACCTTGTGTTGGTTACTCGCGATTTGCACATTCGTGCCAGACATAGCTGCCATACTGACAGCCAGAGCGGCAAATACGATTACAAATATCATCGATAGTATGAGCGCGGCACCTTTGTGCCGCTGATTAACTGCTTTTATAGCGGGTGCCATTTTCTTGCTCCGGAAAACTGCCATTTTGGTGGTGCTTCAACAACTTCTATGACGCATCTAAAGCATTGTGGGTCTCCACCGTAGAAGCAAAGTGGACAACTGAGTTTAGCAGAGGTTATCCGCACTAACTTCAACGCTATGTAAGAATGAGTTGATTTGACTCAAAGTGTTTCTATTGCCTCGCTTGCTGTCCTGCGAAACGCAAGTTGCTGCTTACAGCAGCTGCGCATACTGAATATCAAAGCCTTACTTCTGTGTAGGATGAGGGACAATAATCCAGTTCCCGGTATAGATCAAAGCCGGCTGGGATCTTGGTACTGGCTGCTCGGTCAAAATTCATTGTCGCGTTGCCCTCTACAACCGCAGGACTATTCGAGTAGTTGATAATCGAGCCTTTAATCAACGCACTTGCGTTGCCGTAAAAATGCACACCACTTACTGCCATGACCCCTTCCAACGTGGCAAAATTGCCACCAAACGCGGTGGCGAAACCTGGACCAATTATGGAAGAGCCAATCTCATCCCGGATGGCGTCAAACTCAGGGTCACTCGGATAGGGGGCAGTGTCAAAATTGCCCAGGAAATCAATTCTGTTTGTTCCGGGCTCCGGGTTGTCTATGTTGCCATCGGCAACTATAATCCCTCGGAGGGTCACGTTCCGGCTGAACGTGACCTTGTTAGGCGACTGAATAAACAAGATTCCCTGCACTGTCACGCTGCCGTCAAAGACGGGGTTGGTCCCAGCCTGTATAGTTGCATTAGTGAGAGTGATGCCTTTGGTAAGATCGGTCGAACCGTCGACAATCTCGCCGGTGGCATATTGCAGGAAGTGGTCAACGTCAGGCTCGGGGAATTCCGGAGTGTCCATGCCTATAAAGACATGATTGTCGATAGCTTCCTGGCCGTGATCGCCGGCGATTTGCACATCGCCTCCAAAGGTGGCGTTGGCATCTTCATTGCCTATATTGATATTGCCGTCGAAGTTTGTGTTACCCCCCACGTCAAGTGCGATATCGCTGCCTGAGCTCTCAATAAACATGTCTGCTTCCCAAGCCGCGTTTACAGCCGTGATAGTGGGATTGCCGGGAAAAGACAGAGGTCCTTTTGTTGCCAGGCCGTAGTTGAAAATTGGATGTTCGTATGGCTGAATGTTGAAGTCAACTCTTATTGTACGTGTCGTCTCACCGTAGCTTCCAGTGACATAAACTTGCAGGACAGTCGGAGTACCGGTGTCGCTCTGAATTTGCACCGCAAATCCTCGCTCACTGGATGAATCCAGGCTCACCACCGGAATTGAGCCGTCACCATGTACGGTTATGTTCGAGATGTCAGCGTCTGCCAGATTGCCCTGCAAAGTATCGACTATTGCGGCGAAGTAGTCAGATGGAGATGTCGAACTTGATATAAGGATGCTACCTAACCAGTATCGCATTATCTCCAAGCCGGACTCGGCACTTGTGAACGCACCGTTGACCTTATGCTCGTTATTGGCTATTTGCACATTTGTGCCGGACATGGCTGCCATGCTCACAGCCAGAGCGGCAAATACGATTACGAATACCATGGAAAGGATAAGGGCGGCTCCTCTACGCCGCAGGCAAACTGCTTTTAAGGCGGGTGTCATTTTTTCTCCCCAACAGAAAACGAGACACTTAGATCGATTTTAGACAACTTCTATGTGCCAATTAAAATATAAGAAACTTACGGATGGCGGCAAAATGCCTGCGCCGAGTGTGGGAAAAAATATGTGCATGTACTCTTGTGCCCGATAAAACGCTCAGAGAAAGCCAAAATCTGGCTATGATGCGTGTTCCTGTTCTGCAAGGTATGAGCTTCTGGCGAACGGTGCGGAAATGACCCAGCAAAAGCCCAACTCGAGTGCCTTCTGCCTCCAGAAGTCAAATTTTGCCGGCGTCACGTACTCGATAACCTCAAGTGAATCTCTTGATGGTTTGAGATATTGGCCGATTGTTATCCTATCGCAGCCGACCTCTCGCAAGTCTCTTAAGACCTGTGCAACCTCGGTATCCCTTTCCCCCAAGCCGAGCATAATCGAGGATTTAGTCTGAATGCTATCGTAGGTATCTTTGGCCATTCGGAGCAGGTTCAAAGACTCCTGGTAATCTCCACCGGCTCTGGCAATTGGGTACAGCAGTGGAACCGTCTCTATGTTGTGGGCAAACACAAAGGGCAAAGCGTTCCGTAGGATTTCTATGGCCTGTGCCTGGCAGTCGCGAAAGTCGGGCGTCAGTATTTCGAATCCTATATCCGGGCACCGCCGCCTGACTTGATTGATGCAGTCGCGAAAATGGCTGGCGCCGCCGTCCGGCAAGTCATCGCGGTCGACGCTGGTGATTACCAGGTACTTTAGCCGCATCTGCGCTGCCATCCGCGCTATACGTGCCGGCTCTGTGGGGTCAGGCGGGGCGGGTTTGCCCGTAGCTACCGAGCAGAATTTGCAGTTTCGCGTGCAGACATTACCCAGGATCAATACCGTAGCCGTTCCCCTCGACCAGCATTCGCCTCGGTTGGGACAATTCGCATTCTCGCATATCGTCTGCAGGCCCTGATGGGATAGTATGTTTTCAACTTCGCTGTATCTCTGGCCTGAGGGCAAAGGCCTGTGCAGCCAGGGTGGCAATCTTCGTCGCTCGTGGCTCGTAGCTTGTGACTCGTGCATCACTTAGATCCGAAAGAAACTTGAAATTCAAATGTACAAATTACTTGCTAGATGCGAAGACTCCTGCGTTCTCCGGGTCGTACTTTCAGCTTTGGTGAGAAGTGCTTCTTGAGCAACTCGAATAGATTGTCCTTTACGTGGCTCATTGAGGGATGTTTGCCGGTTTCATTTAGCACGGATGTCATTTCGACGCCGTCAAGGCCACACGGTACGAACAAATCGAAGATGCTCAGGTCGTTTTGGATGTTTATCGCCATGCCGTGATAAGTTACGAATCTTGATACCCGTACGCCGATAGAAGCGATTTTCTTAGTACCGATCCATAAGCCTGGAAGGCCTTTACGGCGCTGGGCATGTAAGCCTAACTCCGTTAGCAGCTCCGTGCCGATGGCTTCGAGCTCTCTGATGTATTCGCTGACCCCGAGGCCAAGCTGCTGCAAATGTAGAATTGGATAGAAAACCAACTGGCCCGGATTGTGGGCTGTCACGCCGCCGCCTCTGCGGATGTCGACTACATCAATGCGCTTTTTTGCCAATTCTTCCCGGTTGGCTAATAGTTTGTTGGCACTTTGCCGGGCACCTAACGTGATGACAGAGGGGTGCTCAACAATCAAGATGGTATCCGGTATTTCACCCGCGCGTCTTTCTTCGTGCAGGTCGTGCTGTAGTTGAAGGACTTGCCGGTAGTCGGCCAAGCCGCAGTCAATAATGCGCAGGCAATCTTCAATTCTTACATCCACAGATTTCATACATCCATTTTAACCGCAGATTAGGCACACTGCACGGATTATTTCACGGGGAGGCAATACAACCTTATGCTCCCGTTCGTTTTCTATGGAAGAACGTTTCAATCGCTGTCTGGCGCGGAATAGTCCGTTCCTTTTGATTGGACCGTTGTTGAAGTACATAGTCCTGTGGCGGGGGCGGTTCATACGGTCCTTCGTGTGCCTGTTGCGGAGGCAGCATTAGGTGTTCCGCCCGTTCAATACACCTACCGTCTGGCCATGTGCCGTCTACCTATGCCTTTGCGGAACTGTGAAAGGCTGGCCCGAAGGCGTCCACGACGGCATCCTCAAGGGTCTCGCAGATTGTTGGATGGGGAAACGTCACCTGCGACAGTTCATCTGGGCCTCTGCCTATGAGCGTCCTTGCTAAGGTTATAAGCTCGGTTGCCAGAGAGCCGACAATCGTCACGCCGACAATTGTGTTCTTCGAGCTATCACGGACGAGTCTTATCTGGCCTGCGGTATCATTTTGTGCGACGCTTCGGCCATTGGCCTTGAAGAATCCTTTTCCTACGGAAACATCAATGCCTTCGGATTTGCAGGTCTGCTCTGACTTGCCGATGGAAGCCACCTCAGGGAACGTGAAAATGACTCTCGGTATGAGGCAGTAGTCAATCATTTTCTCGTCGCCGCCCGTGGCGTTTGCCGCGGCCACTACGGCCTCGGTTGTGGCGCCGTGGGCCAGGAAGGTGGTTCCTACGAGGTCGCCAATAGCATAGATGCCGGCGACATTGGTCTGCATTTTCTCATTGATGACTACGGCTGGGCCGTTCATCTGCAAACCGAGAGCTTCGCTGGTCTCTTTGTCAATTACCGCTCTTCGGCCGACGCAGACTAAGACCTTCTCTGCGTCGATTGCCTGGCCGTTATCAAGGGTGACCTTTGCCGCGGCGTCGGTCCTGTCAACTGAGGTGACTTTCGTGCCGGTCACCGAAGCAATGCCAAGTTTCTTGAATTCACGCTCTATCAGCCGGCCGACCCATTCATCCTCCATGGGGAGCAGTTGCGCAAGTGCCTCGACAATTGTCACTTTTGTTCCTACGGCAGCGTACACGCAGGCCATTTCGCAGCCGATTACGCCGCCGCCCACTATCAACATGGACCGCGGTATTTCGGGCAGCGATAGAGCTTCCTTGCTGCTGATAATGGTTTGGCCATCGAACGGGATGGCAGAAAGTGGGATTGTCTCGGAGCCGGTTGCAAGGATTATTTTGTCGGCCTCAATTTCGGTTTGCTTGCTGTCTGATTCGACTCTCATGTGACCCGGTGCGGTGACGACGGCTCGGCCTTGAATCATTCGTATATTGTTGGCCTTGGCAGTTCCTGTCATGCCTTTGCGGAAGCCGGCGACTATAGCGTCCTTTCTTTGCTGGATGTTCTGCCAGTTTGGTGCAGCTGAGGCGACGTCAACTCCGATCTGGGCTGCATTCTTAACGGCCAACAACGTGTGGGCCGATGCGAGAAGGGCTTTTGACGGGATGCATCCCCAATTGAGGCACGTTCCACCGACAAACTCTTTTTCGACCACGGCTACCGAAGCGCCCCTCTGTGCACAGGTCTTGGCGGCCCTAAAGCCGCCGGGTCCGGCACCGATTACTACCACGTCAAACCGCTCTGCCATAATCTGACTCCTTCTTTGCTATCTGTCCTTCTTGCTTGTTGGCCCCCCATGCACGCGCGCCCTACACAGGACGATAGGGATTCTTCTCGGGATTATACCAGGCGAAGAGCTGCTGCTGCAAGTTGTCGCGGACCTTTTTGAGCGCGGGGTCACCGATGCGGTTGACGAATTCGCCGGGATCGGCTTGGTGGTCGTACAGCTCGTGCATCGAGCCGTGGTTGTAGATGAGCTTGTAGCGCTCGGTACGGATCATATATTGGGGAATTTTGGACCTTAGACTGTACTCGCTAAAGGCCGCGGATGGCCCGGACAGATCTGGATTGTAAAGGGTGTCAGCGAAGCTTTTCGCGTCCATTTTTGTGGCCGCACCGGTGAAATCGAGCAAGGTCGTCTTAGTCGTCGCGGCGATGCCGGCAAGCTCAGCCAGCGTCGGGTACAGGCCGAAGAATTCAGTTAGTGCTGTTGTTACCCGGTTTTGGGCAAGTACTTTTGGGTAGCTGACGATTAGCGGTACGCGGACCGAAGGCTCAAAGAGGCAGAATTTCTGGAACAGCCCGTGGTCGCCGTCCATCTCGCCGTGGTCGGATGTGTACACGACGATAGTGTTGTCGGCAAGTCCCTGTTCTTCGAGCGCTCTGTACGCATGGCCGATGCAGGCATCGACGAAGGCAAGATTACCGAGATATCCGGCGCGATGGGCCCGATGGCGTTTTTCTCCGAGGCTCTGGATCCGCTCTATGCGTCGCTGGATATGCGGCGGATAGCCGGAGGTATCCCCAATCTTGGGCAGCGTCATTTTTTCAACAGGATACTTTTCCGCCCATTCTCTGGGCGGGTAGAAGGGCGAGTGCGGCTTCATGAAGCTGGCTATCAGGAAGAAGGGCTGGTTGCGATACCGGCGAAGGAACTTTGCCGTTTCGCGGGCGATGAACATGTCCAGATGGTCTTGCGGCTCAAGCTTTGAAGCCATGCTGTCAAAGTTCCGTCGTTCGACCTGGCCGGCCCAGGGGCCGATGCGGTCCCAGAGGCCCTCTACGTCGGGAAAGCCGGCGCCGCCGTCGTTGACGGTCTTGAAGAAGTGCGGGCCAAGCGGGTGATTGGCTATTTCGTTAGCATAGTGCTTTACCTTTGGGCCGAGATACATGAGCCAGTCGTTGATGGATATGTAGTACGCGAAGCCGTGGTTGTTGGCATCGACGAAGTGCATCTTACCTATGAGACCGGTCAAATAGCCGTTGTCTGCGAAGTGATGAGCGATAGTCCGGTATCGCCAGTCGAGAGGGTCGGTGTTGTTTATTGCCCCGGTGCTGTGTGCATAGAGGCCTGTAAGCAGGGCCATGCGCGAAGCGACGCAGACAGGATAAGGGCAATAAGCATTCGCGAAGCGTACGCCGCGCGAGGCAATGCGATCGATGTTGGGCGTCGGTACGAGGTCTCTGCCGGCACAGCTCATGAGGTCGGCGCGGTGCTGATCGGTCATTATGACCAGTACATTAGGTCTTCGGCTTGGCTTATGTGCCTGCGCGTCAGCCGAGCTTGCCGAGCGACCTGTAGCAGCCATACCCTTTCGTCCCAGGACGATTGAGGCCGCCCCAATTCCGGCAGCATGCAGGAATTGTCTTCTTCCAAGGCAGTGTCTTCGGTTCACTTTTTCGGCCATTTGATTCTGACTCTCAAAGGTTATTTGGCTGCTGCAATGAGCTGGAACTCCCAGATTGTCGGGCCTTCGGTTGCCTCCAAGATATTCAGCCGAACGTAGCGAGCGGTTACGGGTCGAAACTGCTTTGAATAGTCCGGGCCGATGCTCGTGCCAACGACAAAAGCTTTCCATTGATCACCATCTTTGCTTTGCAGTTCGAATTTACGCACGCGCTCGTATGCCTCGCTGATCTTGACACGATCGAACGTCACCAGCTTGCCGAGGTCCACCTCAAGCCATGCTTGCTTTGTCCCTTGATCGGTTGCCCAGCGGGTGGACGGGTCATCGTCCAGAGCCTTATCCGGGCCGTGTGCGGGTGCGTTTTGAAAGACGTTCGAGGCCTTGGCCCTCTTTCCAAACGCGACAGAGGATGACGGCAGGGCACACGGAGGGATTTCGCCGGCGGGGCCGTCGAGCTTGAGCACGACGATTGTGTCGAGCTCTTGGCGATAGCTCTCAGGGACACAAATCTCGAGAGACTCTTCGGTTTGCTTAACGGTGACGGTCCCCCCGGTGAGTAGCGAGCTACCGATGACCTTCTTGGGGATAGCCGGGAGCGTTAGAGTGCCGACTCGCCAGTCCAGAACGTGGACGTAAATGCTGTTGCCCTTGTGTGTGCTTGCACCCCAGGCGCCCGGCATGAATGGTCCACCACGGGTGCCGTATATGCTCCTGCCATATTTCTTGAGCCAGTCGCCCATTTCTCTGAGTCGCTCGACCTGCCTTGGCTCGATTCGGCCATCCGGCATAGGGCCGACGTTGAAGAGGAAATTGCCGTCACCGCCGACTACGCGGATGAGCGTATGAATGCACTGTTTGAGCGATTTCATTTCGTCGTTCGGCTTCCAGGCCCACTGGCGACAGATCGTCATGCAGGTTTCCCAGGGTCGGTCGTTTTGAAATTTGCCGATTCTTTGCTCCGGCGTGTCGTGGTCGGCAGGTAGGCCTGCGCGGTTGTTGATGATGACGCGGGGCTGAAGCTGCCGGATCATTCTGAAAAGATTTTCCGAGTCCCAGTCTCTGGCACTGCCACCGAGGCCATCGAACCAGATGATATCGATCTTGCCGTAGTTGCTGCAAATTTCGCGAAGCTGGCCATGCAGAAATTCGATGTAGCGAGCATGGTCTTCGGTGCGGTAGTCCGGATAGTACCAATCGACCGGCGAGTAGTAGAAGCCGAGCTTCAATCCGGCTTTGTGGCAGGCATCAGCCAGTTCCTTGACCACGTCACGTTTGAATGGCGAGTTCGTGATTTTGTAGTCGGTCAGCTTGCTGTCGAACATTGAGAAGCCGTCGTGGTGTTTGGAAGTGAAAACGAGATACTTCATGCCGGCGTCCTTGGCTACCTGCACCCACTCGTCGGCGTTGAACTTGACGGGGTCGAATTGCTTGTACAGATTGTCGTAAATTTCAACGGGGATAGAGCCTGTGCCGCTGCGCCCTCGCCTTTCGCCGCCACGCGACCAGCCTATTTCTGTGCCTTTGAGGCTGACGGGACCCCAGTGGATAAATAAGCCGAATCGCATCTCGCGCCACCGCGCGATGTCCTGCTCGCCGGCTTTTAGATAGCTGCTGGGTTCTTTCGAGCTGATACTGGCAGTTGGCTTCAAAGAACAGCCTGTAAGTAAATACACCGCGACGACCAGGCAAACTGCGAGTGGGCGCTGAATCGATTCGTTTCCTGACATGCTACAACCCTTTCAGTTTTCACAACACATATTCAAATCGAACAATAATATAGCAAGAAGTCGCAGAAAACAAAGCTCAAGGTTGCCGTTTTGTGCGTAATTTTGCACAAGCCAGGACGTAAACATCTTTCGCGCTTAAGCTCGTCTCAAGGCGGAAGGAGGACTTTGAGAAGCATATCAAAAGTCCGTAAGTTTGCTCTCGTCAGTCTGCACGACCACTCAGTTTTTACAAACTATTTACAGATGGAACGGGCGAGACGATGGTATAATGATTTGTGAATATAGTTAGCCGAAAGGCGGAGTTGAAGAATGGCGGTCTTGAAAAACATTCTCCTAATAGTGTTCTTTATTGTCATCTTAAGCCAAGCTCAGGCAGTAGAACCAAAGGCTAAAAGTGATGCGCAGGTTGAGGGGAAGCAGACAAAATCAAAAAATAGACCGGCAGAAATCAAAAGTCTCATCGAGTGCTTCGCGAAGGGGCAGGATGATGGCGGTCGCGCCGCCTATAAAAAAGCAGTTCAGATTGGGAACCCCGCCGTTCCTTACCTTAAAGAGGCACTCAACGATTCTCGGAAGAATGTGCGTTTTATTTCTGTTCAGGTCCTGGGAGCTATCGGTGGGCAAGAAGCTGCAGATGCACTTGTCTTGGCTCTGCAGGATCCGGATAAGGATGTCCGGCGCTATGCCGCTTGGTTTTTGGGTGAATGTGGACGGGGGAACGAACCTGTTATTCCTGCTTTGACAAAGGCACTTTCCGATGCATGTCCCGAGGTTGTCTGGCATTCAATGAAGGCACTTGAGCAGTTAAATAACACTAGTTATAAGGAAAACGTTTTATTGGTAGAGCAAGTGTCCCTGTACCTGCGGAATCCTGATCCTCTTTCCAGAGAGTATGCAGCAAAAGCTCTGCGGATGATTGGCAGCCCAAAGACATGCGAGCCATTAGTTAATGCCCTAGCCTCGGAAAAACACGGTTCAGTAGCTTTCGCAATAAAAGAGGCACTGGTTAGAATACGTTCGCAGGATGCTGTACCACTATTGTTGGCGCTGTTACGAGACAGTACTTTAGATAGACGGGTTTATCCCAGTGCAGCGGAGGTTCTACGTGAATTCGGCGACTTGAGCATTAATGACAAGTTATTAGCTCTAACAAAAAGCCAAAAAATACACATCAGACAAGCAGCTACAGAGGCATTAGGTTTTCCAAATAATACTCAAGCTATTAGCAGATTGGTTGAAATCACAATAGATTGCAATGAAAATTCAAGTGTTAGATATGGGGCAATAGGTGCCTTGGGTAGCATTGGTCATACAAGAGCAGTGGATGCATTAGATGAAACCTTGAATGATGAAAGTGCAATGCTAAGACGTGAAACAGCCAAAGCCTTGGGGGAAATCAGGTGTCCTCAGGCTGTAGATGCACTGATTAAAGCCCTCAATGACTCAAATGTCTACGTTGTTATGTATGCTACAAAATCCCTTGGGAGATTGGGGGACAAGAAAGCAGCAAAGCCAATTGTAGAATTATTTGACAGGGATCTTCCTGACGCAGCACTCGCGTCGAACCCCCTGTTCGCTAATCTTCCAACTGTTGCTCATCATGCACTTGTAGCGATCATGAAAGAGAACGTATGTCCACAAAAGATAATGACGATTCACAGTCAGGATCAGCTGAAGAAAATTCGCGAAGCATGGCGCCGCAAACTTGGCATTCAAGAAACCGCTGTGCAGGTTGAGGGTGAATATGACAATGATCTTTGTCAAAAACAGGATTGAAAAAGGAATTACCCTCGATACACTGTCAACCTTATTTAGCGATGGTTGTATGTGCGGCGGGGAACATTCTTACGCCGCCGGTATCCAATTGGAGGATGAGGCCTTTTTCAGGGTCGACTCCAATACAATTGCCGGTGAACTTTCTGCCATGATATGATAGCGTAACTCTGTGGCCCAATTGGACACTTAGCTTGCACCACTGATCGGTTATATCCTTACTGTTTGTTGCCGCCAGTTCAAGCCAGTAGTCCAGTGCGGTCAGCAGTCTTTTCGCCAGCGAGATACGATCAGCAGTGGAGCGGCTTTCTAGGTCGATGCTTGTTGCGGATGATTGTAACTCCACAGGGAATGAGTCTTTTTGCTGGTGACAGTTGATTCCTATGCCAATGATGTAGGTGTTGACGGAATCGCTTGGCTTTGATTCGACCAAGATGCCGGCTACCTTCTTGCAGTTCAGCATTACATCGTTAGGCCATTTGACCTTTGCTTCGCTTGTAGCGACCTTGCCTATCGCTTCGGCGGTGCCCACAGCGCAGGCGAGCGATAGCAATTCGGGGCCGCAATTGCTGTCAATTAGAACGATTGAACAAAGGATACTGTCGCCCCAGCTGCTGTGCCACTTGGTACCAGCTCTGCCTCTGCCGGAGGTTTGCCTTTCGGCAAAGACCACGAGCCCGTCGTTCTTTTTGTTTCTCGCGTACTCGGCGGCCACATCGTTTGTGCTCGCAGTGGATTTGTAAACGAGGATTTTCCTGCCGATGCGATTAGTCTTTAGGTTGACCTTTATCTTATCAGGGTCGAGATGATCAACCTTCGACATGGTTTTGGCTACCTATCAAGCCCAATATCCACGGCTGTGGCTGAGTGAGTTATGGCACCAACGGCGATTCTGTCGACGCCGCATTGGGCAATAGCTGAAACGCTGCTCAACGTTATGTTGCCGGAGGCCTCAAGCAGAGGCTTCCTGTTTTTGCCACGCATTTCATTGCGCATTTCCACAGCGTGTTTTAGCTGCCATTGTCCCATGTTGTCGAGCAGTACGATGTCAATTCCGGGGATCTCCAAGACGTAATTGAGCTGGTCATCGACGTGGTCTACCTCAACCGCGATGAACTTGACACCCTTTAGCTTTCTGGCCTCACAGATTATCTTTCTCAGTTTCGGTTGAAAGTGTCTGCCGAGCTGGGCCAAGTGGTTGTCTTTGATCAAGATGCCGTCGTAGAGTCCCAGACGATGATTATGTCCGCCACCACAGCGAACAGCGTACTTTTCGAGGATTCGCCAGCCTGGCATCGTTTTTCTGGTATCGTAAATTTTTGCTTTTGTGCCCTGAATGGCGCGGACGTATTTGCGGGTAGTCGTAGCTATCCCACTGAGTCTTTGCAGGAAATTAAGCATAACGCGCTCGGCGCTGAGCATAGAGCGGAGCGGGCCTTCAATTGTGGCAATTCTGCAGCCGACGTAAGCTGGCTCGCCGTCGTTCACGAGGACTCTCAGCTTGAGTTTTTCATCGTACTGCCTGAGGATTTCTCCAGCGACGCTCGTTCCGCATACGACTATTTCCTCACGTGATATGATGTTCGATTTGGCAACGGTATCGGCTTTGAACAAAAGCTCGCTGGTCATATCACCCTGGCCGAGGTCTTCTTCAATTGCCATCCGAATTAGCGGTCTTACTTTAGCAATGTTAAGCTTTTTCATTTTGCTTTGCCTTTTACCTCAGTTGTAGTTCGCTGCATGCGCAGCAGCGACAGTAGTCAACTCTATCGCCTTGGCATATTAGTCTCCTGTGTACCCGCACATCCCGACGCGCGGGGAATTGACGACAGGCAAAAACATCTCCTCATCGCACTCATGTTCGGCAGCACACTTATCACACAGCCATCCCTCACCTGACCAGGCACATTCTGTACATATCTGGGTGGCAATCTGGCCACAGGATACACAAGGGATCGAAGGAGGTTCGTTTCTGGCCAAAACCTGGATGGCCTTGCCTTTGCCTTCGGTTTGCTCCTCCGAGACAACCTTCAGCGTAAGATGTGTGGTCGTGCCGAAGTCATACTCATGCTTAAATTTCATTCCGGGCTCAAGAACCTTGGTGAGGTTAACGTTCATACTCCGTTCGCTAAATTCTGCCATTGGCGCCACCGAGTATCTCTTACCTCCGATTTCAAATGCACTCATGTGACCACAACATTCCAGCCAAATGCGCCTAAGAAACTCGTCAAGCACTTCAAGGCTCGCCTTAGCCGGTACCTCGAGATGCATCCAATATTCGGGTGCGTATCGTCCTTCAACCACGAGATGAAGGCTTTTCGCCGTTTTGGCTCCGTCCGGCGGCTTCTCGGGTGTATGCTGCTTTTGTTTGCACGATTTGAGATGCTTGGTCATTGCGCCTTTGCTGAAGGTGCCACCACAGAGATTGCACTGTCCCTTCGACATTTGCGTTGTCATTTGTCGGTCCTCTTTTTCACTGTCCTCTTGTGTTTTTTTGCGGCTAAATGGTCACTTTTCTTTTTCCGTGAACTGGCCAGAACCAGCTCCGGCAGCTCCCTTAATTCTCGCAGTTGGTCACGTAGAAAAGCTGCCCGCTCAAAATCGAGGGTCTGAGCGGCTTCAAGCATCTCTCTTTCAATCTGATTGGCCAGTTCGACCTTATCATACTCGTGGTCGCCAAACTGCACTGCCTGGCGGGCGGTTTGCCTTGCCTTTATCCGCTCGGCCAGACTTCTGCGAATCTCCTTCTTAATCGTCTCCGGTGTAATATTGTGTTGCCTATTATACGCCAACTGGATTTTACGCCGTCTGTTTGTTTCGTCAATAGCTTTCTGCATCGAGTTGGTAACCACATCGGCATACAAGAAGACCGTAGCGTTGATATTTCTTGCGGTTCTGCCGATGGTCTGTATCAGTGAAGTCTGGCTTCGTAGAAATCCTTCCTTGTCGGCATCAAGGATAGCGACGGCTGAAACCTCCGGCAAATCCAAGCCTTCCCGCAATAGGTTTACGCCGACCAGAACATCGAATTCGCCGCTCCGCAGTTCTCTTAGTATCTCAACTCTTTCGAGCGTGTCGATTTCGCTGTGAAGATAGCGGCATCTGAAGCCCTTCTTTGCAATGTAACCTGACAAGTTCTCGGCCATTCTTTTCGTTAATGTTGTCACGAGCGTCCGCTCTCCGGCCTCGACCCGTTTTTCGATCTCCCCTAAGAGGTGCTGAACCTGATTACTGGCTGGATGTACGAAGATTTCCGGGTCCAGAAGTCCGGTGGGTCTTATGATTTGCTCAACGACCTCATGATTACATCTTTCAAGCTCGAACGACGCGGGCGTAGCCGAGACGAAGATAACGCGGGACCAATTCTGTTGAAACTCCTCGAAATGCAAAGGTCTGTTGTCCAACGCGCTGGGAAGCCTGAAGCCATGCTCAACCAGAACCGCTTTTCTGCTTCTATCGCCTGCCCACATTGCCTGCACTTGCGGAATAGTGGCGTGCGACTCGTCGATGAATAAAAGAAAGTCCTTCGGAAAATAGTCGATCAAGGTGTAGGGCCTGGCTCCGGGCGGAAGTCCCGACAGGTGTCTGGCGTAGTTCTCAATCCCGCTGCAGTAGCCAACTTCCTGAATCATTTCGAGGTCGTAAAGTGTTCGAGCTTGCAGCCGCTGAGCCTCCAGCAGCTTGCCCTGGCCGCGAAGTTCGGCGAGTCGCTCTTTCAGCTCTGCCTGTATACTCTCCACTGCGGAGCTAATTCGGTAGCCGGGCATAACATAGTGCTCAGCCGGATATATAAAAACTTGTTCTTCAATGGCAAGGGTTTCCGCAGAAACAGGATTTATGTAGCTTATCTTTTCCACTTCATCGCCGAATAATTCGACGCGAATAGCAAAGGATTCATAGGAAGGATGTAGTTCCACCACATCGCCGCGGACTCTGAACGTCCCTCGCTGGAAGTCGATATCGTTTCTTGTGTACTGAATATCAGCTAACCTGCCGAGCAAGTCATTTCTGTCCAGATGGTCGCCGGTCCGAATGGCCACTACACTGGCTTTGTAATCCTCAGGTGAGCCAAGCCCAAAAATACAGGAGACAGACGCCACAATAATGCAATCGTTTCTTGTGGAAAGGCTCGTAGTGGTGGAAAGCCGAAGTCGATCAAGGTCGGCGTTTTTCGATGCATCTTTCTCAATGTATATGTCTCGCTGGGGAATATAGGCTTCCGGCTGATAGTAGTCGTAATAGCTGACAAAATATTCGACGGCGTTTTCTTGGAAAAGCTCTTTGAATTCCTCATAAAGCTGAGCAGCTAACGTCTTATTGTGGGATATGACCAGCACGGGCAGATCGAACTGAGCGATGACGTTTGCCATTGTGAAGGTTTTGCCGCTGCCAGTGACGCCCATCAACGTCTGGAATTTTTTGCCGGCGCGCAGACTTTCTACAAGCCGGCCAATAGCTCTAGGCTGATCGCCCGCGGGTTTAAACTGGCTGTTTATCTTGAATATGCCCATTTTTCTGCTATTTTAACCGCAGACCGCTGAAACTTCACGGTTTTTCCGCCCGGTGGTTGCAAAAGGCCTGGCAGCGGCGAAAGATGCGCGCTTGACCGATTGGGTCGTGTAAGTTAAGCTTGGCGCATATTTTGGCTGTGCCCACAGGACTGGCTTAACGGACGACGGGTAAGCTATAGCGGCACAGGCAAACAGCAGCCTGAGCAGTCTACCTACGGAGGTGCTGGAGGCGTGTGTCGCACATGCAGGTCAAAAAATGCATTGCTTGGCCATCTCTTTCTCAGTAAAATAGAGATTCTTATAGGTCAGCGACAAGTCGATTTATAAATGAACTTGGAGATTAGAACATGTATCGCAACTACTTTATTCTTGCCGGTCTGCTGGCTGGTTGTTTCTTCCTTATGCACGCGGGCTGCCAGAAGCCGGCACAGGTGACGGCAGACCGCACCACGTTGCCGGAAGAAGAGACGACGAAAGTCGCGGAAAAACCTGGAGCGCCGCTGGAAAAGCCCAAGCCGGTATTGGAAAAGCTCAAGCCTGAAGCCACGGTGGAAATATCCAAGGTTGCCGTTGTCGCCGAAGAAGCTGAGACTGTGCCCGCGGTTACTCAGCCGGCACCAAAGATTACATTTGAAAAGGAGGTTTGTGATTTTGGTGAAGTAGGGCCGGGTACAACGAAGAGCTGCGAGTTGAAACTGACAAACGCCGGAGGCGGCCCACTGAAGATCACAGATGTGCGAAGGTGCTGTGGCGTTGTCGCCAAAACGGACAAAGCGGAGTATGCACCCGGCGAAAGTGGGATGCTGACAATTCAACCGCATTTCGGCTCGGGACGTGGCACGTGGAGTAGAAAAGTGTATGTCACCAGCAACGACAGTGCAAGGCCTCAGGTTGCGGTGGTCATAAAGGCTAATATTGTGCCGAAAATCGATTGGGAGCCGCGGAGATTGAAGTTTTCGCCCAAGGATGCTAACGCTCCTTGTCCGCAGATCACAGTCAAAAGTTATGACAATCAGCCATTTTCAATAACGGGATTCAAATCCACTGGTGATTGCATAACTGCTGACTACGACGCTTCGGTTCAAGCGACTGAATTTGTTTTACAGCCGAAGGTCGATTACGGGAAACTCCAAAAAGACTTGAAGGGCCATATAAGCATTAGCCTGACTCATCCTGAGCGCGACAACGTCATCGTTACATTCGATGTGCTGGCAAAATTTACTGTTAGTCCACCGACGCTCGTGGTTTTCAATGCTAAACCCGATAGCCCTTTGGTGAGAAAGGTCTGGATAATCAACAACCTTGGTGAGGACTTCGAGATTGAATCGGTGTCTTCAGAGAATAACACCGTAAAAGTCTTGGCCCAGAAGAAAGTTCGCAACGGTTATCAGCTTGATGTGGAAATAGCCCCACCGGTTGCCCAGGAGGGGCAGAAGCTTTTTACGGATGTGTTGTCTGTTAATGTGAAGGACGACGAGAAGCTGGTAGTCTCCTGTCGTGGGTTCTATTTCAGGAAAAATAGCGGGGCTCCCACGCCGGTCAGACGCGGTAGCGGCCCTTCCTCGCGCGAACCTTGATCCAGAATCACTTGGTGGGTGTCATGAACGAGCGTGGCCTCCCCAGTAACGGGTCGGCTGTGTTGGTTTTCTGTTAGATTCCTGCGTTGCGGCGCTGCCCAGCCCATCAGACTCGGTTGGCCCGGCGGTGTCTTCTCAGTGTTGTATAAGAAAGGCATCAAATAAGAATGGCAAAACGTAGACTTCGGTCAATAGCTGTGATGACAGGCGGCGGTGATTGTCCCGGACTAAACGCTGTGATCCGGGCCGTGACGAAAACCGCTATAAACAAGTATGGGCTTGACGTATGGGGAATTCAGGATGGTTACCTCGGGCTTATCCAAGGCACGATGGAATTATTGAGTTATGACGATGTTAGCAATATTCTTACCAGCGGCGGTACGATCCTGGGAACGAGCAATGTTGCCAACCCGTTCAGGTTTCCGGTCAAGGTGGGCAACAGGATGCAGCTTAAAGACGTTTCCAACAGTTGCGTAAAGACACTAAAAGCCCGCGATGTCGATGCGCTTGTTAGCATAGGTGGCGACGGAACGATGGCTTCAGCAGCAAGGTTTGCACAAAAAGGGCTGACCATTATGGGAGTGCCGAAAACAATTGACAATGACTTGTACGGCACGGACGTTACCTTCGGCTTCGACACGGCGGTCACGACAGCCACCGAAGCGATCGATAAAATTCACACTACTGCCAGCTCGCACCATCGAGTGATGATTGTGGAGGTAATGGGGCGATATGCGGGCTGGATTGCACTTCATTCTGGCGTAGCCAGTGGTGCGGATGTCATATTGATTCCGGAGATACCCTATAAGTTGGCGAAGGTATGCGAATATGTCGTTGGACGTTCGCGGCGAGGCAGGCGATTTAGTATCATCGTAGTCTCTGAAGGGGCTCGGGAACAATACGGTAAGATGGTCGTGCAAAAAAGAGTGGCGAGCAGCCCGGACCCTATACGTTTAGGGGGGATAGGAAGCAAACTTGCTGCGGACATTAATAAACAGACCGGCCTTGAGTGTAGATCTGTGATTCTTGGGCATGTTCAGCGGGGCGGTACGCCGACTCCTTACGATAGGGTACTTGCCACGTGCTTCGGGCACACGGCGGTTGAGCTGTTAGCTCGTGGCCTGAAGAATCGTCTGGTCGTTCTGAAGAACGGCAAAATCTCCAGCATCGCCCTTTCGCGTGTGGCGGGGAAGATAAAGAAAGTGCCGAGGAATCATCGCCTAATACAGGCTGCTTTGGCAGTAGGTACGAGTTTTGGCATTTAGCGGCTGATACCTGCTGGTGTTTGCAGTGTGTTTTTAGTGTTACCTTACGGCAGGGACTAAGCTAAAGCATGGCGCGTTGTTGATCAGGGCCATTAGTTGCCTTTCACGACTCGAGATGCCCTGGTTCTTCTTCCTTTGCGTATCGCAACCGCTCCGAGATGGGTGGATGCGTATATAGAAACAATTTTGCAAATCTGCCCGGTGAAGGGTCACTCAAATTCTGACTGGCCAACTTTCTTATCGCAGAAGCAAAACTTTGTCTGTTCCGCGTATGATCGAGAGCAAATATATCCGCTTGCTTTTCTAAATGGCGCAGGTAACCGTTCTGGACCGGCATGAGCGCCAGTTCTACCATCAGCAGAATCAACGCAAGCAGAGGAAATGCTGCAATATCGTCAATACCGTCAAAGCCAAACACACCGGTACCTGCCTCCAACAGCACTGAGGCTACATAAAAGCTGACCAATGAGACTATTGCTCCAAAGCCGAGGATTTTCCACGTATGCGACATCCGCACGTGCCCCAGCTCATGAGCGAATACAGCCTCAATCTCCTCATCCAAGTACTTGTTCAACAAAGTATCACCCAGCAGTATCCGCCGTCCTTTGCCCCATCCTGCAACTGCGGCATTCGCCTTTTTGGTTTCTTTGCTGAGCTGAATCTGGAAGACATCCTTGACTCCAACGCCGCAGTTCGTGCCCAGCTTAAGCAACCTCTCTTTAAGCTCGGTGTTGGATAAGGGGCCACACTTGTAGAACAGTGGTATTATTACAACCGGCGCGATCCTGCAAAGTACTACAGTCAGCAACAGCCACGCACAGGCTGCCAGCAGCCACCACCTGTTTGGGAAATGTCGAAGCATCGCGTAGAGCAGCTCACCCAAAACCAAAAGCATTAGCAGAGACAATAGGCCTTTCTTTATGCTCGTTTTCACCCACCTGAAAACTGTCTGATTGGATAGCTCGAATTTGTGTTCCAGCAAGAACCCATCATAGAAAGCCAGCCCGACGAATAACAGATAGTAAATCCCTGTGAAAATGCCCAAGTAGAGCACAACATTCAGATAAAAATTCCGAGTCCAGCCCTCCGTAGTATCTTTCAAAAACTGGGATGCACCAGCTAAAAGCATGGTGAGTAAGAAAGCTACTGTGAGAAGTAACTCAATCATTGTAAGTTGAATCTTGCGCTTAGAATACTCCTTAGCTCGCTGCAAATCTTCTATCATAGGCATCGCCTTTATGTTTGGCTGTTTTGCTGGTTGGCTTCTTTGAATATGATACAAGAAATGCAGTGCAAGTGTACGGCAAAGTTCGCGGGAACTTGGTTACGGGATATGGTCTGGGCGGTATCGGAGATGAATATGGGTATGGGCTAAAGGCCATTCTGCCGAGTAGCATTCTGAACGAAGTGAAGAGTCCGGCCTTCGAACAGCGTCCACGTTGCTACGGCGGGTCGTTCTGATTCGAGGCTCAGATGCTTTGCCCCAGTACTTTCTTGCGAAACCGAAAGTGCAGGCTCAGCATGACAGACATCCAACACCTCACAGCTACTGGTGCTTAACAATACTAACTGCGTGGGCCGTAGCTAATCCCGCATTACTTCTTTCTGCACCGTCTCCTTAGCTGCAGGGTTTTAGACTTTACACAAACCTATCCGAGCTGTAGAATCAAGTCGTCAAAAGTGGCATGGGCGCATGAGGTGCAGAAGTTATCAGTTGGCAAATTGTTAATAGCGAAGATGTGAGAACGATCGTGGAAAAGGTAAAGCTTTATGATACGACTCTCCGTGACGGAATGCAGGCTGAAGGGGTAAGCTTTTCACTGGAGGATAAGCTGTCAATCGCCAAGTGCCTCGACGAGCTTGGCTTGGACTATATCGAGGGCGGATATGCTGCTTCCAACCCCAAGGAGATGCAGTTTTTTGAAGAAGTGGCGAAGCTGGATTTGAAGAATTCGAAGATCGTGGCATTCGGTAGCACGCGGCGGGCTCATTGCAGCGTCGCGGACGACCTTTCGCTCAATTCAATACTTGCGTGCAAAACGACCGCTGCCACACTGGTTGGCAAAAGCTGGGATATGCACGTTACGAATGTACTGGGCTGTTCGCCGGATGAGAACTTAGCGATCTGTGCCGAGTCGGTCGAGCATTTGAAAAATCACGGCATCGAGACAATCTTCGATGCTGAACATTTCTATGATGGCTATAAGAGTAACGCAGAATATGCGATGGAGGTCCTGGCTGCCGCTGCAGAAGCCGGCGCTGATGTGCTGGTGCTTTGCGACACAAACGGGGGTTCTTTGCCGGACGAGGTATATGCAACCACGAAGGCCGTCTGCGAGGCGTTCGCCACGATGGTGGTCGGAATCCACACTCACAATGATACTGACTGTGCTACAGCCAGTTGTCTTGCTGCGGTCCGAGCCGGTGCCAGGCACGTTCAGGGCACGATGAACGGTCTCGGCGAACGATGCGGCAATGCAAACCTGTGTACGGTTATACCTAACCTCGCATTTAAGATGGGCTTTGAGGCTCTCAGCGGCCAGAAGATCAAAACCCTGACAGAAGTGTCTCGTTTTATTTTTGAGATAGGCAATCTGACGCCGGTAATGAATATGCCATACGTCGGGGAAAGTGCTTTCGCGCACAAGGCGGGTCTGCACGTAGACGCACTGCGCAAAGACAAGCGCACATACGAGCACATCGCCCCTGAGCTTGTCGGCAACGAGCGGCGGTTCCTCATATCCGAACTGAGCGGCAAGTCGAACGTTCTGGCTGAGCTGGAAAAGGCCAAGATTGCCCAAGACAAAAAGTTGGCGGCAAAGATACTTGTCCGCGTCCAGGAACTTGAGAATGAGGGCTATCAGTTCGAGGCCGCTAACGCCAGCTTTGACCTGCTGGTCAAAAAGATTATGGGAGCATATAGGCCGTCTTTTGATCTCATAAAGTATCACGTTAATGTTGAGAAGCGGGCAACTGGTGATTTGGTTACCGAAGCAACAGTCAAGCTGAAGGTTGGCGACAAGGAGGAACACGTTGTCGGTGAGGGCGACGGCCCGGTAAACGCACTCGATGCGGCCTTGCGAAAGTCGCTGGAGAATTTCTACCCGGGTATCAAGGACATTCACCTGATTGATTATAAGGTGCGGGTGGTTAATGCTGGAGCTGGAACCGCAGCCCGTGTGCGTGTTATAATTGAGTCCCGCGACAAGAACTCTATCTGGGGTACGGTCGGTGTCTCGGAGAACATCATCGAAGCAAGCTGGCTGGCTCTGGTCGACAGCGTTGAATATAAACTACAAAAGGACGCCCAGTAGCGATATTTCGTCCCAACGGGGAGCTACTGCTATCAGGTCGGGACGCCGGTCCCTGCGCCTTTTTACCCAAACCCCGGACTCTCATTCTCGTTAAAAATTGGCGAGCCCCAATCAGTAGCCTATCAAGAACCTCTCTGTTTTCACAACAACAGGTGGTTTTCGTGGGAGTACGGAAGCACACCCAAAAAAAATGGGGGATGTCCGTTAATTTTCTTGGCTTTTGTGCTGGAAACTGATAAGCTAAAAGCAACAGAAGTAGAAAGACATTAGTCTATCTTGTCTGCACGGAGAAGGTGTTAAGAAAAACAGTACGTCTCCCTGCAAAAGAAAACCAATATTCCTGGAGGAAAGAACTCATTGAAAGGAGAAGAACCATGAAAAACTCAGCAACAATTTGTTTGATAGTAGCGCTCGCTCTTGGCGTAAGCAGCTTGGTATGCGCGGACACACACTTTGCAGACCCTACAGGCACCGATACCCCTCCATACACGACGCCGCAAACAGCAGCACACAACATTCAAGACGCAATCGATGCGGCAAGCCCAGGGGACAGAGTATGCGTGGCAGCAGGAACCTACCACGAGTATCTGCTTATCAACAAGGACAATCTGCATATTTGCGGCGCAGGCGTCGACCAGAGTATTATTAATCTGTCTGGCCTGACCCCGTACTGGCACTATGGTACTTGCAGTAGCTCCTATGCAAGTAGAGCTGGTGTCTATATAACCGGCTACGGCAGTCCCGATGAGATAGTCCAAGACGTCAACTTCATTGGTTTTACAGTCAAGAATGCTGGACTGTACCCACCCATGACGGCGACGGGCATTCACACCGGTGCGGATGATTCAGCCGTCCTTGTGGATGATACCGCTTCGTGGAATCCCAACCAACTGGTCGGACAGTGGGTACATAACTTGGGCGACAGAGATTCGGATTATGATCCTGCCCGCAGTTACGGCCAGATTACCGCAAATACCGAGACTACGGTGACGGTGACCCTTAGTGGTGGTGTCGAAAATGACTGGGATGACGGCGATAAGTATGTAATCACAACATATAAGCACTTTTATGACCAATATGACGACGGGCACGACGATGTTAGAGGTGTCAGCGTTGCCAACGGCAAGAATATTCTCATCAAGAACTGCAAGGTTGTCAACAGCGGTTATGGTGGCATTACCGTTGGAAAGGCTCGCTGCACGGTGTTGCAGCAAAGCGAAGGTATCACAATAGATAGCTGCGTTTCTTCTGATCACCCTGTCGTTGGCATAAGCGTGGGGGATTACACAGGACCGGTAACCATAACTAACAACACCTGCTCGAATAACAAGAGGCCCCACTTAGCCGATCCCACCCGTGAATATAGTGGGTATGGTATCCAGTTGAACGGCACCAGCGGTAGTAAAACAATATCAGGTCTTATATCCAACAACGTGTGCGCCAACAATGGCTTTGAAGGCATCGTCTTGGCCAAGTATATCGATGGTATTATTGTTCGGAATAATACGGTCACCGGGCATAAGTTCGACCAGGATGGGGCAGGCATTTTCTTCTATTACTGGGGTCATCCCGAGCGCTGCAAAAACATTATCATCCAGAACAATACAGTGACTGACAACATTAGGGGGATTGTGGCCTACTACGCCTCAGATTCAGCAATCAAAAACAACACGATCACGACGGATTCGGGTGCTTTTCCAGCGGGGCAGGGGGCAATTAAGATAGACAGCAGCAACAACATAGAGGTCAGAGGCAACAATATCAGCTGCGATGGAACCGGAATAAGCGTTGTCAGCTGGGAAGGGGTCAGTGATTCGTACGATAATACCTTTGTGCGAAATACGATTTCCAATGCAAAATTCGCCGGCATTTTTCTATCCGGGGACGTCCACGACAACACATTTACGGGCAACATTGTAGCCCACACCGCCATTTTGACAAGGTGGCAGGGCCAGCCCAATGAGGAAACGCAAGGTGACGGCATATTTATTGACGACGACGCCGGCATCGACAATGTGTTCCATTATAACAGCATTTATGGCAACGCCGACGACGGCATGGAAAACCAAGTCACCACCACAACAGTAAACGCCGAGTACAATTGGTGGGGCGACAGCAGTGGGCCAAGCGGCTTAGGGCCAGGCTCAGGTGATTCTGTGTCAGCTAATGTGGATTATGACCCATGGAGCGTCGCGCTTGACGTGGACGACGTAACAGGGACGGTCAACACTGGCGATCCCTGCCCAAGTCCACGCGACAGCGCCGTCTATAAAACCATCCAAAAGGCAATCGACTGTGCCTTAGCAGGTGACATCATCAGGGTCACGCCAGGAACGTATTCTGAGTCAGTTACCATCAACAAAAACCACCTGACTATTGTTGGCGATCTAAATCTGCACACTGCAATTACGGGCGGCCTAAAGCTCGATACCAACTTGGCCGGCCTGACATTTGAGAATTTCTCTGTCTCTGGTAATGCCGTTGCAGGCCAAAACTCTATCGTCCGTATGTATGGAGCGATAAGAGACCTGACAATCGATAGCTGTGTATTTGACGGTGAGAGTGTTCCCGGCCGGCATGGTTTCACAGGCGGTCAGCTCGAAAGCGATGTTGCCGTGAGGAATTCGGAATTCAAAAACATCTTGGGCTGGGCTGTGCTCGATAGTAAAAGTGGCAGCGCCGGTGACGGGTCACACATGGGCACCGTAACATTTGCCAACAACAAAATCCATGATTGCGAGGGATCTGTTGTGTTCAGAGGCCTCTCGACCGACTGGACAGACTGTGTTTTTGTCTATGGAAACACCGTAACAGACATCGGCGACGTCGCAACATCAAGTCACTGGGCAGGCTTCGAGGTCAACCGTGCTAAGTATGTTGAGATTTATGACAACAAGATCAGCAATGTAGTGGAGAATTCGTGGGGCGAGGGCCAAGCACTTCAATTGTGGAAGTTGGGCGCTGCAGAGATCTATGAGAATACAATTGAGAACAACTACCAGGGCATTGCAATACTGAATTGGCCCGATTCCTGGGATGTCTCCGGCGTTTCAATCCATCACAACATGTTCCTTAACAACGATCAATACGGCCTAAGTGTTGATAATGGCTTGACCAATGGACCTGTCAATGCAGAGTACAATTGGTGGGGCGATGTGACCGGGCCGTATGACGCCGTTGGAACTATTGAAGTCCCGCCGTGCTGTCCCCAGAGCCCGTGCGGCGTATGTGTTCCAGCAGCCGATATGGTCAATGCTGACGGTTTAGGTGACGTAGTCTCGGAGAACGCTGACTATTGCCCATGGATGGTTTTGCCAACAGTAATGACTGAACCTGCTACTGATATAGAGATGGCTGCTGCCAGACTGAACGGTGTGATTATAGATGACGGTGGTGATACATGCCAGTATAGATTCAGGTATAAGAAACTCTACAAAGCAAAGGCAGGTGCTTACAGCTATACTCCTTGGACTGGAACTGTGACTACGGGGGACTCCTTCAGCGAGAAAATAACTGGCCTGACCCCAGGTTGTACATATATTTTCAACGCTCAAGCAAGAAACTTAGCCGGAAACGGTGATTGGGGCAATGAAGAGACTTTCACTACATCACGCATACCGTTCAGCGGTAGCGGTTCAGGAACAGAAGAGGACCCGTACATAATTACTGACGTTAATGAGCTGCAAGAAATGAATAATGGCAAGTGTGGTTGGTATGTACTTGGCAACGACATCGATGCTTCTGTCACCTTAGATTGGAACAATGGGGCTGGGTTTGTTCCGATCGGAGATAGTATCGACGAGTTCTCAGGTCATCTTGATGGCAACGACCATACAATAACCAACTTATACATAAACAGGCCTTCGGCTGATTATGTCGGCTTGTTCGGTTACACTTACAGAAGTGAAATTGAGAATGTGGGCTTGGTGGGTGCCAATATTACCGGCGGTACGTGGGATGTTGGAGGATTGGTTGGTCATAACCACGTTGCAACGATAGCAAATTCCTATTCAACTGGAAGCGTGCACGCCGTCGGTATGACGACGTATTATACCGGCGGTTTAGTCGGGGCTAATGCTCACGGGACAATCCTTAATTGCTACTCAAGTGCGGACGTAAGTGGCGGCGGCCTCAATTTTGACCATCGTTATATCGGCGGACTGGTTGGCGGCAATAAAGACTGGGATGCAAAAATCAGTCGCTGCTATTCAACTGGAAATGTCGGTGGCGGTAGCGAGGTTGGAGGATTAGCTGGCAAAAACGCTGCTTCCGCAGAAATCGAAGATTCTTACTCAACTGCAACTGTGAATGGCACCAATTATGTCGGCGGACTGGTCGGCAATAACGGTGCTTCTATTGAAAACTGTTACTCAGCGGGCGTTGTGACCGGCACTACCGATGTCGGTGGATTGGTTGGCGGCAATGATGGAACGTGCAACAATTCCTTCTGGGATACCGAAGCTTCCGGCCAGACCACAAGTGCCTGCGGGACCGGAAAAACGACGGTCGAGATGCAAACTGCGAGCACGTTCACTTCCGTCGGCTGGGATTTTGTGGAGATTTGGGACATTTGTGAGGCAATGAATTATCCAAAGCTGCTGTGGCAGATACCCATCGCAGATTTTCTCTGTCCGGACGGGGTGAATATGATCGATTTTGCATTCTTTGCAGCGCACTGGGGGCAGCAGAACTGTGATGAATCAAATGATTACTGCGACGGCACCGACTTCGATATGTCTGGTGTAGTTGATGCCAATGACCTCAAAATCTTTGCTGATTATTGGCTGGCAGGCATCCGGTAGTACTGTTGGCAGTAAGGCTGAAGAAGGTGACAAGGCTGTGGGCTTTATGCTCCCAGCCTTGTTCCTTGTATGACATAGATGCCAAGCCAACAAAACACTGAGTCCCAAAGCAGCATCAGTGGGCGACGAAGTTGATGTGGTAGGCTAACAGAACTACGTTCTAATCTACCGCTTTTGTTTCTATGCGTATGCTGTGTGTATTATCCCCCTTCTTGCTCTCGTGCTCTGACACGTTGGTCGTGATTTTTTGTCTACGAGCTTGTATAAGCCGATTTTCCGACAATCCGGCCCTGATTTTTGGTGCGAGAATCAAGACATACGATTAGTGCCGGCATCAAGGTCATGAGTTTTTGCCGATAAAAAAGCATTTCTTGTAATAAATTTTCCTTTTCAAGCGTCTAAGACATAGAAGGATTCGTATTTTACAGGGCTTTTACTTTCTTTTCGGACGGTGCTGATGCATCATTCGCGTTAAGATTTTCTGCTCATAAGCGCCTTCACCAATGGTAGGCAGAGACTTTTTAGTTGACATAAGTTTTGTTTTCATATATACTTAGTGACTGGTAACAATTCTGCTTTAGAGGTATTCAGTCAAAAATGGACCATCAGAGAAATGCAAACAAGAAAAAACGGCTGGGTGAGTTGCTTTGCGAAAAATCTTATCTGGACGAGCCCAGTCTTAGAATCGCGCTCGCAGAGCAGGAAGTCAAACATCGCCGGCTGGGCCAAATTTTGCTGGAGCTGGGCTACATAACGCAAGCCCAGTTAAATGAGGCGCTTGCGCTTCAAGCGGGCATAGAGAAGTTGGATTTGACAGACGTTTCTGTAAGCACGGACGTAATTGCCCTTGTTCCAGCAGATCTGGTCAGCAAATACAATATTCTCCCGCTACGGCGAGAAAATGGCCGATTGGCCGTGGCGATGACAGACCCCTTCCAGCCCAAAGTCATTGAGGATTTACGCCTGGTGACGGGCTGCGGCGTGCAGAGGTATTATGCTGACCCGATCGACCTGGAAAATGCAATACTGAAATTCTACGGCAGCAATGTGGCAAGGATGTTGGATGACCTTGTTCCAGCGGAGCAACGAACAGAAAGCGGGCTTGATAATGGAGACTATTCACCAGCCAAGCTTCATGAGATAGCACGAGAGCCGTCTTTGGTTAATCTTGTAAATCTGGTAATACTGGAAGCTATTGAGGCCCGCGCAAGTGATATACACATTGAGCCATTCGACCACGAGGTAAAGATAAAGTACAGAATTGACGGCATGCTCGTGGAAAAAAGCCCCTCCTCAAAGAGGCTTCACGCGGCGATCATCTCACGACTCAAGATTATGGCGGATATGAATATTGCTGAGCGATTTGTACCCCAGGATGGTCATATCGAGTTTACGGGCAAGAACGGAAAGATTGATATTCGTGTCTCGACCATTCCAACGGTCTTCGGCGAAGCCATTCAACTCAGGCTTCTGGATAGATCCGCATCGCTGTTTGCGCTCGAAGATTTGGGGATGAACGCGCAGTGTCTGAACGGTTTCATGAAGTGCCTGCGCAAGACACACGGGATTGTGCTGGTTACGGGGCCGACCGGCTGCGGCAAGACCACGACGCTCTACGCAGCACTGAATGAAATATACTCCCCCGCTGTGAAGATGATAACGATAGAGGATCCCGTTGAATATCAGCTTGAAGGCATTAATCAGATGCCGGTCAACCGGAAAAGGGGGTTGACGTTTGCTACGGGTTTGAGGCACATACTGCGTCACGACCCGGATATCATAATGGTGGGTGAGATCCGAGACCGAGAAACTGCTGATATAGCGATCCGGGCAGCGTTGACCGGGCACCTTGTTTTCTCTACCCTTCACACAAACGATGCGGCTGGAGCCATTACAAGATTGATTGACATGGGAGTTGAGCCGTTCCTGTTAGCCAGCTCATTGGAAGCGGTAGTGGCCCAAAGACTTGTACGGTTGATTTGTCTGAAGTGCAAAGAGCCCTACAAGCCGGACGACAACCTAATAAACGCCCTAAATGGATCAGCCCAAATTGAGTCCGGTACGAAGTTCTATCACGGTGTGGGCTGCAACGAGTGCGGCCAGACAGGCATGAGCGGACGGACGGGAATATTTGAACTGCTAAGAATAACCGGTAGACTGCGGGACTTAATAGCGGCAAGACCGACGACCGACCAGATCGTCAAGGCAGCACCGGCAGACCATATAGGTATGGTGCATGACGGCATCGCCATGGTGTTCGAGGGCATCACAAGTCCTGAAGAGATCTTCAGGGTGGCAAAGACCATAGGTGACGAGGAATAAGCTGAAATGTGATGCGAGCAAGTAAACCCGCGCTGTGAAAGTGAGCAGCGTTGAGTTTTTCAGGCGTAGCTTTTTGTTTGTTGAGAAGGGCTGAATTGTGAGCCAGTTTTCCTACAAGGCGGTTAACCAGGCAGGCGCGCATATTACTGGGACGATAGAGGCGGTGGACCGAAGAAGTGCCGTCGTGGCCCTTGCTGATAAGGGCCACTTCGTAACCGACTTGGCTGAAAAGGCGAAAGGACGTGCCGTTGAGGGCGCTCGCAAGCCAGCCATGGAGCTCGACAGATTCGTGAGGTTCGGCTCAAGAAGGATTACCAGCAAAGACATTTTGGCCATGACGACGCAGTTAGGTACAGCCTTGCGAGCGGGACTTCCTCTGCTCAACGGTCTTGAGCTTATTCGCGACCAGCAGCATAAGGTGGGGATGAAGGAGATGCTCGATGACCTTGTGCAGTCAGTAAGCTCCGGGCAGTCACTTTCAGAGGCTATGGCCAAGCGTGAGAAAGTCTTCAGCCCATTGTACCTATCGATGATAAGAGTCGGCGAGACAGGCGGGATCCTCGAACAGACAACGGCCCAACTGGCACGGATACTGGACAGGGACGAAAAGATAAAGACAAACATGAAAAATGCTTCCGCATATCCTGTCTTCGTTTTGGCGCTTGGGTTTGTATCGGTGGCTATCATAATAACGCTCATATTGCCAAACATCTTAAACACGATAGGTGGCAGTGTTGCAGCCTTGCCTTTACCGACAAGAATACTAATGGCGTCAAGTGATTTAGCAAAAAGTCTGTTTACGACGGTTTTCGGCTGGATAACTATCGCTCTCGTTATAGCGGGATTCTATTACCTGAGACGGTGGACAAGGTACGAAGGCAGACTGAGCTGGGACTCTTTCAAATTGAAAGTCCCTATTCTTGGTTCGGTGCTGCGGACAATAGCCGTCGGCAGATTTGCAAGAACGCTCGGTGCTTTGACCGCGGGAGGCGTTACCATTTTGGAAGCGCTTGGTGTCGTTCGCGACACGCTCGGCAACGAGCTGCTCGGCAGAGGGGTCGATACCGTCGCGGAGAAGGTGAAGCGCGGTGAGTCGCTGGCGAGTCCTTTGAGTGAGTCGGGATATTTTCCGCCGTTGCTTGTGCAGATTGTCTCGATAGGTGAGCAGACAGGCAAGCTGGATGAATTGCTGCTGAACGCTGCTGACACGTTTGATACAGAGGCCGACTCGGCGATAAACAGATTCATGGCAATTTTCCCTGCCCTTCTGATATTGCTGCTGGCTTTGGTGATAGGTTTCATAATTGTGGCAACGCTGTTGCCAATCGTCATGATGGAACTTGGTGCCGGGACAGTCACGGGAGTCTGAGATGTAACGCTGGAAACTTCAAACGGTAGGGAAAACTCGAAGGTTTTGAATTTTTAGCTTTAGGAGATGTACCCAAATGAAGCGGACGAGCCGGAAAAGAAAGGCATTTACCCTTGTGGAATTGCTTGTGGTAATTTTGATCATATCGATGCTTGCTGCTTTTGTTGGGCGGAGGGTGTTTACGGGTCTGGGCAAGGCCAAGCGGGACATAGCAAAGGCAAAGATGGCAATTATCGAAGACGCACTTAACCGGTTCTGGATCGAGTGCGGGCGGTTTCCGGATGATTCGGAAGGACTCGACGCATTACTCATCGCACCTCCGGACGTTGAGGAAAAATGGAATGGGCCTTACGTGAAGCGAAGTGAGCTGCTGGACCCTTGGGAGAATCCTTATATCTACATGGCTGAAGGCGAAATTAATCCGGGCACCTTCGATCTGATAAGCTGGGGTGCGGATGGAATGGAAGGTGGTGAGGGTGACAATGAGGATATATACAACGATTAGAGCTGTCCATAGTCTGCTGCTTGCTGTTTGCAGTCTATGAATTTGCGCGTGTAGACGAGAGTTTGTTCTTACTTACATAAAATGCGGGCAAACAAGTTAAGTCTTAAAGTTAAGCCGGAGCGATCGGGCTTTACGATCGCGGAGCTGCTGATGGTAGTGCTTATCATATCTCTTATCGGCGGCATGGCTGGCGGGCTATATATAGGAACATATAAGAAGATGATGGTTGAAAGAACGGCACGTGACCTTTTGCTCACGGCGAAGTACGCCAAGATAGCCGCCATTGAGCGATTACGCCCATACGAAATACAGTTAGATGTCGAAAACAACGGATTCTGGCTGGCTACCTCGCTATGGAATGAGGAAAGTGGGCAGACAGAGCAGGCGATAGTGGACAACTATTACTGTAAGCCTGTGGAATTTCCTGGAGATGTTAAGTTTGAGGACGTTCAAATCTCGTCGGTTGGCTCAGAGACTGTGACAGATGCTGAGGAGCAGCAAAAGATAGTTTTTTCGCCGAAAGGCAATGCGCAGTCGGCAGTGATTCAGATCGGTGACGGCAAAACCCATTACACGGTGAGTATCACAGCCGCAACCGGTAGGGCCGCAATGTATTTCGGCAAAGCCGAAAATGTGAAGATCAAAACGCAAGATCTAGATGCAGAGTGATGGTCCGGGCAAAAAGAAAAAATAAAGGCTTCAATCTGGTTGAGACAATAGTTGCCAGCGTTATTCTTTCCGGAGCTGTCCTGACAGTGAGTGCGGTTAGCACGAGGTCTCTAAGTGCGGCAAGGCTCAATAGACAATATGAGATGGCCGCATCATTGATCGATAAACAGCTTAGTCTAATTGACTATGTTGGCATCGATGAATTCGTAGAACTGGGACAGATGGAAGGAGAATTTCCAGATTTTGAACCAGGATACCGCTGGGAGGTCACTACTGAATACCGCGATATCGATAGTCTCTATCTCGTGACGATAACCGTAAGGTGGCTTGAGCGCAATCACCTATACAGCCTTACGGTCGAGACAATGTTTGACGGAATCAGTTCATACGTTACTACCAGTCAGGGGCAAGAGTGACTGAGAAGAAGAGCCATTTGAAAAGTGCCGGATTTACGTTGGTGGAAGTATTGGTGGCTTCGACCATAGGTACGTTCGTCGCGCTAGTGGCGGTCAGCGCACTGAGGGCTATTACAACGAGCGCGACGATGCTTGACGGAAATGTTGAGATTGCAGCCGAGGTGAGGTTTGCATCAAAGATTATCCAAAGCGACCTTGTCAACATATACCGCGACAAGGACCAAAGAAACGTCAAGTTGATCGGAATGGCAGGTGAATCAGGAGGCGGAATCAGCAGCTACATGGTTTTCTATACTGTCAGCAGGGCAAAGGCAAGAAGTGATCAGCCGGAAGGAGATGTCTACGAGGTTGAATACTTCCTCACAAAGGATGAATTTGCAGAAGGCGAGGAAGGGCAAAAGTCGGCTCTAATGAGGCGATTGTGGCCGTATCCGGACGAGCAGGAGCTTGAGCCAGGGGGCATCCTGACTGCGATTGCTGAGAATATCGAGGTTTTCCAGGTCAGATTTTTCGATGGCCAAGAATGGTCGGACGAATGGCCTGAGGAGATGGAAGCTCTACCTCAATTGCTCGAGCTGAACATTGTTGCAAAGCCGTCAGGACGAGCGAATCCGGCTATGACATCTATTACTGTAAATCTAGCAAGGTCGGTCGCGGCAGCAGCCAGTTTGATTGGCCCTGAACAACAAGCAGAAAGCAGCCAGCAAAGAGGTGCACAGGGCAGCGGCAGTGAAAGTGGCACACAGGGCGGCCCCGAGGGCCAGGTGAGCCGGTGAGAGAAAAAGAGGATTGGGAGGCGTACCATAAGCCTATAGAATGAGTAATGAACGTGACAAAAAGGGCCTTGTGCTTGTGGCGGTGCTATGGTTATTGGTGGTGCTTATGGCTATTGTCGCCACTGTTGGCCGCACGAGTCGACTCGATATGAAAGTCCGCCAAATTGAAACGGAAGAACTTCGCGCCAGGTGGGCAAGTCGAGCGGGGGTGGAAACGGCAATCGGTGTATTGAATGAAGATACAAGAGATAGTGACTGCTTGAGTGATTATTGGAGTGATAATGACGAGGACTTCAATAATATTGCCCTGGAGGGATGCTATTTCTCCGTCCGGGTTATTGACGAAGCCAGCAAGCTAAATGTTAATGTCGCCACAAGAGAGCAGCTTTTAGAGCTGCCGTATATGGAGGAGCATATAGCGGACGCGATAATCGACTGGCGAGATCAAGATGATAACCCAAGTGCAGAAGGCGTCGAAGGCGGATACTATGAGAATCTGCCACTCAGGTATCCGATTCGCAACGGCCCCTTCAGAACGATACGTGAGTTGCTTTTGGTCAAGGATGTCACGGAAGACTTATTCTATGGGGAGGACACGAATTTTAACGGCCAACTTGACTACAATGAAAGAGACGGTGACGAAAGTCCGCCGATGGACGACATGGATGATGAGTTGGATGAGGGGTGGATTGCGTTTCTCACCTGCTATTCGTATGACAAGAATGTAGACGCCTACGGAAGCCAGAGGATCAATATTAACAACGCTGATGAGAGAAGCTTAGAGAGGTCCTTGGGTATAAGTAGATCTCACGCCAGATGGATAGTCGAGAATCGCAAAAACCAAAAGAGCCAGCAATACGATAGCATCGCTGCTCTTATAAGTAGCAACAGCCCCCAAAAACCCACAGAAAGCTCCAGCGAGGATTCGGATCAGGCTCAGCCTTTGGATTTGCAGACCTTTCGCAGCATAGCGGATAAGATAACAATAGCCAACGACAACATGATACCGGGAAGAGTCAACATAAATACAGCGCCGAAATACGTGCTGGCGGCTTTGTTGGGTGGTGACGAGAAAGGTGAGCAGCTTGCTGAAAGTATCATTGCCTATCGAGATGGTTTGATTAGTGGGATGCAGAGCATCGCTGACGTGATGAATGTGGGGTCAGTGAATATCGATACCTTCAAGAAAATTGCGAATCATATAACTACTCGCTCCGATGTTTATTGCATTCGTTGCGTTGCAACCGCTGACAGAAGCGGCTATAGCGGGGCGACAATGCAAACAACAGCGGTCGTGGATAGGACTTCGAGTCCGTGTGAAATCCTTTACTGGTATCAGGGAGCAAGTGACTAATGAGTAAGAATATGGCTGATGTGGGGACACGGTTGTCTGCCATTGCGATAGCACAGGAAGAAAGCAGGCTTAACGCTGTAAAGCTTGAGAGGAAAGGTGAAGTTTTTGAACTTCTCTGGACAAAGAGCGGCGAAGTGAGCAACGGTGACTGGCGTCCCTTTGCAGCCGAGTGCGGCTTGTCCGCGGAACTGGCAGGGCACAGAAAAAGCAGGGGGGACCATATAGCTGTGGTTGGCTTCGGCTCGACAGGTGTGGGTTATTACCGCATCGGTTTGCCGCTCGCTAAACAAGAAGACATGCCAGCCATGGTTAGGCTGCAGGCTGAAACGCTGTTGCCGCTGCCGGCAGAGAAGATGCAGATGACCTGGCGGGCCGGCCAGATGCAAAACGGCGAAGTACCCATCACGATAGCAGCCGCAAGAAATGAACCTCTCCAGACCTTTCTTGAGAATGTTCGTTGTTTTGAGCCAACAAACATATTGTTGGAATCTGAGGCGGTTGTAAAAGCGTGGACTGTGCTGTTCTCCGGAAATAGTAGAGACGCTGCCGTTGTTAGCTTGGCAGCCCGAAATACGCAGGTTTGCCTCGCCGAAGCCGGGCGACTGAGCAACGCTGCGGTATTGGATATCGGAACCCAGGATTTTGCCAGGACAGCCCAAAACCCACTGCTTTCAGCAGATCAGAAGCTAATGGAGCAAACCGTAACTACCGAGAGGTTTACTCAGGATATGAGGAGCGTGTTGGAATCATTTGGTTGTGTGGAGCCGGCCGCGTTGCCGGTTTTCGTGCTCTCGGATGGCAGCAGTGTGATAGAAAGCATAATCTCCTGTCTTAGCTCAGCAGGATTGAACGCCACCGCCGCCTTGCCGGATCTCAGGAGGTTGCGGGGTCAGACGGAACTTGGGATTGAGGAGGCCTACAAATACAGAGTGCCTATAGGTCTTGCCTTGATGGCGCTTGATGACGTAGGTGAGCTTAATATTTTTGAGCGTTTGTATAATCCCGCTGCGGCGAAGGAAAAGAAGTCAGTGTTGTATTCCCCGAAAGTGGCGGCCATAATCGCGGGGATAATGCTGGCTGCACTCGCTGTAGTGTCGTTTGTACTTGATGTAAGGAGCGAAAAGCATTTGAGGCAGTTGCAGGCCCAGGCCGGCTTTAGGGAATTTGTCGAGCGGCAGAGTTTGATCAAAACAGTTGCGAGACAGAGACCTGATCTGCTTGGGCTCCTGAACGAGATAAGCTCAGGTGAAGGCAAAGGCATACTGTTAGACAGTTTTCATTTCAAAAAGGGCCAGCCTGTCACCATAGCCGGGCAGGTACAGTCGGCTGACCAACTCTACAAATTTCAGGAGAGTCTGCTGAGCAAAAAAGGCATCCAGGACGTGAATATACAAAGTGCTGCTCCAGACAGCAAGACCAAGAAGATCAAATTTACCATGACTTTTCATTACAAGACTTTTACGAAGAAGAGTAGTCGAATGTAACTTGGAAGGTTGAAGGACCCATGCTTGAGAAATTAAGCCAAAGAGAGAAGAAGACAGTAAAGATCGGAGCCGTGTGCGCGGTAGTGATCCTTGTGATGGTGTTTGGAACACCACGGCTTGAGCGCTGGCGCCAAGCCAGAAGGTCGCTTGATCAGATGGAAGCCAAGTTAGACATCATCGATGTGGAAAAGGCAACACAAGCCGGCTTGACCTCCATTGTGCCTGCTTTTGAGATGCCACAAGGCGAGGAAAAACAAAAGTTTCTCTTCAGAGATAAGTTCAACGGACAACTAAAGAAAGCAGGTATAAATAGTGAGCCACTGCAGATTCCCCCTGTGGGAAGGTCCCGGCAGCCAGGCTACAAGTTCTTGCGCCTAAAATGCACAGGCAAGGGCAAATTCGCACAGGTGCTCGATTTGCTTGCGAGTCTGAAAGAGAACCCTTATCTGGTCGGCATCGAGGAAATGCGAATCCGATGCGACCAGAAGAAGCGGGAAGAAGTCGAGCTCGAGCTCATCGTGTCTACATTTGTTAAGTAGGTAATACATGAATCTTGAGTATGTGCAAAAGAAGAAAGAATTGGTCTCACTAGCGCTGCTGGTAGCTTCAGCATTTTTGGCGGTTCTGATTCTCGTTAAGGTGGCGGGGTTTTTTGCAGCTTCAGCCAAGGCAGAGAATCTCGTTGAAACCGCTCTTACACAGACCGCACCCGACGCTAACGATGTGGAGCGACATTTGGCCGGATCCAAGGCAATCGCGGATGAATTGAAGAAGAACAATTTGTTCGCACCGCCTCCACCGAAGCAGCACCCCATAAAGCAGGTACAAGGCATATTGGGAAATCAAGTGCTAATAAACGGCAAATGGTACGGCGTTGGTGATAAGGTGGCAGACGCAAAGATTGTGGCAATCGAGCCGACGCAAATCAAGGTCGAATGGGACGGCAAAGAGAAGTCCTTTGCGCCGATCGCCGCGGCCAGTGCCCCTTCATCGAAGGAAGAAGTGAAAAAACCAGTTGCCGAAAAGAAAGCGGAGGTCAAAGAGGCGACGCCAGCGGCGGGGCCGGCCGAAGAGAAGGCTGTCGTCACTGTTGTGGAAGAGGACCCGCTTGCCTGGATGGGAGTGAAATTATCGGCGAGACTAAGAGAAAAACTCTTGGAGCATTGGAACAAGGCATCGGATGAGGAAAAGCAGAAAATGAAAGAAGGGTGGAGCAAGATACCTGACGGGCAAAAACAACAGGTGGTTGACGCAATGGAACAGAATATTGACCAAATACCATAGGATAAGAAAGCGGCAAATTAGCAGGAATGCTTGTCTGGTTGACGAAATTTGGCAATAAAGCTGGCTTTCAGGACGTCAATATTCATGAGTTGAGAAAGGTGCTTTATGAAGCTTGATTATCCGAACGGCAAAGACAAGGTCGTCTCAATTATACTTCTCGGGCTTGCCGTGCTTTTGGCAGTTCTGATTTCGGTCAAGGTGACGGGCTTCGTTACGACCTCGGCCAGGGCCGAGAGCTTGGTCAAAAGCGCTGCGGCGCAAGGTCAGCCGGATGTCGAGCAGATGGAAAAGCATCTGGCTGATTCTAAGGCAGTTGCAAATGGTCTCAAGAAGAAGAATTTGTTTGCGCCGCCTCCGCCCCGGCAGCACCCCGTAAAAGAGGTGGCGGGCATACTGGGTAGTGAGGCCCTCATAAACGGCAGATGGTACAAAGTCGGTGACAAGATAGCTGACGCAAGAGTGGTCACAGTCGAAGCTACGCAGGTTAGGATCGTATGGGACGGCAAGGAAAAAGTCTTTGCTCCTATGGGCGCGACGGGTGCCGCGCCGCCAGGTGGGTCAAGGCCTGGGCGACCGGACAGAAGAGGAGCCGCCGGAGCAGGACCGGGTAGGAGAGAAGGCGCCGCGATGGTTGTGGTCGGGCCTGGGACAGGGCGGTCAGGCAGAGGGAGATTTGGCTCTCTCTCTGATGAAGAAAGAGAGAGAATGAGACAAAGATTTGAGAATATGTCCGAACAAGAAAGGCAGGAATTCAGAGAGCGCATGCGCGAAAGATGGGGTCGTGGACGCCAGTAGGCATACGGCTATGGTAGGGCTAATGAAATGAAATTATCAGGAACAATAGTATCCATAATAGGTGCCGCGGCAGTGCTACTGGGAGCCTTTGCGATTGGTCTTGGCATCAGAGAGGTAAGGTCCAGGCGCGCAACGGTAGAGCCTAAAGCTACGAGCGGGCCTGATCAACAGCAGGTTGAGAAAACACCACTGTCTCGCCCTGGAGGCAGACAAGAGTTCCGCGATCTCTCACCGGAAGAACGAGCCAAACGAAGAGAAGAACGAGAGAAGATGATGGAACAAATGGCGAATATGTCGGAGGAAGAAAGAGAAAAGTTCAAAGCTCAAATGGGAGAGAGGTTCGGCGCCATGCGGCGAGGGGACGGACGAAGAAGCTCAGATCTCTCCCCCGAGCAAAGATCTGCAGCAAGAGAGGAATGGGAAAAGATCAGGGAAAAATGGGACAGTATGTCCGAGCAAGAGAGGGAAGAGTTTAGAGCCAGGATGCGCGATAGGTTCGGCTCCGCACGACCGGAAGGCAGGCAAAGGCGTCGAGATATGTCTGCGGAAGAAAGGCCTATGTTAGAAGAGCAATCAGAGGACGTCTCTGAGCAGTAGTAGTGAAGAGTTTAAGGAAAAAATGAATAAAGTGAGGTGATTGAAATGGAACGGTCGAAATTGCTAATGTGGCTAATAGTTGCTGTTGCTGCGGTCATTATCGTCTGGCGCGTTGGCTTTGTCACTCCGGAGTCGAAGCAGCCGGAGGTAAGCACCGCGTCCAAGATACCTGCTGAGCCTAACGGGCCGGAGGTTGCTCAGCAACCAGGTGATGCAAATGAGCCCAAATTAGCGGCTGACGCGAATGAGCCCAAGGTGGCAGTCGCTGATGCAAATGAGCCCAAGGCAGCACCCGACGTCAATGAGCCCAAAGTCGCAGTAGCCGATGCCAATGAGCTCGGCGATCCAAATGATCCGCTGGTGGCTGTGAACCTGAACGACGTTGAAATGAAAGACGTCATTCAGAAACTCGCGGAGTGGACCGGAAAGGTGATAATTCCGACTGATGAGGCAAAGAAGCAGAAGATCACCATATACGCCAAGGATAAGCTGCCGAGAAGCCAAGCCCTTCAACATATTTACAGTGCCTTACGTACGAAAAAGTTCATTGCCGAGCATACCAATGGCGTTATATATTTGAAGCCGTTGGAGGAGGCAAAATATGGCACTGTTCCTACAATAGATCCCAACTACCCTCTTGCCATGGTCGAAAACAAACAGCAGGTAGTCCAGAAGTTCTTCAGGCTCGTGAATTACAGTCCGAGTCAAATGGGTGATGTTATTCGACCGTTGATCGGCGAGTACGGCTATGTCGGCGCCGATGAGACCACCGGCAATCTGTTAGTCATTGATACAGTCGCAAATCTACTGCGCATGGAGAGGATTATCGTAACGTTTGATGTTCCCGAAGCTGAGCAAACCGTGAGGGAGATTTTTGTGATTGAACATGGAGACCCTTCAGAAATTGTTCAGCTATTGAGGATGCTATTAGGTGACGAAAGCACGAGTAGGAGTATAAGAGGACCCAGCCGAGGGGGCTATAGGGGGTCGTCTGGGCCAAGACCTTCGGGTGGTGGCTCATCTCGAGGTGGTGAGTCCAGAAGTGCTGCGGCATCGTCGGTCGTGATTGGGCCGAGCCAGTTACCAGTCATCCTTATCCCAGAGCCAAGACGCAAATGGATTATTGCAACAGCATCGGCTGAAGATATGAAGCTGATTGGCGAGTGGATAAAGAAACTCGACAAACCAGAACCAGTCGAATCAGAATACGAGACTATTCCAATCACCTATGCTGACGTTAGAGAAGTGGCAACGCGCCTTACCGAATCGCTGGAGCAGTTCCCCGGGTCAGACATCAAGGCCAGCGTTCTTGTTCAGCCGCTGGAGCAGGCAAGGCAGATTATGGTCTTCGGCAGGAAAGACCTGCGAGACATGGTCAGGAAGCTTATTCTCGAAGTAGACATTCCTCCGGGTGAGTATGAGACAAAAGTCTTCGACTTGGAGTATGCCGACCCTGAGCAGATCAAGGAGAATATTGATAGTCTCTACGGCGAGACTGGTGGTGGTGCCCCAATGTACGATAGTTACTATTACTACAGGTATGGTCCCGGCAGCCGCCAACGCAGCCCCTCTGAGATAGTCAAGGTCATAGCATTTCCAACCATGGGGCAGGTCACCGTGATTGCCGCACCTGAGAATATGAGAAGAATTGAACTCCAAATAAAGGAGTGGGATGTCCCGCTCGATGTGGAGAAAGTCAAGCCCAGGATAATTGAGCTGAGAAACATCGACCCCGTGCAGACGGCTGACCTGCTGTCGACGCTGTTTACCGAGGAGACTACGGGCAGATTTTCGATCTATGATTACATCTTTGGCAGAGGCGGAACACAGGATAGGAAAAAGATCATAGGGCCCCTTTATGGACAATTGACGTTTGAAGATTTGCCGGGCACAAAGAAGATAATTGTGATAAGCAAGATCCCCGAAGCGTATGATGTCGTTGAGGCATTTGTGCAGGATCTTGACAGACAGGAGATGGCTGAGGTGCCCAAAGTCATACAACTCAAGTACGCAGACCCTGAAGAGTTGGCTGAGCGCCTAAATGCCCTGTTTAATGAGCCGGGCACCACCGCCACGATTCGCTGGTCTGAACGCGGACTTAGTGAGGCCCGACAAGATGAATCAGACAACCAGAGTAGCGGCGGTGGAGGCGGCGGTGGAGGCGGTGGCGGAGATGGCGGCACCAGCCAGGGTGAGTATACACCGTGGTGGAGCAGGGGTGCCCGCATGAGCCCAGACCAGGAGCCGATAAGCAACGTCATAGGCAGAGTACGGTTCATTCCCGATACTCACAGCAAATCCATCCTCGTTCTTTCTCCTCCGGAGTTCATGGATAACATAGAAGCAATGATCGGGGAGCTCGACATACCGGGTAAGCAGGTAATGGTCAAGGCAGTAGTTGTGCAGATCGACCACACGGATATGACTTCTCTGGGCTTGCAACTCACATCGGACGAATCCAAGTGGCTTACTTTGGACAGCGAGAACGCCACAACCGCTTTCGGCCAGCTGAGGCTACTCCAAGAGCGAGGCTCGGTGACACTGGAGGCGGGAGCAAGCGTTACTGCTCTACTTGACTTTCTGGTCAAGAAGCTTGACGCAAAGATTCTCAACCAGCAGACGCTATGGACCAAGGACAACGAAGAAGCAGAGTTCTTCAAGGGGCAAATAGTCGGATTCCAGACTAAGGTTGCAATTACAGGGACGGGCATAGCCCAACCTGAATACGCATATGAGCAAGTGGGCATGACACTGAAGGCCAGGCCGAGCATTACACCAGAGAAGAACGTGGACATGATTGTCAGGGTGATGCTCTCGCAGCTTACCTCGGAAGAGATAAACAACCAGCGTGTAAGAACAGAGATGGATACAACAACCAATATGATAGTGCAGGATGGCCAGACAATCATGCTCGGCGGCATCCTTTTCCAGGAAGAGAGCACCATCAACCGCAAGATTCCGTTGTTGGGTGATCTTCCTTTGGCAGGCGGGCTGTTCCAACATAACGAAGCCGTACAGGCCAACAGTGAAATGCTTGTGTTTATCACACCTTATGTGGTAGACGAGGCCAAGAATATGCTTCCCGAAGCGATGCAGGAGATGGAACAACAGAAGAAGAAGCTGGATGACATAAGAGAAGAATTAGAAGAGGTCAAAACAGAACTTGAATCGGCTCACTCCAGCAACAGAAAGCAACAGGGGCTCAAAACACCGGAGACAGAGCAAGCCGCAGACGAATCTGAGAAAATAGAGACTCCACTGAAAGAACGTACGAAACAGATTGCTGAAGTCTACTACCATAGCATGAAGCTATACCACAGCGGTCAGCTTGCTAAAGCGCGCGAGGGGCTTGCCGAGGTGGTAGCGAGCGGCCTGATTCCAGCCGCCATGAAAGAGACGATCGAAGGCCACCTGGTGCAAATAGACACCATGTTGCCGCGGACAAGTGTGCTTGCTGACGCGTCGCACGTACCGGAACCTTGAAAGAGCTTGCGCCGACCCTCGGACTAAAAGACGCAACGAAGAGCACAGGACCAACGCTCGGGCCGGCGAGGCTTAGACATGCACGTTCGGTCGGGGGCCGGCAGTGCCACTTACTTTTGGCACATCTGGCCTGGCCCCAACGGCAGATAGGTGATCAAGGCGTCGGCATTAATGACCGCGCTATGTGTCATCTTACGGATCGAAGTCCTGCCCGCTTCCGAAATTCGCACTGATTCCATACCCTGTGCTACCAGGCAATTGCTCAGAAGTCTGCGGTGGCACTCTTGTGAAGAGTCCCAACTTAATTCTCCAACCGACTTCTATAAGCAGAACCGATCAAAAGCACTCTATAACGCGATTGGCTAAAAAAGACCGTCTCGCTGCCTCAGCCACGCGCTGCCGCAAATGCTCCAGGTACTTTGCACGGATTGTCTTGTCGAACAGGATTTGGCGGTAGCGATCTAATAAGTCAGGAAACCTCTCGTGCAGTAGACTTGCTACTGAAGGCCAGACTTTAGGCCGGGGGTTTAATGTATCGACCCAAATGATATCTACGCCCAATTCAGCCGCCCGTGCAAACATAGAATCAATCGACGACTGACTGTCTGAAAGAAATGGCAGCAGCGGGCCGAACATAATCGCTGTCCGCAGCTCCGCACGATGCGCCTGTTCGATTATCCGGAATCGCTCACGTGTGCTCGAGCCTTTGGGTTCCCAGAGCTTACGTAAGCGCTCGTCCAGCGTGGTCACAGTTACACCTATTCTTGCGCTGGCGCCGGAAAAAACGTCCAAATCTCTCAGGACAAGCCGGCTCTTGGTCAGGATGTGTACATCAAAGCCATGTTCGAGCAGCAACTGGCAGCATCGGCGCGTCAGCTTCCACTCCGCTTCAACTGGCTGCCAGCCATCGCAGGCACTGCTGACGAAAACTTCGCCGGCAGCGGCCCGCCGCAACTGCCGCTTCAGCGTTTCCACCGCGTTGACCTTGACGTCAACGAATCTGCCCCACGGTTCGGGATGAGCAGAAAACCGCTGCATGAAACGCGCGTAGCAATACACGCAGCCGTGCGCACAGCCGGTGTAGCAGTTCAGGGAATAATCGCTGATATTGGTCCGATTGAGGATCGTCTTGCACTCCTTGTGGCGAACGACCACACCGCCTTTAGGTCGCACAACATGGCTGGCCTCATTGATTCGCTGTTGAGAGGGCTGTGGGAATTCGAGCTGACGCTGCTCGCCTGCGCTGGATACATTTTGAACATTGCTGTCTCTGGCCATACAGCGGGATTATATCAAGTTATCAGATATTCGTCACGAGCTGCTATCAAGGCCGTTGACGGAGTATATGGACGTTGCCCAATCGCACGCGTTTCAGTCCCGCTGACTTGGCAGCTTCCAGGCAGCTTTGTGCTTGTGCCCATGATGTCGCCGGCAAATCCGTCATAAGAAAATCACCATGAAATCCAAGCAGCGCGTATGGGATACTGGTGTCCAAATCGGCGATGAAGGAGGCTATCGTCTTAACCTCGGCCACATCAATGTAGCCCGGCACGAGTAGTGTGCTCGCCACAAGTAGCGGTGGACTGGGCCTGTCCGGAATCCTTCGAGCTGCAGTAGCAAAGTTCTGGAGGGTTTGCTGATTGTCGGTGCCGCAAAGCGCAAAGTGGATGTTTTTGTCCATTGCTTTGAGATCGAACTTCACGCAGCCTCCACTTTCTAAAGAAAGGCGCATCATTTCATCGAGAAGTTCAGGACTCATAGAGCCGTTCGTCTCCCAGCAGATGCGCAATATTCGGCCACTATTTTCTTTGCGTGCCAGCTTTGAGGCTGCTAATGCGTGCGGCAACTGGCACATCGGGTCGCCGCCAAAAAAGCAGATGCAGGAAGTATCCGACGTCACGCTTTCTGCCAGCTCTTTGGCGGTGTGAGTCTCACCCTCGATCGAACGCTCCCGATAGTGCCAGTTTTGACAAAACAGGCAGTTGAATGTGCAGGCTTGATAGAATACCGCCAGGTTTAAATAGCCCCGTTCAGCCCTGCGACAATATGCCCACTTGGGGTACCCGGCACCGGTGCCGCCCGGACACACCCAGTCAGCTACGCAGTTAGTCGGCAGTGGGTCATAATACCATGAGACTGAAGCGCCCTTGGCTGTACCGCCGACCAGGCGCCCATCTTCATTTCTTCGCACACCGCAAAATCCCCTCCCACCTGCAGGAATTCTGCATTTGTTTTGACAAAGACCGCACTGGATACCGTCCGCATCGGATGGAGGCGAAGGAGCAAGGCCAAATTCCTTGCGGCTTCGAGCGTGAATCTCTCTAAGCATTGCGCGGGACTCTTCATCACCCCTGCGTATGCACTCGCCACAAAACAACAGTACCTCCGCTATATCCTCAGAGACCCTGCCGCATTTTCTGCACCTATTCATAATATGCCAGTCTCAGTGCACAGCAACTCTGAACCTTGGGATCGGAGGCAGACTACGCTTGCGTTTCGGAACCCCAAAGGCAGAAGTCATCTTGGGTCCTCTCTATATATGACCGTCAGTCAAACACTAAGCTTGAGACGATATGCCAGCATTTGCCTATCCATGACCTTCATTGTATCTGTACGAATCAGATTAGATGTATGTCATCTCCTCGTGAAGCCGTCCTCCCTGGCCGGTGCCTGCCAATTGGAGATCCTCTCAAGTTGCCTTGGCGATTCTTTCTCGTCCGTTCATATATGGACGGAGGACTTCTGGAATTGTCACGGAACCGTCGGAATTCTGGCAAAGCTCCAGAACGGGTATCAGCACCCTCGGTGAGGCTATTACGGTGTTGTTCAGCGTGTGGCAGAAGAGGTTTTTCTTTGTAGCAGGGTCCTTATAGCGAAGATTCATTCTTCTGGCCTGGAACTCGTAGAGTTTGCTCGCGCTGTGCGTTTCACAATAGTTGCCTCGTGAGGGCATCCAGGCTTCTATGTCGAACTTTTTTGCCTGGCCTCTACCGAGATCGCCCGTACAAACATTCACAACACGGTAGGGCAGCTCCAACGCCTGCATTACTGCTTCGGCGTTGGCCAATATCTCATCGTGGAATCTATTGCTCTGTTCCACGCTGTTTCCACATATAACCACCTGCTCAACTTTATCGAACTGATGGATTCTGTATAGGCCGTACGTGTCCTTGCCGGCGGCACCGGCTTCACGCCTGAAGCAGGTTGATAGCCCCACATATTTCAGCGGCAGCTCGTCCGCCTTTAATATCTCGCCCATTCGGTACGCCGTCAAAGGCACCTCCGCCGTCCCTGCCAAATTGAGCTGGTCTTTTTCCATTTGATAGGTCTGGTCTTCGGAGCCGGGGAAAAAGCCCGTGCCTGTCATCGCCTCATCCTTTATAAGAACCGGCACCGAAAACGGCACATATCCTCTGCTGACCATAAGGTCCATTGCAAACCGCAGAACCGCCCAGTGTAACAGCGCGCCGTCACCTTTAAGGATATAGTTTCTCGTCCCTGCTAATTTGACGCCTCGCTCGATATCCATGATCCCCAAGTCCAGCCCCAGCTGCACATGGTCTTTGGGCTCGAAATCGAACTCTCGTACATGGCCCTCTCTTCTTATCTCAACATTTTCAGTGTCATCCTTGCCTATCGGCACACCTTCATCAGCAGGTTGTGGAACCTGCAGCATAAGCTCATCAAATTCAGGTTGGAGTTCCTTGACTTTTTGGTCATGCCACGCTTCAGTCTTTTTCAGTTCTGCAAGCTGTGACAGCGCGGATTCTTTGTCCTGGCCTGAGAGGTTCCGAATCGATTTACCGATACGATTTTTCTCAGTGAGAATATGTTGCAGTGCGGTCTTGGCTCCGACAATTTCCCCGTGGACCTCAAGTAACCTGTCAATGTTGACCCCGAAGCCTTTTGCCTTGCAAGCGTCTTTGAATCTTTGGGGAGTCTCGCGTATTTGCTTAATATCAATCATGATGACTCAAACACTACTGCTCTACCATTCTGGAACCAACGATAAGCCAGGCCTCATCTTCCTTCTGTAGTACATATTCAAGCCTAAATGTGCCCATGTCAGAGATAAATTCAACGGGTCCAAACTCGGCCTTGTCCTCTACAATTGCGGTTTCCGCAGATCCGAGATTGACCTTGGTGTTCTCCATATAGCCCTGTTCGAAGACGTTTGTCATGAACTCTCGCACCGAATCCTTGCCGCCTCTTGTGGACGCATAGTCCTCAGAATAAGCTGCCATGACCTTGTCCAAGTCCTGGGCTATCAGAGCTGCTTTCCAATCAGTCATTGTGCAATTAATAAGCTCTTCGTCGCTAAGTCCGCCGCCGACGCTCTGGCACCCATAGACCAAAGCAGCGGTGACAAGTCCAACACCGAGCTTCATGAGAACTAACCTGTTCATACTTTCTCTCCTTTCGCTTTACTGTTATCTTGCTTGTGACGAAATTGAAACTTGCAGCCGTCAAGTGTACTAATCCCTCAACCTGACGTCAATTCACAATTCGTATTGTGCGTTGAGTATTGTCATTACCTCCTTGTCTCCTTACTCTTCTTCGTACCTTCTTATGATTACGACATTATTCTGTCCGCCGAACCCGAAGGACTCATTCATCGCGACATCGACCTGACACTTACGCGGCTCATTTGGCACATAGTCAAGGTCAAGTTCAGGATCAGGGTCATTCAAATTCATCGTCGGCGGAACGATTTTGTCGCGTATCGCAAGAACGCAGGTAATCAGCTCGGCCGCACCGGCCGCACCAATCAGATGGCCGAACACACTCTTGACACTGCTGGCAGGAATATTTTTCGCCTCTTCCTTGAAAACAGCCTTGATCGCCATCGTTTCTACCGAGTCGTTCTCCATCGTGCTCGTTCCATGCGTGCTTATGTAGTCCACATCTCTATAGCTGATACCTGCATCCTTAATCGCCGCCCTGATCGCTTGTATGGGCCCTCTGGCTTCTTCGTGCATGTCGGTAACTCTAAACGCATCGGAGCTGCTGCCGTAGCCAATCACTTCAGCCAAGACCCGCACACCTCGCTTTTTTGCGGAGTTTAGCGATTCAAGAGTTAGTATTGCTGCACCTTCACCGAGAACAAAGCCATCTCTACTTGCCGTAAACGGCCTCGATGCAGTCTGCGGGCTGTCATTCCTCGTCGATAGGGCGGTAAGACGATTGAAACCCATCGCCCCCAGTGGGTGTATCATGGAATGGGTGCCGCCCGCAATCATCACGTCTGCGTCGCCCCTGCGGATCAACATCATCGCTTCACCAACCGCTTGAGTACTGGCTGCGCAGGCAGTAAGGCAGCTCCTCGTTGGACCACGCGCTCCCGTGAGCATCGCGATATGAGCAGCCGGCATGTTTGGTCCCTGCTCAAGCTCATGCATCGGGTTCATCCTGCCGAATGCCACCTTGGCCCACCGCCCCCAGTCCATTTCCTTTGTCTCCGCGTCCCATCCCTCAACAATGGCAGCAAAGAATGCGTCATTGTCAACGGAACCTTCACCGGCACCCAGGTAAATCCCCAGCCTGCTGCGGTCTATTCCATCGCCTGGCTCGGAAGTCTCCACATCAATCGCAGCTTGTCTGCAGGCCTGAACCGTTGCACCAATTACAAACTTGGAGCCGCGATTGCCGTGTATGTGAAGCTGTGGACTCTTCGTGTATTCTGCAAAGTCGTAGTTCTTGACCTCGGCGTCGAATGTGGTTGGGTAGGTCGAGGCGTCGAAGATTGTGGTCTTGGCGACGCCGCTTTCGCCCGCCAATATCGCCCGCCATAGCGTCTCCACATCATTGCCGAGAGGACAAACGATGCCCATTCCAGTTATCACTACACGTTCTTTTGCGTTTTTATCTATCATTTAGTCTGCCGGCTCACCATCAAAGCTTTTGAGCACTACGGCGGCTGTTTGTCCGCCGAATGTGTAACTACAACACAGCACATGGCACAGATTGGCATGTTGTGGCTCCATCACAATGTTCAAGCCACAACCATCAGCCTTTGTGTCACAGTTTTTGCCGGCAGGTGTCACGCTATTGGCCATGGCGAAAACAGCAACGATAGTGTCAAGCGCCCCACTTGCGGCACCCGTATTACTCAGCATGCTCTTCGTCGGTAAGACGGGTACCTTTGCTGCTGCATCACCAAGGACCGCTTGAATTGCCCTTGCCTCGGCCAAATCATCGGCCGGTATACCCGTGCCGTGCGGAATGATCAAGTCCAGATCATCCGGCTTTATCTCGGCTTCCGCCATCGCTTGTTTAATGGCTATTTGAATACCGTTGCCATCCCGCTCAAGCTGTTCGTACACTGCGCTGACACTATTGCTTTGGCCAATCCCAACTACTTCAGCGTAAATCTTTGCATCCCGTTTGCGGGCATTGTTCAGACTTTCCAGCACAATCACTCCTGCCCCTTCGCCGAAAACCGAACCTTTGGCATCGGCGTCAAATGGTCTGCACGCAGATGCAGGCTCATCATTGTTCTCGCTCGTAGCTCTCTTTAGCAGACACTGACGAATCAAAACCATTGGATTCACCTTTGCCTCCGCACCGCCAGCCAAAGCGATGTCACTATCCCCACGCGCGATAACCTGAGCTGCTTCGCCTATAGCCAAAAGTGCCGACGATTCCGCACAAGTGATGCTGTTGCTTGGTCCTTGAAGGTCGTGAATAATGCCCACGTGGCAGGCGAGCATATTGGGCAAGTATTTCAGCAGCCATAAGGGTGGCACCAGCTCGATACCTGATTTGCCCCATTTGCGAATGTCGAACTTGCCATCCGTGACGCTTGCAGCTACAGCCGGAGCCAGCTCAACCAGATCACAGCTTATAAGAGCAGCGCCCAGATTGATTGCCACACGTCTCGGATCGATGTTGACGTTGTCAGGGTCAATAGCCTTTGTTATAAGACCGCCATCGGTCAAAGCCTCGTTTGCCGCAATAACTGCCAGTTCGATGTCCCTGGACATCAGTTTTGTCGCTTTGCGGTATGCCTTCGGGACATATTGCTGTATCTTGTAGTCCGGAACCTGACCGGCTAATTTGCAGGTAAAACCTACGGGGTCAAACGCCGTAATCTTACTTATCCCACATCGACGCGCACAAATACCCTCCCACATATCGTTAGCTGTCAGTCCAAGTGGGCTTACCGCACCAAGGCCGGTTACTACCACGCGAGTCGAATTCATCCCTGCTGCTCCGATTTTGCCTCGCTGGAATTAGCACCGCTCAAAAGCACGTCTCGAAGAAGTGACTCAAATGGGCCGGTGAACACAAAGTTCTCTTCGGGGAATTTCTTGCCTGCAAGGTTCTGGTCTATATGGCTAAACATCAAGTCTATCTCAGCAATCAACTTTTCCGAGCAGGTGATCTTGCCCGTAGTACTTGCCGCTTCGGGCGTAATAGATTCAATATTTGCGCTCAATCGCAACGTATCGCCGGGTCTCACGTAGTCAGCAAAAACCGCCTTTTTTACCTTTGCCAGAATGACCTTTTCCTGGAAGTTCTTTGCCTCGCCGACCAGTATCCCTGCCGTCTGAGCCATCGCCTCAATTATCAAACTTTCCGGCATGACGGGAAAGCCGGGGAAATGGTCGTGCAGGTGCTCTTCAGCAAGCGTCACGTTCTTTACGGCTACGGCGCTTTTGCCGCTGTTAAACTCAACGAATTTGTCTATCCAAATCCAACGCATTTGCCGCTTATATCCAACCTAACCGGCAGGCTCACTTTGAGCAATCCCGCTACTACGCTCTCAGAGAAACTTCTCGCACTTTCAGGCTGCATTCAGCTTGGTTTCAACGTAGCTTACAATCGCCCCCACCGTGAACAAATCACCAAGTTTGTTGATATCCGGGTCCTCCTCAAAACTCGACAGGTCGGTATGCGGTACTTTATCCCGCAATTCAGCCAGTCCCTGTTCGGTGAATTTGCCGTCTTTAACAAATTCAGGATTGTTCATCAGACTTTCAGCCGGAAATAGCTCTTCGCGAGGTATTTTCATGTCAAACGCCTTCTCCAAGCGAAACACTATGTCTAAAAAGTCGATGCTCTCAGCTCCCAAGTCTCCTATCAGCGTGGCTTCAGCCGTAACTTCCTCGTCGTCAACCGCCAACGCCTCAACCAGAACATCCTTAACTTCTTCAAATATTTCGTCCCGACTCTTTGTCATATTGGTTGTCTCCGTTCATCCTACCAGCGTTCAATTATCTTTTCCGCTCCTTAGCTCCTTAGCAGCTTCCAGCGCTTTTTCATATTCTCTATTATCGTCGCATCCACTACCGCCATCTTCGAATCCTGCGCAGCGAGGTTAAAGTGCCGCAGAGCGAACCTCGCTTCCACGATTCGCTCGCCTTCTGATACACCAAAGCCGCTAAAGCTGCTGGCGTTTTGTTCAATCGTTTTTACCTCGACCGTGTATTCTATCTGCGAGCCAGGCGGCAGAAAGCTTCTATATTTTACATTTCTGGCGTGCTCGAGCAATATCATACTGTGGGCGAAATTCTCCGTTTCGCGCACCAGCCAGGATGCCGACTCGATCAGCCCTTCCAGCAGTAGCACACCGGGCAGTACCGGAAATGTCGGAAAGTGGTCGGCCAAATACTCTTCAGCCAAAGAAACGCTCTTGACCGCCTTTATTTCCTTGCCAGCCTCAAGTGCGACTATCTTATCAATCAGTATAAATCTCATAGTTCCTTCTGTGGTTATGCGCCAAATCTTTGGTATTTTAGTCGTAGGTACCTGTTTTTCCAGTCTTTTTTGGCTTTTTCCTTTCTAAACCGAGTGTGTATCGGATTTCGCTGACTGTTAGTGCAGATCGCAAATAAGTGCGTAGTCGTCAGGCCACTACCTGGATTTGACAACTTTTTTCTTGATTTATTCTGTAGGCTCGTATACAATGAGTTTTGTCGAGAAGCGATGAGGCCGGGATACTTGCTCGTACGTCTTGTAAGTTTAAAAAGCTGCGCATAACAGCTTCGCAAAATTAGTTTATTCAAGTTCGCAAAAGGAGGAGCAAGACATGTTCGCTTCACGTCACCTTATAAATCTGTTGGACCGTATCCTTTCAACCGGAAACAAACATCTCCAATCGCCTGTCGGCAAAAAACACGGCAAATTAGCTATATTATCACTCGTCTTGCTTGCCGTCTGCTTTTCTGCGGTGCAGGCAGGGGCAAATTGTGACCTGGTTGAGGACAACTACATTGGCTGTTCCGACCTCGCCGCCTTTGCCACAAAATGGCTCACCGATTGTTCGGTTAATGACTGTGGGGGCGCCGACCTCTACAATGACAATACCGTCGATTTTGCAGATTTGGCCCTATTTGGCCAGGCCTGGCGAACGGTACCGCAACCCGGTCTCATCGGCTGGTGGAAGTTTGACGAGGGCTCCGGTAGCGTAGCCGGTGACTCGTCCGGAAACGGCCATGATGGGACAATTACAGGTGCACTCTGGAGCAGCGGTATAATCGGCAATTCGCTGGACTTTCACGGGGCAGGCCGATATGTTACTGTCGAGGCGGATGCGCTTTCGCCCCTGGCGAACGGTAGCTATGTGACTGTCGCCCTTTGGCTATATGGCGATAGCGACCTGCCCCAGGGAACCACCGCGTTTCAGGCCACCTATTCCTCGTCCGGGGACACCAGAGTTATTGGGGCTCAGATTCCCTGGTACGGCACGGTTTACTGGGACACCATCTACGCCGGCAGTTGGGACCGGCTCAGCAAGGCTGCAGAACCCAGCGAATGCAGGGGACAATGGAACCATTGGGCCTTCACAAAAGATGCCGTCGCTGGCGAGATGAAGATATATCTGAACGGTTCGTTGTGGGCAATCGCCACCGGCAAACGAAATCCTTTAGCCAAAGCTGTTTTCTTCAAGATCGGCTCCAACATCAACGGCCAGGAGAATTACGGGGGCCGTATCGACGACTTCCGAGTTTATGACGTGGCGCTTGGCGACAATGAAGTTAATAATATCTATATTGGTGTGTTTAATAAAGCGGGTACTCCCTATCCTCGTGACGGCGAAGGCGTTTGGGATTCGCAGGTGGTCCTCAACTGGCAGCCGGCACCGTATGCCACTCAGCACGATGTCTGCCTCGGCACCAATTTCGCCGATGTAGATAGTGCCAATATCACCATTTACGACCCCAACGGCGTCTACAAACGCCGCCAGACCGCCAACAGCTACAATACTGCCACTAATGACCCCTGCGGACTTGAACCTGGTACCACTTACTACTGGCGTATCGACGAGGTCATCGGCTCCAACAGATATAAGGGTGACGTCTGGAGCTTTGTCTTCCGCCCGGAAGATGACTTTGAAGGCTGGGGCACAGACATCCTGCGCCAGATAGACAAGGACCTGAAGAAACCGATTGGTTATCTTTACACCGAGTATGCAACGGCCGGTGGCACTCAATCGCAGACCGCTTACCTCTGGCCACAGGGCATCCAATTTCATGCCCTCAACAACGCTGCAGACCTCAATCCCACCACATACCTCAATAAGGTCAAAAGCTTCGCCGCTGAGCTTCACAGCGGCTATTGGAGCTACAAAAATGCGATTGGGGGCTATGACTCCAGCATTACTGGTGGCACCCGGTTCTATGACGACAACGCGTGGATAGTGTTGGGATACATGCGACTCTACGAGCTCAGCGGTGGCAGTAGTCTATATCTGAACCGTGCCAAAAACACGATGGCTTTTGTAATGAGCGGTGAAAACCCGGCACCCCAAAGCGGAATCGCGTGGGATGAAGGTTCCAGGGGCACCACTGTTTGCTCAACCGCACCGGCTGTCGTCGGAAACCTGCTGCTCTATAAAGCGACCGGTACTCAGCAATATCTTGACGATGCACTTCGGCTTTACAACTGGGTCACCAATCCGGACATCGGCATCCAGGATGCCGAGACCGGCCTTTTCCACCAGGGCTGTAACGAACACCTTGAAGTAAACTGGGGCTATAGAGGCTATCAGACCGCAGTCCCGCTTCGGGCCTGTCTGCTTTTCTACGAAATCCTCGGTGACGAACGCTATCTTACCGAGGCTAAACGCCTTGCAAAGTCCATGGAAGACCAGTGGGTCGATGCTGAAGGTGCCTTTGCTGAGACGGGCCAGTGGGGCGGCTTCGACATGGTCGAGGCTTATGTAGACCTCTACAACGTGGATTCAGACAGCCATTGGCTCAATATTGTCCGGCGAGCTCTCCATTTCGTACACGCCGACTGCAGAGACCGCTACGGCCGATACCCCGAGTACTGGAATACTCTTCAGGCTACTCCGATTCAGAAGTTTTACCTGCTCTACCAGGCACCCGTTGCCACAGCATATTGGAAGGCAGCCAGCGTTATGGACTGACGATTGGGAATTTCCCGCAGGTAGCCGCCAGACGCTCTATTTGGCCTCCGCGGTTCCGCATCTGGATATTTCTTGATCCAGATAGTTAAATCTGCGCTCTCAAAGCGGTATAATTATGGCCAGCAGAAAGATGGAGAATTCAGTTCATTTTTTGGCGCCAGACAAAACGTGAGTTTGGACGAGGACAGTTGCGTGAGAATTCGGAAGGGGCGTATCACAGACGGAAGATGCACAGCCAAGAGCGGATTCTTTATGCTCGTGGCCGTTGGTCTATTTTCCCTACCCGTTCAAGCTAAGTACGGTGGCGGCACGGGAGAGCCTAACGACCCGTTCTTAATCTATACAGCCGAGCAGCTCAATACCATTGGGGCTAATCCTAACGATCTGGGCGAGCACTTCAAACTTATGGCGGACATCGATCTAAGCGGCTACACCGGCGATGAGTTCAACATCATTGGCACTGACCGTTACAATCGTTTTACTGGCGTTTTTGATGGGAACGACCACGAGATTCGCAACTTCAGCTATAGTTCAACAGAGACAGATTACATAGGTCTTTTTGGGCAGGTCGGAGTCTATGCCCAAATCAAAAATTTGGCGCTCGTCGATCCTAATATTAACGTGGCGTCCGGCTCGTATGGCGCTACCCTGGTCGGCTCTTTTTCCGGAACCCTCACAAACTGTCATGTCAGACGGGGCAAGGTTACTGGAGATGATTGGTATGTCGGTGGCCTGCTGGGCGTGAATTACGGGACAGTCGACAAGTGCTCTTTCAGCGGAACAGTACGCGGTCGCAGTACTGTTGGCGGGCTGGTAGGATTCAATTATGGCGAGATAACCGACTGTCATGCGGAGGGTGAAGTCTCCGGAAGGAGCGACGTAGGCGGGCTCGTGGGACGCAGTTGTGCTACCGAAATGACTACCAGTGGTCGCGCCATTTACGGCACAATATCCAACTGTGGTACTACGGCTGATGTTTTGGGGACCAGCCTTGATGTCGGCGGGTTGGTGGGAACCAATTCAGGAACGATTGGCAATAGCTATGCGACTGGCGACGTCACGGGAAGTGCTGATCGAGTAGGCGGGCTCGTAGGGCACAATGACGGGCACATATCTGCCTGTTACGCGACCGGCAGTGTTCAGGGCGAATCCCAGGTCGGTGGCCTGATAGGGTTTCACGGTGACTATGGCAGCGCCTCCGACTGCTACTCATCCAGCACAGTTTCCGCAACTAAGCTGGCTGGCGGTCTGGTCGGCATGGTTCATGGCGGGACTGTGAACTGCTACGGCACAATATCCAATTGCTATTCCAGCAGCCGGATTTTCGCGGACACCAGGGTAGGTGGACTCATAGGAGAGGGAGGCGGTAGTCCCAATGCTGTCATACATTCTTTCTGGGATGTTGAAACGAGCGGCCAGTCAACCAGTGCCGGCGGCACACCAAAAACCACAGCCGAAATGCAGGACCCGAACACCTTCATAGACGCTGGCTGGGATTTTGTGGGAGAATCGGACAATGGCCCCAGTGACATCTGGGCAAGACCTTCCGGCGACGGATACATGATTCTGTGGTCGCAGCTTTCGCCTTTGCCACCGCTGCCTGGCTTTTCGGGCGGAACCGGCGAACCTAACAATCCCTACCTTATTTCAACGGCCGAGGAATTGAACAGCATCGGGCATAATCCCAGATTGATGACCGCACACTTTAGGCTAAAAAATGACATTGACTTAGCGGGCGTCCGGTTCTTTGTCATCAGCAATTACGTCTTTCCCTTTATGGGAGTCTTAGACGGAGCTGGCTTCGAAGTTTCGGACTTTACTTACCACTCCGACACCACAGACCACGTTGGACTCTTCCGCGTAGTGGATGGAACAAGCGCCCATATCAAAGGCCTCGTCCTGACGCGGCCCCATCTATATGCGCCATCATCAAGCCGTGTCGGCACGCTCGTTGGCTTCTTGAAATATGGAAATCTGTCCGCATGTGGTGTCAAGGGCGGCAGAGTCGAGGGAGATAGTCATGTCGGCGGCCTTGTAGGTTGCAGCTATGAAGGGTTTGTATCTCAGTGCTTCGCATCGAGCGCGGCTCTCGGGAATTCCCGGGTCGGCGGACTCATGGGATACAATAGGGAAGGCAAGATTATCAACTGTTACTCATTGGGTAGTGTCTCGGGACATGAGAATGTCGGCGGACTGGCGGGGGTGAGCCTTCATTCGACCTTTAGTACTTACGCCCTGATACTGAACTGTTATTCTGCCGGCAGGGTTTCTGGAGACGTTGATGTCGACGGCCTGGCCGGAAGTAGCTACAAAACCGTAACCAGTTCCTTCTGGGATATTGAAACCAGCGGGCAGGCCACCAGCGGGGGCGGGACGGGTCTGACGACGGCTCAGATGCAGACACAGAGTACTTACACGGATGCCGGCTGGGATTTTGCTGCAGAGACTGCAAACGGAAGCGAGGATATCTGGACTATTTGTGAGGCAACGAATTATCCAAGATTTGTGTGGCAGATACCGCCGGGCGACTTTCTCTGTCCCGATGGCGTGGATTTTGCCGACTACTCCTTTTTTGCATCACACTGGGCTGATGCTAACTGCACGGCCTCCGATCACTGCAATGGGACAGACTTCGATCTGTCCGGTATGGTCGATGTCAACGACCTGGCGGCTTTTGCTGATGACTGGCTTGCAGGAATTGAGTAGCCGGCGCTTCCAAACTCGTAGCGACAGTTGCTCTTTTTACCTTTCAAGTCTCAGCATGTTTCGATATACTTCTGAACAATGAATGTGCGCAGTGCAAAAATCTCGGATGCCAAGGCCATTCATTCCTTGGTGAATTTCTATGCTGAACAGGACAAGATGCTGTTCCGCTCGATGGCCGATATCTACAAGAACCTCCAGGCCTTCACCGTCGCCGAAGAAGCCAGCGATGTGGTGGGTTGCTGCGCGCTGGAAATCGTCTGGTCCGACCTGGCAGAAGTAAAATCGCTGGCCGTTCACCGGTCCCACACTGATAAGGGTGTCGGAAAGCTGCTCGTAGCCGCAGCCATCGACCAGGCCCAGAACCTCGGCGTACCGACAGTCTTCGCACTTACATTAGAGCCGGAGTTCTTCGAGAAACTGGGCTTTCAAGTAATTGAAAAAGAGAAACTTCCAATGAAGGTCTGGAGTGACTGTGCGAGGTGCCCGAAACAACAAGATTGTGATGAAACGGCCGTGATAAAAACCGTATCTTGTCAAGCGTGATGCGCGTAATAGCCCTTGTGTCATTTTGAACGGAACGTAGCGAAGTGGAGAATCTCTTCTTCATCCTCCAGATTCTTGCCGCCGGCAGCCGACCAAGGGGGGACTCAGAATGCCATACGCAATACGTATACGCAGTACGCACGACGAATTAGCCTACCTGGCGTCTCTGGAAGACGGCAACAGCCAGTGCGAGAATAGCGGTTGTGTAGCACAACGCGTAGGAAGCGGCTCTTACGAAATACTGTGTGAATTCTTTGAACGGGACTTCACTACCTTCGTAAATGGCGTCACTTATCCAGAAAATCTGCAAATTCGGCACCAAAAACCTACCCATGTTAGCCCAAAACCTGGCCCATAATAGTTCTGTCTCAGCCAATTTGCCGAAGGTATAATCACTGACGAGGCCCAGCAAGAAAATCCCAATGCAGGCAGAAAGCGTCACGGCTATGTTAAACCTGGCCGAAAATGCCAGCGCCAGTGCCACAATTATTATTGCTGCCAGCAGCAGCAATATTGACCCATAGACGTCCAGCGCATTGATGCCGTTTTCCTGAGGGTTGAACTGCCAGTTTCGATCGATGAAGCACAGAAAGATCAGGCCCAATGTCGCGAATATCCCGCCTAATACCATAGTCGTTGAGGAGAACTTCCAGTCATAAACATAGTTGAAAAAAGCACTTAACAGAAACGCTCCCCCCACGACCGCCGCCGCCGTGCTTATAACCGTCCAGTCGTGCGTGTCATTTACCGTTTCGAGGACCCCGTGCCTGATTGCCATCAGTAGCGCCACCGTGCAAATATAGTGTGCCAGAGCCACCGCGGACACCACGCCTAAGAATTTCGCCAAAATGAATATGGGACGTCGGACCGGCTTGCTGAGAACGGTAGTGATCGTCTTGTTCTCCATCTCCTCGGCCACAGCCCCGGAAGCGGAGAATATTGCTATGAACAAGCTGGTTAAGAAGAGCGTAGATAGTCCTAACTCTCGCAAGAGCTTATTATCATCGCTCATTGTATACATGGTCAAAGATGGGCTGATGAAGAACAAAAATAGAGCAGTGGTAATGATTATGGCATAGACCGGCTGCCTGAGTGTCTCTGTAAAAGTGTTTCTTGCTATCGTAAACATTTTATTCATTAGTAATTATCCTTTTCAGAGATACCCGGTCGCAGGCCACTGCTTTTCGGCCCGGTCAAACGAGTAATTTTTTTCGCAATTGCCTCTATACGGTTATGCCGCTTACTGTTTATACTACAGGGCCTTAAACTTGTAAAGGGTTTACACTATACAAGATAGATACTATAATTATCAGCTTTCTGTTCGAAATGCACAAGTGAGACAAAGATGACAATATCGTCGAAACGTGCAGAATACTTGGCTCTGGCGTCTTTGATATTGAGTGTTGTCTTTTTTGGCATCTCTCTTTTTCTCGGCCGATGGAGTGGCTTTCTCGCGATCTCTGCAGTCAGCTGGCTCATCCTCTCAGCAGTTTTGATCTGGCTTGTCCTGGTTATTCAGTTTCACCAACGCTCCTTAGCAGAGCAGGAAAAGCTCGACATGAGCCAACTGGCCAAGGATGAAAAAGCCTCCACAATCTTTCAGGCCAAAGGGGAGCGGGCCACCTTATTTGCTGTCGCTCAACGTCGTCTCCAGATACTCGAGAAATGGTTCATTCCCATATTCTCGGGCGCGATAGCGGCGTACCAGTTGGGCCTCGGGCTATACCTGCTAAAAGCGCTTCAGGCTGAAGCCGAAGTGGTGCCGAAACAGCCCTTGCTATGCGCGGTCTTTATGACAGCCATAGCGTTTGTCAGCTTCTTGATTTCCCGCTACGCGACTGGTATGTCGGCCCAGTCGCAATGGAAACCGCTGAGGGCCGGCGGCAGCTACATGCTCGCCATAGCTGTTTTGTGCTTTGCCCTGGCGATAGGCCTGGCGCTTGTCCAATTCGATTTTCCTCCCTGGCTAAGTGTAGTCATGTGGGTGATTCCGGTTCTGATGGTTATACTTGGCACCGAAGCCGCTCTCAACGTAGTTCTGGACATTTACCGCCCCAGGCTGAAAGGTCAGTATCCCAGAGCTGCTTTTGACAGCAGACTGCTGGGCCTTATCAACGAGCCTGGTGAAATATTCCGCACCGCCGCCAGTGCTATCGACTATCAATTTGGCTTTCAAGTCTCTCAAACCTGGTTTTACAGGCTACTCGAAAAGGCAATCGTGCCATTGGTTCTATTTGCTGCCGTTACGCTGTATCTGTCCAACTGCATCGTTGTAGTATCTCCGGGTGAGAAGGCAGTAATAGAGCACTTCGGCAATCCCTTAAATAGGGCTGGGAAGAAAAGGATCGCCGAACCAGGTCTGGCTTTCAAATGGCCTTGGCCGATAGATGTTGTTGCCTACAAATACCCTACGGAAAGAATTTCACAACTCAGCATAGGTTTCAAGGCTGGCTCGGATGCTGAGAGAAAAGGCTATGGCCCGTTGCTGTGGGGTAAGACCCATTACGAAGAAGAATACCGTTTGCTTGTGGCCAGCGAAAAAACTGGTGCAGACTTGTCGGAAGGGGCTGTGCCGGTGGGTCTCGTCATGGCTGCCGTGCCTGTTCAGTACCGTGTGAAAGACTTGTATTCTTTCCTCTATAAGTATGGCGAAAGAAAAGAACCGGATGGGACAAGAGTGTATGAGGCGGAGGAAAGGCTCAAATCGATTTGTTACAACGAACTTGCAAAACTCGCAGCCAGCACCAAGATAGAAGTGGATAGCGAAGCAGACCTGCAGCGCAGCCTGCTCGGCGCAGGCAGGGCAGAGGCCAAGAACACCTTGACAAAGAATATTCAGGCCGCTGCCGACGAAGCAGACTTGGGCGTGGAAATTGTATTCTTGGGCCTGCAGGGCATCCACCCACCGCCGGAAGTCGCAGCAGACTATCAAGCAGTCGTTGGTGCAGTCCAGAAAAAACAGGCTGCGATCCTGGAGGCTCATGCGGAGCGAAACGAGATCTTGGGCAACCTCGTGGGCTCTGTTGAAGATGCCGACAAGCTCTATGATCTGGCGGCGAAATACCAGCAGGCCGAGCGGAACAATCAGGTCGACCAAGTTAAGAAGCTTGGCCACGAATTGGACTTGGCTCTTGCAGAAGCAAGCGGCGATATCTTTTCAAGGTTAAGACAAGCGCAAAGCTATGCCTTTGAAAGGGCCGCCCTTGCCAAGGCAACTGGACAGCGATTCGCCAGCCAGCTCAAAGCATACTGGGCCGCGCCGGAAATCTACAAGCGCGAGCAGAGACTAACGGTCTTTGAAGAGACGATTGGACGAGACAGCGTGAGAAAATATGTCCTGGTTGCGGATCCCAACGATAAGCAGGTTTTCATACTTGATTTTCAGGACAAACTAATCCCGAGTTTGATCGATGACATAGAGGGTTTTAAGGAGACCGGCGAGAAATGAAAAGTATTGCCATTACCATCTTCGTCGCATTGATAGTCATAGTGATGAGCTTGTATCTTATCTCGTTCCAGGTGCGCGAAATAGAATGCGCTCTGGTCACGACCTTTGGCAAGCCAACACGCAAAATCGCCGAGCCCGGCTGGTATTTCAAATGGCCGGCTCCAATCCAGCGGGTCCACAAGTTTGATTCCAGAATGAGAGTCTTTGAGGGGGACCTCATTGAGACAGCAACAAAAGGCGACGTGGCAATTATTGTGAAAAGTTACGTTGTTTGGAAAATTGCTGAGCCGCTCAAATTCTTCAATGCCGTTGGAGACGTTGATGAGGCTGAAAGGAAATTGCGCAGCCACATGAGCGATACCCAAAATAGAGTGATTGGCCAGCATGCCTTCGGGGAATTCGTGAACAGCGACCCGACCAAGATAAAGTTCCCACAAATCGAAGAAGAAATGCTCGATTGGCTTCAACGGTCCGTTGGCGATGCGAATTATGGCATTGAAGTCAGGACAGTAGGCATTAAACAACTGAAAGTCAATGAGGATGTCACCAAAGATGTCTTCAAACGAATGAGAGATGAGCGAAACGCCAGGACGAAAATCACTATCGCACAAGGAGATGCCGAGGCAACTAAGATTAGATCTGATGCCAATTCGAAAAAGAAAGAGTTGCTGGCAGCCGTTGATGCCAGAGCAAAGGCGATACGGGCCCAGGGTGACGCAGAGGCGGCAAGGCACTACGAAATGCTGCAAGCTGAGCCGGAGCTGGCAATATTTCTACGGAATATCGATGCGCTCAAGGAAATATTGAAGGAAAGGGCGACCATCGTCCTAACGACCGATACGGACCTGGTACGGCTGTTGCGAGAAATGCCTCAGATCAAACTCAGCGAGCCCAACGAACCCTAACAATAGTCTTCTCGGAATCAGGACGATCCATAGTATGGTGGACCAAAATCACGAAAATAACGAGACCACGCAAGCCCAGCCGCCCATGCAGCGACCTGGCGAAAAGCTTGACGCGGCAGGCAAGTCCCTGTCCGAGGCACTGAGAATAAGCTTTGTCATCCTGAAGGTAATAATGATTGTGCTGGTGATTACTTTCCTGGCCTCGGGCTTTAGAACGGTTAATTCGGATGAGCAGGCACTCGTCTTGAGGCTTGGAAAGATTCGCGGCGCCGGTGAGCAGCGACTCCTTGGCCCGGGCCTGCATTGGGTGTTTCCATACCCGATAGATGAAATAGTAAAAATCCCCGTGGCCAAAAAAATCAATCTGCCGATCGGCTCGTTTTGGTTTGACGAATCGAGCTACGAATTGCTTGGCGGTCCTAAAAGAAGAACTCGCGTGCCGGAGAGTCTGGACCCCGTGAACGATGGCTATTGCATCACTCGAAGTGATCAGCAGAGCCAAGAAATACCGGGCGCAGCTGGTAGTGACTACAATATCGTCCACTGCAAATGGCAGGTAACCTACTCAATTGACGACCCCGAGCGCTTCTTCCAAAACGTCTACGTAGACTTAGACAGTATCGAGGCCGGGCAGAATTACGCTGATGTAATACCACAGAATGTGACGCCACAGTTGGAGCATATGGTTGCTGATGCTGTCGTTACCGCTACGGTCAATTATACTATTGAAGCTATGTACGAACAAGTGGCGACGGTGACGGACCACGTCAAAAGACTATTGCAGGAAAAACTCAACAAGATAGAAAGTGGAATTACGGTTGAATCTGTTCAGCTAACTGACAGAACCTGGCCTCGCCAGGTTCATCAAGCCTTTAATGCAGCTATCACGGCTAGTCAGGACAGTGATGCCGCAATACGTGCAGCCAGAACTGACGCTGAAAACACTCTTAACGCGGCGGCTGGTCCGGTGGCTGGACAATTGTTTGCAGCTTTGCAGAATGAAGATGTCAGCGAGCAGCAAAGAGAGTTCTTATGGTCACAATTAGCCGGTAAGGCTCAGGAGATGATAGCTGAGGCACGAATCTACCGAACAAAGGTCGTAGCATCTGCCGAGGCCCGTGCGGACTACTTGAAACAAATACTGCCCGAATTCCGCAAACGCCCAAAACTTGTCATGCAAAGAATCTACCAGGACGCTATAGTGGACGTCCTTAGCAACGCAGACGAGAAATTTGTTGTTCAACCTGATGAAAGCGCAAAAGGCAGAGAATTCAGATTCTACATAAACAGGGATCCAAAGATAAAACCGAAATCCGTTAAAGGGCAGTGACCGCAAGTTTGGAAGTCAAAATGGCCTGACTCACATTACGCCGCATAGAAAACGAGACACCATATTATGGCTCATGAGCATTTGCATTTTAAACAAGACATTACCGCCGAACATACTCACGGCAAGCAGATTCGAGTAAGTATGGCCCTGCTGGGGACACTGGCTGGTGGAATGCTGCTGATTAACAGCGGCATCGCCAGAATTATTTATGGCCGCACCAGTTTCAATACAGAGTTCTTGGCGATGCTCGCTGCAATACTGCTCGGTGCGCCAATTATTCTGCACGCGATAAAATGTCTGATAAGAAAAGAGGCGCACATGGATGTCCTGGTGGCTCTGGCAATAATTGCCGCCTTTGCCACCGAGAATTATGTGACCGCAGGGGCTGTTGCCTTCTTCATGCTCTTGAGCGAGCTTATCGAAAGCCGCACCGCTCTTGGTGCTCGTGCCTCCATAGAGTCGCTGATTAGGCTGACACCTACCAAAGCGAATCTTGTTGATCAGCAGGGCGCCGAAAGAGAAGTAAAAGTCAGTAGCTTGAAACCCGGTGATTGCATCCGCATTCGGCCCGGTGACAACATACCGGCAGACGGCGACGTTATCAAAGGACTTAGCTCTGTCAACGAGGCCACGATAACAGGCGAGTCTCTTCCTGTGGACAAGGTGCCGGGGATGTCGGTCTTCGCAGGGACAAACAACCTTACAGGCGTCTTGGATGTCATCGTTACCAAGGCCGGCAAGGATACTACTCTCGGCAAAGTCCAGTCGTTGATTATGCAGGCAGAACAGACAAAGATACCAATTATGCGGATAATCGACCGCTATGTTACGTGGTATACCCCCACGATAATTATGATTGTGGGCATAGTCCTGTTTTTCACCAGTGATGTCAACAAGGGCATTGCAATACTTGTTATCGCCTGTCCGTGTGCACTCATTCTGGCCACACCAACGGCGGTGGTTGCGGCAATTTCCGCTTCGGCACGCCTGGGAATCCTCATAAAGAATGTGGCAGACCTCGAAACTGCAGGCAAAATCACGGCACTTGTATTCGATAAGACAGGCACCGTGACAACTGGCCGGCTATACGTGACGAAGTTGACCCCTGCCCAGAACGTCGAGCCAGCCGAATTATTGACCGTCGCTGCTTCGGCCGAGCAGATGAGCAAGCATCCCGCCGCCAGAGCACTGCGGGAGGTGGCAAAAGAGGCAAACATCTCCTTACGAGTTACAGATAACTTTCAGGAAACCCCGGGCAAAGGAGTGACGGCTGAAGTCGGTTCGTCGAGAATCATGGTCGGAAGGGACACCTTCCTGAAAGAGAATAATGTGGATACAAGTAACATCGCCGAGCCCAGCCTGCACGAGGCCCAAGGCTTCAGTACGCTGTATGTCGCCATAGATTCAAAGTGTATCGGCTGGATTGGCTTGCAGGATAAGACTCGGCCGGAAGCACGCCAAGCAGTCAAAAGTCTGCTTGATATCGGCGTAAAAAGAATGACAATGCTGACCGGCGATAGGGACGAGGTTGCCAACCGGGTCGCCGCGGAGTTGGGCTGTACAGATGTAAAGGCGCAATGTCTGCCAACTGATAAGTTGGCCATCGTCGAGCAAATTAAGAACGACGGACATACGGTGGCAGTCGTTGGTGACGGTATAAATGATGCACCTGCTTTGGCAGCCGGTGACCTCGGTATCGCGATGGGTGCTGCCGGCAGCGACGTGGCTATAAACTCCGCTTCGATTGCGCTTATGAGTGACGACTTGGGACGGCTGCCCTTTCTGGTTCGGCTCTCGCGAAGAACAAGAGGTGTTATAACGCAAAATCTTGCCTTCGGTATTATCTTTGTCGTTCTCGGCGTGGCTGTGGCGGCACTCTGGCCGGAGTCTACCGCTGGGCGGGCAAAGGAAGAGGCGACGCGATGGTTGCCAGTCTACGCGGCAGTGCTGCACTTTATGGGTACATTGATTGTCGTTTTCAACAGTGCTCGCCTCGTCCGCTACGGTGAAGAACTCCACCACGAGCCACAACAATTGTAGATAAGACCCTTGAAGTATGCAATACGCTATTGAAACTCTCTCTTTGACGAAGATTTTTTCAGACTGGTGGGGCAGGGACAAGGTTTACGCTGTTGATGACCTTAATCTGAAGGTGCAGTACAACGAGGTCTTCGGCCTGCTGGGGCCCAACGGCTCAGGCAAAACAACCACCCTGAAAATGCTGCTCGGCCTGCTTTATCCAACCAAGGGAAGGGCGATTGTGCTTGGCGGCAACGGCGCCGACCCCAAAATCAATACCAGAATCGGTTTTCTGCCCGAAGAGTCCTATCTGTACCGGTACCTCAATGCCCGTGAAACGCTCGACTTCTATGGCAGGCTGTTTGGCCTGCCCGGCAAAGTGCGCAAAATGCGTATCGAGGCCCTGCTTGATATGGTTGGATTAAAGGCCGTCGCGAATAGAGCCGTTGGGACATTCTCAAAAGGCATGGCACGCAGAATCGGCCTGGCACAAGCCTTAATAAACGACCCGGACCTGCTGATACTGGATGAGCCGACGACGGGCCTTGACCCTATCGGAACAAGGCAAATAAAGGATCTAATCCTAAAGCTCGCAGACCGAGGCAAGACCGTTCTGCTGTGCAGTCACCTGCTGGCCGACGTGGAGGACGTATGCGACAGAATTGCAATCCTCTACGGTGGTAGAATCCAGGCTGAAGGCAAAGTCAAAGACCTTTTGCAGCAAGCAAGTAAGAAACAGATTACGACCGCGGGTATAAGCGATGCCGTTCTTGAAAGGATAAAGCAGCTAATTCAAAATGAACGTGTCGAGTACGAAGTGACTTCTCCGATGGACAAGCTCGAAACATTCTTCATCAAGACGGTCGTAGAGGCCCAACAACAGGCCAAGCCCACAAGCGGCGTGGTCAGTACCACGGAGATCGGCGGATTCTTGATGCAAGAGACCCCCAAGGACATACTCGACAAGCTTGTTTCCACGCCGGTATCGCAAGCTGCTGCTTCCGGGCCTCCGACTACCCAGGCCGTCGTTCCCGCTGAAAGTTCTGAACCCGAGCCGGACGAACAGTTGCTCAGTAAATTAACTGGGTCGGCTGAAACAGCCAGGCCCAAACCCGTTGCTCCAGAAGAAAAAGTAGAGACACAGCCTGTCGAACCAAAGGTGCCTGAACGAGAGCAAGTCGACGGAGACATCTTAGATCAGCTCACAGATAGCTCAACACCCAAAGACCAGGACAGAAAGCCCACTCGGCAGGACAAATCTCAGATAGGAGACCCCGGCGATGCGTAGTGTCTGGGCTGTTGCCAGAAATACTATCAGGCAGGCCGTACGGATGAAAATCGCCGTCGTCTTTGTCGTCTTACTGATTATCCTTCTTCCTTTGATGGGCGTTTCGGTGACAGGCGACGGCACGCTGAAAGGAAGGCTCCAAACGTTTGTCAGTTATGGGCTTTCGCTGACTAGTATCTTGCTTTGTCTACTCACGATCGTGGTGTCTGTGTACTCACTTACAAGCGACATAAAGCAAAGACAGATATTCACGGTTATTACCAAGCCCATTCGTCGGTTCCAGCTCCTTCTCGGCAAGCTGCTCGGCGTGGTACTATTGGATGTAGCCTTGCTTGTTCTCTTCTCAGCCATAATATACGGTGTCGCTATCTACATGCCTAAGTTCTACGACTCGATTGAGGACGAGCTTGTTCAGGTTGACAACGAATTCTATACTGCCAGAGCGAGTTTGGCCGCTCCTGAAGTTGATGTCATCAAGGACGTTGATGAAACCTACCTCAGACTCAAACAAAGTGATCAACTCCCTCAAGATATGCCGCCTAGTAAAATCAAGGCCTACCTTACTAGCCTCAAACGCCTGGAGAAACGCGCCGCCGAACCGGGTCGCGAACTGATTTGGGAATTCAATAATGTTGAACCTATTGACCCAAATGGCAGTTTGTTTATAAGATTCAAGTACGATGTCTCGGTAAATCCTCCCGACTCCCATGTGCACAGCCAATGGTTTGCAGGGGACTACCGACAGGTCAGGTACGGCGATAAAGCTGAAACGCCTATTTATGAAACGCCCGTGCGTAGGGACCCCGTCCGCGCGTTTCGCGAGATAGAAGTCCCCGCCGCCGCAGTAGCCAAAGACGGCTATCTGGCCGTTGGATTCCTTAATGTCCCCATAAACAATACCGTCGTAATCTTCCCGTTGGAGGACGGTCTGGAGGTGCTCTACAAGGCCGACACCTTTACTGCAAATTTTGTAAGGGCTGTTCTTTTAATCCTGTTTCGTTTGGTCTTCCTCGCTTGTTTAGGCGTGTTGGGTGCCACGTTCCTGTCGTTTCCAGTGGCCATATTGTTTTGTCTTGTGATCTTCTTTACCGCAAGTTTCAGCGGCTTCGTCCTTGAATCCTTCGACTATCTAACCGAGAACGTAAGCAGTGTGTATTCGTACACGATCAAGCCTGCCATGAAACTCCTGCCACAGTTTGACAGGTTTAACCCCACTAAGTTTCTTGTCGAGGCCCGGTTGTTGAGCTGGTCCTTATTGGCCAAGGTTGTCGGCCTTATGGTTTGCATCAAAAGCCTTTTATTATTGCTTATCGCATTGTTGATTTTCAGTTATCGTGAAATTGCAAAAGTCGTCGTTTAGACCGCTTAGAAGCTCTGCCGTTTTATGCACTTGCGTGATGTAATAGTCTGGGCTGCATCTATCATACTTGCGGGCACTTTGCTTATTACCGCTGGCACACGCCTGGATTACATAAATTCCCAGCGGCAGGAAATGAAGCTTATAAGCAACGAGCCGCTTAAGAATGCCCCGCCTTCGTTGGCCTTTGCAACGGTTGCCATGGGTGCCTTTCGAGGCCTCGTCGTTGATGTCTTGTGGATGCGGGCCGACAAACTAAAGGAGCAAGGCCAGTTCTTTGATGCCAGGCAGCTTGCAGAGTGGATCACCACTTTACAGCCACGTTTTGCATCAGTGTGGGAGTTCCACGCATGGAATATGGCGTACAACATCTCTGTAGCTATACCTGCCAATCAGCCCGACCAACGATGGCGCTGGGTAAAAAACGGCTACGAGTTGCTGCGCGACCAAGGCATCCCATTGAACCCCAAGGCCATTCAGCTCTATCGCGAGCTTGCCAGGATATTCCAGCACAAAATGGGCGGTGTATCAGATGATGCGCACAAATACTACAAGCTGCAGCTGGCTCTGGCGATGGAGCCGCTCCTTCAGTCAGAGGATAACCAGCTCGACTCACAAGATAAACGCTATTTCGAGGCTCTCGCCAAAGAAGCGCACACGACCTGGCAGCACATTGTACAGGACGCCAATGTGGCTGGGCTGATTGCAGCCTTAAAGGCGGCCGACAATGAGTTCGCTGATGATGACAAATTCGTGAGCAATTATTTGTCACTGCGACAAAATGCAAGCAGATTCAAACCACAAGCTGGCACCGTTATCGATGATTTTAGAGGAACGGGGCAGCTTAAGAAGTTTGATATCTTCGCAAAGGCCTATCACTTGCGCAATACCTGGAAACTTGATCCGGTCCTGATGCGCGAGTTGAATAACGTCTATGGTCCCACTGATGTTAATGACCCCAATAGACACTATCCTCTCGATTGGCGACACCCCGACAGCCACGCAATCTATTGGGCGGTCAAAGGCTTGCGAGAGGTCAGCAAAGACGAGGCTCGCGAGATAGACATAAAAGAGACCAACACGGATCGCATGGTTGGACATAGTCTACAGAACCTCTTCCGAAACGGAAAAATATTCATCTATGATGCGGTCGTCGAATCATCTGACGGTTCTTCCTCGCAGCCGATTCAGAAAACGACAAAGCAGGTCTTTTTACGGCCGGATCTAAGAATGTTCCAGCCATACAATCAAGCCGTGTTGGCGGTTCTCGAAAAGTATAAGGGCATCGGCGAAGGTACTTATGAGTCCCTTCAGAACGGCCACCGGAATATGCTAAAAAACGCTGCCTTCTTGTTCTATCAGACAGGCCACAGACAACAGGCCCGAGAGATCTATAAACAACTTGGGGAGCTCTATCCCCTCCAAGAGTTTAAAGTACCCCTCGTTGTCTTTGCACGCAAACGTTTCCTCGAAGAGCTCGAGAGCATAGGAATATTCGACGCCAAGGAGCAGATCATAGCGCTTCTGAGAGAGGGTTACTTCAGATTTGCACTGCGCGATGACAACGCGGCATTTGGCAGAGAAAAATTGGCGCAAGAAATCTGGGACTATTACATGTCACAATATGATGACCCTGAATACAGGATTGACCTGCCGCCACTTCCTCGGCTAAAATACATGGCACTGTTTGATTTCATCAACGACCCATGGTATCCGCCCAACTTGCGGCAGAGCTTACTTAATCGTATACAGATCGAAAGACCAAAGCTTTATGAGCAATTGCGGCGCGAGGAAGAACTGTTCAGGCAAGAAACGCAAGAATCCACATGATACGCGTAAACGACCCAGCCTATGCACGGTGCGCTCTCAAAACAACTGACCCCTCCACAGAGAAAAGCTGTTCTCCATATTGAAGGACCCTTACTTGTTCTTGCGGGTCCCGGCAGCGGAAAAACCCGCGTAATCACACATCGAATCGCAGCACTTATCGAGTCGGGCATTCATCCGTACAATATCTGTGCAATAACCTTCACCAACAAAGCAGCAGATGAAATGCGCCAAAGGGCAATTGCCCTCGGTGCCTCCGCCGAGGGACCCCGCTTTGCGGGAACCCAACCACATATCAGTACCTTTCACTCCCTGTGCGTCAGGATCCTTCGACAGTACGCCGATAGGGCACAGGTGGAACCAAACTTTAGTATCTATGACGAGGCTGACCAGGCCAGGTGCATAAAGCAGGCCGTTAAAGACTGTGAGCTTGACACAACCAACTTTCCGCCGGCTCGAATGCTTGATGCAATATCTACTTTGAAAAACAAGCTCATAGATGTCGACTCTTTCAAAAACGAGGCCGACGATTTCTTTTCTCAAACCTTGGCCAAAGTCTATGCCCGCTACCAGCGCATCTTGGCCGAGCACAACGCTGTGGATTTCGACGACTTGCTGACAAAGACCGCGTTCTTGCTGGAAGGCTGCAGCGACGTTTGCCGCGAGCTCGCAGATCGTTTCAGGTTTCTCCTCATCGATGAATATCAGGATACTAATCACGCCCAGTACAGAATTGCCAAGGCCCTCGTTTCACAGCACAACAATATTTGCGCAACTGGCGATCCCGACCAGTCCATTTACCGATGGCGCGGCGCCGACATACGTAACATTATGGCCTTCGAAAATGATTGGCCCGATGCCACCATTGTCAAGCTCGAAGAAAACTTTCGAAGCTCCCCCAACATTCTCGAAGCCGCTGATAACTTGATCGCAAACAACCAAAATCGAAAACAAAAGAGGCTCGTTCCTACAAAGCCATGTGCTGAGGACGTTCACGTGATTGCATTCGAGGACGAGCAGGAAGAAGCCCAGGCCGTTGCCCAGCAGATAGCACAGCTTGCTGACAAAGGTGCAAGTCCCAAGGGCATCGCTGTGTGCTATCGTATCAATGCAATGAGCAGGGTCTTCGAAGAAGCGTTCATCCGCAATAGAATCCCTTATCAAATTGTTCGCGGCGTGGAATTCTATAGCAGAAAGGAAATTCGCGACCTGCTCGGATATTTGAAAATCCTGGTCAACCCCAGTGATGAAATAGCACTTCTAAGGATAATCAATACACCTGCCCGCGGCATTGGCAAAACCACGATCGACAGAGTGCGCAGCTACGCTGTCTCACTTAGGATCAGCTTCTTCCAAGCCCTGAAGCGCGCCGAGCAAATCGATTCCCTTTCCAAAGCCGCAAAAGCCAAGCTCGCCGCGTTCGCCAATATGCTCGAGCAGTTCAAAAAGGATGCCGCTGGCGACGTCGCACCACTGGCTGAGCGAGTCTTTGTCGACTCTGGCCTGGCAGCCGCCCTCAAGGCTGCTGGCGACCAGAATGCCCTGGAGAACGTCAACGAGCTCTTAAACGCTGCCGCCCAATATGACCAGCAGACAGAACACCCTTCTTTGCTTGATTATCTTCAGCAGATATCGCTCTTCAGCGACACCGATGCCTACGATACAACATGCGACCGTGTCGCACTGATGACCCTGCATGCCGCAAAGGGTCTCGAATTTGAAAATGTCTTTATAGTCGGTCTCGAAGAAGGCCTGTTGCCACACGAAAAGTCCGATACTGATGATGAAGATGACCTCGAAGAAGAACGCAGGCTTTTTTTCGTTGGCATAACCCGCGCAAAGAGGGGGCTGCATATAAGTCACGCGCGTTACCGAACAGTGCGGGGCCAGACACTGCGAACCATACCATCCCGGTTCCTTTCTGAACTTGGGCCTGACTTTGCCACTGGTGTCACCCAGACTGCCCAGAGCTTTGCCGTAGGTCAGTTGGTGCGACACAAGGCATTCGGACTCGGCACGGTCAAAAAGTTTTCTGATATGGGCGAAAATAGCATCGTTGAGGTCGAATTTAACACTGGCCAGACCAAATCACTGATGGTAAAATACGCCAACCTGTCAAAGGTACAGAAGCTCTAACCAATAACGATGTCAGGCAATTGTGCTTGATGACCAGTAAACCTGCTGCGAAATGCTCGTGTTCGGCGCAAGGCTCGAGACAAACTGGAAAGGGAGGTCACTATGGATATGAAGATTGATCGAAGGGAATTTCTACAAGTAACTGCGGCAGGAAGCCTTCTATGTCTCCGCGGTTCAAGCATCCTGGCACTTGGCGCAAACCCCCAACGCTCGAAACTCATAAGCCCCGGCTGTCGAAGATCGAAAGTTAAAGTCGCCAGAATTTACATGGCAGGCGGAGGATTGTGGCCAAAACCAAACTTGGATACTAACAAGGAAGTCCGGTTTTATGAATCTCAGTTCGCAAAGCTAAAAAAGGAATTATCCGGCGTAGATTTTGTAGTGGATGAGCTGGTCACCTCGGCACAGCAGATTGGTCCGCTCAAAGACAGACTGAAACAGGTTGACGGAATCTTGGCGATCCACTTCAACATTGGAGTAAGACCCATCTTGGAGGAGATTCTAAGGGCCGGCAAGCCTACGGTTGTTTTTGCTGTGCCTTATTCCGGGCACGGTTGGGTCGGTTTCGGCGGCTTGCAGAAACAACCACTCGGTGCCAAAATGGAATGCCTGCTAACCAGCGATTACAGGCAATTGGCCTTTGCAATAAGACCCTTCCGCGCGATCCACCACTTAAGAGAAGCCAAGATTCTCAACGTCACAACCCGCTCATTCGCCGGATATGCAAAGGACATGAAAGATAAGTTTGGCACTGAGATTAAACGAATCGAACGCGAACAAATGCTCGATGCCTACAATGCGGTTAGTGACAGGGATGCAGAAGAAGAGACCGATAGGTGGATCAAGGGAGCGGAAAAAGTCGTAGAACCTACCAGGGAAGAAATATTTAAATCCTGCAAATTGGCACTGGCTTTTGAAAAGGTTCTGGACGATGAAGATGCAACCGTGATGACCGTTGACTGCTATGGCACCTATGCTCCCGCGACCCGAAAGCTCCCGGCCTTTCCCTGTATCGGCAATATCAGACTGAATAATATGGGCTTGGGCGGCATTTGTGAATCCGACCTGCCGTCCGCCATGACTCACATAATTATACAGGGGCTGACGGGAAAGCCTGGTTTTATCAGCGACCCAACCGTTGATGAATCCAACAACAGTATCATTCTCGCTCACTGTCTTGGCACCACGAAGATGGATGGCCCGGATGGGCCGGCTGCCCCCTACAAGATACGCACGATTATGGAACGGCAGGCAGGTGCCGTCACGCAGGTAAGAATGCGCATAGGCCAGAAAGTAACTCAGGCCCTGTTGATTGGGACAGATTTCATACCATATTTTACCGGCGAAATTATCGACGCTCCAGTGTCACTCGAGCACGATAGAGGTTGCCGCACTAAAATAACAGTCAAAGTAGATGGTGACGTGACCAAACTATGGAAGAACTGGTCGAACGGATTGCACCGGCAAACGGTCTACGGAGACATCACAAAGGAGCTCGGATTCTTCTGCAGATTCAAGGAGATTAAGCTGGTCAACGAGGCTGTTTGAGCGGATCTACCTAATCAGGATGTATGCACTTACCAAAAGCCACAACGAACGATCCGAAAAGGGAGATTATGATGAGAGAAAGAATTGGCCGAAGGGAGTTTCTGCAACTGACAGCAGCAGCAGGCGCCCTGTGTCTGGATGGTAGGGGGGTATTGGCTCTCGGCGCAAACTCAGGCAGATCAAAGCTTGTAAGCCCAGGTTGCAGAAGGTCAAAGGTCAAGGTCGCCAGGCTCTACATGGGAAAACCCAACAACCCGTATTGGCCCCAGCCGAACTTGAATATAGAGAAAGAAATCACGTTCTATGAATCTGAGTTTGCAAAACTAAAAGATGAATTGGCCGATGTAGAATTTGCTGTGGATGAACTCGTCAGCTCACCGGCTGAAGTTGCGCAACTCGGAAGCCGGTTAAAGGATGTTGATGGCATCCTCGTGATTCATCTTACGATGGGAACAGGGGGAATTCTGCAGGAAATCCTCAAATCACAAAAGCCGACAACCGTTTTTGCCGTTCCATATTCTGGGCATCAATGGACGGCATTTGGCTCTCTGCAGAAGCAGGAAATCGGCGCCAAAATGGAATGCCTGCTTACCAGCGACTACAGACAGCTCGCCGCTGCAATAAGACCTTTCCGAGCAATTCACCACCTAAGAGAAGCTAAGATTCTCAACGTTACCACCCGGTCTTTCGCTGGTTACGCAAAATTTATCAAAGAAAAATTCGGCACCGAGATCAAACAAGTCGGCCTCCAACCAGTCGTGGATGCCTACAACTCTATCAACGATGGAGACGCAGAGGCAGAGACAGAACGCTGGATCAGAGTAGCAGAAAAGGTTGTAGAACCATCCAGAGAAGATGTATTCAAGTCCTGCAAATTGGCACTGGCCTTTGAAAAGTTGCTCGATGAAGAAGAGGCAACCCTGATGACCGTTGATTGCTACGGTACCATGTGGGACCAAACCATAAAGCTTCCTGCTTATCCTTGTCTCGGCTTTGCAAGGCTCAACAACATCGGCCTGGGCGGTATTTGTGAGTCCGATCTGCGTTGTGCCATGACTCACATAATCTTCCAGGGATTGGCCGGAAGACCAGGCTTCATTAGTGACCCAACGGTGGATGAGTCTAACAACAGTATCATTCTGGCTCACTGTCTTGGCACCCCAAAGATGGATGGTCCGGACGGACCCGCTGCTCCATACAAGCTGCGCACGATTATGGAGAGGCGACAAGGGGTTGTCCCACAGGCAGAAATGCGCATTGGTGAGAAAGTGACTCAGGCGATACTGATTGGGGCAGATTCTCTGCTTTATTTCACCGGCCAAATCATCGACGCCCCAGTATCTCTAAAAGACGACAGAGGTTGCCGGACCAAAATCACGGTCAAGGTCGATGGAGATATAACTCAATTATGGAAGAACTGGTCTCACGGGTTACACCGGCAAACGGTCTACGGAGACATCACAAAGGAGCTTGGATTCTTCTGCAGATTCAACGACATCAAAATGGTCAACGAAGCGGTATGAATAGAAACACTGCATCAGATTGAAGGCACAGCCGCAACCTGGTTGTGCCTTTCTGCTTCTTGGGCCTTGAGCTACAAAGAGGACCCCTGTAAAATGAACAGGTTAAGCAAAGTCCTTCAGAAATCTGTCTGAAAGGAAGACATTATGAATAGGCGTGAGTTTCTTAGGGCCATGAGCTTGGGTGCAGCTTCATTGGCGATACCTGGGCGCTTGCCCATCACCCGCAGCTATGAAATTGTGCAAGCGCCAGACCAAATTCTTGGTGACGCCGACGCCCGCATTGAAAAGTACCGCACGGGCGATGTGGTGTTGAGGCTTATCCAGCCCGATGCCAAGCCGCTCACAACTGCTTCGACCGTGACGCTAAACCAGACAAACCACAAGTTTCTGTTCGGATGCAATATTTTCAAATTAGGCCGGTGCCGGACGCCCAAAGACAACGCCGCCTACGAGAGCCAATTCGCGGCACTGCTGAACTTTGCCACGCTGCCTTTCTACTGGTGGAACTATGAACGCATCCAAGGCAAACCGGACGACGCCCGCACCGAAGAGATCGTACGCTGGTGCAAAGCCCACAACGTTACGACTAAGGGTCATCCTCTTGCGTGGAACTGGGCTGAACAGTCATGGCTGCCGGACGAGCCGGAGGCAGCGATGCAAGCTCAATTCAAACGTATCGAGCGCTGTGTTCGGCAGTTCACGAACGATATTAGTATTTGGGATGTAGTAAACGAGGCGACACATTACGATCGCGACCAGCCTAAAAGGAACGCACCGAAGTTAACGGAAGCCATCCGCAAAATGGGCGTCGCCGCATACGTCTGCGAAGCGTTCCAGACCGCACGCAAGGCGAATCCAAAGGCCACCCTGATCATAAACGACTATCGAACCGACCCGGCTTATGCCGATAATGTGATTTGCAACCTCGTCGATGAAACTGGCCGGCCGCTGTACGATGTTATCGGCATCCAGTCCCACATGCATGGTAGCTACTGGGGCGCGAAGCGGGCCTGGGATGTCTGCGAGCAGTTCGCAAAATTCCAAAAACCGCTGCATTTCACAGAAACAACAGTCGTTTCCGGGCCGAGAAAGCAGCCGAGGTGGGAAACGACGCCGGAAGGTGAGAAGCGCCAAGCAGAGCAAGTAACCGAGTTCTACCGCGTCCTCTTCTCCCACCCTGCGGTCGAAGCTATCACCTGGTGGGACTTCACCGACCAGGGAGCATGGCAGAGAGCTCCAGCCGGACTCGTACGAGCCGACATGACACCGAAGCCTGCCTACGAGCAGTTGCAGCGGCTTGTAAAAGGCCAGTGGTGGACGCAGACGAAAGCAACCCTACAGCCTGGTGGAAAAACGCGCTTCCACGGCTTTTTTGGCCAGTATGAAGTCACCGCGCATGTCGGTAACCGCCAGTTGACCGGCACCTTCTCCTTCGACAAGACCACGGACGAGGTCCTCGATGTGCGATTGAGTTAATCGAAATAGTCACTATCATGTTGCTTGGGCAGTTGCGCCATGCGCAAGGCGTTTCTCATCTCTGTTCTAACGGCATCCTTCTGTGCCGCCACATGCACAGTGTGCTGTTTGGCTCGAGCCGAGAGCGGCCACCAGAGAAGATCTGCACAGAAATACATCAAAGTTAGGGTTAAGAGCAAGCCAACAGACAGAGATTGGAAACTGCGGGATACCCGCACAATAGAGTTGTTGGAGGGCTTCAAGGACGGCTCGAAGCAAATCCAGCGCAGTAAGTATGGGGGCCGTGCTGACACAAAGGCGCAAGCGAAAGGCTTCTTCTATCCAAAGAAGATTGCAGACAGATGGTGGCTGGTCGACCCAGACGGCAACCTCTTTATTCACGTTGCCCTATGCAGTGTTAACAGAGGCCGCTCAAAGATCAGTCAACGCCCCGCTATAGAAAAGTTCGGCACACCGCGCAAATGGGCGGACTTTTCGACAGGGCTGCTTGCCATGTATGCATTTAACGGAACGGGTGGATGGTCGGATACTGACCTTTTGCGGGCAACCTCCCATCCTCCCGTCTACACGCTTTCTTGGAATTTCATGGGCTCGTTCGGCAGGTCAAAGGACCTTGTCTGGCAGGAGCCGGGCCATCTCGCATATCCTAATAAGTGCATCCCGGTGTTTCATCCGGATTTTGAGAAGTCCTGCGACGACTATGCCAGGCAACTTGCTCCGATGAGGGACGATCCATGGCTACTCGGGCATTTTTCGGATAATGAGCTGCCGATAGTCCAGGATATGCTGGACAGGTCTTTACAGCTCGACGTGAATGATCCTGACCTTCGATCCGGCTACGAAGCGGCCAAGAAATGGCTCAGCAGCAGAAAAGGCAGACAAGCAGCACCACACGATATTACTGACGCTGACCGGCAGGCCTTTCTCGCGTATGTGTTTGACAGGTATTGCCGCATAACTACAAATGCCATTCGCAAGTATGACTCAAACCATTTATGCCTTGGCCCAAGGCTGCACGGAAGGGCACTCGCCTTGCCGGCTATATTCAGGGCCGCCGGAAAGCACCTGGACGTCGTATCCGTCAACTGCTACGGTGCTTGGGGCCCAGATCCAGCGAAAATGACCATGTGGAGCCATGAGTCTGGCAGGCCCTTTATGATTACCGAGTTTTATGCAAAGGGCCAGGACTCAGGCCTGCCCAACAATACGGGCGCAGGCTGGCTCGTTCCTACACAGAGCGACCGAGGCCGGTTCTATCAACATTTCACACTTGGCTTGCTCGAATCCCAATCTTGTGTAGGCTGGCACTGGTTCAAGTACAGAGACAATAATCCGGAAGATTTGAGCACCGATCCATCTAACCGCGACTCAAATAGGGGGATAGTCAACTACAAATACGAGCCGTACTCTGCCCTCCTTGGGCAAATGAGGCAATTGAACAACCAGGTCTACGCGCTCATCGACTACTTCGATTATAACTAACCTTGTCTTTTCCGGTCGCTGTGGTAGAATCTACTCTGACATTAGCGGTGGCAATCTTGGCCACTTTGCTGCTAATGCCGACCGAACAGTGGCTTGATTCGAAAAGGGTTCGCCGATGGACTATGCAGTGATAATGGCAGGCGGCACCGGAAAAAGACTATGGCCCCTCAGCCGCATGAAACGCCCCAAACAGGTTCTTGAGCTTCTCGATGGTCAAACACTTCTTCAGCGCTGTTTCGAACGCCTTTGCCCTGTATTTGACGCAAGGAACATAATAGTCCTGACAAATGCCGGCTACGCAGATATCGTCCGCGAAAATCTCCCTGACTTGCCTTTCAATAATGTCATTGCTGAGCCTGCTGTGCGCGATACGGCTGGTGCCATTGGCTTGGCCGCAACCGTCCTGACAAGGTTTGACCGCGAAGCCCAAATGGCCGTCGTCACCGCCGACCAGTTAATTGAGCCTCCCGAAGTCCTGCAGCAGGCCCTTAAGGACGCTCTTGCCTTTGTAACTGCCAACCCCGACAGCTTGGTCACTTTTGGCATCCAGCCCACCTTTGCCAGCACCCAGCTCGGTTATATAAAGTGTGCCGCCGGTCGGAATTATCCTGATTGTGTGAGCAAAATACACGCTGTAGAAGCCTTCAAAGAAAAACCAGATGAGAAAACGGCCAGAGAATATCTCAAGTCCGGCCAGCACTTCTGGAATTCAGGAATGTTTGTCTGGAAGGCCAGAACAATCTTGGCCAATCTGGCCAAGTTTCTGCCCGATGCAACCGAACCTCTCACCAGAATTGGTGCCGGTTGGGACAGCCCAAATCAAGACAAAACACTCCAGGAATGGTTCGCAAAACTGCCAAAAATCAGTATCGACTTTGCCGTCATGGAAAAGGCCAAGCCGGTCTACGCCATAAAACTCGATTGTCGTTGGCTGGATATGGGCTCGTTTGCCGCCCTTGCTGACATCATTACTTCCGACAAGAGCAATAATGTTGTCGTAGCCGGCAAAAGCGAGCTGCTCGGCTGCAAGAACAGCATCATTGTCACCGAGGATAAGGGCCATCTCATTGCTGCCATAGGTCTCGAAAATGTAGTTGTTGCCCATAGTCCGGACGCAACCCTCGTATGCCATATCGACCAGACCGAGAGGCTAAAAGAGCTGCTCGATCTGATAAAGGAGCATGCCGGCGAAGAATTTCTGTAGCAGAAGACGGTCATAGACATAATGCAATATAACTGTAGCCAAAAATGAGATATTTGGCAATAGACTATGGACGAAGACATGTTGGCCTGGCAATCTGCGATGCCGCCGAGACCCTTGCCTCACCCCTGGCCGTGATCCAGGCCCAAGCAGACCTGCCAAGGAAAATTGCAGATGTGGTCAAAGCAGAAAATGTCGACGCCGTTGTCATGGGGCTGCCTTTGAATATGGACGGTTCTGAGGGCCCTCAAGCCAAACTCACCCTGAAGTTCGCCGAGCAGCTCAAGGAACATCTCGACATACCCATCCACTTTCAAGATGAACGCCTCAGCAGCTTCACTGCCGAGGAAAAGCTCGCGCCCGCCAAGTTCACCCGCGGCAAGCAGAGAAAACGGCTCGATGCCGTCGCCGCCGCAGCTATACTGGAAGCCTTCCTGGACACAAAAAAGACCGATGACGTTACTTGACTCAGGTCTGGCAGAAGCCACAAACGCAGGTCCACCTGAGTAACAAAAAGTAGACGCCTCAACAAAGCTCGTCAGCATGCATGGCTATCGCCGCCCGGAGTATGACGCATATTGCCAGCTTCTGAATTAACCAACACCGTACTACCTGTGAGTGTGCCACATTGAGAAAAACAACAAGAAATAACTCGATAGATTCCTGATTCTGCGTATCACATCATCGATTAAGAGGACGCCACAGAACCGACCACAGTCACGCACGGATGGCTGGAAATAACCAGCCATACCCGATCGCCTTGTAACATCTGCACAAGTAAATCTTTTTATCTGACTTTATGCAGAAAAAGCTTGCAGGAACACCGATGGGGCTCTACAATCCCAAGATTATGGTTTGGAAGATGTTCAGGCATCTCCTAAGCCCGTATTAGAAAACGTCTGTTAGAGTTAGAAAATGCTCACCAAGCAAGACAAAGAAACGATTATCGGTGGTTTTGAGACTCATCCGGGAGACACTGGTTCGCCTGAAGTGCAGATTGCACTACTGACAAAGAGGATTAACGATCTTACAGAGCATCTTAAGACGCATCCCAAGGACCATGCATCCAGGCGCGGTTTGTTGAAAATGGTCGGGACCAGAGCGGCGCTGCTCAAGTATGTCGCCAAGAAAAATGTTGACCGTTATCGAGAAATCATATCCCGGCTTGGCCTGAGAAAGTAAAGCGCGAAACCGACAACCAAAAGCCAAATGCCGTCGAAGGCGTTAGGCTTGGGTGCTTGGCTTTTATTTCTACGTTACAGTGAGGCAATATATGTTTGATGTGTGCAGAGTGGAAAGAGAAATTGGGGGCAGAACATTATCGATCGAAACCGGCAAAGTTGCCAAACAGGCCGACGGAGCAGTCGTAGTCCAATATGGTGAAACGGTTGTTCTTGTCGCTGTCGTTACAGCACCACCAAGGTCGGAGGATATTGATTTCTTCCCGCTTAGCGTCGAGTACCGCGAGAAGCAAAGCGCTGCCGGTAAATTTCCAGGTGGGTTTATCAAGCGTGAAGGAAGACCAACCACTAAGGAAATCCTGACAGCAAGAAGGATTGACAGGCCCATTAGGCCAATGTTTCCCGACGGCTATTTTCAGGAAGTCCAGATCATAGCTTCTGTCCTCAGCGCCGACCGCGAGAACGACCCTGATATCCCTGCCATGATTGGCGCCAGTGCAGCTCTTGCCATAAGTAAGATTCCGTTCCTGGGTCCTATCGGAGCTTGCAGATTGGGCAGATTGGATGGAGAATTACTGGTTAATCCTACCCATAAACAACTCGATACTGGCGACCTGAGCATGCTCGTCGGTGGACGGAAAGAAGCGATAAATATGATCGAGGTGGGCGCAAAGGAGCTGCCCGAGAAGGTCATTGCCGATGCCGTTTTCACCGCTCAAAAAACCATCCGTCAGGTTTGCGAAATGATAGAAGAGTTACGGGCAAAAGTCGCCGTCGAGAAGGAAATACCTCTTCTGGAAATTGACGAAGACCTCCATTCGGAAATCCACTCACGCATAGCCGACCAACTACGCCAGCTAAAGCAGATATCGGCCAAGCAGGAGCGAAACATGGCTATAGAAGAGCTGTTTCAACAGCTAAGCGATGAATACTGTCCCGTACAGGACAATCCCACGCCGGACGCCAGAGATACTCTGCAGGCAGCTCAGCCGAAATGTGATAAAGCAATGCTCAAGCGTATCTTTGAAAAGATAGAATGCGACGTGGTCCGCAAACTGCTGTTGGACGGCAAGAGACCCGATGGCAGAGGCTACAAGGATGTTCGCCCAATCTCCTGTGAAGTGGGCATTTTGCCCAGAACTCACGGATCTGCGCTGTTTACGCGAGGCGAAACACAAGCCCTGGTGACTGTAACTCTTGGCACTATCAGGGATGCGCAGATCATAGATGGTTTATTGGATGAGTACGCTCAAAACTTTACCCTTCATTACAACTTTCCCCCGTTTTCTGTGGGCGAGGTGCGACCGGTTCGAGGACCAGGCCGAAGAGAAATTGGCCACGGCGCTCTTGCAGAGCGGGCCTTGGAGTCCGTAAGACCACCGGAAGATAAATTCGCATACACCGTCCGCATTGTCTCGGATATTACCGAGTCAAACGGTTCCAGTTCGATGGCGTCCGTCTGCGGCGGCTCGCTCGCTCTAATGGATGCCGGCGTTCCTATCACCAAAGCCGTCGCCGGCATATCAATCGGAATGGTTAGTGATAAAGAGAATCGGCATCAATTGTTGACCGATATCATTGGTGAAGAAGACCATTTCGGTGATATGGATTTCAAAGTCGCTGGCACGGTTGACGGAATCACCGCAATCCAGCTTGACATCAAAGCCGAGGGATTGGCGCATACTGTTATGGTCGAGGCCTTAGAGCAGGCAAAGGTGGCCCGCTTGGAAATTCTCAGAATTATGGAAAAGGCCATCAGCAAACCGAGAGCTGAACTAAGCAAGTACGCACCCAAGCTAATAACCATAGAAATCGATCCCGAGTACATTGGCAAGGTCATTGGGCCGGCCGGAAAGATGATCAAGAGCATCCAGGAACAAACTGACACCGCTATTGAGATCGAAGAGGACGGGACCATCTACATAAGCTGTTTCGGTGGCGATGGTCACATCAGAGCCAGAGAGATTATCGAGTCGCTAACAGAACCTCCCAAAGTGGGACGCATATACAAAGAGTCAAAAGTTGTCTCCGTCAAAGACTTCGGAGTATTCGTCGAAATCACTCCAGGTGTTGAAGGCTTGTGCCATATCAGTGAGTTGAGCGAGGGTTATGTCAAAAACGTCAGCGACGTTTGCAAGGTAGGTGACCTGATATCCGTGAAGCTAATAGCGATTGACGAGCAGGGCAGATTTAAACTCTCGCGCAGAGCTGCTCTTGCTGACCTGGGCAAAACAGGTGAACAAAAACCGGTAGGGCCGGAGGTCAAAAAAAGTTGACCACAGAAAGCCTGACTGGCGCCAGGTCAGATGAGTATGATCGGCCCTCGCCTCTAAATAGTCGTTTTGAATTATTTATTGCTCTGTTCTTTCTTGACCTTTGCGGGCCCTGAGGCGGACAGGGAAGGTAAGTGCAGAAGTTTGTAGCTGCCTTTTCTGATTATCGCGTTACTTTTGCGTAGGAGTTCTGCCGCCAAAAAGTGCAGCAAAGTAACACATACGTGACAGATGACTATTAAGCAAAAAAAGAACCGGCATCTCAGAGAGCTTCAAGAATTGGCTAAGTTGACAGGCCAGCTTGCCCACGAAATCAAGAACCCCATCTCCACCATCAAGATTAATTTGAAGCTCATCAGGGAGGAGTTGGAAGGTTCCGAGTTGGCCAAAGCCAATAAAATCTGCTGCCAGGGCGACGGCCAGCGATTCAAAAGGGCGCTCAGGAAGGTAGCAGTGATTCAAAATGAAACCGATAGACTCGAGCGGACACTCGATGCCTTCTTGAGATATGTCACTAAGACCGAATTACACTTAGAAAGGATCGATATTAACGAGCTCCTCAGTGACATGATAGATTTTTACTCGCCGCAAGCCCACAGCCACTCGATAGTCATCCGACAGGGATTGCACAAGGAGCCCCTTATTTGCAGAGCTGATGCAGGAATGTTGAAGCAGGTGATACTGAATCTTTTCATTAACGCTCAACAGGCTATGAGCAATGGCGGTGAGCTAATCGTCAAAACGGACAGGCACAAAAAAGATACAGTGATTCAAATCAGCGATACGGGCAGTGGTATTGCTCCAGACAAGTTGAGCAAAATCTTCGAGGCTTATTACTCTACTCGGCTCCAGGGCAGTGGATTGGGTCTGCCGATAGCCAAAAAGATCGTGGAAGCACACAATGGAACAATAACTGTTGCCAGCGAGCAGGGTAAAGGGACGTCTTTTACCATTAAATTGCCTCCATTCGTTGAAGACACAAACCCTAATCAGGTGTCGGTTTGACTCAGCAGAAAAGTGTAATCTTGGTTGTTGACGACGAGCGAGACCACGCGGATGGCATCGCGGAAGCGCTTGAAAAATTGCCTGTTAAGCCAATCGCTATTTACAACGGCAAGGATGCAGCCGAGATACTTCGCACCCAGCGAGTCGATGTGGTCGTTACCGATTTGAAACTCGGAGGCGATGTCGACGGACTCGCTATACTCGAAGAAGCCAAGAAGCACAATGGGAGGACCGAAGTTATTCTGATAACCGCTTATGCAACCATTGATACTTGTAAGGAAGCTATGAAACGCGGGGCGTACGATTATTTGGTCAAGCCGATCGATATTGAACAACTGCGCACGCTTGTCCGCCAGGCATCTCGCAAGGCCTCCGCAGCCTACACCCGTCAAATAGGAAGTGGTGAAGCAGAAAAGGAAGATTTTGTGTTCGACGCTGTGCGGGGCACGAGTCCTACAATGCAGGGTATATTCGAGGTGCTGCGACGCGTGGCACCTACCAATATCTCCGTGTTAATCGAAGGCCGGTCTGGAACAGGCAAGGAGCTGCTGGCAAAAGCAATCCACAACAATTCACCACGCCGCGACAGGCCGTTTAGGCCGATAAATTGCGCCGGCTTGACCGAGACTTTGTTAGAGAGCGAACTATTTGGCCACGTCAAAGGTGCATTCACCGGCGCAAGCGCCGATAGAAAGGGGCTGTTTGAGATAGCGGACAAAGGAACGTTGCTGCTGGATGAAATCGGTGACATGCCGTTAAATATGCAGGCTAAGCTACTGCGTGTTATTGAAGATGGTATTGTCATACCTGTCGGCTCGCACAAGCCAACCGTCGTCGATGTCCGCATAATCAGCGCAACAAATCAAGATTTGACAAAGCTTGTACACGAAAAGAGATTCCGACAGGATTTGTACTTTAGAATTAAGGGTGTAAACATCTCCCTGCCGACCCTGCGTGACAGAGTGGAGGATATTCCTGCTCTTACAGATTATTTTCTCAAGGAAGCCACTGCGGAAATAGGCTCAAACGTCACCGGCATAACTGATGCTGCAATGACAGTTCTGACCAACTATGATTGGCCGGGCAACATCCGCCAGCTTAGGCATTGCATCAGGACAATGGTGGTAATGTGCGACAAGGATAAGATTGATCTGGCCGATATCCCGCCCGAAATAGCACAAAGGCCACAATTAGCTCCCGGTAGGCCGCCAGCAGTCAGTTTAGCAGGGGTGTCACTAAACGGAAAAGCAAGCCATCATAGATACATTAGCCAAGACCCAGGGCAACCGTGAACAAGCCGCAAAAATCCTCGGCATCGGAGAAAGAACCCTCTACAGAAAAATAAAAGAATATCATTTGTAGGTATACTCGATCCTCGATGTCATTGCGACGAGTGCACCATTATTGCTTTCGCAAGGAAGCGAGGGGGACGACGTGGCAATCTGTAAGAATACTCGCCAATCACTTTCGCCGTCATTCCGAGCAACGCCGAGGAATCTATTAAGAAAACCGCCACGCATCAATTCCATAATTAGCCGTGTAGGGTGTGCAACTTGTTCCCACGGTGCTTGTTTGCACACGCGGAAAAAACTCGACGCCGCCCCTCGCCTCAATGCCTGTTAGCCCCCGGCACTGTCGCGGGCTGTCATTCCTGCGAAGGCAGGAATCCACATTTTGCATTTTGCATTTTTACTTTTCACTTTTTACTTCTTACTTATCCCCTTCTGTGGGCTTGCCCGACCAATAACGCCGCGATGCATCAATTCCATAATTAGCCCCCAGTCCTGTGCTGGGGGGATTTTTCCCTTTTTTCCATTTGATTTTTGCGGTCTTTTACGCTATTTTTATCTAACCTAAGATGGAAACACCAGCGGCCAGAATACTTCTTTGAATCAACAGAATGTTTAGCCCCGCACTTTATGTGCGGGGTCATTTACTTTGTATTAGATTTGTAGGGTGGGGCTTGCCCCACCAGTAACGCTTGGACGGAATAAATTCATTTTTCCTTGCCCTTTTACGGTCTATTACGATTTAGTGTTATAAATGGCCTGTCAGTCACTTATAATTGAAAGCTGAATGGTGTTCTTTGGGATTCTGTGGGCAAAAAGCTTTGATTTTTTTAGATTTATATGGTATTCTATTAGGAAAGAGTTTCAGCAGACTCACAAAAGCTCACTGCTGATGCAACGGGTTAGGTTTCAAAAGAACAAAAAAAATGTCGTTGAAATCAACATCACGTTTACGAAGGATTCTTCTGAAGGGAACACTTATTGTATTACTTGCTTGTGTGGTTGTGATAATTCTGCTTTCCCTCTGGATTGAACTGCATGTAAAAAAGATCTGTGGAATGGCTACACAAAAGCATTCCGGTGATAAAGTAGAAGCCTTGATGATGTTCGTGGAATCAAAAGAATATGGTTACAATGCTGATCGTTACAAGACGAACAATCATGTTTTCTGGGCGTTAGGACAACTCGGCGATAAACGTGCTTTGCCTCTTCTGAGGAACCTCTTGACAGGTGAACCATGCGACCATGAAACAAACCTTTGTCAAGGCGAAATTCAAGAGGCGATACAAAAATTGGAAAGAAACCAATTCAACTTGCCAAAATTTCTTTGGCGACCGGTTCTCAATTATTAGTTTCTACGGTGGCCCTTGCCCCACCAATAACGCCGCCACACGTCAATTCCATAATTAACCCCCAGTCCTGTGCTGGGGGGATTCTTCCCTTTTTCCTTTGACTTTTACGGTCTTCTACGCTATTCTATCTAAACCTAAGATGGAAGCACCAGCGGCCAGAATACTTCTTTGAATCTTCCGTTTGCCTGACAGGCTACGGTGCGATATTTCGCACCACTTTGATCGGAACATCGCCACGCCGAACCCAAAGGATAGCTCCATACGATGACTCGACAAGGTCAGTTCCCGACCGCCCCGCTGGCGAAACGCGACGGCTGAAAATACTGAATATTGGGCCGCAAGTTACGATTGACAGGGTATTAGCCGATGTCTTTATCGTTTTTTCTCTTGACAAAGATGGCCAATTTGGTTTAAATACATGCAGTCGAGACGCGGACGTTGCACGTTTTCTCACCACGGCAGCAGCCTGCAGAATCTTAAAATACGCTCTGCGTCTGGCAAGCGAGTTTTGGTAGTTCAATTTGCCGTTCATACTGCGCAAACAACCATACGCAATCTGGTATTCCGCACGCTTGTCGACGACAAAAGGAATCCTGGTTGGTAGCCGAAGCTATAATAGCTATTTTGAATTTCTTATAAAAGGAATATCATGTGTAAAAAACCGAATGATCTATCCTGTTTAATCTTGATATTCGCCCTTTTGCTTGCGGGCAACGCACAGGGCTACACCATCCTGGTTGTCAGCGACTGCTATGTTCCGGGTGTCAAACCTGACGACAACCACGAGGACGATTCGTTGGTGGCATTCCTGGGGGGTCTCGGCTATACGGTGGACACCGACGGGATGCGCCAAGATTCCTCTATGGGTGGTAGCAACTACGCAGAAGGTCCCACCAGTCCCTGGGCGGCCAGCAATGAGAACAAGCTTGCCCATCTGCGAGATGCCGACCTGGTCATCGTAACTCGTAGAACCAACAGCGCAAACTTCGACGACGACCGAATGGGCTGGAATACGTTGGAAACTCCCCTTTTGTTGATGAGCGCCCATTTGACCCGCGGTGGTGGCTACAACCGATGGCACTGGACGGCCGGCGGCTCAGGTGACGCGACTGCGGCGATAAGCGACATCGTCATCCAGCCCGGCCAGGAACATCATCCGTTCCTTCTCGGTCTGACTGGTCCTGTCACAGTGTTCGACTGGTCGACTGCACCAACTCCGGGACAGTGTCCTAAGGCCGTATTTCTGCCCAACAACAATTTTGTCGACGGGGCCACCCTTATCGGGACTTGTGACGGTAGGCCCATGTTGGCCGATATACATAAGGGTACGGAGTTCGCCAACGGGGATGTTGCGGGTCAGCGTCGCGCTTTTCTGGGTCACTGGGGCTATGACCTGGACGGTCCATATGGGTTCGACTCCTTCATTACTGCGGACTACGAAACCCTGCTGGCGAATATAGTGAGCGTATTGATAGCACCGAAAGTAGACCAATGGCGCAGTAGCCTATACCCTGAGGACTGGACCCCAGGCTACAAAGATGCTGGTGGCCGATTTCTCCACGATTTTTCCTATGCTGGCTATCATAGGGGCGAGGCGCCCATACCAACCAATCCACCCGGCCTACTGGTGGACGTCAGTGGCTGGCCCTACGGGGCTGACAACACCGGCGCCATCGACGCCACTGATGCTATCCAGGCTGCTATTGACACAGCAGGCACTGCTGGCGGAGGCATCGTTTATCTACCAGAGGGAACCTACCGCCTCAGGCCACCAGATGGATCGGATTGTGCGCTGCGCATCTCGCACAGCGGCGTGGTCCTGCGCGGAGCCGGACCTGGTAAGACCTTCCTTTTCAACGACGAAACCTATATGCGTGCAAAATCTGTTATTCGTGTCGGGCCCGTCACTGGAGATTGGCATTCTCCTCTCGCTGGCACCTCCGTCGACATCACTCTGGATGTTAACCATCCCACCCATACTATTCCTGTAGCCGAAACTGAACAATTCAATGTGGGCGATTGGGTAGTCCTACGCACCGACTGTACCGATAGCTTCATTGGCGAACACGGTATGACCGACAAGTGGAATCCACGTCTTAATGGCATCACATTTTACCGGAAAGTCACAGCACTCGACCCGACGTCAAGAACCATTGCTGTGGACATTCCCACGCGCTACTATCTTAAGACGCGCGACAACGCTCGCGTTTACAAGGTAGCGCCCCACTTAGAGGAAATTGGGATTGAGCGTCTGTCAATTGGCATGCGGGAAAACCTAACTGGCGGACTTGGAGACAACGATTACAATACCAGCGGTACTTCTGCGTATGAGGTGCACGGCTCGCGTTTTATCAGGTTTCACCATGTTGTAAATAGCTGGATACAGGATGTCGAAACTTATCGCCCACCGGTCAATACGAACAATTGGCATACCCTATCCAATATGATCTTCCTCGTCCGGTCCCGGAACGTCACAGTCCGCAACTGCCTGCTAAGCAGACCTGAGTACGAGGGCGGCGGCGGCAACGGCTACGGATATATACTCGCAGGCAGCGACTGCCTCGTTATAGACTGCACCGCTTTCCACACGCGACACAACTACGATTTTCAAAGTATGTGGACCAGCGGCAATGTCATCTTTCGCTGTGTCACGATTGATGGTCGCTTCGCCAGTGACTTCCACATGCACCTCAGCCCGGCTAACCTTTTTGACAGCACCTATGTTGACGGAGACTTCCTCGAAGCCATGTACCGCCCATACGGCACGGTTATGCACGGTCATTCTACTACTGAGTCAGTCTTTTGGAACACCTATGGCACAGAACGTTGCGGCGCTAGACTGGTCCTTTCCAGGCAATACAAATGGGGCTATGTGATAGGAACAAGCGGACCGGTCCATAATGTCGAACTCGGCACGCAGTATGACACCGCGCCTCAGGATTTTGTCGAGGGCCAGAGCCAAGGCGACACACTCGTGCCTCAGTCACTTTATCTCGACCAGCTTTATCGACGGCGAGCGAAGGATTTGAATTTTAGTGGAACGGTAGATTCCGGCGATTTCAGCATATTCGCACGGTACTGGATGAATAGCTGTAATAGTCCTGATTGGTGTTATGGATGCGACTTTGACAATAGCGGCCAGGTTAGCTTCGGCGATCTGGCTCAATTCGTCGATAACTGGCTTCTACAACAGTAGAATCTGACACATACGTATAGCCTCGTGTCTATTGCGTAAAATGGACCCCTGCGAAGGCAGGAATCTACATTTTGTTTTTTTACTTCCTACTCATCCCCCTATCTTGGCCTTACCCCACCAATACCGCCTGTCTCGTGGAATTTTTCTCATTTCTTCCGTTGGTTTTTACCGTCTTTTACCCTTCTATTCTTATCTGACGAAAGATGGAAACACCAGCGGATGTCTCTTCAAAGATGCTGGCCTCGCCAGCCACAACCAGCGAGCGACGTGCGACGAAATGCCTTCTGTAGCTCATTTCTCCGCCTTTTTTCTTGACTTTTTTCCCCAATTATGTTACAATAACTATGTGTGCGTGTCCCTCTAGGCGCCACCAGTCAAAGACGACCGGCAAGCAGCTTGCCCCCGACCTAATTGGGGGGCTTGCCCCTTACGGGGGCGCCAAGAATGCGGTCCGTAAGGACTCCCTAGGAGAGAACCGCACGTCTTCGTATCAGCAGATACAAGCCAAAAAGGATTATTTGCCAAACAAGGCAGCCAAGCCAAAATTGTGAACTTTTAATCACCGAGCAATAATCTACATGCTCAAGAGCAACAATCATTCATCAACTATCAATAATCCTTCGCCAACGCCTGTTTTCTGCCTTTTCCGTTTTGCTTCTCCCTTTTCCCTGTTCCCTTCTGCGAAGCAGCCACCTCTACAACTGTCGAGAATCCTTTACAAATCGGCCCATTAATGCAAAACAAACCCAATTTCAAGATAGGTAAAATGAACGTAAATATCTGTCATACAAAGCCATATAGCAATGACACCGCCGTCAGACGGGGGAAAAACAAACCCAATCAAAGCCAATACAAACCCAATTTCGTCGCAGCCCAAAATGAGCGTAAATAGAGTATTGACACAGGATTATGAGGCACAGCCCCTCCGCAGCCCTCCGGAAAACAAACCCAATTCAAACCCAATTTATGAAGCCAAGAAAATGCTCCTGCGTTTGACGATTAACGTCCGGCGTGAGTCGTTTGGTTACCACGCCGACGAAATAGAAGCTGTAAACTGGACCACACTATTTGTTAAGCAGCTTCGGCTTTCTCTCTCGCAGCCATTCCGGCAGTTGCTCCCGGCTTACCTCCTGCCACAGGCCCCTCTTCAAACTCCGAGCACTTGCCTCCAACTGCCTGTACTTGTGATAGAAGCTGTGTGGAAACCGCAGGTCCGCGTAGGCAAACCCCTCCGATACCAAAACTTCATTCAAGAAACTGCCATCAGGCAATTCAACGTAGGCCAGCAGCCTCCCGTATTTGCCTCGCGTCGGATTGCCCTCATCAAGGTAGACTGTGACCCGTTGTCCAAGGCTAAGCTCCTCCGCAAACCTGCCGGCCTCCGCGCCAAAGTACATTGCGCCGTAGTCCTGGCTCCTGGTTTCCGGCGCGTCGATTCCCAAGAGTCTTATCCTTGTGTGACCGTATCGCCCATCAGGAACATCTAGACATTGGCGACGGTGAAATTCTTGGCGTGGTATTTCACAAAATCACGAGCTTTGACTTGCTCTTCGGACTTGGGCCGCAGCTGCCACTTACGCCTGATAGAGCTATGCTCCAGCCCAACAAAAGCCGCTCCCAGCAGCAAAAAGACAGCTACCACAGCGGTTCGCCGCCGCCTGCTCATCGCGTACGGTTTCTTCTTTTTCTCAGACAACTCCGCAGCTTACTGATTGGCTGGCGTTCGCTCCTCGGCCGCCTTGTCCAGCTCAAAAGCGACGCAGACTGCTTCAAGCGCCTTTTCGGCGTCCCTCTTGGCTACAGCACAACTGATGCGGATTTCGCTGGTAGTAATCGAGTCGATGTTCACCTGAGCGTTGGCCAGTGCACTGAACATTCTGTCGGCTACACCGTAATGAGTTCGCATACCGACACCAACAACCGAGACCAGTGCAATGTCATCACGAATAAAGACACCCTCACATTTAACTTCACCTTTAATCTTCTCAACAGCCTCTTCAGCAACCGCCAGGTCGGAAATATTGATCATGAAAGACAGGTTTGCTTTTTCGGCGCTCACCTCTGTCTGAATAATATCGTTTACGACCACTTTGGCCTTTGCCAGATGAGCGAATACCCTCGCAGCATTGCCTGGAATGTTATCAACACCGAGAAGACCTATCTTGGCCATATCCTTTTGTATTGTAGCCCCCGATACTACTACACCTTCCATTTGCGGCACCTCGTGAGTAATTATTGTCCCGTTTGTTTCCTTCGCACTGTTTCGGACGTGAATCTTGACGTCGTATTTCTTCCCGAACCCGACGGCCCGGATATGCATTACGCCGGCCCCAAGACTCGCCATCTCCAACATTTCGTCGTAGCTTATCTGATCCAGTTTTACAGCATCTTTAAATATGCGCGGGTCGGTCGTATATATCCCATCAACATCGGTATAGATTTCACACTCCTCGGCTCCCAAAGCCGTCGCCAGCGCAACCGCGCTCGTATCCGAGCCACCTCTGCCAAGCGTAGTTATATTGCCATGCTCATCCACGCCCTGAAAGCCCGCAACAATCACGATTTTGCCATTGTCCAGCTGCCTATGAATGCGCTCGGCGTCAATGCTCTTTATCTGTGCCTTTGTAAAAGCACTGTCGGTCATCAGCCGGATCTGCCCGCCCGTAAAGCTGATAGCGTCCTGCCCAATCGCGTCAAGAGCCATGGCAAACAGCGAGACTGTTTGCTGTTCGCCAGTGCTGAGCAGTTGGTCCAGCTCGCGCTTGGGCGGATTTGGATTAAGCTCCAGAGCATCGGCAATGAGTTCGTCGGTCTGTTTGCCCCGAGCCGAAGCCACTACTACCACCTGAAAGCCGTCCTTCATCGTTTTGATTACTCGCCCGGCGGCCCGCCGAATCTTTCCCGCGTCGGCAACCGAAGTCCCACCAAACTTTTGCACAATTATTGCCATTGTCAACCTGTCAAAATTGAAGTTGTCTATTATTCTATTGAATTCAGCTTTGATAGCTACTCTAACTTTTCAAAAAATATTCCATTAGCTCAAAACCGTTATCTATTCTCAATCCGGACCTCGCAGCGTTGGCCTCGGTAAAATGCAAGTGTAAAATACCGTTAATATCACCGCCTGCCACGGCAAATGGAACCGGCTCAGGTGAGTGAGCGCCATTTCTTACCGGCGTCGGATGGTCCGGCATGACCAGTATCCGCCAGCTCTCGTGGTTCTGCAATGCCTCAAGTACAGGCCCAACGATATGCTTATCAATTTGCTCGATGGTTCGCTTCTTCAGCTCAGCATTACCCTCGTGAGATGCCTCATCGGGCGCTTCGATATGCACAAAAACAAGGTCGTATTCATCCAGTGCTTTTATCGCAGCCGACGCCTTGCCCCGATAATTTGTATCTACAAACCCCGTCGCTCCCGGAACCTCTATCAAATCAAAACCGATCAGCTTTGACAAGCCCCTTACAAGGTCAACGGCCGTGATAGTAACACCTCTAATTCCAAAACGCTCTTGGAAACTCTCCATCTGGGCTTTCTTGCCCTGGCCCCAAAGCCAGATGGAGCTGACCTGATTTTCGCCAAGGTCTTGGCGGACCCTGTTAATGTCGTGATTCATAAAAAGCTGTTGCGAGCGAGCCATCAAATTGATGAGCATGTCGGCACCTTTGCCGCGCGGCAAAATCTTTTCTATCGGCCTACCTATAAAATCGTGCGGCGGATACGTCTGAACCTCGAAATCCAGCCCCTTGAAAACCAACAAGTGCCTATAGCTTACACCCGCGTAAAAACGAACGTGCTCATCGCCAAGCAGGCTTCTTAACTCATCTATCAACTTGCCGGCTTCTTCGGTTGAGATATGGCCCGCACTGTGATCTGCCATCTTGCCGTCGGCAATCGTGACCAAATTACACCTGAAGACCCAGTCATCGGGTGATAACTGGACATTACGGGCCACCGCCTCAATTGGTGCACGCCCGGTATAGTATCGCCGTGGGTCATAGCCAAGCAAGCTCATTTGTGCGACGTCACTGCCAGGTTCCATACCAGCCGGGACCGTCCGCACAAGACCTTGTCTGCCTTCAATGCTGATTCTGTCCATATTCGGTGTTTCAGCCGCTTCCAGCACAGTCTTACCACCGAACTGCTCCAGTGGCTCGTCCGCCGCACCGTCAGGGATTATTATCGCGTATTTTCTAGTCAATCTCTATCCTCGGGCACATCTACTATTCTTATGCAGACTGGCTCCCCACCAATAACGTCCAGAGCTTTGATGTCTTCTAACGCGGCCGTGACGTTTTTCTGCCGCGTCGGATGTGTTGTGATCACAACCGGCACGGTATTGTCCGGCCCGGTACCCTCGTGTTGCAATGCGCCAGATATACTTATCTGATGGTCGCCAAGTATCTTGCTCCAGCGAGCCACTACCCCAGGCTGATCCTTGCACATCACCCTGATATAAAACCTGCTTACCAGATTATCAATTTTTTCTATTAGCGACTCTATTTCGGCCCTCGGCTTCAAATGTAGGTGCCGAAAAGTGGTAGCCGAGTTGCCCAACGCCACATCGATAATGTCAGCGACAACTGCACTCGCAGAGGGCATCATGCCTGCACCTCGGCCGTAGTACATCACATGACCTACTGCATTGCCGAATATACTTATAGCGTTAAATGGACCGTCCACCCGGGCCAGAGAACCGTCTTTGGCAATAAACGAAGGATGTACACGCAGGGAGACCCTATTCTGTTCGTCTTTCTGTCCTATGGCCAACAGTTTAAGGCAATAACCCATTTCCCCACCATAGCGAATATCAGCCTTCGAAATCGATTCGATGCCCTCCACGAATATATCATCGAGTGTTATCTCGTACCCGAAAGCGATCGAAGATAAGATCACCAACTTGTGGGCACTGTCACCGCCGCTGATATCCAGTGTAGGATTAGCCTCAGCGTAGCCTTTGTGCTGTGCCTCAGCCAGAGCCTCCGAAAAATCCAGCCCTCGGCAGGTCATTTTAGACAAAATGTAGTTGCACGTGCCATTTACAATGCCGTACATTGCTCTGATTTCGTTCGCCACCAATCCCGTCCGGATAGCCGAGACAATTGGTATGCCGCCTGCACAGCTCGCTTCAAAGGCAATACAGCGGCCATTTTGCCGGGCTGCTTTATAAAGTTCATTGCCGTGCTCAGCCAGCAAGGCCTTGTTCGCCGTTACGACATCTTTGCCTGCCTGGAGCATCTTGATTTGGATATCTTTCGCCGCGTCAGTACCACCGACCAGCTCAACGCCTATCCGGATAGTACCATCGTTTAGCAGCCTATCAAGATCGTCGGTTAGAACGTCCTGAGGTAGCTTGACCGGACGGTCTGACTCCATGTCAGTATCTACCACGCAGCCAAGCTGTAGGCGCAGACCGGTTTTGGCTGCTATCGAATCAGCCTTTTCGGTCAGCAGCTTTGCTACCCCACAGCCCACCGTGCCAAAACCCACAAGCCCTATTTTTACAACCCGTTCAGCCATAAGAACGCCTTCCTGTGATTCAATAGCCCACTGCGAATTAAACAGTAAATAATCAATAATCAATTAGGTGCCGTCAAGTAAAAACCATCGAATCGAGCATTATAACTACACAGAATAACTCGGTATAATCTCCCAGCACAAAGCTGGAGCAATTGTCCGGCCCGCGCAAGCTGGCAAGGTTGTGCCGATCATATTTGCCGCCTGCACAAATGGCTTCCTCAAGTTCTCCAATACCGCTCAGAAAATAAGTGAAGGTTGATAAAACGTGCCCGACAAGTTATCTTGCAATACAGCGCCGAAACACATAGAATTCTGTACGCATTGCCAGATAGTCAGTGTATACTAAGGCAAGAAAGGAGGCGAACAATGTCGCACATGAGATTGCTGATTGGTTTGTTGTGTATTTCGATGCTGGCGGGATGCGTGGAGGACAAGACAAAAATGACAAAGAAATCGTTTGGGGATGACCTCACATTCCTCAAAAAGCACACAGAAGTCATTATCTTATCGGACAGTTCCGGCAATAGCCAGGTAGCTGTTCTGCCCGAGCTACAGGGTCGCGTGATGACCAGTACTGCAGGGGGGGCAGGGGGGTTGAGCTTCGGCTGGATCAACCGTGAGCTGATCGCATCCGGTAAGGTTGAACAGCACATCAACGTATATGGTGGTGAGGATCGTTTCTGGATCGGCCCTGAAGGCGGGCAGTTCTCGGTGTTCTTTAAAAAGGGCGTCCCGTTTGACCTCGAAAACTGGTTCACCCCCGCACCAATTGATACCGAGCCCTTTGAGCTCGTCTCGAAGTCTGAAAACCGTGCCGTGCTCAAAAAGGATATGCAGCTGCAAAACTACTCGGATACAGTCTTCGACCTCCGTGTAGACCGAGAAGTACTGGTACTCCAGCACGCTGAGGCCGTCGAGGCGTTAGGAGTAAAGCCGGCCAAAACAATAAAAATGGTTGCCTTTGAGTCGAACAATAAAGTGACGAACACAGGCCAAAAGGCGTGGGAAAAGGAAACAGGTTTGCTCTCAATCTGGATCCTTGGCATGCTCAATCCCTCGCCTGCAACCACAGTCGTCGTCCCGTTCAACCCTGGCTCGGAGAACCAGCTCGGTCCGGTTGTGAACGATGCCTATTTTGGCAAGGTGCCTGAGGATCGGTTGGTCATCAAAGAAGGCGTGTTATTCTTCAGCGGCGACGGACAATACCGCAGTAAAATCGGTCTTTCCCCGCAGCGCGCCAAGTCCGTGCTTGGCAGCTTCGACGCCGTAAACAAGGTCTTGACGATTGTCCAGTACAACAAGCCTGAAGGCGTCGCTGATTACGTAAACTCTATGTGGCAGCTTCAGGACCAGCCTTATGCCGGCGATGTGGTCAATTCCTACAATGACGGTCCTCCTGAACCTGGCGCCAAGCCGCTGGGCCCGTTCTACGAGCTCGAAACGTCATCTCCGGCTGCTGCTTTGAAGCCGGGCGAGGCAATACTCCACAGGCATCGCACGTACCACCTCCAAGGCCCCGAAGCAGACCTCACCGCCATTGCTGAAGCTACCCTTGGAGTCACGATAGCCGAAATAAAGTCCGCGTTTGCCGACTGACCGCGTCTATCAGTTGACACATCCGGACTGCCCCATTCGCCAACAGACCGGGCTCAAAGTTGGCATGTGCGTCAGACGGCATTGGGTCTGCGCAGCCGCAGGCTGGATCCTTGTGAAGAAAAAAATAGTTGCTGCCACGCCAGTTCTAAACAAACCCCCGCACACAAAAGTCTATAACACTTTGTAAACAAAGAGGTTACAGTTCAATGCACAATGCAGCAGGGTGCTTTGTACTGTGTCCAGCCAAATAGAAGAATTTTTCTTGAAGTCAAGGGGTCTGATTTGATATATATATAGTGTAAGGGTCTACGGTCTTGCCATGTAATAGTGTGTGTACGGAGTTTCTGTCGTTCGCTCAGGAGGAGCCGCCGAGTATGAGGTTTGTAGTTACAACGTTAGCTTCGTGCCCACAAGCACGAACTCTTATATTTCAGATAACCGTTCGTAGTGAGCTTCTGTGACGAAGGGGATACAGCCGGATCTGAAAGAAATTACGGTAGGATAAGGACGGATTTGAGCGGGGGGGGAAACTTATTGTCTCTTGTAGTTTGAGGAGTCGTCGAAGACAGGCATGGTAGGTCCTGAAGGCCGGGAATGCTTGTCGAAGTCGGCAAGTGTTTTGGTGTGTTGCCAAAGCACAGCTATCCTAAATCTTTTTTCGAAGGAGGTACGTTATGTATAGAACAGCATTCCATCTACTTTTTCTTGTCTTGGTACTGGGTTTGGTCGGAAGTGCCTACGGCCAGATCGGCAAGGGCAACATCCTGATCGAGTACTGGAACAATATCGGTGGCGTCGTGATGTCGGACTTGTACGGAAGTCCTGCCTATCCGGATCAGCCGGATGAGTCCGAGTGGCTGACGAGTTTTGATAGGCCATACGACAGGCCTGCGCCAAACGGCGATAACTACGGAGCGCGATTCCGCGGTTATATCTACCCGCCTGGCACGGGCGATTACACGTTCTGGGTTGCCTCTGACGACGCAAGTGAAGTGTGGCTAAGCACGAATGACGACCCTGCCAACGTCGTGCGGATCTGTTGGATTGACGGCTGGTGCCCCGCCTATGACTGGGACAATACAGGTGGTGGAGCCCCGGGAGGACAGCAGCGGTCCAGCCCTATTTCGCTCTCGAGCGGTCAGAGGTACTACGTCGAAGCCGCATACAAAGAGGGTGGCGGTGGCGACGGTATGGCCGTCGCCTGGCAGGGGCCGGGTATTGCCAGCCGGGCGGTCATCGCCGGTTCATATCTGTCACCTTGGATAAGGCCCATCGATTTAATGGCCAGTAATCCGACTCCTGCTGACGGTGCCGCGGGCGTAAGCCTGCCAATGCTTACCTGGACTGCGGGTAGGACCGCCAAGTGGCACAATGTGTACTTCGGCACTAATCCGACGCCGGGTCCTGCTGAACTCGTAGCTCCAATGTGGATGCTTAACATGTATTGGTTCGGGGCCCCTGGACCCGGTCTTGATCCTGGGACCACTTATTACTGGAAGGTCGATGAGATCGAAGTTGACGGTAGTACAATGCACCCAGGCGATGTCTGGCACTTCACCGCTGTATCGCACACCGCCTGTCAGCCCAGCCCTGCGGATGGGGCCAAGTGGGTCCCCCTCGATGCCAACCTTAGCTGGACTCCGGGCTACGGCGCAATTACGCATGACGTGTACTTCGGAACCGTCAATCCACCACCACTGGTAAAGACAACCCACCCGGATGCGACCTATGATCCGGGCATTCTTGAGGTCGAGACTGAGTACTTTTGGCGGATAGATGAGCGCAACGGTACCGTATACACGGGCGACGTCTGGAGCTTTACAACACTCGGCCCCGATGCCGGTATCAGGGGAGAGTACTTCAACAATATGACTTTGACCGGTGCTCCTGTCCTGAGCCGTATAGACCCGCAAATCGACTTCTACTGGAACCCAGGGCCTGTCGGTCCAGGCGTCAATGAGGATAGTTTCTCAATCAGGTGGACCGGTATGCTGGAAGCGCCCTATACTGAGCCTTTCACCTTCATTACTGGTAGCGACGACGGCGTACGTCTGTACCTCGATAGCGAGTTGATCATCGATAACTGGACTGACCACGACCTGCAAACAGATATCAGCCAGCCCATAGATCTGGTTGCCGGTCGGACCTACCTGATAGTAATGGAAGGCTATGAGAATACCGGAGAGGCCGAATGGCATCTGTACTGGCAGAGCCCTTCTATTCCAAGGCAGATCATTCCGTCAGGGCCATTGATGCTTCCGCTGAAGGCCAGAAACCCCAGCCCACCTCATGGTGCTACCGGTGTGAAGGATACGCCCACTCTTAAATGGATAGCCGGCGAAAAAGCCGTTGAGCACGATATATTCTTCGGCACGGACCAAACCGCTGTGGCGGCCGCCGATACGACAACCGTAGGCATATATCGAGGCCAGCAAAGCCTTCAGAATACAAGCCACGTTCCCAGCGAAGTTCCCCTCGAATGGGGCCAGACTTACTACTGGAAGATCAATGAGGTCAATGGCGTCGATGTATGGAAGGGCGGCGTATGGAGCTTTACGGCAGCCGAGTTTCTTGTCGTAGATGATTTTGAGGATTACAACGACGTTACGAACAGGATATACCTGACGTGGATAGATGGCTATGGCTCACCTTCCCAGGGTATTCCCGGCAACGGTACGGGCTCAACCGTCGGCCACCTTAGGCCTCCTTATGCCGAGCAGACTATTATTCATGAAGCCCTGCAGGCGATGCCGATGGATTTCAACAACATTGATTTGCCCTACCGTTCGGAGGCTGTGCGGACGTTTGATACTCCACAGAACTGGACCCAGCACGGAGTCCATCAGCTCGAGTCGTTGACACTGTGGTTCAGAGGCCTGCCGGCATCTGCTGGTAGCTTCAGCTATGATCCGGTAACGGGCATCTATACGATGACTGCTCGTGGCGCTGATATCTGGGGCAACGCTGACCAGTTCCACTACGCCTATAAGCGCTTATCGGGTCTCGGAGCCATCCAGGCAAAGGTAATCGCCGTTACTGAGGGAGCAGATGAGTGGACCAAGGTCGGTGTGATGATTCGCGAGGACCTTGAGCCTAACTCCCCACATGCCTTTAGTATGCTGACGCCTCCTGGTCGTACGGGCTTTCAGCACCGGTTAACGCGGGGTGACCGCTCAGATTCGTCCTACGGCGACAACGGTAAGATCACCTTCCCATACTGGGTCAAGATTGAGCGTTCGGCGGGCAACATCTTCACCGCTTATTACTCGGACAACGGCAGCACCTGGATTCAGCAGCCTAATGATGAGACCCTGGACCGTGACCCGGAAGGCATGAACCCGGCAACCATCCCGATGAATCCCGATGTCTATATAGGCCTGGCGTTGTCCAGTCATAACACTGGCGCAACCGTAGAGGCTCAATTCTCCGACGTGACCGCAACCGGTACGGTTACCGGCGCGTGGCAGTCGCGCGACATCGGTATAGCCAGTAACGTTGCTGACCAGTTGTATGTGATCGTAGAGGATAGTCTCGGCAACAGCAAGACGGTCGAGCATCCAAATCCTGATGTGGTGCTGTCAGATACGTACCAGGAGTGGAATATCGACCTCGAAGTGTTCAGCGATGCAAGCGTCGACGTCACAAAGGTCAAGAAGATGTCTATTGGTGTGGGCGACAAGGATGATCCAAAGCCGACTGGCACTGGCTCCTTGTACGTTGACGACATAAGGGTCTATAAGTCCAGATGCGTTCCTACGTTTGCCAAGCCTGCGGGCAGTTTCAACAATGACTGCGTCGTTGACTACTTGGACCTTGATATAATGACCAACAACTGGCTGGTTAGCAGTTACGATGTTACGCCGGACGGCAGTAACGTAGGCGTTGGTCTGATCGGGCAGTACAGGTTGAATGGCAACCTGAACGACAGTGTCGGCGGCAATCACGGCACCAAGGAAGG
>SMTZ1_10000017_pt1 | contig 105720 bp, 117 predicted proteins | sample DeeMarSWOR136_30_FD_25667 | JGI IMG/M metagenome (IMG submission 25667) | reverse complement strand
ATAGTCTTTCAGCTTGTCGACTGCGCAGGACAGTGTATAGGAGGTGGCCAGGGTATCGCTACCGGCAAAGGCACGGTCACTGATAAGCACAGCCTCATCAGCCCCGCAGCTGATGGCTTCCCGTAGCATCTCTTCCGCCTGTGGTGGCCCCATGCTCAGCACCGTGACCTTGCCTCCGTACCTCTCCCTGAGGCGGACACCCTCCTCCAGGGCATAGGTATCAAACGGGTTGACTACGTTCTTTATGCCCTCCCGCCTGAGGGTATTGGTCTCGGGGTCAATCTTGACATCGGTGGTGCCGGGCACCTGCTTGAGACAGACAATGATATTCATTTCACGGATGCCCCATTATACTAAAATGTTGCCACGATTTACATTCTGCCCAATTGTTGAAGCAACAATTATAGAATAGTACAATAGCCAACATGACGATCCAGATTGTTCAAGCAAAAGAAGAACACGTTACAGATTTGGGAAATCTGTGGATGGAATTTATGCGTCACAGTCAAGATATCGACCCCATTTTCACACCCACGGACGGAGGCGATTCCAGTTTTTATAAAAGAACACCTTCGTCCGGCTATGGAAGCAGAGAACAGCCTGGTGCTAGTAGCTCTGGACGATGAGAAGGTCGCAGGTTATTCTTACTCACTGATAATTGGGACTTCGAATCTTGAAGACCGAGCTAAGTATGGCTGCATTCATGATTTATTCATTACCGAAACACATCGCAGGAAAGGGCTCGGTGATAAGATGGTCTCTGAAATTGTGAAGTGGTTTCGTTTGAACGACATTCATCGAGTTGAGCTCGATATTCTAGCACAAAATCAGGTCGCCTCTTCATTCTGGAAAAAACAGGGGTTTGCAGATTTCAAGCATACTCTATATCGTCTTCTGTGAACCAATTTGAGTAACTCTAATTAGCATATTGTTCCAACTTAAAGGTATCATTAACATCCCTAAGTCATTAAGATACACAATATGTTGTTACAGATTCACAGCTTGCTGTAGAATACAAACCACATAGTATTGTTTATACAGATAAGACGATGCAGTTATACTCAAGAGAAATCAATTTTGACGCGATTATTAATTTCCGTGACCTCGGTGGTTACCATGCTAAAGGTAACCGCACCGTAGCCTGGCGGCAGCTATTCCGCAGTGGTTCTCTACATTCCATGACTGAACATGACTTAACCCGGCTGAAGGAAGAAATCAAACTGACTTCGGTGATAAACCTCCGTAGTGATAAAGGCCCACGAACTCTCAAAGAGGCAAGTCTCCTGAACGATGCTGGAATAAGGTACTTAGGTGTACCGTTTACCAGCTACTCGGAGGAAGAATTGCATCATGACTTCTCAAATATGGGCGAAGCCTACTTATTTCGTATCAAGCACAAAGAATACGGCAAACGAATAGTAGATGCGTTGAAAATTGTTGCCGAACCTGAAAACCACCCACTCCTGTTTCATTGCGGCGTGGGTAAAGACCGGTCAGGCGTGACGGCTGCTTTTATCCTGAGCGTCCTGGGTGTCGCCGATGAGGATATAATAACCGACTATACTATGTCTGCTCCCTACATGGAAAGTCTTCTTCCTCACTTAATGAGCGACCCTGAAACACCGGAATACATCAAAAAGCTGCAAGCTTACACCTGGGAAGCGACTTCGGAATCGATGGCATGGTTCTTATCTTCCATTAGACGAGAATTCGGTTCAGCGAGGGAATATCTGCAAATGCATGGGGCAGAGATATCATTATTTAACCGGCTGGAGAAGGCACTACTGACTTAACAAAATGAGTTTTCATTGGCCAGGAATGAGTCTGAAAATTCTCGAGTATTGTTGCCCCATAATGACCTGAGGCTGGGATACCTTGCGCCATATTTGCCGTGGGTGTAAAATCAACTCAACCGGAAAGACCCCTATTACTACTTAAATATTTATAATGATTTAGGGAGGGAAACCATGTGGAACGAGCTCAGGACAGATGAGTACGAAGGGATGCTGGCTGAGACAGTCACCATGGCAGGGCATAACGGTGATCTCATACATGCTTATCTTTCACGGCCGCTGGGAGAGGGACCATTCCCCGGGGTTATTCTGATAGCTCATATGCCTGGATGGGATGAGTTCTACCGTGAAACGTCCAGACGGTTCTCACAGCACGGGTATCTTGCTATCTGCCCCGACATTTATTGCCGGTTTGGATACGGGAGACCGGAGGAAGTGTCTGCCCAAGTCCGTGCTGCGGGGGGTGTTCCTGATGATAGCGTGATGGGGGATTGTGAAGGTGCCATGAATTACCTCAGAAACCTGCCTTACTCCAATGGCAAAGTGGGAATTATAGGTACATGCTCTGGCGGTCGCCACACCTTCCTGGCAGCGTGCCGGATCGAAGGTCTCGATGCCGCAGTTGACTGTTGGGGTGGTAGGGTAGTCGCTTCAAAAGAAGAACTGACGCCGGCCAATCCTGTTGCCCCTATTGACTATACCGAGAAACTGGGGTGCCCTCTTCTGGGGCTGTTTGGCAACGACGACCAGTTCCCTTCGCCGGAGCAGGTGAACCAGCACGAAGAAGAGCTTAAGAAATACGGGAAGAACTATACATTCCATCGCTATGATGGAGCGGGGCACGGGTTCTGGTATTATCACACGGACCGCTACCGTCCGCAGCAGGCGATGGACGCGTGGAATAAGGTCTTTGAGTTCTTCGGGGAGCATTTGCAGAGTTAGCCTGTAACCGAGACAGGTGTTACCGGTCAACACAGAACAGTTACCAGATAGGTATTTCATTCGTTTCTATCGGATTGGACCGGGAGTCGAAGAAATCGGGAACGCCGGCTCATACTGTTATTGTGGCGGAGACGATTGTGTCATAAGAAAGGTAGAAAACGTGCCAGAGGAAGTCCAGAGAGCGGCGACACCCGCTAGTGAACCGTTCGTTGTTATGGCCAAACCGGTCGGTCCGGCCTGTAACTTGGAGTGCAGCTACTGCTATTATCTCGATACCGCACATTTTTATTCACACCCACATCGGTTTCGAATGTCGGATGCTCTACTTGAGACATACGTGCGTCAGTATATCGCGGCCAGCCCGGGGCCTGTGGTCCTGTTTGTATGGCATGGTGGCGAACCAACGCTGGCCGGACTTGACTTCTACCGACATGCCGTGGAACTGCAGAAACGCTACCTCCCCCAGGGGTGGACTTGCTGGAACAACCTTCAGACCAACGGCATTCTTCTTGACGATGAATGGTGCTCGTTTCTGGCAGATGCTCACTTTGATGTGGGACTGAGTATAGATGGCACACAGTGGTTGCACGATGCATACCGTAAGGACCATAGTGGTCGTGGTACCTATGAACGCGCGGTCGCGGCTGTTCGCCGCCTGCAGGCCCATGGTGTCCAGCCCGACCTGCTGTGCGCGGTGACGTCCGCAGTAGCCAACGAACCCGTCAGCGTCTACCGGGCACTCAGGGACCTCAACACCGGATGGATTCAATTTGTACCCATCGTACGGCGCGAAACAGACGGGCAGGTGACATCGGAGTCTGTGACGGGCGAGGCGTATGGTCATTTCCTCTGTACGATCTTCGACGAATGGATCCACCACGACCTCGGAAGATTGGATGTGCAGTTATTCGCCGAGATGTCGCTGGTATGGTCGGGAGGAACCGCCAACCTGTGCTGGATGGCCCCGACCTGCGGGCGGGCGCTCATCGTTGAACATGACGGCAGTGTATACTCGTGCGATCACTTAATGACACCCGAGCACCGTATTGGCGACCTCGAGACATCACGCCTAAGCACGCTCGCCGACTCACCGACCCAGCGCCGCTTCGGCAACGACAAACGAGATCGGCTTCCTGCACAGTGCCGCTCCTGTTCATGGCTTACGGTATGCAATGGAGGGTGTCCTAAGAACCGTTTTGCGTTGGCAGAGGATGGTGAACCTGGGCTCAACTACCTCTGCAGCGGCCTACGACAGTTCTTTGGTCACACTGAAAAACCGTTAAAGCAGGTCATTGAGCGAAAGAGACGGGGGCTGAGTCCCGAGACCATCATGGCTGAACTACGCGCTGAATCGCTGGCTCGCTGGAAAGGCATCGGACGTAACGATCCATGCCCCTGTGGCAGCGGGCGTAAGGCGAAACACTGCTGCTGGTCTAAGCGACCGTAGTGGACCCCCGTATCACTGGCGAGAGCTAGGACCCGCCAATTGGTTGCCTTCGGCTTTTCTTACGACTGAGGAATTACTTTTCGATGTGCAGAGTATGCTCCCCAGAGAATGAAGTCTCCGATAGTAAGAGGAGTGGGAGGTTCGAACCAGTGACCAAGGGCTTATGATAACCCCGCTTTGTCTCTTGGATCACAGTCTGGATATTGACATAGAAATAGTCACTAAAAGACCTTATCATTCGAGGTGTGTGCCACAGGATGAGTAAAAGCTAAATCACCTTCTCATTCTTCAGTTGAGCTATTTGTTCCGAACTATAACCCAATTCCATGAGCACCTCTTCCGTATGCTCTCCGAGAGATGGGGCAGCATTCCTTGCAGTCGCAACCGGTGTTTTACTGAAGTTGAAAGGGAATTTCAACATCTTAATGGGTCCAAGACCGGGATGATTTTCTTCCAGTATTAATTCGTTGGCCAATATTTGCACGTCATCGGCTAAATCGGGAACTGTATTGATAACTTCATACAGCACGTTAGCTTGGCTAGTCTTGAAATAGGCAATCCACTCGTCGCGGGTCTTTTTAGCAAACGCCTCATCCAGAATCGAGATCAACTCCCCGCGGTTTTTCGCCCTAGATGCTTCTTCCGAAAACCGGGGATCTTTTTCCAGCTCCTCAAGATGAAGAACACGGCATAACTCAGACCAGTCACGTGATATGATGAAAATCCATTGCCCGTCCTTGCATTTGTAGCTGTTAGACATCGGGTTCCAGGTGCTGTTTCTCGGTACTTTTCGCATCAAAGGATTCCCGGCGAGATAGCCAGATATATTCAGATACTGAGCCCACAGCATTGGACCGAACAGGGAGGAATCAATCTCCTGTCCTATCCCGTAGCGTTCCCTAGCCAGTACGCCCGACATAACAGCGAAGCCCAAGAAAGTACCCCCCATCATATCAGCCATAGCTCCGGGAACCATTGAACCCGGTTCAGCAGTCCCGCTGATAGCCATCAGCATCCCTGATCTAGCCATGGCCATCGGATCGTAGGCTTGCTTGTCCCTGTCCGGGCCGTATTTCCCGAAGGCAGGGGACGTCACATATACAATTCTCGGATTGATTTTCGATAAATTTTCGTAGTCGAATCCCATTTTCTCGAGGGTTCTGGGAAAATAATTGCTGAAAAAGGCATCTGCCGTCCCGATGAGTTTATAGGCAATTTCCCGACCCTTCTCGTGGGATAGATTCAGGGTGACGCTCTTCTTATGTCTATTGCTGAATTCGTATAAGATGCTGTGATTTTCCGGGGGTATTTTGCGTTCTCGAGGCTGGAACATAATCCGGCTTGGGTCGCCGCCTACGGGATTCTCAATCTTGATTATCTCAGCACCGAAATCCGCCAGAAGGAGCCCGGCCAGGGGACCTCCGCCCATAGCAGCAAATTCAACAACACGTATTCCGTCCAATATGCCGGTCATACCTATTTCCTCCCTGCTTTATACACAGTTATCACTTAATCGAGGTTCAGCTTAATCAGGCCAATAGACGTGTTTCAATAAAATCGGAAAGAGCGGCTCTTGTCGCCTCGTCATCGCGTTCAGAAGGAATAGTTGCCAGGGGTATGCCGGCTTTCTCGAAAGCCATTATGGACCGGCGACCGCCAACCATAACAGCCGCCTTGCAGTTGCTATGCTTCGCTTGCGCCGCTATCCAGTCGGGAGTAGTCCAAAAAAGCAGCATATAACGTGCAGCCAGGGTCCTTAAAGGGTCGTTGTTCTGGATAGTCCGGGCATAACAATCAACGGCAATACCCATATAGTTGTGGGTAACACATACGGCCCCATACTTCTCTTCAGCCCACCTTCCCCAAAGAGGGGGCGTACCCAGCGCGTTCACCCACATCAGCCTGATCTTCTCTTCAGGGCAGGCAGCTACACTGTTTTCCACCCGCTCTTTTACCTCTTCGTAATAAGCCTTGAGAAAATCGCGACCCTGTGGCGTACCCCGGTGCCACGTCGTCTGATACATGGAAAGCTGGTCCCGCAGGGTCACCGGGCTGGGCGATGTCTTGGCTATCAGGTCGCGCGCCATCCGCCAATAGTCCATCTGTTCGTTGACCAGTTGCATGGCTTCCGTTAATTTTTCCAGGCTGAACTTCTTGCCTGTTGAAACCTCCAGGTACCGAATCAGCTTTTCCTGTTCCTGTACCCGATAATCCAGCTTTTGCGGGTCGACAAATTCATCCCAGTGGTCTCTCATCCTCTCAAACCAGCCTGGAGGCGGCGCCTTCTCGACCCCGTGATAAAGGGCAAATTCCATGGGCCAGAAAATGCAGCCGTACTCCCTGGCCCACAGCTCCATAATCCGCATCTCCGTGTCCTGCCGTGCTCCGCCAATTATAATCGAGGGTTTTGGTAATCCTCCCCACGGTGCTACGTCTGGCTTGTTGTCCATAGTCACAGCCAGACCCATGGAAAAAACGGTGGCGGGGTAATCCCTCTCACGCAATATGTCGAGATAGTAGTCCGCCATTCTTTTCGTCGTAATAATGGCATGCCAGTAGTTGATGACGATGACCGGTATGTCCATGACATTCAATATTTCCTCGCAGTCGTCGCCATTGCAGATTGCAAAAGGCTCGCCCTCGCTCACCCGCTGTCTCGTCTTCTCTATCCACTCCCGCTGATAAGCTCTTACCTCATTGGTGATACGCAACTGCTTACCGCTGCTTTGTTCACTCACCATATTGCCTCCTTCATAAAGATGCGAATTATCTACTCTTATCAGATACCTTGGACGAATTCCTCGATTTTAGTTTTTAAGGCTTCAGGCTCAGCTATCAAGTACGGCTGATCCTTCAAATATAGGGTGGGTATTCCTTTTTCTTTCAGCTCCTTTATCTCGTCGGGTGTCTCCCAAGCCTGTATATCATCAAAGCGGTAAATATTGAAAATCACCCCCTGTGCCTTCGACTCTAAAGCATTTCGCAGGCAATACTCAATCCGGCGGCTCAGAGGATACATCCGAGAACAGGGTGCTTTATTGTTGTACCTGTCGATGATGGCTTCCAACGGGTCAGAGGCCATGTCTATTGGCACATCAAAAATTCTGTTCCCCCAGCAGTTATCCTCGGCAACTACCGTTGCCCCGCAGGACTCAATAATTTCATAAAACTGCAGATTGTCCAGGGGACTACCCTCGACAAACAACCGGGCGCCGTTTCTGGCTGGAAGCTGACCTACTCCGGTAAGATACTCTTTTAGCAGTTTGTTATGCTCTTCCTTAAGCATGAACATGGATGAACCGATGATCTGGAGCGCATCCACACCGGAGACAAGGGGTGGGTCAGTGGCCCTGAGGGCGGCCAACTCCTTCAGTAACCTCTTACTTTCGTTGGTGACAGCGACGGCTTGTGATAGCCTTTCGTTCGTGATCTCTTTGTCTGTCCATTCCTCTAGCTGCTTCTTAAGACCAAACCAGCGGTCGCGATTATAAATTCCTGCCGAATAAAACGTGGTATGAAGGTTATCAAGATAACTGAGTTCCGGAATCTTTAAGGTAGGGTCGGTCTCTTTCAGGTTGATCAAGGTGGTATACAGGCGGTGAATAGAGTCTCTGGCGTGCGGTATAATCAGGTAATCCAGAAAATCGTACTTCCCGTTTAGAATCATGTGAAGCATGGAAGCGACAAAACCCTCTCGGGAAAAAACGTTTCCCTGCTCCGAATAATTTCCGATTCTCTCCGTGTCTCCCCACGGATCGCCACTGAGACGGAGAGGGAAAAGACCGGCTACCAATATGAATTCTTCCGGAACATTGTCGCAGAAGTAGCCGACAACCTTTCCTCCCTCCTTTTTCCACTGTCTGGCAGCTAGGTCGCGCTGCCGGTAATGCTTTTGCAAATCATCAAAGGCAGACATTCTTTCCCCCTTAATTTACAGTAACAGGATAATTAATTCACACCTAACAAACTGGCCGAGGTCATTATACTTGTTTGATAATCTCTACGCTACTCTCGAATTGAGTATTACACATACCTTCAGGAGTTGCAGCCCACCCCAAATGGCTAGTAGCTCGATCTTACAATGATGGGAAAAAATATGGCTCGTTTTTGACCGGGACTGTCCAGCCACTTTCTTTAGTGCGCCGCCAAGTTTGTCAGACAATTAACACCCCCACCGCCATCGCCAATCCGACAGCGAGTGGTCAGGTACTCTGTATAGATAGATTCCCGCCCTAGAATCCCAAGTCAGGCCACTGCAGTATGATAAATGCAACCAGAATCGCCATGTTAATAAGAATGGCAAACAATCCCTTGCCATCCAGCATTTGCCGTTTGCCATCCCAGAAAAGAATGAAAATAACTGCAGAGAATATAGCTGAAGCCGCAATCACCGGATGCCACCAAGTCTGCTTTGCGAATATTCCTGTACCTTCGACCACAAAAACGATAGCAGCCAGCACGCATAAAATACTCGCCAGCAATCTTGCCCTTTCATCCCCAAAAAGCTTTGAGAATGCCCACGAGCCATCAGGCCAAAGCAGCCCGGGCCGAATCTCAAAGAGTCTCCGGCCGTGCCCGAAATACAGCAGGTGAACCAGACCGTGCAGCACCAGAAATATGCCTACTACTATATTCACTACTAAATTACCCCTCTCTTTAGACGGACCAGAGCGAAGAAGATTGAAGAAAACATAAAAGCGGCAAGTTGTCCCTGCCGCAAGCAATCCTTCATGCAACCTCTGCTACGAGTCATCGGTTGTTTTCTAAAAGTACCTCCATGGGAAATGGCTCACCGTGTCCGGGATAAACTCTCTTTATACTTAATTTGCGTAGTTTTTCAACACTGACATTCGCCACCGCTACGTCATCCATAATAGAATTGAGACTTGGTTTATCAGTGTTTTCAAACAGGTCGCCGCAAATCAGGCCAGCATCGGCCGTCAGGATTCCTATTGAACCCCTTGAGTGTCCCCGAATATGGAGGACTCTGGCGTCTAAACCATATCCAGAGAGGTCGTACCCGTCCTCGACGAATATATCGGGGCTAAATCTTTGCGACTTGCCAAACCCGAAGAGAATGGGTGTTATCACTCTGATAAAGATATTGGATTTATTTCTGTTCCAGAACATATTTCTACGTTCGACCATTCCTGCATCGTCATCGTGCATGGCTATTTTTGCACCGAACTTTTCACGGAGATAGGCGGCATTGCCAGTATGGTCAAAATCTCCATGTGTTAGAATAATGACTTGAAGATTACCAGGCTTACAACCTGCTCTTTCAAGCTCTCTCTCAAGATCGGCGTACCTCTTCGAACACCCCGTGTCGGTCAGAACATAGCCGGTATCGGTTTCTATCAGGTAGCAATTGACACTTCCCATCTTGAACGGCAGTGATAGAGTGATAGTCCTTATTCCTTGCGGCATGTCTTCCTCCCTACGTAAAGAGCATGAACAGTCAAATAATTAGATTCGCCTTCTATTACCTCACCAAATAAGAATCATGGAATCTCTCGATAAACTCGGTGAGTGCCAATATCTGCTCATCGGTGTACTCGACTCCTTCCGGAACAACCACCAGTTTGTCGTCACTCTCATCGCCTCTCCTGATAACACCAATGCATATCCCATCATATGCATTCACTGGGGTGAACACACCGAGGAGGTAAGCATCCTGCTCCTCACCATCTCTACCCAGTACCCCGGGTACATTATCCATAGTTAAGACAAAACCACACATTATCATGCTCGGGATGGACCGAACCCAGCGGCCTGTCTATTTCTATGTGAACTTTTTGCCCTATGAATTCTTCAGGTTTCACGATCCGAAGACCTATTGGTTACACCTAGTTTAAGCTTCATCTGTTCAACAAAATAGTCAAACTCTTTCTTGTTTTCATACGGCACTGGCGCTGTTTTCGTATAATCGATGGCCTGCCCCGGAAACGAATCATCAAGATACCTCGGGAAAAGATGAACATGCAGATGTGGGATAGTATTTCCGTGCAGTTCCATGTTTATTTTTACGGCACCAGATACCTCCTTCAACACCTTCGCAACCCTCTGAACATCAGTCATAAAACCTACCAGGTCCTGAGGAGGCATCTCATGCAGCTCCACAAAATGCTTTTTCGAGATAACGGTATACTTCCCCCACAGAAGACCCTGTGCCATCAGCATAGATGCCTCCACCCACGAGTGTTCGAGTTCTATCATCAAACTATCAGGCGGTCGCGGTTCATTATTATTACAGACTGGGCACTTGGCCTCAGACTGCCAAGCAACGTAGGTCGAATAATTATGATGAAAACTCCCGGTCTTGTTTATTCGCACCGGGGGTCTCTTCATCAGGCAAGCCGGGACGCCAGCCTCTAATACCGAACCATCATGTTCAGTAAAACCGAGGCTTTCATACAGAACCCGCTCCTGTTTTATTGGTTCTGAATCGGACTTTAATACGGTAACCGATATTTCCTTGGTGTTATCTAGCTGGTTTAGAGCAACTTCCATAAGCTTTGAGCCAATTATATAAAAATCACTATTGGTGGAAACCCCCAGGAAGGTTACCCGGTTGTGACTTTTTGAGAACGCGACTATTCCCAGACACCGTTCCGACATTCTATCTACAGCCATGAACGCTTCGTTCTGCCTTATCTTTGCCTTCATATAATCATCAAAACCGTCATAAAAAGTGGCAATATCGGGAATCAGCCGGCTAACGATTTCGTCCGATTCATGCGCCAAGTTAAGCCACGTCTGACAGTCATCCATTGTTACTGCCCGAATAAGCATGCTCTCTCACACTCCGGGAATAGTAGGTGCGGTATTAGTTCTTGGTACGGCCTTTCTTTTCCTTTGTCCAATCCTTCGGCTGATCAATCTTGTCTGTCCAACTCATCCCTAAGGTAACTTATGGCCTCCAGTTTACTCTGGGGTCCATCATGTCCCAACACAAAGCTATCAACATCAATCTTTTCCAGCACTCTTATCATTTCTTTCAATCGTGCTTTATCATACTCTCCCTTGTTTTGATAATAGTCTCCGCCTTCCGCGTCGCCTATGAAAACGACTCTTTCTTCCGGAACATGGATTAATACCGAGTCATCGGAATGTGTCGCAGTGAATTCCTTGATTTCGCAATGGACTCCTCCCAGGTCGATGTTGATTACTCCGGCAAATTCGATATCGGCTCTAACGACTTTTATCTTGTTCCTGTCGGGATATTCCAGCCTGATACATCGGTCGCATATCTCTATATCTTCACCCGACTGAAGCCGCTTCTCCATAGCTTCATCAGTCCATTCCCATTTTTGCACTTCACTCAGTTTTCTATTGGTCAGATGGCCAGCCACAGTCTTACCTGATACAGAATGCATCGCAAAGGTGTGGTCCCAGTGCCAGTGGGTAATAACAGTAAAATCAGGCAGCCTTAGCTGCAGCTCTCTTAGCTCCCTGTAGAATTTTTCCACGTGGTCTGAAGAGTTCCCAGCGTCTACGGCCAACGAGTATTTATCTCCTTTGATATAGCCGAGCACCGGCCTATCAGTTCTTTCCTCCGCCGGAAGGTAATATACCCTGTCTGATATTTTATTTAGTTCCATAATCTAATAGAACGTCTATTCCCGCCTGGCCTTTCTCTTTCTGAGACCGACGGCAATCGTGTTGCGCAGCACCTCGTTGGAGCCTTCGTATATCTGGGTAATCTTGGCATCGCGCATCATCTTTTCCAGCGGGTAGTCACGCATGTAACCGGCACCCCCGCAGACCTGTACAGCATCAACTGTCACCTTCATGGCTGCGTCCGAAGCAAAGACCTTGGCCATCGAGGCTTCTTCGGTAATGTCCCTGGCTCCGCTATCAATCGTCCGGGCAACTCCATAAACGAGCAATCGGGCAGCTTCTACCTGGATAGCCATGTCGGCCAGCTTGTCTTGAACCACCGGCAACGAAATGATGGGATGACCGAACTGGATACGTTGAGAAGTATAATCTACTGCTGCCTCCAGAGCGCCCTGAGCAATCCCCACCGCCTGGGCACCAATCCCGGGACGCGACTTATCCAGAATGCGCATCGTCATGACAAACCCCATCCCTTCCCTACCAAGCAGGTTTGCTTCTGGAACGAAGCAATCGCGGAAGATTAGCTCCCGGGTGGAGGAGGCACGAATGCCCATCTTCTTCTCTTTCTTACCAAAGGTAAAACCCTGGGTGTCTTTTTCAGCGACAAACGCACTGGCACCGCGCGGGCCTTTCGATTTATCAGTAAGGGCGATAATGGTATATATTTCGGCATCACCACCGTTGGTGATGAACTGCTTGGTGCCATTTAGTACGTAGCCACCCGATACCTTCTCCGCAATTGTTCTGATACCGGCGGCATCGCTGCCAGCGGTCGGTTCCGTCAGGCCGAAGGCCGCCAGCCTCTTGCCAGCAGCAATATCAGGCAGGTATTTCTGCTTCTGCGCATCACTACCGAACTGGAGGATAGCCGAAGCCCCGAGGGCAGTAGCGGCATAGCAGACTGCGACCCCGCTACAAACACGGCTCAACTCCTCAACGACAAGGCACAGGTCAAGAGTGCCACCACCAAGACCGTCATATTCCTCCGGAACGAAAACGCGAAACATATCGCTATCGGCGAGGTCCTTCATTATCGCCCAGGGGAATTCCTCGGTCTCATCAAGCTCGGCTCGGACTGGTAGTATCCTCTCCTCAGCAATCCTTCTCGCCAAGTCCCTCAGTGTAATCTGTTCTTCACTAAGACCGTAGTCCAAAATATCCCTCCCAATGCCCGTAATCGGTAAATAATGGACCGGGGAAACTAATATCCCCGGACTCGGTTAAAACCCTACGGATTGCATATTATAGGCTGAGTCGACTGCCTCCTGCAAGGTGAATGACGTAAGATTGCTTCACTCCACTTATAACAAAGGACAAGCATCAATCTGACAGATGAAATGAATTGATACTTTGGAGTATAATGGGGCCGAGCCGGTGGCTCTCTTCAAGGAACCGGCCTTACTCTTTAGGAGGTGAATTTAGTTATGCCAAAAGCCTTTATATTGATTGAGACGATGGTTGGCAGAACCAGAGAGATTGCCGATGAAATGATCAAAGTTGAAGGAGTGAAATCGGTTGACTTAGTTACCGGCCCCTATGACATCATTGCCGTAATAGAGGCAGAAACCTTGAACAAGATTGGTGACATTGTTACCCAAATCATTCATCCCATCGGCGGCATTTCCCGGACGGTAACCTGCCTAGCAGTTTAGGCAGACACGATTCATCACTACACTGAGGAGTCAACAGGTATGGACTTTCAATTTACCTCGGAACAGGAGCTGTTTCGTCAGGAAGTACGCGATTTCCTCGAAGAGGAGATTAGAAATGGGACGTTCCAGCCAATGTGCGACGGCTGGATACAGGGCTACTCTCCCGAATTTACCAAGAAGGTTGCCGAGAAAGGTTGGATCGGTCTGTCATGGCCCAAGGAGTACGGCGGTCAGGGGCGAAGCCATATCGACCGCCTCGTCCTCACCGAGGAGATGTTACGCTACGGTGCACCCGCAGCCTGTCACTGGTTTGCCGACCGCCAGATAGGCAATGCCATCATGGCCTACGGCACCGAAGAGTTACAGCAGGAGTTTCTCCCGAAGATATTAAAGGGGGAAGCCTATGTCGGTCTGGGGATGAGCGAGCCTGAGGCTGGCTCCGACCTGGCATCCCTCCAGACCAGGGCAGTCGAGGACGGGGACGACTACGTTATCACCGGCCAGAAGATGTGGACAAGCTGTGCCAGGTTCATGACTCACGTCTATTTGGTGGCCAGGACAGACCACGATGCGCCGAAGCACCGAGGTATCAGCGAGTTCGTTGTTGATGCCACCCTGCCGGGAATTACCATTCAGCCGACAATTGATATCACCGGCAGTGAAGCCTGGGGTGAAGTCTTTTATGATAATGTCCGCGTCCCCAAGAAATACCTGATTGGTGAGAAAAACCGTGGCTTCTACCAGATACTCAACCAGCTTGATTACGAAAGGGCCGGACTGGAACGTCTCATGGGCAACTATCCCCTTTTCGATGCCCTCATCCAGTTCTCCAAAGAGACAGAGAGAAACGGTGTGCCGCTCTGTAAAGACCAGTCGATTCGCCAGAAGCTGGCACAACTCCAGGTAGAGTTCGAAGCCGGTCGCCTGCTCACCTACCGCGTGGTGCTGGTGATAGAAGAAGGGCGTGCTCCGAATGTAGAAGCAGCCATGGCCAAAGCCTACTGCACCACCTTCGAGCAGCGGCTCGCCAGCGTAGCCACCGAGATACTGGGGCTTTACGGCCAGCTGCTCGCTGAGTCGAAATGGACCCCTATCCTGGGCATGGCACCACACTCCTACCTGGGCTCTAAGGGCTATAGCCTCCAGGCAGGTACTACCGAAGTATTGAGAAACATCGTGGCGACCCGCGGACTCGGTCTGCCAGCCGAATAGCAGGAGAATAAATGAACAGCTTAAAGTTACCCCAACTGGCCTGGTACGGCGTGAAGGAACTGGAACTACCTCTCCCAGAAAGCTGGCAGGTCGAGACCTATAACATGGCCGGCCATAATCTCCATGCGCTAGCGCCTGACCAGATAGAGGTAGCGGTGGCTGATACAATAGGCACGCCATCTATCAGAGAACTGGCCAGAGGCAAGCAGCAGGTTGTCATCATATTCGATGACATGACCCGGGCTACACGAACCTACGACATCCTACCCGCTGTGCTCTCGGAACTCGGTACCGCCGGTATCACCGACGACCAGATTCGCTTAATCTGTGCCCTTGGTTGTCATGGTACATATACCCGTGAGCATTTCGCCAAAAAGCTAGGCGAGGAAGCAATGGCCCGCTTCCCGGTCTACAACCACAACGCCTTTGGTAACTGTACATATATCGGCAAGACCAAGACCTACGGCACCGAAGTCTATGTAAACGAAGAGGTCATGAAGTGTGACCTCAAGATTGCCATTGGCTCGGTGGTTCCCCACCCGATGAACGGTTTCGGCGGTGGTGGAAAGATAATCCTGCCCGGTGTGACCTCCTTCGAGACCACCCGGCAGAACCACCAGTCGTTCTATGAAACAGCTATGCAACCCCGTGAGCCCAGAATCGTCGGCATGGGCACTTTCGATGAGAACCCGATGCGTATGGATGTGGAAGAAGCTGCCCAGATGGCTGGACTGGACATCATGATAAACTGCCTCATTAACGCCCGGGGAGAGACGACGGCCATCTTCTCTGGTGCGCTGGAGCCATCATATGCGGCGGCAGTTCAGGCAGCCAAGAGCCACTACCTGACACCGCCTGCCGAGAACAAGGATGTTGTCATCGCCAATACCTTTGCCAAGGCCAATGAGGGCTTCATCGGGGCAAGCATTGCCTATCGCTCCGTAGCTCCGAGTGGTGACGTTGTCCTCATCGCCAACGCCCCGGACGGACAGGTCACCCATTATTTGCTGGGCCCGTTCGGCAACACCAGCTTCGCCCCGCTACGGCAAGGGGCCAGAGTGCCACCACACGTCAACCGCTTTATCGTCTTCTCCGAGTACCCTGATCTGGCCAGCCAAAGCTGGTTCGGCGAATCGGACAAGGTCATCTTCCTGCACAGGTGGAATGATGTCCTCAAAGCCCTTTCTTCCCGCGAGGGAGATACCACAGTGGCGGTTTACCCTAATGCAGAAATCCAGTATTGCGCATAATTAAAAAATGACAGATAGTAAGTTCAGTGAATTTATCGCCAGTGACGATACCCTGCGGGTATACAAGGATGATCGGTTACTTTTCACGTCCAGTAAAGAACGACTACTACCACTGGTCGATTATATTAATACCTGTGCTCCTTACGAGAGTGAAGTGACCGTCTTCGACCGGGTAGTCGGCAATGCTGCCGCCCTGCTCCTAACCAAAATATCTTGCCGTGAGATTTACAGTGAGCTGGGCAGTGAACTGGCAGCAGGAACACTGGACCGGTTTGGCATCCAATACCAGTTCGTCGAGACGGTACCCTATATCGAGAACAACCGTCGTGATGGTATGTGCCCTATGGAAGAACTGTCATTAAATAAGACACCGGCTGAGTTCTACCGGGCGCTCCGCGAGCGTATTTCGGGTAGTCCAGGTGGGGGAGGTAATGATGGCCCTGAGGACTGCTGAGCAATACTATGACAGCCTCCGGCAGATGAGCCCCGCCGCTTATGCTCTCGGGGAGAAGCTGACCGATGTCACCGTCCACCCGCTGACAAAGGGGCAGGTCGCTGCGGTAGCCCAGACCTATAACCTCTGCCATGACCCGGAAGGCCGGCAGTTGCTGGTGGCACACTCTGACCTTGTCGGTGAAGAGGTCAGCCGCTTTACTAAACTCTATGAGAGCACCGATGACCTGCTGGCGAAGGTCAAGATGCTCAAGTTCCTCTCACAGCGAACGGGTACCTGCTACATGCGCTGCACCGGACTTGATGCGCTGAATGCCGTCGGCGTAACCACCTACGAAGTAGATGCCAAGCATGGTACTCAACATCACCGGCGATTCCTGGAGTATCTGAAATACGTCCAAAAAAACGACCTCGTTGTCTGGAGCGGGGTTACCGACGTCAAGGGAGACCGTTCGCTGCGTCCCGCGGCACAGCCCGACCCAGATATGTACCTGAGAATCGTCGACCGCAACAAGGACGGAATCATTGTCCGGGGAGCCAAGGCACACCAGAGTGGTTCGCTCTGTGCCAACGAAGGGCTGATTATGCCATCACGCGAGATGCGCGAGGACGACCGTGACTACGCAGTCTGCTTCGCCCTGCCCGCTGACACCGAAGGTGTTATCCACATCTATGGACGGGGCACACTCGAGGCAAGGGTGCTGGAGGGAATTGACCTCGGCAATGTGGATTTCGGTAAGTTCTGCCCGATGGTTGTTTTCGATGACGTCTTTGTACCGTGGGACAGGGTGTTCCTCTGCGGTGAATACGAATTTGCCGGCCCGATGGTGAGGGCTTTCGGAAGCTACCACCGTCACTCTCACGGCGGCTGCAAGTGTGGAGTGGGCGATGTCATTATTGGCGCAGCGGCGACAATCGCTGAGTATAATGGAGTACCCAGCGCTTCGCACATCAATGCCAAGCTGGTCGAGATGATAAAGACGGTCGAGACGATGTACGGCTGCTGTCTGGCCGCCTCCATAGAAGCCAGATCGAGCGATTCTGGCATTTACCTGGTCGACAGTGTCCTAGCCAACACGTCGAAGCTATACGAAGGTCAGGAATACCACGAGGTACTCCGCCTGCTGGTAGACATCGCCGGCGGCTTTGTCGCCGACCTGCCCTCGGAGAAGGACCTGCAAAACCCAGAAATCGGACACTTTATCGAAAAATACCTTAAGGGAGCTGCCGATGTGTCCGTCGAGGACAGGATGCGAATGTTCCGTCTTATTGAAAAGTTGGCCTTCGAAACGAGGGACATCGTCTCTAACATTCATGGCGGTGGCTCTCCGGAAGCACATCGCATGACGTTACTACGCGATACCGACCTTGAACCGAAAAAGAAGCTGGCGAAAAGACTGGCCGGAATCAAGGAAAAGGAATAGAGGTTAATAGATATGGACTTTACCCTTTCTGAAGAACAGGAAATGCTGAAAAAATCGGCCCGGGACTTCCTCGAGAACAAATGTCCCAAAAAGCTCACCCGGGAGATGGAGATGGATGAGCGGGGATACCCGCCAGAGCTGTGGCAGGAGATGGCCGGACTAGGCTGGATGGGACTGGCTTTTCCTGAAAACTATGGCGGTAGCGGCATGGGATTTATCGACCTGTCAATACTGCTTGAAGAGATGGGGAGAGCCTGCCTACCCGGTCCCTTTCTTTCGAGTGTAGTCCTTAGCGGCTTCACCATCCTTGACGCCGGCAGTGACGCACAGAAACAGAAGTATTTGCCTGATATCGCCAGTGGCAAGACTATCTTTACCCTTGCCCTGACCGAGGCCAGCGCCTGGTATGACGCCGCCTCAATCACCACCACGGCCACCGCCGATGGAGACAACTACGTAATTAAAGGCACCAAGCTCTTTGTGCCTGATGCCCACGTGGCTGACCACCTACTGTGTGCCGCCCGTACAGAGCAATCGGCCAACCCTGAAGAAGGAATTACCGTCTTCATCGTAGATACCACCAGTCCCGGCCTGAGCCATTCTATCCTGAAAACGATATCCAGTGACAAGCTATTCGAGGTGGTCTTCGACCAAGTCAGAGTTCCTGCGGAGAATATCCTCGGGCAGCCGGGTAAAGGGTGGGAAATAGTGCAGAGAATAATCGAGCGAGGTGCCGTTGCCAAGTGTTGTGACCTCGTAGGGGGTCTCCAGAGTGTACTGGAGATGACGCTCGACTACGCCAAGGAGAGACAGCAGTTTGACCGCCCTATCGGCAGCTTTCAGGTCATCCAGCACTACTGTGCCGAAATGGCAACTGACGTCGACAGCACCAGATTCTGCACCTACCAGGCAGCCTGGATGATGAGCGAAGGACTACCCTGCCAAAAAGAGATAGCCATTGCCAAGGCATGGGCAGGCGAGGCTTACGAGCGAGTTGTTACCCTGGCGCACCAGATTCATGGTGCTATCGGTTGTACCATCGACCACGATTTACAGTTCTACACCAAACGGGGTAAGGCAGCGCAGCTAAGCTTCGGTGACGGCGATTATCACCGGGAGACAGTCGCCCAGCAGATGGGATTATGAATTCCCGGTCATGACCTCCAGACTGGCCAGAACCTCATTGATAGTCCGCTCCGGCGTAGATGCACCCGCCGTAACGCCTATATGAGAACACCCCTCCAACCATGCCATCTGAATCTCATCGGAAGTCTCAATCAAGTATGTTTTGGTCGCTGTAGAACACAATTCAGCCAGACGATTGGTGTTGGCGCTGGTGTTATCTCCAATAACGAACATCAGCTCAACCTTGTTGGCCAGTTCCAGCGCCGCTGCCTGCCGTTTTCTAATATCATGGCATATCGTGTCGATAATACGCAGCTCAGAGTCCCTGGTAAAGGCAGAGTCAATAAGCTTCTTAGCAAACTCAGTAAAGTTGGCCGGTATCTGAGTCGTTTGGGCAAGGACACCTAAACGCCGAGGCAGCGGGTCAAGTTTAGCTATGGAGTCGTCATCCAGGGTGGCTATTCCCTTACCATCAGCCCAGCCAAGTATACCTTTCACCTCAGGGTGGTCGGCATCACCATATACGACGACAAAAAAGCCAGACTTAGCCAGCCTGGCAGCCACAAGCTGGGCCCGCCGCACAAACGGGCAATACGTAGTATTGATTATTTGAATATTACGGGCACTAATCTCTTCTTCCAACTGAGGGCTGATACCATGGGCGCCAGTAGCTACCGTGTCACCCCTGATGTCGTCAATATCTTTGGCTACCGTAACACCAATGTCAGCCAGCCTTTGTACTACCTGCTTGTTATGGACAACCGGGCCCAGCGTCTCAATGGTACCTCGCTCACGGGCAACCTTCTCCAGAATGTCAATGGCCCGCTTCACGCCAAAGCAGAATCCCATTCCGGCAGCTTTTTCAATCCTTACTGTCATGGTCACTGCTCCGCCCCAATTCCTGCATAGACTCCCCGGTACTCTTCAGGAAGAAGCTCAGCAATACGCTCCATAATGTACTCAGAACACTCATCCCGGCTAGCTTTACCATTAGTTGACGGCAGGCAGAAGGGCTGCCCGAAAGTAACTGTCAGCCGGGGGCGGCGTAGCCAACTCATACCCTTAACAGCCTCGGTGCCGGTAATCGCTGCCGGCAGGATGGGAACACCGGTCTGCAGTGCGATTAGTGCTGCCCCGGGGAAAGCACGTCGCAGCTTATGGGTCCGGCTTCTCATACCTTCGGGGAATACGGCCAGAGCGTAGCCGTCAGCCAGTACCTTCTCAGCAGATGTTAGTGCTTCTCGCTGAATACCGTTCCGTCGTAGCGGAATCGCTCCGAGACCACGTATGAAATAGCCGCCTAACCTGGAACGAAATAACCCCTCCTTGGCCACGAACACCACATACCGCCCCAGGCTGACACTGAGCAACGGAGGGTCAAGGTTCGTCATATGGTTGGCAACCACCAGCAGAGGGCCTTCCTGAGGTACATTCTCCTTACCCCTTATCTGCCAGCGGCTCAACAAGAATATCAGTGTCCAGACTACTGGATAAGATACACGGTAAACCCAGTGCACAGCCTCATCTCCAATACGTACAGGAGAATAGTTACGTGGATTATATATCACAGTCAGGAGGAAGACAAATTGAGCCAAAAGTGGTCAACTTTGTCTTGAAGACATTACGAATGCTTATGAAAGGGCCGAGGGCCCTCAACCATTGGTATTGATAAAAGGAAAGCTATCCACTAGTTAACAATTCCGCTCGAAAAAGGAGTCGGCGCACGTCTCCTCCTGATGATAAAGAAGACCACCAGTGCCAGCACGACGACCACGCCTGCAATTATCCCTCCGATGACAGGCCAGTCTGTATACTGGCTTTGCACTGTCATATCAAAGCCTGACGAGAATGAACTGAAATCAAAGACCCAGGTAGCTGAACCACCCTCAATAGTGCCAGCATTGCTCTCAACAACACTGCCTGGTAGGGTAATTGTCCACGAAAGGTGAAACGTGTCCTCCAGCATCAATTCGGCCAGCTCACCAAACTCTCCACCCTCACCGAACTCACCAATCCCGCTCCCCGCGGCATTAATCTCAGCGAAGTACTTTTTAGACAGCAGTCCACCTTCAACACGCACTGACAACGCTTCCGGTACTTCCGGACCGCCTTCCACCTGTGAAATATTGCCGTCTTCGTCCAGAATGTAGCTACCGGTGGCAGTAATTATCACCGAATCATCCGTGCTCTCTCTGTCGAAATCCCAACCCTCCTCTCCGAGGGGAAGGTCCTCGGACAAACCAGCTTCCTCCAACATGGTGCCCGTTATGCCGGTGATTTCAAGTCTGATATCCTGGATGATGTCGCCGGAGGTCTTGACAGTCGTATGGTAGTCTAAATCCAGCGTGAAGTCCAAGCCCAGCATTTCGCAACCTGTCAATACAGCCAACGAAAGCAAGGATACGGCTAAAACCGCACGGACAATACACTGTCTCACGGGCATACCCTCCTACTCAATAACTACCCTTGCTTCGCTCGTCTGCTTGACCACTTCACCGATGACCTTTGCCTCGGGGAGGGCTTCCGTTATACGGCTGACGTGCTCGGGTGAGCATACCACCACCATGCCGATACCCATATTGAAAACGCGGTACATCTCGTCACGGTCGACATTACCCCGCTGCTGAATAAGGTCAAAGATTGTGGGGACCGTCCAGGTACGGCTATCAAAGTGTGCCGCTATACCCTGAGGCAAGACGCGAGGCACATTTTCAATCAGACCGCCGCCGGTGATATGTGCCATACCCTTTATAAATGGTAGCAGTGGCTTCAATTGATTGTAGTAGCAGCGGTGTGGTTCCAGAAGCTCCTCTCCCAGGGTCCGCCCTAACTCGGGGTAATCAGTATCTAAGGCCGCTCTGGTCTCACCGAAAATTTTTCGCACCAGAGAATAGCCATTGGTATGCAGACCACTAGATGGCAAACCGATAAGGATATCACCAACAGCAACCACCCTGCCTGTAATAATCTTTTCCTTTTTCACTGCTCCAATTACAAATCCCACCAGGTCATAGTCATCAGGAGTCGCATAGAGTCCGGCCATTTCTCCTGTCTCACCACCGATTAGAGCACAACCGACTTCGCGGCAGGCCTGAGCCAATCCTTGAACAATGGCCTCTACCTTGTCTGGTATCATCTTACCCATGCCGATATAGTCGAGAAAAAACAACGGCTCAGCACCGCAGGTGAAGATGTCGTTGACACAGTGACTGACTATATCAATGCCGACCGTATCGTGTTTATTCAGAGCATTGGCAATCTTTGTCTTGGTGCCCACCTGGTCAATGCTGGACACTAGAACCGAGTCTGTATATTCTTTAAGTTCAAAAAGCCCGCCGAAGAAGCCGACACCACTCAAGACTTCAGGGCGCAGGGTAGACTGTGCCAGTTTACCGATACGTTCTACTGCCCTGTCTTTAGCATCGATGTCCACACCGGCCCCGGCGTAGGTTTCTCCCATAGTGTCATCTCCCGAATATTTATGCTACCGATCAAACAGCTTACTCAGCCACCCATGTCCCTTCTCATTAACCTCGACTATCTCACCACCGCAGCGGATATAATTCTTACAAGGCAGGATACCCCTTGGCTCGATACCACGTGCCCTGGCAGACGCGTGCCACGCAGCCATGCCTTCATAGGCCAGGTCGAGGGCATCCTTATCGGTGAGTTCAAAACCACACCTGTCACAGCGCAGCTTCTTCGCCATTACCCATCCTGATGCTAGATTTAACTGACCGCACACTATGCCCTGACATCAGAATTACCTGAGACCTTACTACGATGCTAGGACCTCTGATGCCTGCTAACAAACCGCTTAATCCTCGTAAGGGCCTCTTCGATATCCGCCATCGAGGTAGCATAGCAGCAACGAACGTACCCCTCACCACAATCTCCGAAGGCGGAACCAGGTACCACAGCTACCTTCTCTTCCTTAAGCAGTGCCTCAGCAAATTCCTCTGAGGTCATGCCGGTCTTCTTGATTGACGGGAAGGCGTAGAACGCACCCTTCGGCTCAAAACATGACAGGCCAATATCACACAAACCCTTGACCATCACGAGACGCCGTCGGCCATAGTCCTCCACCATCTCAGCAGCACTCTCTTCACCCGACCTGAGTGCCTCAAGCGCCGCCACCTGCGCCATTGTTGGGGCACACATCATGGTGTACTGATGTATCTTTGTCATAGCGGCGATTATTTCCTTCGGGGCGGCTGCATAGCCAATACGCCAGCCAGTCATGGCATACGCCTTGGAAAAACCACCGAGCAGGATGGTGTGCTCTTTCATGTCAGGCAGGGCAGCAACACAGGTGTGCTCTACTCCGTAGACCAGTTTCGCATAAATCTCGTCGGAAATGACCAGTAGCCCGTAGTGTCTGGCTACCTCGGCAATCTCGGCTATCTTCTCACGGCTCATCACAGCGCCGGTAGGGTTCGCCGGATAGCCGATAAGGATTGCCCTGGTCTTATCAGTAATGCATGCCTCGACATCAGCGGCGCTCAATTCAAAGCTGTCTTCCTCATATGTCGGCACAGTAACTGCCTTACCCCCGGCGAGAATGACACAGGCATCGTAAGCAACATAATGGGGGTCTGGCATGATTACCTCTTCCCCGGGGTCAAGAATAGCCCTCATTGCCAGGTCAAGTGCCTCACTGACACCGACCGTAATTAAGAGTTCCGTATTGGGGTCATACTGCAGGTCGTAATGATGCTGCAGGTATCGAGCCAGTTCCTGACGTAATTCAGGCATACCCAGGTTAGAGGTATACATCGTCTGGCCCTTCTCCAGCGACTCGATAGCAGACTCAACGATGTGCCATGGGGTGGCGTAGTCAGGCTCGCCAACACCCAGTGAAATCACCCCTTCGATAGAGGCCAGCAGGTCAAAGAACTTGCGTATCCCCGAAGGGGAAAGCTGGTTTGTCCGCTTCGATATGTGATACTTCTTGCTATGGACCCCTAGTTTGGACTTCGATACCATAACAGTCTCCTGACAGGTCAGTGAAAAATATGCGTACCGCTAGAGTATTACAGGCTGACGCTTGACCTCCTCTTTACCTTCAACAATTTCACCATCCTCCTTATATCTCTTGAGGACAAACTGGGTAACGGTCTCATTTACGCCTTCTATATGGGAAAGCTTCTGAGAAACGAAGTCAGCAATCTCATGGTTGCTCTTGCCCACCACCAACACAAACAGGTCGTAGGTGCCGGAGACGAGATACACCGTGCGCGTCTGCGGAAAACGGTAGATACGCTCGGCTACGGAGTCGAAGCCAACGTCTTTCTGGGGAGTAAGTTTGACCTCAATCAATGCCCAGACATGCTCGTCTTCGACCTGGTCCCAGTTGACTATCGCCTTGTATTTGAGGATAGTGCGGTCTTTCAGGGCCTGCTTGATGAGCCTGGAAACCTCGGCCTGGGACATACCAGTCATCTCGGCAATCTGCTTGGGAGTAGTCCGGGCGTCGTTCTCAAGTATCTTGAGAATGTCATTCAACATCTGTCAGCTCCTCACAAGCTCGGTCAAGGACCACTGTCCTTCTGCTTCATTATAGCAGAGCTTGAACCGTTTGTTATCCCCCACCCTCACCCGAAAACACCTTTTCCCCGGTTCCTGCCAGGTCTCTTCTATCTCCTCGACAAGGTATTCTACGCCCTGCCAGCGGAAGGATTCCGGCCTCTCTGCATAAGTATGACCAGAATAGCATCTTACCTCAAGATTATTCAATCCCCCACCCCCCCTTTGTGTTATTACAAGTGCAGGGAAACGGAACCTCTCCCTTTCGTAAAGGGAGATTGAGAGGGATTTCGACGGTAAGTATTTTGGAAAGAGGGACGAAACCCCTCTCCAAGACTCCCCTTCTATCAGGACCTACGCCACAGGATGTGTAGCCGGTCTTGGCTGTTAAGGCGATTGTCCTCTTTACCCTCGGCAATAGCCTTGAATATTAAGGCCATCTCCTCAATGATAGCCTCCCACAGCTTTTTTCCCAGTTCAGCACTGGCCTCGGTGGGGTCTCCGATAACGCCCGTCTCTGAGTAGCGACTGAAATCAAGTTCTGGGTCAGCCCAGTCGACCTCCCTACTGTGAGGATTGGATATTTTCTCGTTGCGTACTGCCTCCGGTCGAAGGTAAAGGGATATTGAGGTGGCAAAGGCATCGGCATGGCCCCCGGGACTGTCCGGATTACCTATCCGGCACCAGATGTCATGAAATGGGTGACCAGGTAAGTAGGCCCTGGATTTCCTCCGGTACTGCCGGTTGAATCTCTTTACTGCTTCCCGCAGGTCATGCCCACCACAGCCCCTCCAGACGATAATTTTCTTAAATCCCTGCTCGGCCAGCGACTTCAAAACTGCGAACACCAGAGCTTCGTGCAGGTCTTTGGGGATATCGATATAGCCACTACCAAAGCTACGGTGCTCCGGTGTTGGACCGAACGGCATAACAGGCAGCACCAGCGAGTGAATACCAAAGTCACTGGCTGCCTTCTCCGAGGCAGCCAGACAGTAATGCTCAGCCTGCCAGGTATCGAAGTCCACCGGCAGGTGTGGCCCCATCTGCTCGGTACAGCCGGTGGGGACTACGGCCAGCCAGCCCTGCTTTGCCCGGTCACGGACTTCCTCATAAGTTAAATCACCAAAACGCATAAGCGTACCTCTCTTCCAATGATATGTTAAAGAATTCTCGCCACTATCCTTCTATGTTGTATCAGAGACTCGTCTATTATTCCTAATGCATTTTGTTATTCCCAGCTGCATAATCAGTCGATAATATCCCAGCCTTCAGGCAATACGGGTACCTGCCATGATGGGTCGGGACACCATTTCTGCCATCCGTTGAAAGGAGACGTGCCGGATTGAAGCCATGCAACAACCCGTTCTCCTTCCGTATATAGCTCTGCAGCTTTTATCAGTGATATTAATCCGGCTTTTACTACTTCTTCCAGTTCGTCCTCATCATCCCATCGCCATTCAGACAGGTCAGGACTGGCGATGACGTCGAGCAGGAGATCGATATAGTCATAGCTAAAGTGTGTCCTGCCTATCGGTTCTTCAAGATTTATATACCATGTACTTAGGGTGCCAGCTCTAAAGTCACTAAAAATGATCACCGAATACCCACTACCGGGAATTGTTAGTTTTAGTCGCTCATACTCAGGCCATTCAACTTCTTCCGATAAAATCCATTCGGAACGGACACGGTTATCCACACTTGCAGGGCTGCCATCCGATGCTCTGCGTACACTTGAAACCACTCCGGTAGGTATGTAAAAAGCCATCAAGTCCGGATTATCCTGTACTACTATTGCCGGTCTGGCTGACCATATTTTCCCATCCCACATCTCCCGTAGAACGACGGTCTGACCGGCTTGAAAGCAAGACTGACCTACCATTTTCTCTTTACAACTCTGGCTTCCTCTTATGCCAGTCGGTCGCCTGCTGATAGGCATGAGCGATTTTGAGAATAGTCTCCTCAGCGAAGGGTTTTGAGATTATCTGCATACCGATAGGTAAATTGTCGGCGAAACCGGCCGGTATCGATATCCCCGGCAGCCCGGCAATATTTATCGGTAAGGTGCAGACATCAGCGAGGTACATCTGCACCGGGTCGTCCACCTTCTCCCCTATCTTGAAGGGGACGGTGGGGGAGGTGGGAGTTACCAGAGCATCGAACTTCTCGAAGGCCTCATCGAACTCCCGTCGTATCAAAGTACGCACCTTCTGTGCTTTTAGATAGTAGGCATCGTAGTAACCGGCAGAGAGAGCATATGTACCGAGCATAATACGCCGCTTCACCTCAGCACCGAACCCATACTGCCTCGTCTTGTCCATCGTATCCCACATGGTATCGGCACCCTGATAGCGAAACCCGTACTTGGTACCATCGTAGCGGGCCAGGTTAGCCGAGGCCTCAGATGGGGCGATAATGTAGTAGACCGCCAGGGCGTGGCGAGTGTGGGGCAGCGATACCTCGCCGATTACTGCCCCCATCCCCTCAAGCTTGCTGATGGCCGCCTTTATTACGGCCTCAACTTCAGATTGCATCCCCTCGACGAAGTACTCTTTGGGGATGCCGATTTTCATCCCCTTAATGTCTCCCGTCAGGCACTGCGTGTAGTCGGGGACGTGATATGGGGCGGAGGTAGAATCACGACTATCGTGTCCAGCGATGACGTTCATCACCAGGGCACAATCGGTAACGTCCTGTGTCAGTGGCCCTATCTGGTCGAGCGAGCTGGCAAAAGCTACCAGACCGTAGCGGCTTACCCGACCGTAGGTTGGTTTCAAGCCGGTGACACTGCAGAAACCGGCTGGCTGACGGATACTGCCACCGGTATCCGAGCCAAGAGTGTAAATCGCCTCACCAGCCGCCACCGCCGCCGCCGAGCCACCACTGCTACCACCGGGAACGCGTGACAGGTCCCAGGGGTTGTGGGTGGGGAAGAAAGCCGAGTGCTCGGTCGATGAGCCCATGGCAAACTCGTCCATGTTGGCTTTGCCGACCATAACCATACCGGCCTCATTCAGCTTCTCGACCACCGCAGCATCGTACGGTGGTACGAAATTTTCCAGCATCTTCGAGGAACAGGTAGTACGCACTCCCCGCGTGCACATGACATCCTTAATTAACGCCGGTATGCCGGTGAGGGGGTTGACATCACCGTCAGCGATAAGCTCATCAGCCTTCCGGGCTTGCTCCAGAGCAAGCTCTTCAGTCACCGTTACGATGGCACCGACTTTCGGCTCGACCTGCTGGATACGATCCAGGCAGACCTTTGTCAGCTCCACCGAGGAGACCTGCTTCTCCTCGAGCAATTTATGGGCTTCGTGTATTGTCAACTGGTTATAATTCTCTATCTACCTCACCCCCTATATCCCCTTCAGGGAGAACCCTTCAGGGTGAACCCCTCTCCTTCAAAGGAGAGGGGGAAGATTAATACCGAAGGGGCCAAGCCCCCTCGGACTTCCCCTCAAGGAATACCCCGCCGCTATAACCTTGATGCTCATTATTCAAGGACGGCCCGTACTCTGAATGAGTCCTCGTCTTCCTGCGGGGCGTTGGCCAGAATATCCTCACGGGTAAATGAGGCACAAGGCTTGTCCTCGCGGAGTACATTCTGCAGCGTCAGAGACTGAGCGGTCGGCGGGACATCGTCGGTATCCACCGACTGCAAGACTTCAAAGTTCTCCAGAATATTGGAGAGCTGCTCTCTGGCCCTCTCTACCTCTTCATCACTGATACCGAGTCGTGCCAGCCGGGCAATATGCAATACCTCTTCGCGGGACAGTTTCATTACCTTCCTCGCATCCTTAACGCTGGCCAATTATAGCACCCGCTCTCACGTGACAGCAATGCAGCTACACCAGGCAGACGTACCCCCACCCATCCTGATATAATAAACACCGTAGTCAGGAAAACAGGCAACGATGCGTAACAAAATCAATACCCTCCTTGTCTGGAAAATAATCACTTCAGTGTTTGAGCAGGCAGTCCTTGTGGCTGTAGTGCTCTGGATCCTGCCACTGGTAGATGTCAATCTACCTCTATGGGTACTTATCCCGTCTTCGATAGTCTTGCAGGCTTATAACGTATTCAGCTATCGGAAGAGCATACAGGCTTTAAGGGCACAACCGATGCCCGGTATGACCAACATGGTCGGTACCCACGGCGAAGCAGTTAACCCACTGGCCCCGGATGGCTTCGTGAAGATAAGGGGTGAGCTCTGGGCAGCCACAGCCGTCGACGGTAAGATAACAACCGGCCAGAGCGTGACTGTAGTGGGGCAAAACGGGCTGAAACTGGTTGTCCGTGAGAGCAACCAAACTTAACTGGTATCACCGCAAAAATTGACACCCCCCAGACATGACCCATACAATGTCAATAGCGATTAGGCTGTAGCAGTATTTAGTTATGTTAATACCCACATAGCGAGGAGGAAGAATCTTATGAATGCACAGGAGATGGTTCTAGCTTCTCTGAAACAGACCAGGAGCTACCTGAACCGTTCGCTGGATGGACTAACCCAGGAGGATTTTGCCTGGAAACCGAGCGACCACTGCAATAGCATTGCCTTTATCCTGTGGCACGCTGCCCGGGTAGAAGATTACTTTTTCACACGGGTTCTCCAGAAAAAGACCGCAATCTACGAGGCAGACGGCTGGATGGAGAAGCTGAGCACTCCACCAGATTCAGGCTACGGCTACACAGTAGAGCAACTGGAGAGTTGGACCGCACCCAAACTGGAGGACCTCCGTGGCTACGCCAACGCCGTTCGGCAGAGCTCGCTGGTGTACCTCGAACAATTAGCACCCGAAAAGATGCTGGAACTCGTACGACCGGACCGCCCGCCAGATACAATCGGTGGGATGCTGATTCGTATCTGCACCGAGATAGCCCTGCACATGGGGCAGATAGATTACATACGCGGACTTCGCTGCGGGTTTGTCGCCACCGAGGCACCGCAGTATTAATAAATACTTCGATCCGGCATAGTTGTTCGTCCTAAGGAGCCTTGTCAGCCAATGTATGAGCCAAGGTTCTATCGCCACTGGTCACCTGACAAAGGCCTGGGCTCCTTCAATGTTACCGTGAAGGAGACCGACCTATACATACGGGCAAAACGTGACCTGCAGGCGGAGGCCCGTGATGCGGTAATCAAAGAGCGAGCTGCTCTCGAGAATTATATCCAACGCCATCCTGGATTCGCCGTTGCTATGGAACCGTATCCAATAGAGGACAAGGCTCCCGATATAGTCAGGGAGATGGCAGAGGCAGCAAAAAAGGTGGGTGTTGGCCCGATGGCAGCCGTCGCCGGGGCTATCGCTGAGCGCGTCGGCAAGGAGTTGCTCAAGTTCTCCCCGGAGGTGATTGTGGAAAACGGCGGGGACATCTTTCTCAAGAGCCAGAAGAAGAGACTGGTGGGCATCTACGCAGGCAAAAACGCCTTCGCTGACCAGCTGGCCTTAGAAGTCCAGGCCTCAGAGACACCACTCGGAATCTGTACCTCCTCCGGGACTGTCGGGCACTCACTCAGTTTCGGCAAAGCTGATGCCGTAATCGTGCTGGCACCCTGCACGGCCCTGGCTGATGCCGCGGCTACGGCCATCGGTAATATAATTCAAGAGGCCGATGATATTCCCCGAGGGCTTGAGTTCGCTCAGGAGATAGACGGACTGAAGGGCATCGCTATCATTAAGGATGACAAGATGGCCCTCTGGGGCAAGGTAAAAATTGCGCGAAGGTGACGATGAAGGTAGTAGTTGCCATGAGCGGTGGTATCGACTCATCAGTAGCCGCCGCTCTCCTCAAAGAACAGGGCTATGAGGTTATCGGTATAACGATGCAGCTCCAGCCACTGAGCCAGTATGCTGATGCACAAAAAGTTGCCCATATGCTGAGTATCCCCCATTATGTGGTCGATTTCCGGGACGTCTTTGCACGGTTCGTGATTGCCGACTTTTGCCGTGAGTACAGCCTCGGACGGACACCTAATCCATGTATCCGCTGTAATCAGCACATCAAGTTCGATGCTTTGCTCAATCGAGCGAAAGAATTGGGTGCAGAGATGATTGCCACCGGGCATTATGCCAGGATACGGAATGACCACGGACGGTACCTCCTCAAGAAGAGTACTGACCGTCACAAGGACCAGACCTATTTTCTCTATACGCTGACCCAGGAGCAGCTACAGCACAGCCTGTTTCCGGTAGGGGGGTTGACCAAAGAAGAGGTGCGACGTATTGCCGAAAAGCTCGAGATACCGATTGCCGACAAGCCGGGAAGCCAGGAAATCTGCTTCATCCCGGACAATAACTACGCCAGATTCCTTCAGGAATACACCGATATTACTCCCAAGCCAGGACCGATTTTGGACCGGCAGGGGAATATCCTCGGGGAACACCACGGGATAACATCATATACAATCGGGCAGCGGAAGGGTCTGGGTATAGCCAGTCGGGAGCCGCTGTACGTGACGGCCATCAACCCGGAGAAGAACACCATCACTATCGGTGGTAAAAGCGAGGTATACGCCAGTGAATTAATCGCCTCAGAAATGAACTGGATATCTATTGAAAAACCAGATGGCCCCATAATTATCAAAGCCAGAATCCGCTATCGCCATCGCGAGTCCGAGGCAAAGGTTACTCCCACAAGTGATAACGAAGTCATGGTAAAATTCACGGAACCACAGATGGCGCCTACACCCGGCCAGGCGGTCATATTTTACGACGGCGATACCGTGGTAGGCGGCGGGACGATATCCAAGGTAGGTAACGCAGGAGACTTGATACAGTGAAAATCCGCGAGGCAACACGAGACGATGAAGCGGCCATTGGTACTCTTGCAAAGGAGTTTGCCGATTACCTACGGTCGCTGGGAGATACCGCCGGTTTTGGTTTCAATGCCAGCACCTATCTGCGTGATGGCTTCGGAGACAATCCGGCCTTTCAGGGCCTGGTGGCTGAGATCGACAATGAGGTTGTGGGCTACTTGTTGTATAACCCTAGATACGATACGGATTTGGCCATGCGTACCCTGTACATAATCGACCTCTACGTCCATCCGACCAATCGGTTGCAGGGAGTGGGTAAAGCGCTCATGAAAAGGGCGGGGGATATTTGCACGGCGGCTGGCGGGAAAGGGCTGCTCTGGTCTGTCTATTCACCGAACCGACCTGCCCTTGATTTCTACGAGCACCTCGGGGCACGATACGTCAAGGATGTGGCATATATGTACCTTCCGCTTGAGGGAGAATCCAGTCAATAAATCGCGTACGTAGCTAAAGAAATGTTATTATAGAAGCGAGAGCCATAGTGCAGAGTGTAAAGATAAGGAGGCATAGAGAGGTCCATTGGTGGATTTCTCATGAAATACTTCGATGAGCACAGTAATTGCAGTTTGCCGGAGTGATGAAAAGGGTGTTACCAAAGAAGTCGTTGCCGAGGTTACCCTGAAGGAAGACTATGGTGTCGAAAACGACGCCCACGCCGACAGTGTCACCCACCGTCAGGTCAGCCTGCTGGCCACGGAGAGCATCGAGAAGATGCGTGACCTCGGCCTTGATGTTGGCCCCGGTGATTTCGCCGAGAATATCACAACCGAAGGGATAGAGCTGTCTTCACTGATGCCCGGTACCAGACTATCCGTAGGGGAAGAGGTAACACTGGAAATCACGCAGATTGGCAAAGAATGCCACAGCGGATGCGCTATCCTGAAACTGACCGGTAAATGTATCATGCCCAAGGAGGGCGTCTTTGCTCGGGTGATTCGGGGCGGGGTTATCCACGCTGGTGACGCGATTAAGACAACCCACTAGCACTCAATAAAAGCAGGGGAATAACGGCTCATGGCAGATAGGGACAAAGAAATGGTCGAGCAAATCCAGAGCCTCAAAAAGCAGAGGAATGCCGTTCTGCTGGTACACAACTACCAGAGAGACGAAGTGCAGGACATAGCCGACTTTATCGGGGACTCTCTGGAGCTAAGCCAGAAAGCCGCCGGGACTGATGCTGATGTCATCGTATTCTGCGGCGTGCATTTCATGGCAGAGACGGCTGCCATTCTATCCCCGGACAGGACGGTCCTGCTGCCGGATGTTGATGCCGGCTGCCCTATGGCCGACATGATAACCGCAGACAGACTCCGTGAGAAAAGGCAAGAACTTCCAGATGCCGCCGTCGTCTGCTACGTCAATTCCAGTGCCGATGTTAAGGCAGAATCAGACATCTGCTGCACCTCGGCTAACGCAGTTAAGGTTATCGAGGCTATTGACGACGAAGAAATTCTGTTCATCCCTGACCAGTACCTCGGACACTACGCCTCCACTAAGACAGATAAAAAGATACACCTCTGGCCCGGCTACTGTCCCACCCACGCCCGGATGCAGCCGGAGGACATCACCCGACTCAAAAAAGAATACCCGAATGCCAAGGCACTGGTCCACCCGGAGTGCCGCCCCGAGGTAATCGAGCTGGCGGATGCTGTCCTCAGCACCAGCGGGATGTGCCGTTACGCCCAGGAGACTGATGCCCGGGAGATAATCGTCGGCACCGAAATCGGGATAATACACCGGCTAAAGAAGGAGAACCCGGACAAGACCTTTATCCCTATTTCGGACAAAGCCACCTGCCCCAACATGAAGAAAATCACTCTGGAAAAAGTACTCTGGTCACTTAAAGAGATGAAACCGCAGGTCACCGTTCCCGAACTGATACGTGTCAGGGCCAAGCAAGCGGTAGACTGGATGCTGGAAATAGTCTAGCCATGGCGGAATTCAACCAGGTGGTTATCTTCGTCACCGTCGGTACCCGTGAGGAAGCCGAAGTAATCGCCGATGTTCTTCTGGAACAAAATAAGGCCGCCTGCATTAACATCGTGCCTGCGGTGTATTCCCATTTTCGGTGGGAAGGAAAACTGGAAACAAGGCAGGAGGCCCTTCTTATCATCAAAACACAAACCTCACTGGTGGAAGAGGTCACCAATCTGGTCAAGACTGTCCATTCCTATGACGTACCCGAGGTAATCGCCCTACCAATTATCGGGGGCAACCCCGAATATCTGGCCTGGATAGACACCGAGACCGAGACAGCCTGAGAAACAACCCTAGCCTCAAAACATTGACAGATTAAGCCGATTTATGGTATACTATTGCATTGGATCGGGTGGTACCCAATGAAACTGCGGAGGTGGCTTATGAGGCTTCATGCAGTTCTGGGGGTGAGGCAGGTTGACAGTTGAGGCCCTGCGCAAGCGGGGCGGCTGGAAGCGGACCCGGCTCCAATAAGGTGAAGGCCGTTCTCCTGAAGGAGAGGCCAGGTGCGGTGGAGTACCGCAAGTGAGCCCGGTTCGACCTGAGTAGACTCGTAGTGGGGGGCATTGTATCGGTGTCCTCCACTTTTTTATAGTTTAAGCACTACCCGGCACGATTAGGCATCATTTTGTGCACTGACGTTTGGTATGGCATAATAGGGCAAATGAAGCGTTTTGCTACGAGAGAGGTCTACCAGAAGTGAGAGTACGATACGGGGGTTACCGCGGTTTCAACATGACCCCAATATGGGTCTTACTGGCGGTGAACTTCCTTTTCTACATTGCCTACCTGATACAGGATGACCTCATCCTCCGAACTTTCGGATTTCAACCCAACCAGTTCCTTAGTGAGCCATGGACAATTGTGACTAACATGTTCGTCCACGCCGGCCTATGGCATATCCTGGCTAACATGCTCATGCTATACTTCTTTGGCTCTTACCTGCTTGGACTACTCGGTGAGGTCAAATTCTTTATTGTGTACTTCGCTGGCGGTCTCGTGGGCAATCTTCTCTTCTATTTACTGGCACCTGCGTATGCCATAGCCGTCGGCGCCTCCGGAGCCTTGTTCGCTGTCATGGGAGCAATGGCGGTGATGAGGCCACGACTCAAGGTGCTCATCTGGTTCCTCTTCCCGGTTGACCTATGGATCTTAATTATCGTCATCGCTGCATTAATTATCCCTACTCAGATAGAATCATCCAATATAGCCTGGCAAGCCCATGTCGGTGGGCTGGTACTTGGCCTTATTGCCGGCCTCTACTTCCGTAAAAAGGAACGGGGCAGGTTCTGGGGCTGATTTCAGTCGATACACTCAAATACCTCGCCCACGGAAAACGAAACCCATACAGTCTACTGCCAGACTAAAGAAGGAGTCATACACACAGCATGGAAACGGTCAATGTACTGGTCGCGACACCCATTGACGAGGAGCTTTTGAAGCGGATAGCCACCGTCAGCCCGAGAGTAAAGTTACAGAATGTCTGGGACCTGAGCAGGGCCGACTTCAGAGGCGATTCCTCAGCAAAAGACGAACTTGACATTGCCTTGGCTGATGCCGAGATTGTCTACGGTATCCGGCTACCCCGGGACCTTATTAGCCGGGCACCGAAATTAAAGTGGGTCCAAGTGATGTCAGCCGGTGTCGACCGGTTCCTCGACAGCGACTTTCGCAGAAGCCCAGTAATACTGACTAATGTCAGCGGTATTCACGCTACCCCAATCAGCGAGTTTGTCATGGAACAGATGCTGATGTTCGCCAAGAACGCCCTTCTCTGCTTTGACCTGAAGCAGAAAAAGCAGTGGCAACGTTATTCGCCAACGACTCTTCGGGGAAAAACGGTGGGGATTGTCGGGCTGGGCAACATCGGACGGGAGGTAGCACGGCTGTCCAAGGCCTTCGGTATGAGAGTCATTGCCACCCGCCGCTCTGCTCCTCGGGCACGACATACCCGCAACGTTGACCTGATGTTACCACGACAGGAGCTGCAGCGCCTTCTTGCCGAGAGTGACTACGTGGTAATTACCCTGCCCTATACCGACGAGACCGACAGTCTATTTGGCGAAACAGAACTAAAAACAATGAAAGCGAGCGCCTACCTGATAAACATCGGGCGTGGAGGCATCGTTGATGAAGATGCCCTGGCCCACGCCCTCAGTGAGAACTGGATTGCCGGAGCCGGCCTCGATGTCTTTTCCACCGAGCCGCTACCACCGGAGAGCCAGCTCTGGGAGCTCCCCAACCTGCTATTTAGTCCCCACGTCTCCGGTCTCATGGAGGACTACATCGGCCGTAGCACCAATATATTCTGTGATAACCTGAGACGCTACCTCGAAGGGAAGAGACTGCTTAATGTAGTCGATAAGCAGAAGGGGTACTAATTCACTATAGCTTAACATCGAAAAGTAAAGTACAATGGAATCGAGCTAAGCTATGCAAGCCCTGAAAACCATAGGTCTCGTTTTTATCAGTTTCTTCCTCTTCATATTTTTGATCGTCTTCAGTGTTGCGTTCACAGCCAACGGCACCGCCCTCAACCCGAAATTCATCACCAAAGAGCTCGACCAGATTGATGTCTCCCCAATAGCTATTGAAATGATGGAGGAGGAGTTTGAGGATGACCCAGATTTCCCGGAAGAGCTTAAGGAAGCCCTTTACGACACCATCGAAGAAACGGAACCCGTCATCAAGGCCGAATTGAACGAGGCGATTATCTCCGTGGGTGACTACCTACGTGGCAAAACAGACGAGCTGGAGTTAAAACAGATACTGGGTGACACCTTTCTCAATTCTGACTTCCTGGCTGACCTGCTGGACAAGGTGGATTTACCGGCACTAGTCGAGGCATCCATTGACACCGACGAAATAGACATGGACGAAGAGTTTCTGGATTCCTTAATTGATACTGTCGCCGAGATTGAACCTGATTTGAAAGAGCAGGTGGTGGCTGCCTCCGACCCCATCTTCAAATACTTGCTGGCAGAAACGGATGACATTGACCTGGTGGATACGCTACGGAGTACCCTGCTTAGCACCGAATTCACCACTACCCTGATAGATAATCTGGATATAGTATCCCTTGCCTCAGAGTTTCTGGAAGATAGTATCAGCGACGAAATCCCCGAGGATATGGACTTTCTCATTGACGAGCTGGATAATACCATCGCTACCCTCGAACCAAGCATCAAGGAGGCCATGAGCGATACCGACCAGATTCTGGACTACCTCCTAGGCGAGAGGCAGGACCTACGTATTGTTATCTCCCTGGAGCCGGTACATGATGACCTGGAAGCCATTCTGAGACAGGCCTTCCTCGACAACATCCCTCAGGAGTGGGAAGACTGGCCCCAGGCAGAAATTGACGAGCAGCTCGAGCAGTTCCTGGCTCGTGCGATCCCTGAAACCTTCGAGTTCGATGAGGAACTGCTTGGCACCGAATTACCGGACCGGATTGATGATGGTCTCACCGAAGCAGAGGAGGCACTGACCGAGGCTAGGGATGGCATCCATGACGCACTATCGGAAGTCGAGAACACGCCTGAACTCGAAGATGCAGAACAGTATATCGGTTGGTTCACAATGGGATACTGGGGTCTGATAGCCCTGATAGTGGTGCTCATCCTGGCTATTATAGCCATCTACCACCACGTTAAGGGCGCCTCGCTACATCTGGGGATAATGTTTCTTATCATAGGGATTATCGAGTGTGTTGTTGTTTATGTGGGCAGGAGTATCGCCATCAGAGAAATCGCTAAACAGGACATTCCGGCAGCAGTACAGGACCTACCAGACCAACTAATCCCAGCTGTCACTGGCCCGCTGGCGGCACTCAGCATCGGACTGATAGTTCTGGGCGTAATACTTATTGCCGCCTCCATCATCTACCCACGGTGGCGTCTGTCGGAGACCGATTAACCACCCACCTTAACCGGATTTAACTTCGTAGGGACCAAAGATGAAGTCAAGGTCTTCCTGAAGAGCCGAGACCTTTTCCTGAGGGAAGAGCTTCTCATCAATGTCAAGTATCAGCTTCGTCTCCTCCCTGGGTGAGCCCACCAGGTGCGCCCGGAGACATTCCTTGTCATCCTTGCCACTCTTGAAAGTAATGGTGCCCCGGTATATAAACGACGAGGAGTCATTGGGCAGGGAGTAGGTCTCCAGTTTGGCATCACCGATTGATACGCCCTGCTTCTGGACGAAGTCTCTTATCTCATCATATAGCAGCCCGGGATTTACCTCCCGATATACCTTCTTTATCTGCATCTTACATCCCCCGCCTTTCCTTTCTCAGCCATTAGATTAATCATAAGGGTTTGTACCTACTTGTCAAGTAGGAGTGAGTACTATCTATCCCAATGATAGCACAATTTCCATAGTCACCAACATGTTACAGGGTGTTGACAGAATACTTCACCAACCCTAGTATTGGGAAGGAAGACCTATTATGCCTGCTGAATTTGACGTAGCTATTATCGGGGCTGGTGTTGTTGGCCTGGCGATTGCCACCGAGCTGTCAAAGCGACAAGAGGGCATCTTTGTCATCGAGAAGAACCGTGCCTTCGGGCTGGAGACGAGCAGCCGAAACAGCGAGGTCATCCATGCCGGCATCTACTATCCCGAAGGCTCACTTAAGGCCAGGCTTTGTGTCGAAGGGAACCGTCTGCTCTATGAGTTCTGCCAGAAATATGATATCGCTCACCGGCGGCTGGGTAAAATCATCGTTGCCACCAACGAAGACGAGGTAAGTAAGCTTGAAGAGCTTTACCAGCAGGGACTGAGAAACGGCGTTAGCGACCTGAGTTTTCTCTCACAGAAAGAGGTGAAGGCACTCGAGCCGAATGTCGAGGCGACCGCTGGTATGCTGTCCCCATCCACCGGTATTGCTGATAGCCACTCCCTAATGAGGGCCTTCTGTGGGCTGGTCAGGGAACAGGGTACCGACTTCGCCTTCAATACCGAAGTTATCGGCATAGAGAAGACGAGAGACAAATATCGTGTGGAGATAAAAGACCGTGAGGGCACCTCTTCGTTCACCAGTAATTTACTGATAAACTCGGCTGGTCTGAATTCCGACACGATTGCCCGCCTCGCCGGAATCGACATCGACCAGGCTGGCTACCGGTTGCATTACTGCAAGGGCGAATACTTCAGCCTGAATGCACCGGAGGGAGCACCGGTGAGCCGACTTGTATACCCCCTACCTGAACTGGCAGGCAAAGGAATCCACATTACCCTTAACCTGGATGGCAATGTGAGACTCGGCCCCAACACCCGCTACGTCGACGAGCCGGACTATCAGGTAGACGAGGCCCATAAAGAAGCCTTCTACCAGTCTGTAAAAAAATTCCTCCCCCGGCTCCGACTCGAAGACCTTGAGCCTGATTTTGCCGGTATCCGGCCCAAGCTTCAGGGGCCGGGAGAAGGTTTTCGAGACTTTGTCATTACCGACGAGGAGTCCAGAGGACTCCCCGGACTGATAAACCTCATCGGGATAGAGTCTCCAGGGCTGACGGCCGCACCCGCCATCGCCCGCTACGTGGCCGAAATAGTAAAAGGTATCCGCTGACAAGATACGAACCCGCACGTTTCACAATGTGGTATTTTATTGCCCGCTAGTTTGCACCTAACCATATAGCGAAAAGCCAGCCTTTGTTTTGTCCAGCCGGTCATATTGACACCCGCTCCCGACAGGACTACAATGGTTCCTGCCTCACCTTGTAGTTCCTGTCAGGCAAGGGAGGGTATCAACCGTGGAACGACAGATTCACTTTTGCACCACTCCTGACGGTGCCCGTCTAGCCTACGCCGCCGTGGGCCAGGGGCCAGTGTTGGTTACTCCTCCAGGTTGGGTTACTCATCTTGAGGCGGCGTGGCGAGACCCCAATTATCGCGCGTATGTGGAAAAGATAGCACGTCATCATACATGTGTCTCTTACGATAAGCGCGGCTGTGGGCTGTCCGACCGAAACCGAACGGACTTTTCACTCGATTCCGAGGTCCGGGACCTGGAAGCCATTATTGACCATCTGAAGCCGAAAAGCCTGGCACTATTCGGTGTATCACAGGGCGGTCCTACTGCTGTGACCTATGCTGCCAGGCATCCCCGGCGTATTACCCACCTCGTCCTTTACGATACCTATGCCCGTGGTAGTATGGTCTCTACAGAGGAAATGCAGACATCGATGATTTCACTGGTTCGGGCTAACTGGGGAATCGCTTCAAGGACTCTGGCCGACCTTTTCAACCCCGGAGCGGACGCCGCCAGGCTTGAGACATCCGCCATTACTCAGCGTCAGGCTTGCACCGCAGAGATGGCCGCTAAACTCCTCGACGTGACATATAAAGCTGATGTGACACATCTGCTGCCCACGCTTCGAGTTCCAACACTGGTGCTTCACCGCGAACGAGACCGCGCCATACCTTTCCGGTGTGGTAGAGAGCTGGCGGCTTTGATTCCCAATGCCCGCTTTATCCCTCTGGAAGGAAACATACACCCTCCACAGTTTGGCGATTCTGAGTCGGTACTGCGGGCCATTTTCGAGTTCCTTGGTGACACGGACAGTGCCCCCGCAGTGGCTGAGCCAACCGCTGGTCAGCCAATAGCCACAACCCCCAGTGAACCCGTTGCCCGGGAAGCACAGTCACTCATTGCCAGTCTGGACTGGGTCAGCCTGTCACGCTACCGTGTTGTCGGCAACTACACCTGCTATCAGGAGGAAGTGCGCTACCACCTTAAGGATGTCCGCCAGAAGATTGCCGATGGGTTCAGTCTCCCCGGCCACAAGCGCGAAAACCACCTTATCTGGGCGGCACCGGGGAGCGGCAAGACCTACCTTGTCCAGCAGATTGCCGACTCGCTTGGCGAGTCTGTCGGCTACCATGAGCTCAACCTAGCGGCTTGCGGTGAGCCCGAGTTCCTCTCTGGCCTGGGTCAGCTCGGGGCTGATGACAAGCCTCACCTCTGTCTGGTAGATGAGATTGATGCCAAGCCCAATGAGGCCTGGCCGTACGCAACGCTTCTGCCGTGCCTGGACACAGCAGTCGCTGAGGGCAGACCGTGTGTCTTCGTGCTGGCCGGAAGCTCAGGCTCCAGCGTGGCTGAGATGAAAGAGCGGATGGCTTCCCGGCCCAAGGGTACCGACCTGCTCAGCCGTATTCCCGCCTGGAACGAGTACGAGCTCCCTTCTCTAGGCCTGGGTGACCGGGCGCTGGTCGTCCTTACCCAGTTCCGAGAGGCGGGGCGGGAGATGGGTCGAGAGATACAGTCAGTGGAGAAGCTTGGCTTGCACTATATTGTCCTGAATTCGCGCCTGGCCAGTGCCCGCCAGCTACGCGAGCTGGCCGTCCGGGCTGTTGAGCGGATGCCCGCCAGTGAAGACCGGGTAAAGTATGACCACCTCTTTGGCGCCGGCGACCCGGAAAATAAGGAATTCTGGATGAAAACGCTCCCTGAGGCCAAAGATTTAGCTAACCGATTCGTGACGCTTGAAGACTAAAACTCGACTATTCAAAAGGTAATCGTTAATTAAAGCAAATCCGCCAGTCCTCGGTTTCCTTTTACACAAATGCCCAGAATACTCTTGCAGACAACAAAATGATATAGGCCTAATGTTAACTGCTCCCTCAGGTCTTCTTTTCGCTATCGCCGCCCCTCAAGGCCTCTCCCAGTCCCAGCACGTTAATCAGCCTCGATTGGTCGGAGATGACGAGCTTGGTATTGTCTTCAAGTGACGCCTGGGTCACCTGAAACTGCTTCAGGAGCTGGGCATTACCAATAAAGAAAGTATCGGCGGCTTTGGAGACCTCCTCAATCGCTTTGGCCTCACCCTCAGCCCGGAGGATGGCTGCCTGCCGATCACCCTCGGCAATCAGAATCTCCCGCTGCTTGTTGCCCTCAGCCACCAGAATAGCGTTCTGCTTGTCTCCTTCGGCCTCGAGAATCTGCTTCTGTCGATATGCTTCTGCCTCAAGAATAACAGCACGTTTCTCCCGCTCGGCTTTCATCTGCTTGCTCATAGCATCGGCGATGTCGCGGGGCGGCTCAATCTCCTTGACCTCCACCCTCGTCACCTTGACCCCCCACTTATCGGTAGCCTCATCAAGGGTCTGCCGCAGGGCGGCGTTGATACGCTCCCTCGAGGTCAGCGTCTCGTCGAGGCTCATCTCACCGATAACGTTCCTGATGTTGGTCTGTGCCAGCTTGCTGACGGCGACATTGAAGTTCTGGACTTCATAGCTGACGGCCTTAGCATCGGTTACATACGAGTAGATAACAGCGTCTACTGTCACGGTGACGTTGTCCATGGTGATGACCGGCTGGGGCTCGATATCAAGCACCATCTCCCGCATATCAACCCTGCCAGCCAGGCGATCGATAAACGGGAAAAGGAAATGAAGCCCCGGGTCTAATGTCTCCTTATAGCGGCCCAGCCGCTCGACAAGGCCCCTCTCGTATTGTCTTATGACGATTATAGCCCTTATTAGTAAGACGACTGCCAGGGCAAGGAGTATTATTAATACTATATAACCCGGATTCATTTTTAATTACCTCCATTGGTTTTGGTAACAATCAGAGTAGCGCCGCGAACGGCGGTAACAACAACCTCGGCGCCTTCATCGAAGTCCTCTTCGGCACTGGCAAGCCACTCCTCGCTACCCACTCTGACCCGACCAGAGCTATTCTTAGCGATGCTCTTAACAACGACGCCCTCTCTGCCTATGATGGCATCGACATTAGTCTTGGACTCCTTGGGCTGGACCCACCGTTTGATGTACCGCCTGCCGATGGCCACGTAGACAATGCAGAGCAGGCTGGTGACCAGTACGGCTACCAGCCACCACTCAAATGGCCATCCCGCCAGACCACCGATGATAAAAGCAGAACCCACCGCCACCAGGTCCAGCTCGGTGTCGACTCCACCAAACAGTTCCAAGATAGCTAGCATAAGACCTACCCCTATGAATATAAGCCACAACCACTGGTCAGCAAATCCTTCCATTGTGCCAGTCCTTCTCTATCGATTCTACGCATTCGAAGACATCAGGTGGATTTGAGTTTAATCCCCACCAGCGGCTTTGTCAATCCCCCTTAGTATCACCGTGAGCCGTAAGAGAAACAACCGGTACTCACCTCTAGTATTGCTCGTGCTTGAAATCGTATGATATACTTGGTATTAGTCTAAAAAGGGAGGCACCTTGTCAGAACCTATTTCAATTAAAGAACTCCTCGAATCCGGAGCGCACTTCGGGCACCAGACAAGTCGCTGGCATCCCCGTATGAAGCCTTATATCTTCGCCAAGCGAGACGGCATACATATTATCGATCTCCAGCAGACAGCCGCCATGCTTGAAAAGACCTGCGAATTTGTCCGGCAGCTAGCAGCCGATGGTGGTAATGTCCTGTTTCTGGGCACCAAGAAACAGGCCCATGATGCTGTACAGGAAGAAGCTGAGCGGTGCGGGATGTATTACGTGAATCATCGCTGGATCGGTGGCACCTTGACCAACTTCGAGACCATCCAGACACGCATTGACTATCTGGTACACCTCGAGGACCAGCAGTCCAGGGGAGGCTTCAGCAATCTCCCGAAGAAAGAAGCCATGAAGATTGAGGAGGAGATTGTCCGCCTCAACCAGCAGATGGGTGGATTCAAAGAGATGACCAGCCCACCGGCTGCCCTGTTTGTGGTTGATACCACCAAAGAAAACATTGCCATTGCCGAGGCGAAGCGAGTAGGAATACCGATTATCGCAATAGTAGACTCGAATTCCGACCCCACCGATATTGATTATCCGATTCCGGCCAATGATGACGCTATCCGGGCAATCAGGCTGATATGCAGTAAAATTGCTGACTCAGTGCTCGAGGGCAAAGCCGAAGCGGCAATGGCCATCGCCGAGGAAGGAGAGGGAGAGGAGAGCCCTGGAGAAGAGGAATTTGATATAACCTCTGAACCTTTGGTCTTCACCCCAGACGATAATTAACAAGATGGACATTTCAACGGAGAGAGTCAAGGAGCTCAGGGACCTGTCTGGTGCTGGTATTATGGACTGCCGAAATGCCCTTGTACAGACCAAAGGGGACAAGGAGAAAGCCCTGCAGATTCTGAAGGAGCAGAATCTGGTCCGTGTAGAAAAAAAGAGCAACCGTGCTGCTTCCCAGGGACTGATTGAGACCTATATCCACACCGGTGGCCGCATCGGGGCGATGGTCGAACTTAACTGCGAGACCGACTTCGTAGCCCGTACCGCAGAATTCCAGGAACTGGCACACGATCTGGCAATGCAGATAGCCGCCCAAGAACCCATATGTATCGGTGAGGACCAAATCCCTAAGGACACCGATACCGACCCAGAGATAGCCTGTCTGCTACTTCAGCCCTTCATCAAGGACCCACAGAAAACAATTCAGGACCTCATTACCGAGACTGCGGCCAAGGTCCGGGAGAACATCCGAGTAAGTAGATTCGCTAGATTCGAACTGGGGCAGGCGGAAGCCAGAATAGCCGAACTTGAGAAAAAGAGCACGGCCAGCGCAGACGGCTAGCCATGCCCGGAGCAAGTTATGAAGAGGGCACATGACTGCTCATAAGTATAGGCGTATCCTGCTCAAGCTAAGCGGTGAGGCTTTCAGCGGAGGCACGGACTACGGAATCGACCCTTCGGTCTCGACGAGGATAGCCAAGCAAATCAAACGAGTCGCCGATATGGGTGTTGGCGTTGCTGTGGTTGTCGGTGGCGGCAACATCTGGCGTGGGGCCGAAGCAGCACAGGTAGGAATGGACAGGGCGACTGCTGACTATGCTGGTATGCTGGCCACGATAATTAATGCCCTCTCTCTTCAGGATGCCCTGGAAAGGGAAGAGGTAGTTACTCGTACTCAGTCTGCCATAAACGTTCAGCAGGTAGCCGAACCGTATATCAGACGGCGGGCTATCCGTCACCTGGAGAAAGGCAGGGTGGTCATCTTCGCTGGTGGCACCGGCAACCCCTACATGACCACCGACACAGCCGCTGCCCTGCGGGCGATAGAGATAGAAGCCGAGGCACTCCTGATGACTAAGAACAACGTTGACGGTGTTTACGACGCTGACCCCCGTAAAGACCCAAATGCTAAAAAGTTCGAATCACTTAATTACCTCGATGCCCTGAACATGCGCCTTGAAGTCATGGATGCTACTGCCTTGTCATTCTGCCTGGAGAACAAGCTACCCATAATCGTCTTTGACCTCATGGAGCAAAACAGTATCGAGCGAGCTGTTATGGGCGAGCATATTGGAACCGTGGTATCTGACGAGAAGACACGATGAGCGAACAGCCTCTCCACAACATCGAACAAAAGATGCAAAAGTCAGTGGAGGCGCTGCAGAAAGAGCTGGCCACCATCCGTACCGGGCGTGCCTCGCCTGGCCTGATAGAGCACCTCAAGGTAGAATACGCCGGCAGTACCCTGCCACTTAACCAGCTCGCCGGAATCTCTGTACCTGGTCCAAATCTCCTCGTCATCCAGCCCTGGGACAGGGGAGGCATCACGAGCATTGAGAAAGCCATTCTGACATCCGATCTCGGTTTGAACCCGACGAACGATGGTCGTGTCATTCGGGTGAACATCCCGCCCCTTACCGAGGAACGCCGACAGGAACTCATCAAGGTGGTCCGGCGTAGAGTCGAAGAGGGCAAGGTGTCAATACGCAACCTGAGGCGTGAGGTCATGGACGAACTGAAAGTCCAGGAGAAGAACAAGGAAATCTCACAGGACGAGCACAAACGCACCCAGGGCCAACTACAGAAGGTGACCGACAGCTTCATCGCTGAGATTGAACGAGCCGGACAAGACAAAGAAAAGGAAGTGATGGAGGTCTAACAAACCGGCTCGCGGGAATGGGAGAGGGGTGGTAAAAATGGCTGTGAAAGCGTCAACCCGGAAAATTGACCGTCTTCCTAATCATGTGGCAATCGTGCCGGACGGTAATGGCCGCTGGGCAGAGAGGCGGGGTTGGTCTAGGCTCCAGGGCCACCGGGCAGGTGCGGAAAATATGCACCGCATGATTCAATACCTCAATGAGTACCCGATAAAATACCTCACCCTTTACAGTTTTTCCTCGGAGAACTGGGGGCGACCAGAGTCTGAGGTCTCCGGATTATTTGAGTTACTGCTGGAAGTCATTAATTCTTACCTCCAGGAGATACATGAGAAAAACATCAAGATACGTCATATCGGTCGCCTCGAGTCACTCCCTGAAGAGTTACAGGAGGCAATTACCCGGGCAGCGATGCTCACCGAAAACAATACCCAATTGACCCTCAATATCGCCCTCAACTATGGAGGACGTCCCGAGATTGTGGATGCAGCACGGCGGCTGGTGACTGATGGCATCAAACCCGAAGATATCACCGAAGAGACCTTCAGTAACTACCTTTATACCGCCGGCCTACCCGATGTCGACCTCCTGATTCGCACCGGTGATGAGACCCGTCTGAGCAACTTCCTGCTATGGCAAACTGCTTATAGTGAATACCACTTCACCAAGGTCCTCTGGCCCGATTTTCGGAAGAAAGACTTGCACCGGGCCCTGCTGTCGTATAGTCAGAGAAAAAGACGCTTTGGCGGCCTGTAGTAGAAACCGGCATGCTCAAGCAAAGAATCATTACAGCACTGCTTCTCATCCCGCTACCGGTGGCCGCTGTCTGGTTTGGTGAGCCCTGGTTCACCAGCCTAGTAGCCATTTTCGGAGTATTGGCCGTCTTTGAGTTCTACCGCCTCGGCAACACTGCCAAGGTCTCCCCAGTTACCTATCTCGGGCTTATTTTCACGCTACTTTTCATTATCAGCCGAAATCCGGACCTGCTATCACGCCTAGAAACCAGCCTCGACCCCGCCCTGATTACCCCACTCCTCCTGGCCTCAGCGATAGTACTCACCCTTGCTGGTGCACTGCTGCGTCGTAGAAAAGAGGGTTCGATTGTCGGCTGGGCATGGACCATGGCCGGGATTCTCTACGTGGGCTGGCTCTTCGGGCATGTGGTGGAACTTCGAGGTCTTGCCGACGGTCGAAACTGGATATTCTTCGTTCTGCTGGCTACCATCGCCTCGGATACAATGGCCTTCTTCATCGGCAGTGCCATCGGCAGGCACAAGCTCGCCCCCCAAATCAGCCCCAATAAGACCTGGGAGGGGGCAATCGCCGGCGTTACTGGGGCAGCTGTCTTTGGCCTGCTGTTCGTTCCAACTAAGCTGTTCGGGCTGAACAATGCCATCCATATCCAGGGATTCAACTACGGAGAGGCGATAATCCTCGGGGTACTCGTCAGCGTCTTCGGTCAGCTTGGTGACCTGACAGAGTCTTTGCTCAAGCGTAACGCCAAGGTCAAGGACTCAGGTACGCTCTTTCCGGGACACGGTGGTGTCCTTGACCGGCTCGACAGTATCATCTTTGCCGGTGTCGTCGTCTACTACTTCGCTGTCCTGTACAAGGGATTAGGCTGAAGCCAATCACGGCAAAAGGTGTGCTATTAACAGACCCTAGTATAAGTTATATACTATGACTGAACCCACTCGAATCCGAGACAACGGAGGGTATCAGATGAGTGCACTTAGAGTTATGACCACAATCAGTGCCTGGCTCCTCTTCATCCTTGGACTGGCAGCCATTGCCTGGGGTTTGGCTGACCTCTCTTACTTAACTGGAGACTGGGAGCTCACCACCCTGGCCGCTATATCATGCAGCATTGGCATGGCCAGCCTGGCACTAGCAGGAGTCGTGGCCTGGCTCAGGCATAATATGGAATCGGAATCATAACCGGCGTTGACATTTCAGCTTATTACAGGCTTTATACCAGGCAGGGCTTTTATATCTGCACACACACTGATATCCATCTATGCCTTCATTAATCCGATGACCCTACCCCCACGTTTATTGTATGATAGTAGGTAGTATGGACAACACAGTAACACGACTCGCCATTCTTGGCTCTACCGGCTCCATAGGAAGGCAAACCCTCGATGTCGTTCGCAACCTGTCTCCCCGTTTCAGTGTGGTCGCGCTGGCGGCCGGGCAGAACCTCGACCTGCTGAGACAACAAATCGAGGAGTTCAGCCCAGAGTACGTCTACTGCGAAGGCGAAAACGCGCTGAATGACACCGGTACCGGCTATGAGACCTTATCACTGGAGGAAATCGCCAGCCACGAACATGTAGACATGGTCGTTATCGCCACATCGGGAAAATCAGGGCTATTGGCAACACTGGCGGCGGTACGGGCCGGGAAAAATGTCGCTCTGGCCAATAAGGAATCACTGGTCATGGCCGGCGAAATCATCATGCGTGAGGCAGAAGCGAGCGGCGCCAGCATCCTGCCAATCGATAGTGAGCATAGCGCCATCTGGCAGTGCCTCCAGGGCGAAGCGCAGTCAGCCACTAGAATCATCCTGACTGCCTCGGGAGGACCATTTCGCAGCTACTCGCCGCAGCAGCTTGAGCAGGTTACGGCCGCACAAGCCCTGAAACACCCTTCCTGGCAGATGGGGCCGAAGGTTACCATCGACTCGGCCACCCTGATGAACAAAGGCCTGGAGATAATTGAGGCCCGCTGGCTATTTGATGTTCCTTTTGAAAATATCCGGGTCATCATTCACCCGCAGAGTATCATCCACTCGATGGTCGAGTTCACCGATGGCTCGGTAAAGGCACAGCTTAGCAATCCTGATATGCGCATGCCGATTCAGTACGCCCTTACCTACCCGGAACGCTTACCCAATCCGGAGCTGCCACGAATCGACTGGGATAAACTCGCGGAGTTAACCTTCGAGCAGCCAGACTTTAACAAATTCCCATGTCTCAAGCTCGCCATGGAAGCCGGGAGAAAGGGAGGGACCTGTCCATCCGTTCTCTGTGCCGCCGATGAGGTCGCGGTTGACCTCTTCCTTTCCGGGGCTATCAAGTTCACAGACATCGCCCGCCTTGTAGAGCAGGTACAGGAAGAGCATAAAACAGTCCCACGCCCTACCCTAGAAGACATCATCGCCGCTGATACCTGGGCCAGACAGCGGGTCAACGAACTGGCCGCCGGGGGTACTCCATGCTGATTACGATACTATCCTTCCTCGGCGTCATTGTTGTCGTTATTCTTGCCCACGAAATCGGGCATTTCACCACCGCCAAACTCACCGGCGTGAAGGTAGAGGAGTTCGGTCTCTTCTATCCGCCCCGGCTCTTTTCGATAAAACGTGGGGATACCATCTACTCGATAAACGCTCTGCCACTCGGTGGGTTTGTTAAGATGGCCGGTGAGGAAGACCCCGATGTACCCGGAAGCCTTGCGGCCAAAAGCATCCCTGTCAGATTGCTTGTCCTCGGTTCTGGCTCACTGATGAACTTGTTGCTGCCATTCCTGCTACTGTCAATTGCCTTTATGGTACCCCATGATGTTGTAACCGGAGAAGCGAAAGTCCATGAAGTGGCACCAGACTCCCCGGCAGCTATGGCTGGCATCAAGCCGGGGGACATCATTATCAGCGTAAACAACCGCGAAGTGCAAAGTATCAACGACCTCAGATTGTACTTCGCCCTCTATCTGGGTAATGATATCCCCGTAGTGGTCCAGCACACCGATTCATCTGTAGAGGAGGTGACGCTAGCTCCCCGCTGGGAGTATCCAGAAGGACAGGGTCCCGTCGGTATCTCGGTAGTTAGCTGGGTAGTGGTGGATAGTATCTCTTCCGAGTCTCCGGCAGCCAGTGCCGGGCTCAAGCGGGGAGATGCCATCCTGAGCATAGACGGAGAAGACTTAATGGCAAGCATTGACTGGGAAGAAGTCACCAATGATGAAGAGTTTCAGCTTTATGTCTACTCTCGTATCAATGAGGCCACTGTTATTACAGTACAGCACGCTGACTTATCTGTCGAAGAGCTACAACTGACGCCTCAGAACCAGTCAAATGGACAGGCTGACACCAATGATATTGAGGTCCTGGTCACTTCCGGGCCAATCATGCGGGAGAGTCTTCCCTTCTGGGAGGCGATACCGAACGGGGCCAACCAGTGTGTCCATCTGATGGTGCTTTTCAAGAACGGCATCATCGGCATGTTTACCGGTGCCCTGCCGGTAGACCTGCGCGGGCCGGTGGGTATCGCCGAGATGAGCGGGGAGTTCGCCCGGGCCGGGGTCAGCCCTTTCCTTGAGTTCGCCTCTATGATAAGCATCAACCTGGGTATCATCAACCTATTCCCCCTCCCTGCCCTCGACGGTGGCCGTCTCGCCTTTGTCCTGCTGGAGTTCGTCCGCCGTGGCAAGCGAATATCGCCGCGAAAGGAGTGGATAATACACACCACCGGCTTCTTCCTGTTGATAGCCGCCTTTCTCGCAGTCACCTACCGCGATATTGTGAGAATCGTCACCGGTGATTAAGGCAAAATAATATCTTGAGGGGGGTACAAGAGAGAAGCAATCTCATCAACTCATTCCCTTCCCTTATTGAGGGAAAGAGGAATCAAGGGGGACACCCCCTTGCACCCCCGTTCCAAAGGGGTTTCACCCCTCTGGACTCCCCAAAACGGTGAGGGGCCAGACTTTCAGGAGAGGTCGTTCGCACCTTAAAAAGTGCCGTAATAATCTATCGAGATCCTAGGAGTAACTACAGACAGAGAATCCAAAAAGGTAAAACTCCCGAACACCGTCGAAAGGGGGAGTTTTAGAGGGCGCAGCCCTCTTACATAAATATTCCCCTTCCCCGCTGGGGAAGGGGACACAGGGGATGGGGCCACCACCACTAAACATGTGGGAGAGTTAGATAAAGTTGAACCAACATAAAATTAGTAAGGCTATTCAGATTGGCAATGTAACCATTGGTGGTGGCGCTCCTGTCGTTGTGCAGTCGATGACCAGTACCGATACGCGAGACGTTGTATCTACCATCAAACAGATTAAAGAGCTTGAGGAGGTCGACTGCGAGCTGGTGCGGGTGGCGGTGCCGGACATGGAAGCTACCGCGGCAATCAGAGAAATCAAGCGGGGCATCACTATCCCCCTCGTTGTCGACATTCACTTCGATTACCGCCTGGCACTGGCAGCGCTGGAGGCAGGTTGTGACGGCCTCCGGCTCAATCCCGGCAATATCAGCGAACCTGATAAGGTCAGTGCCGTAGTCCATGCTGCCAAAGAGAGGGACGTTCCCATCCGCATCGGGCTAAACGCCGGCAGCCTGCCCAAGACAGCCGACCCGAAGTTATCTGTCGCTGAGCAGATGGTCGAGGCCGCCCTGGAGCAAATAAGACTTCTGGAGAGCCTCAATTTCGACCTTATCAAGGTATCCCTCAAGGCCTTTGATGTCCCGACCACTATCGAGGCCTACCGGAGCATCGCTAATAAGATACCCTACCCCCTGCACATCGGCATCACTGAGGCAGGCCTACCCCGCACCGGTGTCATCCGCAGCGCTGTTGGTATCGGTACACTGCTCTATATGGGCATCGGCGACACCATCCGCGTATCGCTGACTACCCACCCCAGGGAGGAGGTAATCGCCGGCTACGAGATACTGAAGAGCCTGGACCTGCGACAGCACGGCCCGGTGCTGGTAAGTTGCCCCTCCTGTGGCCGTACCGAGGTCGATATCATCAGCCTGGCGGAAGAGGTCGGCAGGCGACTGGAGAAGATAAAGAAACCGATAAAGGTGGCCGTGATGGGCTGCGTGGTCAACGGCCCCGGCGAAGCCAAAGACGCCGATATAGGCATTGCCTGCGGCAAAGGCCGCGGGGTGCTCTTCAGGAAGGGCGAGCAAATCGGGACGGTGGAGGAAAAGGATTTTGTAAAGGCTCTTATGGCTGAGGTGGAGAGGCTTTAAACACGGCCAGAGACAGCACACACCATACACTCAAGGGGGACACCCCCTTGAAATCCCCCGCTCAGAGGGATTTCACCCCTCTGACTCACCAAAACGGTGAGAAGGCAGAATTCGGGCAGGGGTCGTTCGCACCTTAGATGGTGCCGTACTATCAAAACTGGGGCTCGAAAAGAATCCGTTCAACAAGAGACCTTTAAGAAGGCATAGCCACTATACACTATATTGAGCGGGGAGTTTGAGAGGGGCGAAGTCCTTTTTTTCAATAAAATCCCCCTTCCCCAGTGGGGAAGGGGATAAAGGGGATGGGGCCTCTATTTCCAGACTAGTAGAGTAGTGGCAAAGCCCCTTTGTCCAAAGAGCTAATCTTGATGTCAGCTAACGTCGCCGCCTCACCAGTGCGTACGTAATAATGAATCCTGCCAGACACCAGGCCCCAACAACACCAAAAGCCAGCCCGAGGTTGACATCCATATCTGTGAGCGTGACCCGGGTCAGGTCTGCCATGTACTTCACCGGCAGCACCCGGTGTATTGCCGCCATCCAATCAGGAAGCTGCTCTATCGGGTACATGACAGGCGAGAATAGCATTATAGCAAACACTATAATCTGAGTAGCCAGGTTCGCCATCTCCGGCTTGGGGGCGCCGTGAGCAATAGAGTACCCTAAAAACATGCCGGCTGCCGATATGAGCAGCACAGCGGGCACAACTAACGGACTTATCTCCAGTCCAAAATTATAATGAATTGCTCCTATTACCAGAGCCAAAACCAGACCTGGCAAAGCAATCAACACCCAGATTGTAGCATCGGCAGCTATGTAAACAAGTCTCGGTACGGGCAACGACCAGATATAGTCAAAGGTTCCTTCAGTCCTGGCCATGGCCACCATCTGAGGCACGAGCACCAGCCCAACTGTCATCAAAATGATGGTAGGTGCACCAGTGGTAATAAATCTGGCCGTCTCCGGTGTAATCTCGTGGTAAAAGAACCCGAGACCAAAAATGAAACCAGTGGCAATCATGACCTGTACGACTAAGGTAAGGGCGAGTATCGGTTTTTTGCTGAGTGCCTGCCACTTCAGCATGAGACCGTAGCTACGAAGCGATTGTGTCATGACTCACCTCATTTTCGGGCATCTCCTGAGCATCTGCACGACCAACCACTTTTACATACACGTCTTCAAGAGTAGTCGGACCAATTGAGAACTCCTCTACTATGCTCCTCTCTTTGAGATTACGCGCCCATTGTACAGCCGGTGCTATGTCTCTTTCTGCCAGTCTGTTGACCAAACGCCTGCCAGTAACGAAGGTCGATTGTATAAACTCGGGTAGTGCCGGCGCATCTACTCTCGGTTCCAAAACAAGCTCGAATCGGATATTTTCATCGCCATTTTCTTTGAGTGAACCTGGCGTTCCCACTCCGACCACTCTACCGTTATTAATAATTGCCAAACGGTCGACGGCCCGCTCTGCTTCAAGTACATTATGCGTCACCAGTAGCACGGTAGAACCCATACCTATCAGAGCTCGTACCTGCTGCCAGAGTAGTCGACGCCGCAAAGGGTCAACATCATTCGTCGGCTCATCAAGTATGACGATGCGACCCGGCACCACTACTGCCATACAGAAGGCAACCAGACGGCGCATCCCTCCAGAAAAACTCTCGGCAGCTTTGTTTGCCCACTCTTCCATCTCAAGCTGGTTAATTAATTGTAGCGCTCGTTCCCGCACACTTCTGGTATCACCTCCACGCACCCGACCCACCAGCTCAATTGCCTGCCTAGTGGTAAGCCCGGCAATCGGCACCTGCGTTTGAGCTTGTAAGGAGCAAGCCTGTCGGGCATAGCCGGGTTTGGTGATTACATCGACACCATCCAGTGTGATTCTGCCTGAGTCCGGTTTCACAAGGCCAATAATCTGGTTGACAAGAGTTGTCTTACCGGCCCCATTAGGTCCTAGTAAGCCGAAGATTTCACCCTGCCGTAGTGAAAGAGATATATTATCGTTAACCAAGATACCCTTAGTGTACGCTTTACAAAGCTCATCTATCTCTAAGACCACGTCCTGGATCCCAGATTCAGTAGTTCTCATGGTTAAACCTCTTTTCACGAAGAAAACGCTTTAGTATTTCAGGTAGTTATCTTGCTCGATATCTAACCCATTTACTCAAAATAGACCCTTACCTTGCCTTCTTGGCCACCCTGGACATCAATCTCCAGGTCTTTCATCGCGTCCACCAGCTCATTCAGGTTCTCAGGCTTAATATTGCTGACATCGAAGTCCACCCCGCTTTTATGGAGTTCCTCATTAATCTTGGTGGTCGCATTCGACGGTATCAGCGACGTCAGCTTTACCCCCGCCCTGATTAGTGCCATCGGCACCCGGATATTGACACGGTGCTGCTCAGCCCCCGGCCCTGCATCCGGATTCGGCTCAACCACAACCCGCAGGTACTTGCGCTCGTCCTTAGCAGTCTCGCCCGCCGTGGAGAACCCAGTATCACCAGTAGATTCTCCCATCGCCGCCAGCAGTCGCTCCGCCTCATTAACACTCACCTTCCCCTCGGCAAGCATATCAAGAATTCTTCTCCGGTTCTCACTCATTTTCATATACCTCCATTAGTATTTTTTTATTTGAACGATATGTAGACCTGTTCTTTACCATCTTGGATATCCACCTGGAGCCCACGCAGTGCGCAAAGTACCCTCAGCACCAGTGGGCCGAACATCAGTACCGTCAGGCTCCAGCCAAACGGAAACAGTATAATCGCCGCCAGCAATACCAGAGGCAGCAGTATCAGCGCACCGACCAGTAATAACGGCCCAATAAGAAACAATGGTAGCCACAGGCTAAAGCGTCGGTGTTTGCCGCGAAAACGCATTTTCAAAAACAAAGGTGGTCGCATCATTACGATAACCTCTCAATCGCCTCATCGGCAGTTATTTCACCCCGCTCGAGTTGTGACAGCACCTCCGTCTGCGTAGCTGCCGGGGCAGTCTCGACAAATGGGAACTGTTCCGCAATACGGTTCAGACGGTTTTTCACCGTGGGGTAGCTGATACCGAAGACCTGCTCCATCTCCTTGATAGACCCGTGAGAACGGACAAAGGCCATCACGAAGACCTGGTCATCAGAAGATAAGCGGGCCAGTGGCGGTAGCTCAAAGCTCCCCTCGATAGCGATGTCGCTATTCACCAGGCGTACCCGCTCCACAATGGCGGGCGCTCCCCTCGTGAGCCGGGTCAGTTCATACCAGTCTTTTGCCATGTACGTCAATCTCCTTTCACCGGATTTTTACCAGACTAATGTTCCTGTACCTTTCACTGATAAACGACCTCACTGAGCCAGAATCCTATCAAGCTGTTTAGCAAAAGGCTTATCAGGAACGATGCTGGCATCCCGTCTAATTATTTCACGCCAGATAGGATTGGCCGCAAATACCCGCTTGAACATGTCGAGAGCTTCTTCAATCCGTCCGACATTGAACAGTAGCACTGCCTGCTCACACTGGTGTTCCAATCGGCACTCAATATCCGGAATCATAGTAAGTGCCTCATTCAACCGCCCTCTTGCTATGGTCACCTGTTCGTCATCTACGTTGTCTTTTTCTAGTAGCCTGTTAGCTGCGCCTGCCGCCAGATGCGCCCTCTGCGTCTTTACCAAACGCCTAAGTTCCGTCAAAGGCTCAGGATGGTCATATATCCTGAAGTCGTAAACCAAATGCGACCACGGTCTCTTCGGCGGTTCAGCATTGTAGACCTTGACCAGTGCACACCGTGCCCCACGGCTATCGCCACCCTCTTTTTCTCCGGCCTCCATAGCGCTCATAAGGCGGTCAATCAGCTCTCCCGCACTACTCTCGAAGGCTTCTGCCATCTTCTCCCAAACCGTGTCCCTAAGCATAAGGTTGGCCTGGCAGGAGTAGTGATTCCCCGTCCTGTGCCCTGCCGCCGGACTGCATTTCAAGCCAGTATATGCTGCCACATTCCCCTGCACGTCAACCATAGCAATTTGTTGACGCTCAGCCTCACTTCCTGGCCCTATGATACTATCTAATACTTCCGCCGGCGTTCTCCCCAGCCGCATCATCGCAAGCCCCGCGAAACCATAAAAGGGATTACTAGCCGCCTGTCCAACAGCAACACCAACCCCAGGCTCAATATAAATAATACCCTGGCAGGCTCCAAAAGTATGCGTCAGTAATCCTCCCCCCAGCTGGTTGCTCACCAAGTCAAAGGCGATAATGGACAGGCTATCTGTCATCCCCGAAACGCTCATCAGCATATTTCCCCAGTAATTACTACATCAACCTTAATTATTTTCACTCCATACTTAATTTATACAATATTATACGGCCATCTATATTAATATAGTCAACTCCGCTGGCAGCAATGGGGAAATCACCACACGTCTGAAACCACGATCATCAGCGTTCGTTCTCACCTATCCTCACAGTATCTAACTCATACTTGATTTTTTTAATTATATGAACCTATTGACGTGAGCTATAGTTATTCACCAATTAATTATATTAAGCTATTTCGCTACACCAAACAACTACGGTAAACCCGCTCCCTCGTAAAAAGCCGCCCGATTGGCATAAACCCGTTTGATGTGGTTTAATATGGTAAATGCGCGTATCAAAACTGTTCGGAAAAACGCAACGAGAAATTCCAGCTGAGGCAGAACTCATCAGCCACCAGCTACTGCTCAGGGCCGGGATGATAAGCCAAGTAGCCACCGGCGTCTATTCCTATCTGCCTCTTGCCTGGCGCGTGCTGAGGAAGATAGAGAATATCATCCGCGAAGAGATGAACAATGCCGGAGGCCAGGAGCTCAATCTGCCGGTACTGCAGCCCCTGGAACTATGGAAGCAATCCGGGCGTGACCAAATCTGGGGTAAAAGCCTCTTTACCCTGACAGACAGGCGGGAACGCCCCCTTGTCCTCGGGCCCACCCATGAAGAGGTACTTACCCAGCTTTTGACCCACCATGTACAGAGCTACCGGGACCTTCCCAAGCTCCTCTACCAGATACAGGTCAAGTTCCGCGACGAGCCAAGACCCCGCGGCGGCCTGATAAGGGCACGTGAATTTCACATGAAGGACCTCTACAGCTTTGATGCTGACGAGGCAGGGCTTGATGAAAGCTACCGGAATATGCTCCGCGCCTATAAGAACATCTACGATCGTTGCGGACTTCCTTCGATGATGGTCGAGGCCGACAGCGGGCCTATCGGCGGTAAGGAATCGCACGAGTTCATGCTCGTCACCGATAGCGGCGAGAATGAGATTCTCTACTGCCCCATGGGTGACTACGCCGCCAATACGGAGAAAGCCGAGATTATCAAGGAGAAAATCGACGGCGGTGAGCCGCTGCCTCTGGAAGAGGTCGCCACTCCCGGCATGACCAGCATCGAGGAGGTATCCGGTTTTCTCGGGATACCCCGGAGTCATACCCTAAAAGCCGTCTTCTACATCGCTGACGGTGCATTTATCTTCGTCGTCATTCGCGGCGACCTCGATGTCAACGATATCAAGCTGCAAAACGCCCTTCACTGTCTCGATTTGCGTCTGGCCACCGAGGAAGAAGTTATCGAAGCCGGAATCGTAGCCGGCTCCGCGTCACCGGTCGGGATTAGCGGCATACGTATTATCGCTGACGACTCGGTCCCCGTAACATCTAATCTGGTCGGTGGTGCCAACAAGCCGGATACCCACGTCAGGAACGTTAACTACGGACGAGACTTCAGCGCCGAAATCGTTACCGATATCACCCTGGCCAAGGCTGGAAATACCTGCCCGAAATGCGACCACAAACTGGAATCCACCCGCGGTATCGAGGTCGGTCATGTCTTCAAACTGGGCACCCTATACAGCGACATTCTTGGAGCTAACTATGTAGACGATAGCGGTGAGTCACATCCCATCGTTATGGGCTGCTATGGTATCGGCTTCGGCAGGCTCATGGCGGCGGCTATTGAGTACAGCCACGATGACAAGGGTATTATCTGGCCATTATCGATTGCCCCCTACCACGTTTACCTTTGCCCGCTCTATCGCGAAGATACCGAGGTCTCCGAGGTCGCTGAGAAGCTGTATGCCGAGCTTGAAGGTGAGGGTATCGAGGTCCTCTTCGACGACCGTAAGGAATCACCAGGGGTCAAGTTCAACGACGCCGACCTCCTCGGAATTCCTATCCGGGTCACCATTAGCCCCCGCACCTTAGAGAAGGCCACCGTCGAAATCAAGCTGCGTCCCGAAAAAGATTCTGAGTTTGTCCCGCTGGCGGAGGTGGCTGCCCGAGTCAGGAAAATCATCGAAGGGACCAGTCCCAGTTGATTATCGACCTTCACACCCACACCCTTGTCGGGTCTGATGATAGCTACATAGACATCGACGAACTGGTTGAGAAAGCAAAGAATAACGGACTTGACGGCGTCTGCATTACCGACCACGACTGGTTTTGGAGGCATTCAACCATCGAGCGCCTCTGCCGTGAGCTAGATTTCTTGATATTACCGGGCGTGGAGATGAACACCGAGGACGGCCATCTGCTGGTGTTCGGACTGGACAGGTTCATCTTTGGCATGCACCGCACCGGATTCCTGAAGCGAGCGTTGGATGAGGTCGGTGGGATCATGATTCTCGCCCACCCCTACCGGAGGAATATGTACTATGGTGAATCGGTCGAGGACTCCGTAAAACGGTACAGTCAGCGGTCTGTTTTCGAACTGGTAGATATTATCGAAACACACAATGGCCGGGCTACGGAGCAACATAGCCGCTTTTCCCAGCAGCTTAGTCAACGGCTGGGCCTTAAAGGGACGGGGGGCAGCGATGCCCATCAGCTATCAGACATTCCTTCGTGCGCCACCGTTTTCGAGAGGGATATCTCGAATGTACAGGAGCTTATTACCGAGCTTAAAGCAGGCCGCTTCCGGCCGGTTGACCTCCGCCAGAAAACTTAGCCCCGCTCTCTCTTAATTTTCTCTGCTTCCTTTTCTATGGCTGTTCTATCACTTTTCTCAAGAAAGACGAAGGCACGCATAAAATGAAGCAAAACGAACACACCCCAGATACATAGTGGCCACAGGAACCACATATACCCGCCAGGGGTTGTCAACGCCCATACCACAATCAGGACGATATTTACCGCCGCCCAAGAACCAAAATTACCCCAGAATTCCTTTTTCGCCTTTACCCTTTTCCTGGCTTCCTCGTAGATTTCTTCTTCGGACATCTGTCGTGCCATACTTCAAACCCCCGTGTCTGAACAATACTTGTTTATAGCATATTTGTAAATAGCATACAAGACCTAACAATCACCTTGAGAAAGAAAACAGACACAATATTCTACCTCGGTTTAAAGGCACGGACACTTATGCTGAGGACAGTACCTTCAAGCTCGCCAGAGCCGTAGGATTGCTCGGAAACGATTTCTAAATTCTCAAAACCGGCGTTGGCGATGGTTGCCAAGTAGTCTTCTTTCATGGAAGCCCCAGCCACACAACCGGCGTAAGCCGCCAGAGAGTTCTTGATTTCTTCCGACAGCTCCTTTACCAGAACCATATCCGAGACCATCACCCGGCCACCCGGCTTCAACACCCGGTAGGCTTCCTTGAATACCCGTGTCTTGGCCGGCGACAGGTTGATAACGCAATTTGAGATAACGGCATCTACGGTATTATCGGCCACCGGTAGGTTCTCAATCTCACCCAGCCGGAACTCCACGTTGTCATAGCCACCCTTCCTAGCATTATCCCGCGCGCGGTGGAGCATCTCCGGGGTCATATCAACGCCGATAACCTTTCCGGTCTTACCGACAGCGATGGCCGCCAGAAAACAATCGATACCACCACCGGCACCGAGGTCAAGCACTGCCTCCCCTTCCTTGAGAGAGACCAGCGCTGTCGGATTACCACAGCCGAGTCCCATCCTGGCCTCTTCGGGAATTGCCTCCAGTTCTTCCGTCGAGTAGCCAATTATCGTAGCCACAGTATCAGCTGGACTGCAGCAGCTTGATACCTGCATATCTTCACCCACCGTACCGGTGGTCTCTTCAGGCGTTCAGCAACTGGTCACCCCGGTATCGGGGGCACAGCAGCCGGCTTCTTCAACCTTTGCCGCCGGCTGATGAACCTTCTTGCCGGTGGCTACTTCCGCATAGTGCTCCCTGACATACTTCCTGATTTCGTCGTCATTCATATTAGCCTCTCCCCTCTTATCCTAGAGAATCTCCTTCATTACCGGTCCGAGTGTTGCTCTTACCATGTCAGTCAGCTCTTCCACCTTGGTCATCGTGATGCAACACACCTTTCCGTCCTTCTCCCAGGTAGTCAGGGCCAGCTTGTTACCAGCCTGAATGCCGGCCTTTTCCCTGAGCTCTTTCGGGAGCACCATCTGGCCTCTCTCATCAATACTGACCAGCGCCTCAACGCGACAGCACGCACCATCTACTGGATTACAACATTCACCGTTTCCAATTGTATTCATCAGAACCACCCACGTAATATTATTCAGATAAATCAGTATATTCTGATTATACTAGATAAACATAAGGAAAATCAAGTGGTCTAAAACAATCCTTTGTCTGGTCTTCAATCAATGAAAGGATGTCAGGAACGTAACGTAGCACCGAGGTCACGAGAAAGCTTATCGAGAATCCGCTTCTGGACCCTATTGACCTCTTCATCAGTCAGGGTATGGTCTGGTGACTGGTAGGTAATACGGCAGGCAAGAGACTTCTTCCCCGGCGGGACCTGGTCGCCAGAGTAAACATCAAACAGTGCTACCTGCTCCACCAGTGGAAAGCCCCTCATGATATTGACTATCTGCTGGTAGGCAGTCCCGACATCAACCACGAGGGCGACGTCCCTGAGCATGGCCGGAAAGCGTGGTATTGGTTGGAACATCCGGTGCCCATGAATGAACGGCAGCAGCGCTGGCAGGCTGATTTCAAAGAACTGCACCGGCCCAGGGATATCAAACCCTTCCAATACAGCAGGGTGCAGCTCCCCGACAATGCCAACCTGGCCACCGTCAGTCACGATAGCCGCCTGTTTTAGCGGGTGCAGAGTCTCATCGGTAGACAGCTCGTAGCTGGAGGGCACTCCCAGTCCTGTAAGCAGCCCTTCAACAATTCCCTTAGCATCAAAGAAGCTGAACGGTGCCGCTTCACCCAAACTGCTGGAAGCGTTCTGCCAAGATGGTTCATCTCGCAAACCACTCAGCACACCGCAGAGCATCTCAACTTCCTCAGGCAGGTCGTCAAGCTGGGGAAGGTAGACCTTACCCAGTTCATAGAATCGGACAGGGCCTCCAATTCGTCTGTTAGTCACCAGAGCCGCCATCAAACCCACTCGCAGGTTAGGACGGAGGTACTCGTGCATTATTGATATTGGATTGGCCAGCTTAATTGGGGCCGGAGAAGCCGAGTGTGACTCCGGGTACAGCCTGTTTAGCATCTCCAGGTTTACCAGTGGGTTGGTGACAATCTCGTGGAAACCGTAACCGGTAAGGCTCTCGCCAAGCTTACGCTTTAGCTCGATTACAGGGGCGGGACTTTGTTGGGGTATCGGAGTGTTCAGCATCGTGGTCGGGATTTCATCATAGCCGATAACACGGGCAACCTCTTCCACAAGGTCTACCGGGATACTGATATCACTCCGCCAGTAAGGCGCGGTTGCCAATACTTCCGATGCTGAGGAGCCGGCTTGACACTCGAAGCCCAGCGAACTTAGAGTGGCCTCGATCTGCTCCCGGTTGAACTCCACACCCAGCACCCGCTTTACTTCTTCGGTGGTGATAGCTAGTGGTTGCGGCTCCACCCTTCCGGGGTAAACATCAATGATGCCTCTGGCCACCTGTCCGCCGCCAAGCTCGGCAATCAGTTGGGTGGCTCGTTTTATTGCCGGCAAGGTAAGCTCAGGGCTGATACCCCTCTCGAACCGCATACAGGCTTCACTAGGCATGTTCAGTATCCGTCCCGTATAGTGAATACTACGTGGATTGAAGCTGGCCGATTCCAGCAGTATCGAGGTAGTTTCCTCAGTGACCTCGCTGTTGGCACCCCCCATGACACCGGCCAGTGCCACGGCACGTTCGGCGTCAGCAATGACCAGCATATTCCCAGCAAGAGTCCTCTCGATTCCGTCCAGACTGACCATCTCTTCGCCTTCGCTGGCACGGTGGACTATTATCTTCCTACCACTCAGCTTTTCGTAGTCGAAAGAATGCAGCGGCTGCCCGTATTCAAGCATGACGAAGTTGGTCACGTCCACGATATTATTTATCGGTCGCATACCGTAGGAGATGAGGCGCTCCTGCATCCACCGCGGTGATTCACCGATACTAATCCCTGTAATCAGGCTGGCGCAGTAGCGGGGGCAGAGGTCGGGTGCAGTAATCTCCACCGACACCTGGCTCTCGACTGAAGGTTCAACCTCCTCATAGCTGGCGTCAGGTAGGTGCACTGTCTGACCGGTCAGTGCGGCAATCTCTCTGGCCAGGCCAATCATCGAGAGGCAGTCTGGCCGGTTGGGAGTAATATCCATGTTGAAAATAACATCACCCAGGTAATCGGCCAGCGGTCTGCCGACTTCGGCTTCATCCGACAGTACCAGGATGCCGGTGTGGTCTTCCGAGATACCCAACTCCTTCTCCGAGCAGGCCATACCGCTGGAGACTACGCCGCGAATCTTGGCCGATTTCAGTGTTTCTTGCTCACCAGTATTCGGGTTAATAAGGCGGGCACCTACCGGGGCATAGGCTACTTTAGTATCGACGGCAACGTTGGGTGCACCGCAGACAACGGTCTCCTCACTGCCACCAAGGTCAATAGTAACCAGGGTAAGCCGGTCGGCATTAGGGTGGGCGTTTACCGCCGTTATCCGACCGACTACGATACCCTCCCAGTTCTCTCCGATGACCTGTTGACCCTTGACCTCACTACCAGCCATAGTCAGTCGGCGGGCCACTTCCTTAGGTGGCAGGGTGGTATCAACATATTGCTTTAACCAGTTCAGTGAAATCTTCATATTATAACTGCCTTAGAAATCTGAGGTCATTCGCATAGAAAAGGCGCATATCATCGACCCCGTACCGCAGCATCGGCAATCTTTCGACACCTATACCGAAGGCAAAGCTGGTATAGACATCCGGGTCAATCCCCCCCCGCCTGAGTACATCAGGGTGGGTCATGCCCGCACCTAGTATCTCCAGCCAGCCTTCGTCGCACAGCGAGCAACCCTCGCCATGACATAGGGCACACTCAATCGCCATCTCGACACCGGGCTCAACAAAGGGGAAGAAGTCACAACGGAAACGCACCTTCCTGTCTTCGCCGAAATAGCGACGGGCAAACTCGTAAAGCGTGCCCTTCAGGTCAGCCATGGTAATCCCCCTGTCCACCGCCAGGCCATCAAGATGGTAGAACATAATACCATGGGTCGCGTCGGTAGCCTCATAGCGGTAGCACTTACCAAATTCGATTATCCTTATCGGGGGCTCCATAGCCTCGACAGCCCGAGCCGAAACCGCAGTGGTCTGCGTCCGCAGCAATCCCTTCCAACCTTTGGGAGAAGTCAGTTGGTCAACCCAGAAGGTAGACTGGTCATCACGAGTAGGGTGCTCCTCGGGGATATTCAGAGCCTCGAAGTTGTAGTAGTCCCACTCAACCTCTGGCCCATCGAATACCTGGAAGCCCATTGAGGTAAAGATCTCACTCATTTCGTTGAGTGTTTGTGTGACCGGATGCAACCGCCCCACCGGGTAGGGGCGGCCGGGCAGGGTGATATCGCCCATGGCAAGCAGGGCATCATCCACCCGTACTGACTTTTGCGTCGACCCCTTTTTCAGCTCCTCAGTCTTCTGGTTTAGTCCTTCAGCAAGCAGAGACTTGACCTCATTAGCACGCGCCCCGACCGTTTTTCTTTCCTCAAGAGACAGACCAGCCAGGCCGCGCAGGATGTTGGTCAGTTCGCTCTTCCTGCCCAGGTAACGAACCCGCCATGATTCAAGGTCTTTAACTTCACTAATGGCTGAAAGCTCTCGCCGGGCCTTTGTCAGCAGCTCTTCCAGTTGTTCACGCATTATTTACTCTCACGTTGGATTATAGGCTATCACTCACCAGAGGGTCAAGAACTCGCTATTCCTGATCCTCGAAGCATGCAATTAATACCTCCCACAAAAAAACCCCTCCTCCGCCAGAGAGAAGGGGATTCTGTTGCCTTAGAAAATCGATTGTCTTTTAGCCCTTAACTTGCTCCCTGGCCACACTGACCAGGTTGCTAAAGGACTCCGGTTCCCTGACAGCCATATCTGCCAGCATCTTACGGTTCACCTCCACCCCGGACCTCTTCAATCCACTAATTAACTGTCCGTAGGTGAGTCCTTCGGCACGGCTGGCAGCGTGAATCCGCGTAATCCATAAACGCCGCATGTCTCCTTTTCGTTCCCGACGGTGTGCGTAAGCATAGCTCAGGGACTTGAGCATCGACTCATTGGCACGGCGAAAAAGGGAGTGCTTGGTAGCACGGTGTCCCTTCGTTAGGGCCAACACCTTCTTGTGACGCCGGTGTGAGGTTACTCCCCTCTTTACTCGTGGCAATCTATTCCTCCTCGTCTTCTATGGGACAGCTAGCCCAAAATACTCTGGCAAATAATCCGTATCAGTCCAACCTGGTGAGAGCAACTCGGATAGAGACTACTTTGCTCCATAGGGTAGAAGCCTCTTCACCCGGGTCTTATCGCTACTGCTCACCGGAACCATCTCGTCGTAGAGACGTTTCACCCGCTTCGGTTTACGCCGCCTCAGGTGACTTTTACCACCCTTAGCCCGCATTACCTTACCACTACCGGTAATATGGAAGCGTACTCTTGCGCCTTTATGAGTCTTCAGTTTTGGCATATTGTGGTTCTTTGGCCTGTTGTTCTTTGGCCTTTCCTTTCTGCGCACTCACCGGGCTCAGAATTATATTCATCCGGCGCCCTTCCATCGCGGGCTGTCTCTCCAGCGAAGATATATCTTCAAGTTCATTCGCCATTCGCTGCAGCAGCTTCCAGCCCAGCTCAGGATGGGTAACTTCCCTGCCCCGAAAAAGTATCGTTACTTTTAGCTTATCTCCTCCAGTCAGTAGCTTTCTGGCAGTTCGGGCTTTCGAGTTAAAATCGTGGTCACCTATCTTGGGGCGTAGCCGAACCTCCCTAAGCAGTGATATCTTCTGGCTCCTTCTATCTCCACGCTCCCGTTTGGCCTGCTCGTACTTGTATTTTCCGTAATCAAGCAGCCGACACACCGGCGGCACTGCCGTGGGCGCCACCTCTAAAAGGTCGAGGTTGCTCTTACGCGCAAGCTCTCGTGCCTGAGCCAGAGGCATTATGCCTAACTGCTCCCCCTTTTCCCCGACGACGCGAACCTCAGGAGCCCTAATCTGCTCGTTGACACGCTGTTGTTTAACTATGTTCTAGTTCACCTCTCCCTGAAATATCGGTACATCACGGACACATACAATATCATATCACAATTCAAGAATCAAGCGTAACCAGCTCCCGATCCCGTCCGGCTATCGTCTTCAGAATAGCTTCCCTGAATCTACTGACGGGCTCGGCAGGCAGCTGCGCACCACTGCGCAAGCGTACAGCGACCGTCCCGTTCTCCATCTCGCGGTCACCGACGACGAGCATACAGGGTATCTTGTCAAGCTGAGCCTGTCGAATCTTCAGGTTCATCCGTTCGGAACGGACATCCACTTCGACACGGACCCTTTCTTTTTTAAGCTCCGCCTCAATCTTACGGGCATAGTCCAGATGGCGGTCCGCCACCGGAATAATCACCACCTGCACTGGCGCCAGCCATACTGGAAAAGCCCCCGCATAGTGCTCAATAAGCAGCCCAAAGAAGCGGCACCATGCTCCCAATAGGGCACGATGTACCATGTAGGGCCGGTGTTCCTGACCATCCGCTCCAGTGTATACCATATCGAACCGCTCGGGCAGATTAAAGTCGAACTGGATGGTCGTCATCTGCCATGCACGACCCAGAGAATCATTTATCTTGATGTCAATTTTAGGCCCGTAGAAAGCACCACCACCCTCATCCACCTCGTAGGGCAATCCCTGTTCCTCAAGTACCTTACGCAACGCCTCAGCCGCCTGTGTCCACTGCTCTTCGGTTCCTATCGCCTTCTCCGGGCGGGTAGCCAGGTATATCTTGTAGTCGTCAAAGCCAAATGCCTGCCACATATGCAGTGAAAAGCGTAAGACCTCGGCAATTTCACCGTCGATTTGTTCCGGCGTGCAGATAATGTGGGCATCATCCTGCGTGAAGCCACGGACGCGCATCAGCCCCAGAAGCACGCCGCTCCGCTCATAACGATAAACGGTTCCAAGCTCCGCCCACCGCAGCGGCAGGTCACGATAAGAACGAAGCTGCGATTTGTATGCCAGAATATGGAAGGGACAGTTCATCGGCTTGAGATAATATTGCTGTCCTTCTATATCAATCGGAGAGTACATGTTCTCTTTATAGAAATCCAGGTGACCGCTGGTTTCCCACAGCGTGCGGAGGCCGATATGAGGTGTGTAAAGCAATTCATACCCGTTGGCGTAGTGCTCCTGCCGCCAGAAATCTTCGACTACGGTGCGGATGCGACCGGCCTTGGGACCGTAGATGATGAGACCACCCCCGATTTCTTCGGGAGCGATGTAGAGGTTGAGCTGCTTGTTGAGACGCCGGTGGTCGCGGGCTTCAAGTTCTTCAAGGTGTTTCAGGTAATCATCCAGCTCCTGCTCTGTGGGCCACGCGGTACCGTATATCCGCTGGAGCATAGGGTTTTTCTCACTACCCCGCCAGTAGGCACCGGCGATACTGAGCAGTCTGAAGCCCCCGATCTCACCAGTCGAGCTGACGTGTGGACCACGGCATAAATCGGTAAACGAGCCCTGCCGGTATATAGTAACTGTCTCCTCCGGAATCTCATCAATCAATTCTAATTTATAGGGCTGGGTAGCAAAAAGCTTCCGGGCCTCGTCCTTGGTCACTTCCTCACAGACGAAGGGCGTATTCGCCGCCACAATCTCCTTCATCTTCGCCTCGATGACAGGCAGGTCATCCGGAGTAAGTGTTCGCGGCAGTTCGAAATCGTAATAGAAGCTATTCTCGATTGTCGGCCCGATACCGAACTTCGCATCGGGAAACATGGACAGGACTGCCTCCGCCATCACATGTGATGTGGAGTGCCGCATTGCTTCCAGCTTTCTATCTACGTCTGCTCCCTGCTTCTTGTCCGAAACCATCTGTCTTATTCCACTTAGAAAACAAAACCTCCCGCCCGACTCGGAAACGAAAGGCCAGTAAACCAATTATAACAGTGACTACGCATGAGTGCAATCAATAAATATTTCCATTCGAGACGAGCAACCTCTATAATGGTTAGTACACCTATGATAAAGAAAGTCTTCCCCATCCTTGCGCTATGCGTTTTTTCAGCCACGCTGGGAATCGGCATAATATCTCCTCTACTGCCTATCTATATCGATGAGATGGGGGCTACCGGTATTGGTCTGGGCATAATTATTGCCTCTTATGCTGTTTCTAACAGCGTATCAGTCCCGATTGTGGGCCGACTATCTGACCGCAAAGGCAGAAAGGTATTCCTTGCCTCCGGCCTGCTGCTCTATACCGCTATTGCCGTGGGTTATATCTTCGCCACTAACGTTGTCCATCTGAGCTTGGTACGTTTCTTCATGGGCTTCGCTGGGGCAATGATTATTCCTGTCGCTATTGCCTATCTCGGTGATCTCTCGCCACCGGGTGAAGAGGGCAAATGGATGGGCTGGGCAAATGCCTTCTTCTTCAGTGGCTTCGGCTTCGGCCCCTCCATCGGAGGAATTATCACCGACAATTTTAGCATGACAACTGCTTTCCTGACCCTGATAGGCCTTAATTTGTTTGCTTTTTTAGTGGCCCTCTTCTTTCTCCCCGAAGTCAAGCAAAGAAAGGTGGGCGAACAGGATGAAGGCCCACGTCTGTCGTACCGGGAGATGAGTAAAAGCAATATGATGCGGGGGCTCTTCAGTTTCAGGTTCGTCCAGTCCTTAGGCAGGGCAGGTATCGCTACCTTCCTGCCCATCTTCGCCGCTGCAATTGGCCTGAGTACCAGCACTATCGGGATACTGTTAACCATCAACATTCTTTCGGTGACAATATTTTCTCCTTTCGGCGGCAGGATGGCTGATAGACTTAACCGGCGGACACTGACAATAACCACCAGCCTCATTTTTACAGCTTTGCTGGTGGCTGTACCTCTGACCAACAACTTCTGGCAACTGCTACTCGTCTTGCTCTTCCAGGGCATCAGCTCTGCGGTCGCCATGCCAGCATCGACCGCCCTGAGTGTGGAGGAGGGCCGAAAATTCGGCATGGGGTCCACGATGTCAGTATTCTTTCTGGCACAGGCCGTAGGTATGGCCATCGGACCAGTCATATCTGGCGTTATAAACGACAACACGAGCATCAACTGGGTCTTCTATTTCGCCGGAATAATGGGCATCATCGGCACAGCCCTGTTTGCCTGGTTCAGCCAGGGTTACCAGCCAGAAATCGAATTCTCCCAAAACAGTGAATATCGGTTATAAACATATTTTTATAGCCGAACATACGTCTTAATATGATCACGCCCTTCTTAACAGCCATCAACTTACCCTCTTGACAAGCTACCATAAATGTAATATATTTCTTACATTATATGATTGTCGGGAGGGGTTAAAAATGAGTAACCTTATCTGGGCACTATTGCCCATAATATTGTTGGCAATTATCTATATATTCATTTTCACACGCAAGGGAGAGTTTGAGAGGGCGAAAAACAACCTGAAGCGTCAGGACTGGATAACCTTTTTCGCCGTCATTTTCGCTGGCGTAACCCTAAGCTCTTCCATGAGGGCGTCAGGTTTACAATTTCCAGACCCGCCCTGGTTGCTGATACCTCTCGTGTTGTTCATCGCCGTTCCTGTAATTATCGTCCTGATTTGCCGGGTCAGGACAGGCAGACCTATCATACTGCCTTCAGGCGACGAGAGGACGCAGTTAATTTTCGCCAAAAGCGCTCGAAACACCATGTTTGCCACTTACCTAGCCTTATTTTTGCACCTCACTATCACCGAACTGGATACCCTAGATGCAAATTGGCTTTCCATAGTAATTGGCAGCGGTCTCTTCGTACTGCTGGCGTCACTATTTTTCTATTATTACAGGGCTAGTTAGACTCAGTTAAACTTAGCACCCAAGGTGAGTACATACTATTATGACCGTCCTAAGAACAAGGATTAAAGAACTCAGGGCCAGATATGATATAACTCAGGAGGAGTTGGCCGAGAAGGTCGGGGTTACCCGGCAGACAATGCTATATCTGGAGAAAGGCAAGTACAACCCTTCATTACTGCTGGCACACCGGGTAGCCAGGATATTGCAGTCCACTATAGAGGAAGTGTTTATCATAGAAGAAGACATGTAGACCCACCACCAACAAGCACAACCTGTTGACAAAGACCTTTACTTATGGTAAATTCCAAATATAAGAGGCAAGATAAAGGAGATAAGTTGATTCACCAGACCTCCCAGAATTTCTATTTTTGGTATTACTTTTCGGTGTGCACTCAGTGCGCTTGGGAGGTCGTGTCACGTAACCGAGCCTAGTAAGTAAATCAAGTAATAGATACGCCAGGAAGGACCCTCTCAAGCAGAGGGCCCTTCTCTTTTTGGGGCAAATTGATAATGTAACGGAGGATGGAAAGTGATTATCATGAAGAGCGAAGCCACCGATGAAGAAATCGCCAGCGTGGTCAGTGAAATCAAGAAGTACGGCCTCAAGGCAGATATCTCCCGGGGAGCCTACCGCACCGTTATCGGCCTGGTAGGTGACGAAAGCAGGATACCGTTCCCTCACTTTGCTGTCCTACCTGGAGTGAAAGAGGCGATGCCAATCGAAACGCCTTACAAGCTTATCAGCCGGGAGTATGCCCGAATGACTGAAAGTGAGATGGGGAATCGGGTTATCAAGGTCGGTGATGTTGAGATTGGCAGCAACGAGCCGGTATTCATCGCCGGGCCCTGTGCCATTGAGAGTAGAGAGCAGCTGTTCAAGATAGCCGAAGGTGTCAAGAGGGCCGGTGCCCATATCCTTAGAGGCGGCATTTTCAAACCGAGGACATCGGTCCACTCATTCCAGGGACTTGGCGCTAACGGCACTGAAGGGGCGAGTGAGGCTCTCAGCTGGCTGCGGGAAGCCGGAGACCGGTTCGAGCTTCCGGTGGTGACCGAAATCCGTGGGGAGAGCCAGGTTAACCTGGTAGCGGAATATGTTGATATAATCCAGATAGGCGCCAGAAATATGTATGACCAGGACTTGATTACGAAGGTGGCCAGGACAGGCAAACCAATCCTCTACAAGCGGCACTTCGGGGCTGGCATCGAGGAGTTTCTCTCCTTTGCCGAGTACATTGTGGCCGAAGGCAATAAGGATATCATATTGTGCGAAAGAGGGATTTTACCACTGGGTAAGGGCCGGAGCTACACCAGATATACCCTTGACCTCAGCGCGGTACCGGCTATCCAGAAAGAGACCTATCTGCCCGTAATCATCGACCCCAGTCACGCCGCCGGACGTCGCGACCTCGTCTTCGACCTGAGTTGTGCCGGTATCGCTGTGGGTGCTTGTGGGCTTATAATAGAGGTACATTACAATCCAGCAGAAGCACTAGTTGATAGTCAACAACAGATAACGCCCGACGAATTGAAGGAGGTCATCAGTGCCTGCCGGGGAATTCAAAAGGCACTAGGGCATTACCGTAGAAATGGGGACTAGAAATATAGATGAAAACAGTTACTGTAAACGTCGTTAGTGGTAGCTACGATATCATCATCGGCCCGGGGCTGCTCACGCAGACCGGCGACCGCTTAAAGGCGTTTGGTTTCAGCGATAAGGTGGTAATCATCACCGATACCACCGTGAGGAAGCTCTACGGCAGTACTCTGGAGCAGATCCTCATCGCCTCGGGCTTCGAGGTAGCAACCCTTAGTGGCGCTGACAGCGAGGAGGAGAAATCGCTAGAGACCGCCGGTCGGCTCTACCTCGAACTGACCGGCTTCCATGCCGAGAGGGGGACACCGGTACTCGCTCTGGGTGGAGGAGTTACCGGTGACCTGGCTGGATTTGTGGCCGCCACTTACCAGCGCGGGGTGCCCCTGATACAGATACCGACTACCCTGCTCGCCCAGGCCGATAGTAGCCTCGGTGGTAAGACTGCCGTCAACCATGGTCAGCTAAAGAACCGGATAGGGGCTTTCTACCAGCCGAGTCTGACCATATCCGACATCGACACCCTGAAAAGCCTCAGCCAGAGGCAGCTCGCCGACGGACTCGCCGAGATTATTAAGCACGGTGCCATACAGGATGCTGACTTCTTTGAGTACCTGGAGAATAACATCGACCGCATAATGGCACTTGATGATGACGCCCTCGAGACGACCGTCGCCCGCTCCGCCGAGATCAAAGCGGCCGTCGTGGAGCAGGACGAGCTTGACCTCGGGCTGCGTAATATCCTGAACTATGGCCACACCATCGGGCATGCTGTGGAAACAGTCTCCGATTTCCAGATAGACCATGGCCGGGCAGTGGCCTTCGGAATGCTGGTCGCCGCCAGAATATCGAACCGGATGGGGCTGCTCGATCGCAGCGATGTCACCAGGCTGAAGAAACTGCTCACCAAGGTCGGACTTCTAGCAGAAGTACCCAAATTAGAGACTGATAAACTAATTGAGGCAATGCATCACGACAAGAAGATTGTCGAGGGCAGGATAAAGTTTGTCCTGCTCGAATCAATCGGTGAGGTAATCTTTACCGATGACGTTGACCTTGAGTTGGTAAAAAAGGTGCTCCCGGAGAAGCTATGAAACAGCCCCGGATTTGTGCTGCCATCACCACCCCCGACCTCGAAGTAATCAGGCAGGCCGAGCCGCTGGTTGACCTGTTCGAGGTCCGTATCGACCTTATCGGTGATGACTGGCAGGAGATAGCCAAGAAACTAGGTAAACCCTGGATAGCCTGTAATCGCAGTGCCGCCGAAGGCGGTCAGTGTCAGGATAACGAAGAGAGAAGAATCGAGAGATTGCTCCAGGCATTAGAAATCGGGGCCAGCGCTATTGATATTGAACTGAGCACGAATAACCTGACAAACACCATTACACTAATCAAGCAGCATGCCGAGTGTCTTCTCTCCTATCATAACTTGGAGAAAACGCCTGATTTTGATACCATGAGGCAAATTATACGGCAGCAGATAGAGGCCGGTGCTGATATCTGCAAGGTAGTGACGACTGCCCGGAGCTTCGAGGACAACCTGAGAGTGTTACAGCTAGTCCCCGCCTTTCCAGAAAAGAGGGTGGTCGCGTTTGCTATGGGTACCGCTGGCATTACCAGCCGGGTTTTCTGCCCGCTGGTGGGAGGCGACTTCACCTACGCGTCACTGGCCGAGGGTAGAGAATCGGCCCCGGGGCAGATTTCAGTCAAAGACCTGAAAAATATCTATGAGATGATAGGTTCGAGATGAATCCAGAAGCAATGAAACCCTTTGGCCTTGCTCTCGCTGACTATTATAAAGGCGATTCATCAGCCACCGTTATTTCATACCGGGACGATGGTTTGAGGATTGAGATGCCGATTAGCTTGTTCTACCGCGAAAGCACTGACATGGATATTGACGGGATTGCTCTCGAGAATTGCCGGGGCAGGGTCCTAGACATCGGTGCTGGTACGGGACTACATAGCCTTCACCTGCAAAATCAAGGCCTATCTGTCTGTGCTATCGATATCTCACCGGAAGCTTGTGAGATTATGCAAAAAAGAGGAGTGAACGAAGTCTATTGCACGAATATCTCGGAGTTTAAAGCCGAGCCGTTTGATACGCTCTTAATGCTTTGTCATGGTATAGGCGTTGTTGAAAACATGGCCGGACTTGACCACTTCCTTACGTATGTTCACCATCTTGTTAAGCCCGACGGGCAAATTGTATTGAGCTCACTCGATGTCAGATGCACTGATATTCCAATACATCTGGCCTATCATGAGGCCAACCGCCGGGCCGGTCACTATATCGGGGAAGTCCGGATGTACTTCGAGTACAAAGGGTTAAACGGACCGGTTTGCGGATGGTTACACGTAGATTCGAAAACACTGGCCAACCAGGCATCGAAAGCAGGCTGGTCTTGTGAAATCCTCCTCCAGGAGGAGGACGGAAATTACCTGGCAAAACTCATAAAGGCAAGCTGAATATTATTAAGGAACTAAGAAAGCAATGGTTTCAGGAAGAACAAGACTTTGCGGACTAATCGGTGACCCGGTGGAGCATACCATGTCCCCGGCGATGCACAATGCTGCCTACCAGCAGATGGGGCTGGACTACGTCTACGTCCCCTTTCGGGTCAGGCCAGAGGAACTGGGCAAGGCCATCGACGGCATGAGGGCCTTCAATATCCGAGGGCTGAATGTCACCATCCCGCACAAGGTAGCTGTAATTCCCTTCCTCGATAAGCTGGACCCTCTTGCCGAGAAAATTGGCGCAGTCAACACGATAGTCAACGATAACGGCGTGCTCACTGGTTACAATACCGATGCCACCGGATTCCTCCATGCCCTGTTTGAAAAGGGGGTTGAGCCCCGGGGAAAGAAAGCCCTGATACTCGGGGCAGGAGGAGCTTCACGGGCAGTTTCCCTGATACTGGCGGACAGCGGTGCCGAAAGGTTGATAATCCTGAACCGGTCTGAAGAACTGGACTGGGCATACGAACTCGCCGGCAATATCAGCCAGCTCTACAACATGGACGCCAAGGCCGGAGAACTAAACAGGGAGAGCCTGGACAGCGTCATGGAAAGAATCGATATTTCTATACTGGTCAATGCCACCAGCGTCGGTATGACGCCCAATATTGAAGATAGCCCCGTCGATGCCTACCTGCTCCGACCCGAACTGGTCGTATTCGACGTTGTCTACAACCCACTCAGGACACGGCTACTCAGGGACGCTGAGGCTGCCGGTGCTGAAACCATCAGCGGGATTGAGATGCTGGCCTGGCAAGGGGCACTCGCTTTCGAGAAATGGACCGGGCGGGAGGCACCGCTTGATTTAATGAGGAAGGAAGCAATTGGGCAGCTGGAGGAGCATGAAGACTAATATCGCCCTGATAGGATTCATGGGCACCGGAAAATCAGCCGTGGGCAGAGCTCTGGCAGCAAAGCTTGGCCGGGAGTTCGTAGAAATGGACAGCCTGATTGAAGAGATGGCAGGGAAAACGATACCCGAAATCTTCCAGCAAGATGGCGAAATTGCTTTCCGCGAGATGGAAATAGAGGTAACGAGAAAGGTGGCTCAGAATACCAGACAGGTCATCGCTTGCGGTGGAGGCATGGTGCTCAACAAGATAAATATCGACCGGCTGAAGGAAACATCGCGCATGGTATATCTGAAAGCGTCTCTCGGAAAGATACTGGAGAGGACATCCAACGGTAACAGTGAACGTCCCCTCCTCGATGTGCCTGACCCCGAACAACGCATCAAAGAACTGCTCGATTTCAGGAAACCATTTTACGAGCGCTCCGCCGATATTACGATAAACACCACCAGGCTCAGTATCGATAAAGTAGTTGAACTGATAATTAACAGGCTCAAGGAAGATGAAAGTTTCAATTTCTAAAAGCGAAGTGGCCGGTAGCTTAGCAGCTCCTTCCTCGAAAAGCTACACAATTCGCGGGCTGATATGCGCCGCCCTGACCCGCGGCACCAGTGAAATCATCCACTCTCTTGGTTCAGATGATACCGAGGCGGCAATGGAAGTACTCGGCAAGGTCGGGGTGTCCATCCGGCAACTGAAAGACCACTGGGAAGTCAAGGGCGGTCAGTTCCGCCAGGCCGATAGCGACCTGTTCTGCCGGGAATCGGCAGCCACTTTCAGATTCATGACCGCTGTCAGCGCCCTGCTGCCAGGAAGGCATAGGTTGACTGCCGGCCCATCCCTTTCCCTGAGACCGGTTGAACCACTGGTTGAAGCACTGCGGCAACTGGAGGTTAACTGCTTTTCCGAGGGCGGCTTTCCGCCGGTGGTAGTTGATGGCGGGGGGCTGCGGGGGGGAACTACCGAGCTACCCGGCGACATCAGCTCCCAGTTCGTCTCGGCGTTGCTGCTGGTAGCCCCACGAGCCAGAGAAGAGATGACTATCCGGTTGACGACGCCGCTGGAATCAGCCCCGTTCGTGCTGATGACACTGGACACCATGCAGTGGTTCGGGGTATCGGTTCTCTTTTCGGAGGACATGAATGTGTTCCAGATAGTCCCGCAACCGTATAAGCCGACCAAGTATCACATCGAAGGCGACTGGTCATCAGCTTCCTATCCCCTGGCTCTTGGAGCTCTCACCGGCGAGGTGATGGTCAGCAACCTCAGCCTGGAAAGCCTTCAGGCAGACCGGAAAATCCTTAACCTCTTGCAAGATATGGGGGCTTCGGTTATAGTCAAGGGAAATTTGGTAACGGTGAGGAAATCCACATTGAAGGCAATCAAGGCTGACATGTCCAACTGCATCGACTTGCTGCCGACGGTGGCAGTACTGGCCGCAACTGCCGATGGCGTCAGCCAGCTTACCGGACTGGGCCGGGCGAGGTTTAAGGAATCAGACCGGGTTGACACCGTCCGCGAGGGGCTGGAAAGGATGGGTATTCCCGTTACCGTGGAAGAGGACCGTATGATAATTACCGGCTCGCAGCCGAAAGGAGCCGTTATCGACAGCAAGGACGACCACCGTATTGCCATGGCCTTTGCCCTGCTCGGTACGGTGGTCGGAGAGACGGTAATTGAGGGTGCCGAATGCGTCTCCAAGACCTATCCCGAGTTCTGGGACGAACTGAGAAGACTGGGAGTTGAGGTAAACACCGATGGGAAATAGCCTCGGTAAGCTTTTCACAATAACCAGCTTTGGCGAAAGCCACGGTCGGTGTGTCGGCGTCGTCGTTGACGGCTGCCCTGCCGGACTGCCACTTGCCGATGAGGACATCCAGAGCGAAGTTGACAAGCGGAGGCCGGGAGCTGGTGCTGCCAGCACCAGCCGTTCCGAAGAAGACAGGGTCGAGATTCTCTCCGGGACCTATAACGGCCACACCACCGGCGCACCTATCTGCATGCTGGCATGGAACCAGGATGTCGATTCCAGCCAGTACCTGAAAAACCGGTTTCTACCCCGGCCGGGCCACGCTGACTTCACCGCTTTCACCAAGTACGGTGGTTTCAATGACTTTCGTGGTGGCGGTCGCTTCTCCGGCCGTATTACAGCCAGCTTTGTCATGGCCGGAGCAATCGCCAAAAAGCTACTAGGCCTCAAGGGTATCGAAGTCCTGGCTCATACCGTAGAAATCGGGGGGATAAAGGCCCAGCCCAAGGAGACCGATGAGATAAGGAAAAACATTGACAACAATACCTTGAGGTGTGCCGACCCTGCGGCTGCCGAGAAGATGCTCGAGGCAATCGAGAAGGCCAGGGCTGAAGGTGATAGCCTCGGTGGTATCGTTGAAGCAGTCGCTCTCAACATACCGACCGGACTAGGTGAGCCGGTCTTCGATACGCTGGAAGGAGACCTGGCCAAGGCGATGTTTGCTATCCCGGCAGTTAAGGGAGTCGAGTTCGGCTCGGGTTTCTCGGCAGCGGCGAAACGTGGCTCGGAAAACAATGATTCGTTCACCATAAGAAATGGCAAAATCGTGACCCAGACCAATAATGCCGGAGGTATCCTCGGTGGTATCAGCAGTGGGATGCCGATTGTCGTCAGAGTCGCCGTTAAGCCGACGTCCTCTATTGGCAAAGACCAGAACACGGTAGATATGGAGAAAATGGAACCGGCCACCCTGTCAATCGAGGGCAGACATGATGCCTGCATTATCCCCAGGGCAGTACCGGTCGTGGGCGCCATGATGGCCGCAACCCTTTGTGATTTCGCTATCAGAGCGGGAATTATCCCAGAGGTAATCAAATGAGCCTAGATGACCTGAGAAAGAAAATCGACGAGACGGATGCCGAGATAGTCAGGCTTCTCGCCGAGCGAATACGAAACGCCGAAGCAATCGGCCGGGAGAAACAGAAACAGGGTGAACACGTTGAGAACCTGGGCCGCGAAGAGGAGGTTCTTGCCAATATCCGCCGACTTGCCGAACAAGCGAATATCAGTGTAGAGGGAACCGAGAGCATCTTCCGGCGGATAGTAAACATCTCCAAGAGTGCTGAAGGCATCACCGTTGCCTTTCAGGGAGAACTTGGCGCATATAGTGAAGAGGCCGCCGTCGACTACTTCGGACCTGCGATCGAGGTAAAACCCTGCGAAAGCCTGGACGCCGTTTTTGATAGCGTCGAACGGGACGCAGCCCACTTCGGGGTCGTCCCGATTGAAAACTCACTGGAGGGCAGTATCAGCCGGGTATATGACCTCCTCCTGGAATCAAGCGTCAAGGTACGAGGCGAAATAGAACTGCGTGTTACCCATTGCCTTATCGCCAATCCGGGAGCCAAACTTGACCTGATAAAAAAAATCTACTCGCACCCTCAAGCCCTGGGACAGTGCCGTGCCTTCCTAAAACACCTCGACTGTGAACTGGTTCCCACCTACGACACTGCTGGCAGCGTCAAAATGATAAAGGAACAGGGGATAATGGATGGCGCTGCCATCGCTGGTGTCCGGGCCGCCGATATCTATGGAATGACGATACTGGCCCATGAAATAGAGGACAACCCTAATAATTTCACACGATTCTTCGTTCTCGCCAAGCACGATTCCCCACCAACGGGAAAAGACAAGACATCCATTGTCTTCGCTGTAAGCCACAAGCCCGGGTCATTGTACAACCTGCTTAGGGAGCTGGCTGCCAGTCAGGTCAACCTTACTAAAATTGAGTCACGCCCTACGCGGCAGAGACCCTGGGAATACAACTTCTATCTCGATTTTGAGGGTCACCGTGAAGACACCAACTCACGAGAAGCACTTGGGAAGCTGGAGCAGAACGCCCTGTTTGTTAAGGTACTCGGTTCCTATCCCAAGGCCTTCTGACACAGCTGCATAGAGCTAGAGCTATGAAAGTTGCCATAGTCGGTGGTTCCGGAAAGATGGGTCAGTGGTTTGCCCGCTTGCTGCATAAAGAGGGCAAGCAAGTACTGCTGACCAGCCGGAGCGAAGAGAAACTCAGAGAAGTCCAGCAACAGCTTGATGTCGAGGTCACAACAGACACCGGGCAGATCAGAGACGTGGACGCCATCATGATATCGGTACCGCTGGACGCCTTCGAATCGGTCGTCAAGCAGATTGCCCCTCACACCAGTTCTGGTCAGGTTGTCGTTGATGTTACCTCGCTCAAGGTACAACCGGTGGACATCATGCACCATTACATCACTTCAGCGGTCACCCTGGGGATGCACCCCGTATTCGGCCCTGGAGCTAAGAGTCCAGCCAAGCAGAACTTCGTCCTGACACCGACCAATGAGCAAGAGGCGTCTCTCGCTGAGAAAGTTAAAGACTACCTGGAAGCCCGAGAGGCGAGGGTCGCTATGATGACACCTCACGAGCACGACAAGATGATGACCATCATCCTGGGACTGGCCCATTTCATCGCCATCGTCTCGGCGGATACCCTGCTCCACCAGGACAGGTTCCAGCAGATGAAAGAAATCGGCAGCACCACCTATAAGGTTCTCTACACCCTGATTGAGAGTGTTATCTCTGAGGACCCGGAGCTCTATGCTTCGCTTCAGATGGGCTTCCCCCACATCGGTGAAATCGAAGAGCAGTTCCTGAGAAATGCAGCCGCCTGGGCTGACCTGGTAAGAAATAGGGATACGCAAGCTTTTGCTGACCGAATGAGTGCCTTAAAAAAGATACTGGAACAGACCGACCCTCATTTCCAGAAGGCCTACGAGAACATGTATAAAATCAGTGACGGGCTATAAGGCGACCTAAGGCTTAGCCCGACCCTCAATGAAAGCCCTGACTTCATCATCGTTTACGGAGCGGCCGGTAAAGGTACTGGCATCCTGGGTGGCAATCCAGAGAGCAGCCTCGGCAATCTGCTCCGGCTCCTTCATTCGCCTGAGTCGCTCTTCATCCAGCTTCACATCTTTAAACACCGTATAAAAGCCGTCGGTCTTTACACCCCCGGTCGGGTAGAGGTCGTTAACAGCAATGTTGTACTCCTTCACCTCCTGGGCAAATCCCCAGCAGAAGAGCTCAATCCCCGCCTTGGTGATACTGTAGCAGACCTCGCCTGGTGGCGCTCCCCGCTTGGCAGCGACCGAAGTCATGCAGATGATATTACCGCTTCGCTGGGCTATCATTGTCGGCAGCACCGCCTTGGTACAGATGAAGGTACCGCGCAAATTGACCCGCATCATCAGGTCCCAACGCTTAATCGGCAGGTCAGCTATCATGGAGTTGAAGTTAGCGGCGGCATCATTGACCAGTATGTCTATCCGCCCGAACTCCTCAAGGGCCTTCTGTGCCATATGCTCGACGTCCTCATCGACCGTAATATCCGTCCTGACGGCAATAGCCTGTCCGCCCAAAGCACGTATCTCATCGACCGTCTGGTGAATGGTACCGGGGAGCTTACCCCCTTCCTGCTCAGTACGGGCAACCACTACCACGGCAGCGCCCTCACGGGCGAAGGTAAGGGCAATCTGCTTGCCGATACCGCGACTGCTCCCCGTGACTATAGCTACTTTTCCATCCAGCTTCATTTCCAGTCCCTCCCGCCAGACTCTAGCAAAACCTGGCAAGAGAAGTCAATCTGCCATGTTTTTTAGTCTCAGACAGTGCCCCTGTTTGGCAGTGATGGCCACATCCCCCGCCTGCCAAAGCCTTGTGCGGCGGGCAGGCCTGTATCCCCTTCCCCAGAGGGGAAGGGGATTTTTTAAAATTAGAGGGCTGCGCCCCTCTTATACTCCCTTTTAATAGCCTAGAGCCTACATCACTCTCAAGCTCCCTTTTAGCAGTATTTAGAGTACTCATCTATCCCAAAGGCCTCGTCTCCCTCAAAATCTTCACTTGTAGACACTACTCAAGCCCTTGATAGAATAGTACGGCACCATCTAAGGTGCGGACGACCCCTACCAAGGAACTACCCCCACACCGTTTTGGGGAGTTCCAGAGGGGTGAAATCCCTCTGGGCGGGGGATTCCAAGGGGGTGTCCCCCTTGGTCTTATCCGCTCAAGCAAGTCATCCATAAATATTTACCAATGTGTTAAAATGTGCCTGTTAGCATATGTTATGGAGAAACATAGAATGACTAGCATAGTAGAGCTGGAGAGACTAGCTGCTGAGATAGACAAACTGAAGCCAGAACCGCTTGAGTTAGAGAAAAGACCTTATCACTTTCAGGTCAGTGTATTGCCATCTCAAGAATGGGATATTGAATCTTGTATAGTTATTAAATACAGCCTCTTTCTGGATGAGAAGTCAGCCAAGGCATTGATTGAACAGGTCAACCAATATAGGTCATAGTCGGACCATCGGGGAGGAGATGAGAGAGTTACTTGACGGATAGAAGAAGGCTAGCATACCGTTGAAGACTTGCAGTGCCAATTGCTAATTCGCCAAGCGAGTAGCGAGTGATGGTTATTTATCGAGCTGCATTTAGTTGCTCTGAAAGCGTGACAGCATCCTTGAGACTCAACCCCATAATAATCCCTGCATCTGTAATCACATCCCTGATTATTGGAGCAATCGGCTGTCCGTCCTCGCCAAGTAAAGGTTGGGCATCTGCGCCCGAACCCACAAAGATGCCCAGAGGCTGTCCGATAAGCCGGCTGGTAATCTGCTCAGAAAGTATGGTACCTTCCTCGTTCCATTCGAAATGTAGTACTACCCCACCCATCTGGCTGCTGGTAGTCACGTAGGTGTTACGCTTGAAATAGCTGCTATTAAGTACCTTCTCCTCACCATCGATGATACCAGTAGCAGGTACCCACATAAATATTGTTTCCAACTCTCCATTTTCGGCACTGTCAATCGAGACTTCTTTGAGTTCTCGAAACTCAAGAATTACTGGTTCGACTACACTCAGCGTCGCATTCAGATTGCCTATCTCGACTGTATACTCACCGATGGTTTCCTTAATTACATCAAAGGTAACCTCTCTCGTGGACATAGCTGGTATATTTACATCCTTTGTATCTACCACCACGCCATCCAAGCTTAAGGTCACAGTGCAAGTTCCTTCAGCCGAGCCAATATTGGTCACATCCACCGATACGATTGCTTTGTCACCAATAGCTATACAGCTCGGGGTAATTTCAAGGGAACTAAGTTCGAACTCAGCTGTTTTGCATCCGATGGGAATAATGAGCGAAATAATCAGAATGGTCATAACGCTGATAGGAATGCATCTCTTCACCTGATTGGACTCCTTTTTCAGTCACAGCCGCTGAATATCCAGATATAAAAAGAGCACCAACAACCGCCATTCAAATTGAAAAACCATTTATCCTATGTTGCTATTTTTGCTCTTTGAGGATACCTGTTAGCTTCTGAAGCGCTTCCACCCCTATTCTTTCCATCTCTCTCGCAATTATGAGTTTATCCAGGACCGCACCAAGCATCCATCCAGGAGGCTCGTATTCTACAATATAGGTCAGATTAGTACCCTTATCTGTTGGCTCAAACAGCCAACTTCCATGAACTCTCATACCTTTTACCGTCTGGTACTCCAGTTTCATGCCATTCTCAAGCCTTCGAAACTCACAGACTAGATTCATCTTCATTCGTGCAGCGGCCAATTTATGGCCCACCCGAATATAATCCTCTCTTTTCTCAAACACCTTCACGTCGGACATAGGTAGATAGTTAGGCAAATTATTAACATCCCATATATATTTGCTTATGTTTTCAGGTGCGGCGCCTATTTCTGTGGAGTTTTCAATTCTTTTCATTACATTTGCCTCCTATTTCTGATTTGACTAAGACTTGTCTGATAACCAATAGCGTCAGTCATCGCCATATTGACGACTCTGATACCACTACCTCAGACGCCTCTTTATCCAAGAGAGAATTTTTTTAGCATCTGTAATAATATTTGTGTCCGCACATTGAGGTTCGCTGGAGTTATCTACTATCTCCTTACCGATTAGAGCACTTATTCCTCTTGCCAAGGCATAAATTTCTTCATCGCCCCTCTTACCTTCTCGTAGGCTTTCAATCGGAACAGTCTCAGTACCAGTATTGAGAGAAACCCGCCAAAAATATATTCTCCCTCCCCCTTGAGGCGTAGTCCACCACTTATCTATGGTGATATTCTTTATCTCTGAGAACTTGATGGAACGTCTTCTTTTACTTAGAAAATTGTATCTACGTTCCAATACAATACTCCCACTAGACTTATCTATAATGGTTTTCTCACTGACCGTTACTATTAGTAAATTCCCCCCATAGATAACTAAAAACGCACCCACTATAGCCCACAATGACATAGGGAAATCCAACTGAGTTATTAGCACGACTATCCCACCGATTCCAGCTACTATAAACAAGACAGCACCAAGGTAATCCCAGAGTTTAATTCTAATATCTCTAAGCCTTGGTGCTATCACCATATGCTGCCAGTCTTCCACCTTTATTCTTTCACTTAATTTCCACGGTTCACTCTGCTCCTCTTTGAACTGCTGTCGGTCTCTTTCCGCCCTTTCTTTCCACCTTTGAATTATTTCCTCTCTGGTCTGGTCTCTTGATTCATCGCTGTTCATCTTCGTAATCTCCCTTCACATACAAAAAGAACACCAGTCACCGCCACTCATCTAGCGATTCTGGTGTCCTTACTACTTTCCACCACCCACCTCCCGACTTAATCATCCACTAGAGGTTGGGTATGGTTGGGTATCAGTGGTATACGTAGTAGTATTGTACTGGGGAGTTGATTCTAGTCCTTTAGAGGGTTGTTGTCAATAGGGTGATTTTTCAGTCTGACGAGCAATGAAAAGGAGAAGGATATCACTATAAAGGGGGGAATAGGTGGAGGGGGAATAACCGATGGCTCTATCTCTGGCTTAGACTAGAGGTGCCGGATACGTTTATCTTGCCCATGGTGGGTTTGCCGTTGTAGTAAAGCCTTGAACCACCACTCAGGTCCAGGTCCAGTCTACCGTTTACGTTTACGGTGGCCTCGCTGGCCCCTTTAAGGTTGACAGCGGTATCATTCAGTACAAAATCAGATAAATCCAACCGGCTGGCCCCCCAGGCGTTCAACACAACGCTATTAGCAGAGCCACTCAATTCAGCTCTGCTGGCCCCGGAGAGAGTAAATTCGGCATCAGCCAGCTTCATCTGCCCTCTGAGTCGGCTGGCGCCTGATATCTCGACCTTGGTCTTACCGGCCTTAATGTCAATATCCAGAGCGCTGTTACCGGTAACATTCAGATCAAACCCATCGTTGGAGTTAAACCCGCTGACGACACATGTCGTGGAACTACCAAGACGTAGTTTGTGAAGCTCAGGCATAGTTATTTCGGCCCGCAGGTTAGGTCTTGGAGAGAGCAGGTTTGGTCTTGCAGGTAGAGGGAGGGGCTCGATTGATATTTTCAAAGTGTTGCCGGACTTAGAAACGTTGATGTAGTCGAACAGTTTCTCGTTAGCAGCTATATTGACACTGTATGAATCTGCCCGCGTAATACCAACCTTAAAACAACTGCTGATATCAATATTGGTGAAGTCGGTGAAATCCATTTCGCGGGTCACCACATTTTTCTTGCCGGCTGAAGAGCCAACCATTACTGAAATGGCTTTATCTATACGCGACTCGAATTGCTGTACCATTTCCCCAATCCGCTTCTCCGCCCGGCATATCGACTCCTCAGCGCGGATTCCTCCGACCTCCTTAGCCTCCTCTGCCATTCTCCGTAAGATGTCCCTGAACTCGAGGATATCTCTCTTTAGTCTCTCCTTGCCTTCTTCAGCCTCTCTCCTGAGCTCATCAATATCCATCGGACCAGCCTTTCAGAAATAATACAAGCCTGCGGCTTTCTCCCTTATTATTCCAGTTTATTCTCTGCACCGCAGGCTGTCAATGCCTGGTACTATTCTAAGAGATAGTCTCAACATACAGCAGTAGTCCCGCACAAGCGGGAGGGGAAATAGAAACCGAGCACTTTCTTTGCGGTTGGAATACTGCTACCTAACTTTAAATCTGGTGCCCGGTTTTCTGATGTTATCAACTCAAACAAGTTCTTCAGCACCTTCACTCTTATCCTATTCTGACTTCAAGAAGTCGATTCAAAGGTCAGACAACACGGGTTAGAGCTCAAGGCGAAGGTACTGGTACTTCTGCAGGGTGCTATCACATGGTCTAGTGAAGTTGCTCCCCATAACCACGCCGAATACATGGCCGAACCTTTGGATGGATTCAATAAGTCGCTTCATTTCTCCGCCTCCTTTCATACCTCTACCGCTAACTAATATGATTCTAGTTCATAGAGGTTAAAAGAAGATAAAGAAACTCCACAGCAGGTAAATAATAGGTCACGATGGGGTTACAATAGGTTACAATTTGGACATGATTAACCAGGTGCATTCCAGCGTAAGTCGTCGGCAGACCTCGACTCCGGCCTATTCCGTTTTCGCTAATAAATAGCCAACACCGGTTCGGGTGAGTATGAGGCGTGGGTGGCTGGGGTCCTCCTCGACTTTCTCACGCAGGCGGCGAATATGAACCTTTAGACTATCAGCCGCCCCGGGATAGTCATCTCCCCAGACTGCCTCAGCCAGGCTTGAATGTGTCACCGCACGACCACCATTCCGCATCAGGTGTCCCATGATGTGGTTCTCGGTAGCCGTGAGTGAGATGTCTCTTCCATAGTAATTAAGTTGACCGGTGATGGCATCAAGCCGCAGCGGACCATAGACCAGCGTTTCCGATTCTACCGTCTCCTGCCGGCGAATCAGGGCCCTGACCCGTGCCAGAAATTCGAGTTGCCGGAAGGGCTTTGTTATATAGTCATCCGCCCCCCACTCCAGCCCTTTAACTATGTCGGCCTCCTCAGATCTGACCGTCAGGATAATGGTGGGCACCTGTGAGAAAAGGCGAATTTGCTGCAATACCTCGAATCCACTGATATCGGGTAGCCCCAGGTCAAGGATAACGATGTCCGGCGATTCACTCTCAACCATCTCTACACCCTTCTGGCCGAGTCTGGTAGAGACCAGCTTCGCCTCTGGCCAGCGTATTTTGAAGGCAAGCGAGATAGCATCGATGATTTCGCGGTCGTCTTCGATAAGGAGGACTTTCATGTGACCGCCTCCTGCCTGGCACCACGCCGCCTATGACTGGCGGTAGCCAGAGGTATTGAGAAACCAAAGGTTGAACCCTTGCCCACTTCACTATCCACCCAGATATCACCGCCATGAAGCTCAACTATATTCTTGCACAGCGCCAGTCCCAGTCCCAGGCCACTGAGATGCTCACGATCGCTCAGCTGCCGGTGGTATGGTAAAAAAAGCCGCCCCTGGTCTTCTTTAGGGATACCGGGGCCATTGTCCTCAACCTCCACCACCACCATAGAGGCATTCTGTGCTTTAGCTCTGAGTATAATCTTGCCGCCTTCCTGGGTGAATTTAGAGGCATTAATCAATAGATTAAGCACTACCTGTCGCAGACGTTCCTCATCGGCCCAGACCCGAGGAAGATAAGACGGTAGCTCCAGCACCAGCGATTGTCCGGCAGCTTTCGCCACTACAGTCATATCATTACCTACCCCTGTCAATAGAGGCAGGACATCCAGTGCCTCACGGTTGAGTTTTAGTGTGCCAATCTCGACCTTGGCCAAATCAAGCAACTCATCTATCCGGTTACTCAAGTTGGTAGCGCCGCGATGAATGTTTTCGGCAATACTCATCCAAGGTTCTTCGCGAAGCTCACTATAGAGCAACTCGCTGGAAGATAGTACCGGTGTCAGCGGTGTCTTAAGTTCATGTACAAGTGCTCGGGTGAACTCAATCCGCCATTGCACCTCAGCCTGTAGCTGCTCACGCAACTGCCTCTCCTGCTCGTAGGCCTCCTCAAGCTTCTCTTGGGCCTGCTCCAACTCGGTGATATCCATAGCATGGCCTAGAGCTGCCCGCTTTCCTCGGTATTGAACAGAAGCAATTCCCTCCAGCATCCAGCGTACCTGCCCACTGGCCACGACGATACGATATTTGTAGGGCTCGTTACGCTCTCCCTTGAGCATCTTTACCGCGTTATCCCTGACCATTTCCCGGTCTTCAGGTAAGACCAGATTCCTCGAATCAGTCCCGATTAGTTCGTCCGGCTGGCCACCGGTAATATTTCGAAAGACGTCGTTGACGAACTGGAATTTGCCATCCTGTACGATAAACAGGCCGATTGGCGTAGTACGGAAGATACGCAGTAACTCACCCTCCTGCACATGCTGATTCTCGGCCCTCTCCAGATCAGCAACACGCTGGCGCAACTCTTCCAGCTCCGCTATGAGCTGTCTCTTGGTCTTCTGTTCGTCTTTCATCCCTTCTACCCCACCACTCAGGCAACCCACCCAATATTACATATCCTGTGTTATGATTCTAGCGCTACGGGTTGACAACGTCAAATTACCGACTGCTCGCTAAGAGAGGCAATAACATCAGCCGGTGCCATTACTCCCCGCTCAGTCACTACCCTGGTGATTAATTCCAGCGGGGTTATATCAAAGTGGGGATTCCTGATGCTGACCGCCTGCGACAACCCTGCTGGGTCAATCAGCTCCACCCCGTCCCTATCCTCAATATCCACCTCCTCACCGCCCAGATTCGCATCAAACTTCATAGTGTCAGCCAGTATATAGACAGGCACCTGGTACCTCGCAGCCATCACCACCAGCTGATAGCTCCCCACCCCGTTCACCACTCCTCCGGCACACACCGCATCAGCCCCCAGCAATACCTTAGTCACCGTCGGTATATAAAGCCCCACAGCAGTGTCATCAACAAAGGTAATCGACAATTCGCAGTCAGCCATCTCCCGGACGATTTGTTCTCCGGTGCGGCCTGCACCCGACCTGGTAATAATCACCCCAATACTTTTGTAGTGGGAAGAGGCTTCTTTCAACAGCGCCACCACCGTAGAGCTATAGCTGTGGGTCATTATTCTGTCACCATCAGCTATCACTTCCTGAGCATGCAAGATAATCTGCGCTGCCGCCTGTAAGGACTCACTGATTATCTCATCAACCCGGACAATGGTGAACTGGTGGAGCGACCCCACATCCCTTGCTATCGCCCTTTCCGAAATCAATGCTAGTAGACGACTGACGGTATTACGTATCGGTGCCATCGATGGCCGCGCTGACATCAACTCCTGCCCGACTTCACTCATCTCGCTAAGAAATTGGGGCGCATCATCAGCCTGACTACCTCCGGCAGCAGCCTTGAAAACACTCGCTGCCCGCCGGGCTAACTCACCGGCCCCATGTGTCCGGTCATCCCTGATTTCATCTATCAACCGCATAACATCGGGGGTGATTGCCATAATAACACCCTACCAGTGTGATGTAGTATGATACCACAGATGACTTGCATGAACGAGTACTGTTATTGACAATAGACATAATCTGTGGTATGTTACCTAACATGAAAAGGCAACGTCTCTTACTCGCACTTAGCATTGATAGTCCGTGACCGGTGGGCAGGTTCGGCAACGCTTGGCCGTCCCACTGGGGCGGCCTTTTTTATAGCTGTAAAGAAATCAATATAGATGCAGGATGGGAAAATGGCAGCGAAGTACATACCACAGGAAATCGAGAAGAAATGGCAGGAGAAATGGGCCGAGACTGGTCTGTACCGGGTCACCGAGGACAGCCCCAAACCCAAATACTATGCCCTTACCATGTTTCCCTATACCTCGGGTGACCTCCACATCGGGCACTGGTACGCTATGGCCCCCTCCGATGCCCAGGCCAGGTTCAAGCGGATGCAGGGCTATAACGTCCTCCACCCCATGGGCTTTGACGCCTTTGGCCTTAATGCCGAAAACGCTGCTATCAAGCAGGGTATTCATCCTTACACCTGGACAATGCAGAACATCGAGAATATGCGCCGTCAACTCAAGAGCATCGGGGCTATCTACGACTGGGACCGTGAGGTTATCACCTGCCTGCCCGAATACTACAAGTGGACGCAATGGTTCTTCCTCAAGCTATACGAGCACGACCTGGCATACCGGGCCAAGGCCCCGGTCAACTGGTGCCCCAGTTGCCAGACCGTGCTTGCCAACGAACAGGTAATTGACGGTTTGTGCGAACGCTGTGACACAGCAGTAGTCCACCGTGACTTAGAGCAGTGGTTCTTCCGCATCACTAAATACGCTGATGAGCTCAAAGAGCACGTTGGCATTGATTGGCCAGAGCGGATAAAGATAATGCAGCGAAACTGGGTAGGCCGAAGCACCGGTACCGAGATTTCCTTTGCCCTCGACCACCCCGGCGCAGACGAGAAGGAAATCAGGGTCTTTACCACCCGCCCGGACACCACCGTCGGCGTGACCTTTATGGTACTCGCTCCGGAACACCCGCTGGTGCCCAAATTGACTGTGCCTGAAAGGAAAGCCGAAGTTGAAGCCTACATCGAGCGGTCGCGACGGCAGACCGAGATTGAACGGCTGTCCACCGAGAAGGAAAAGGACGGAGTATTTCTCGGCTCTTACGTGACAAACCGATTAAATGGTGAGAAGGTTCCCATCTGGATTGCCGACTACGTCCTCCTGAGCTATGGCACCGGGGCCGTGATGGCTGTACCCGCCCATGATGAGCGTGACTTCGCCTTCGCCCTGAAATATGGCCTGCCCGTTATTCACGTGATTGACCGTACTGATGGCATCGCTGAGAGTTACGCCATGGCGGGAACGATGCGTCCCGGCCTTCGGCAGGCCCTGGAGAACGCCGGCATCACCTTTACTGAAAAGAGCGATGGCGGCCTGTATATCACGCTCGACGGTGATGATCAGACAGAAAACTACATTGAGATGGTCAAGACACATCTACTCCCCGGCAGCTGGACAGAAATAGTAGGCTCTCGCTGGCTCTTTATCTTCGCCAGCGAAGAGGGTGTGACAGTAGTACCTTTTGATTCCATCGAGGCCGACCGATCGATTCTGGCAAAATGCAAGGAACTGGAGCCAAACGTTCGAAACAAACGTACCGTAATGGAGATGCTGTGGGATCTAGAGTTTTATCACGATATGTTGTTCCACACCGAATACGGGGCTATGATTCATTCCGGCCCACTCACGGGAACACCTGGTGACCAGGCTATTAGCACAGTAACCAAATGGATGGAAGAGCATGGGTTCGGCCATGCTACCGTCAGCTATCGCCTGCGTGATTGGCTGATTTCACGGCAGCGCTACTGGGGCGCGCCGATACCCATGATATATTGCGATAAATGCGGCATTGTGCCTGTCCCTGAGGAAGACCTGCCCGTGCTGCTGCCGGAGGACGCCGAGTTCAGGCCCACGGGTGAGTCGCCACTATCATACGTCGCGCACTTTGTTAATACCACCTGTCCCAAATGCTCTGGTCCAGCACGGCGTGAGACAGACACCATGGACACCTTCATGTGCTCCTCGTGGTATTTCCTGCGCTATTGTAGTCCTCACTATGAGAAAGCCGCCTTTGACCCCGAGAAGATGAAATACTGGATGCCGGTAGATATCTACACCGGTGGTGCCGAACATGCCGTGATGCACTTGCTGTACGTCCGATTCTTCATCAAGGCACTGAGGGACATGGGCATAGTCCATTTCGACGAACCATGTAACCGCTTATATAACCAGGGACATATCATCGCCCAACAGCAAAAAATGAGCAAGTCGCGAGGCAATGTGATTACTCCCGATGAGTACGTTACTGACCTTGGTGTAGATACTGTACGTGTCTATTTCATGTTTCTTGGCCCCTGGGAGCAGGGAGGTGAGTGGGACGATAGTGGTATCAGCGGCGTCAGGCGCTGGCTGAACCGGGTATGGAACCTGGTGCTGGAGGAATACACTCCCAAGGCAGAGAGCGACAGTGCGCGCACCGAGCTACAGCGAACCACCCACCAGACTATTCGTAAAGTGACCGGTGACATCGAAAGACTGCGTTTCAACACCATGATTGCCGCCCTGATGGAGTTCACCAACTACCTCACCAAGATTAAGGAGTCTGGTAGCATCAGCCAGGCTGACTGGAACGAGGCCATTGAAAAATTACTGCTACTCCTGGCAGCATCGACCCCTCATATAGCCGAAGAGCTCTGGGAGCAGACCGGACATGACTACAGCATCCACAACCAGGACTGGCCGCAGTGGGACGAGGAGCTGGCTAAAGATGAGGAAGTCACACTGGTGGTACAGGTGAACGGTAGACTGCGCGACCGCATCGCCGTACCAGTAACCATCACCGAGGAAGAAGCCCGGCAACTGGCCCTGGAGAGTCCCAAGGCCAAACCCCACATTGAGGGCAAGCAGTTGGTGAGGGCGATATACGTTCCGCAGAAGCTGGTCAACCTGGTGGTGAGATGAACATCACAATACGTGATTACGAGACGAGAGACTATGACGCCTGCCGTTCTCTATGGGTAGAGCTGACACAGCACCACCGTGACATCTATGAGGACCCATCCATCGGCGGTGACGACCCCGGTCATGGATTTGATGAATACCTTGAAAATCCCCGACGCCAGAGTACCTGGGTAGCCGAGTCCGAAGGACAGGTTGTGGCCCTTGCCGGGTTACTTCTCCACTCCAAAGAAGAAGGAGAGGTGGAACCTGTGGTCGTATCCCAGCCTTACCGTGATAGAGGTATTGGTACCAGGCTCGTTGAGCATGTCGTGAAGGAAGCCAAGGAGAAAGGTGTCCGCTTCCTGAGCATAAGACCTGTAGCACGAAACGAGCGGGCTATTTCTCTATATGCCAGACTGGGTTTCAGCACCGTGGGAGCTGTCGAGCTACTTCAGGACCTATCATCATCGTATGACAGGAAGTGGAAACCGAGAATAAAAATCCTCGACAACGAATTACGTTATTGACTGGAGCGCATATCGCCATGGAAAACTCTGAGAATAATATACCCGTTGAGATAGGCGCTTTCTTTGATGATAAAGCCAGTACCTATGACGACCATCAGAAAGCGAACATCACTCAATTTGGTAATAGACACATGATTGTTGCTGGTGCCATCGAAGAGACAAGCCGGGAGTTGAGAATACTCGACCTCGGATGTGGTACGGGTATTGAGCTGGAGATGCTACTGGCCAGAGCACCGAATGCCCGCATAACCTGCATCGACATATCGGGCGGGATGCTCGAGGAACTAAAACGTAAGTATGCCGATTCACTGGAGCAACTCGAAGTGATTCAGGGTTCGTTTCTGGACATGCCCTTTCGGGAAGGGCATTACGAGTACGTAGTGTCGGTGCTGGCGATGCACCACTTCATATACCCACAGAAGCTCAACCTTTACCAGAGAGTGCGAAAGGCACTCCTTTCAGAAGGCATGTACATTGAGGGTGACTACTACCTGCCACCCGAAGAAGAGGGGCAACACCTAGAACACTATCAGCAACTGCTCGAGACTGGTGCTATCTCACCCGACACGGGATACCACATAGACATCCCATTCTCGGTTACCAGACAGAGACAGGTCCTGCTGGAAGCCGGTTTCTCGAAAGTAGAGGTGCTCTACGAGGGCACAAATGCTGCAGTATTCTCTGCCTGTTGACACCGCTGCCATTAAGAGGTACTTTTAAGGGACTTCACCCCCTCTCCTCCCAAGGAGAAGGGGGATACAGAGGGTAAGGTTGACAAAAACTATAAAAATAGCCTTCATCGGTGGGGGGAATATGGGTGAGGCGATGCTCTCGGCAGTTCTGAGCAAACATCTGGCAACCGTTCAGTCCGTGACTGTCAGCGACATCAGCCCGGAGCGCCGTCAACACCTCGCCGGTAAGTATGGTATAGCCGTGACCGATGATAATCGGCAGGCGGTAGCCGATACCGATGTCATCGTCCTCGCCGTCAAGCCACAGAACCTGGCAGGGGTAACGACCGAGCTGAATGGTTTACTCAGGCCGGAGCAACTGGTGCTATCAATTATTGCTGGAGCCAGACTCGATACTATCTGTCAGGGACTGGAGCACCGGGCAGTTGTCCGGGCGATGCCAAACACCCCCGCCCAGATTGGCCAGGGGATGACCATCTGGATAGCCACCGAGGAGGTCACCGAACAGCAAAATGAATGGGCAGGCTCTATTCTCAGTGTCATGGGGCACGAAACTGCCGTCAGCAGTGAAGACCAGATAGACATGGCCACTGCCGTCAGCGGTAGTGGGCCGGCCTACCTCTTCCTCTTTGTCGAAGCACTGGTCGATGCCGCCATACAGTTGGGCCTTTCCCGTGACATGGCCCAGGAACTGGTACTGACAACAGTGCTTGGTTCGGGTCAACTTATTGAGGAATCAGGCAGAGAACCCGCCGAACTGCGAAGGATGGTCACTTCCCCAGGCGGCACCACCGCCGAAGCCCTAAGAGAGCTTGAGCAGGGAAAATTCGCTGAACTTCTCACTCGGGCAGTAAGGGCTGCCTATGAGCGAGCCAAGCAACTGGGAGGCTAACCACACTACCAGTACAAGCACAACCCAAGGGGGGTTGTTGGACAAACCCCCCTTAGCCCGTTACCACGTACTATACTTCCACCCGTGTTTGATATCAAGCGGATGGAGTCACGCACGGGCGGATGGTGTGCTTCCTGCTTTTTCCTGAGAAACTTTATTCTTTTCTTGGATGATCCGGGTCAGGGACACAGCAGTCTACCGGACAAATCTCGGCACACTTAGAAGAGTCATGAAAACCAACGCACTCAGTGCACTTTTCAGGATCGATAACGTAGATAGTCTCCCCCTCGCTGATTGCGTTGTTGGGACACTCTGGCTCACAAGCGCCGCAACTAATGCACTCGTCCGTAATCTTGTACGCCATCTAGTATGCCTCCTTCTCACTCAGGGAATTACCCCTTTTTAAATACTTTACGACTCGCTACCGAGTTTTTCCTTCAAGGCCGAAGCTACAAATTCTGGAACCAGGTTCTGAACATCACCACCCAGACCGGCTACCTCCTTGAGCAGGCTAGAACTGAGAAACTGGTATTGAAGGCCGGTCATCAGGCAGACCAGCTCCAAATCGGGGTACAGCTTCTTATTCATCAGCGACATCTCGAATTCCCGCTCGAAGTCGGTAACCATCCTCAGACCACGTACCAGGACTTTGGCTCCCATCTCCTTAGCAAAATCCACAGTCAGACTAGTGAATGAGGTTACCTCCACATTGGGGATATGCGCTACTGCCCGTCTTGTCAACTCCACCCTCTCCTCTGTAGAAAAAAGAATACGCTTGTCAGGCGTATCATAAATCCCGATAACCAATTTATTAAAAAGTCTGGCTGCTCTGGTTGCAATGTCAATATGTCCATTCGTCACCGGGTCGAAACTGCCAGGGTAAACTGCGATTGTCAAGCTCTTTCCCCCCTTCGATATATTGAGATACAACTGTCACCGTGGCGGTGTTCTTTGAGTAGGCTTAATAGACCATAGCTAGAATTAAGAGCTAGCTTGGGAGAATGCGTTACCACTACGACTGTGTCCAACCCCACCAGTCTTGAGCTTGCCAACTGTTCCACCGCATTACCTATTGACAAATCAGCGTAGGGAGGGTCCATCAGTATGATACTGTACTCCTTATCAAGGAAGGAAAGAGCTCTGGTAACGCTACAGCAGTAAACATGAGCATTAGCATCGAGCTTTGTCTTTTCCAGATTCTGTTTGATTATACCACAACAGCGCCTTTCACGGTCAACAAAGTCAACCCAGTCAGCACCACGGCTCAACGCCTCAATCCCGAGAGCACCGCTACCAGCATACAGGTCGAGCACACGTGACCAGCTTGCAGCATTGTTCTCTAAAATCGAAAAAATCGCTCCCCGGACCAGGTCTGTTGCCGGACGAACATAAACGCCTTTTGGAACTTTAAGCAGGTGTCCTTTGGCTTTACCAGTAATCACCCGCACCCTAAAATACCTCGCTGATGATAATTAATGCCATTGGCCGTTGTCAACCCCCGTTGCACTCGATGAGTGCCAGCAGCCTGCCGTGGGCATCCTCGAACAACGGTTTTCCGTGCCCGAAGCAGATTATTTCAAGGTCAAGCTCAGCCATCTTCTTCACTGAGTCTACTGCTGCTACCATGTCAGTACTCACCATCTTTGCCGGCAACCGGAGCTTCTTGCGGCGTCTTTGCAGGGCATCGCCAACAAAAATAAGTTTCTGTCTGGGAGCATAGAGACAAATACTTCCTGGCGTATGCCCAGGAGTAGGAACAACTCTGAGACCACCCAGCAGCTCAAATGCCTCGCCCCCCTCCAGTTGTATATTAACATCATCAGGCTCCAGTACAAAACGCCGCCGCACCCTGTGCAAAAAAGGGATTCGCAGCAGCCGACGTATACCTTGCGGATAGGAAGGGGCAGTATCAAAACCAGCCAGGTCAGCCCTGTGTGCAATAATCTTTACATCATTAAACCTGCGCAGTTCGGGAACCGAACCTATGTGGTCGAAATGATTGTGGGTGATGATAATAGAGCTGATTTCCTCAACCGAGCGTCCGATCCTACGTACAAAGGCCGATATTCCCGTCGAACTACCCGGAAGCCCGGTATCAATCAGTGTCAGTTCTTTCTCGGCAATAACAAACAGGTTGGTACCGCCACTTGTCAGCTGATAGACACCGGGGACTATTTCGCGAGTTACCATTCGCCCACCACCAACACCAAAAGTTCAGACGGGTTATCGCCAAACCTGACTTACATTAAATTGCACGAGGGGCTAATGTACCAAGCTCTGCCTTTCCAGTCTTGTCCTTCCACTGGGCTTCGGTGATACCCAGCCGCCCGAAAATATCATCCACGTAGCGTAAATAGTATTGGTAGTCAAACAACGGCTCCAGCTCAGCGGCGGGCAGAACAGCGACAACTTCAGGATCAGCCATCAGCAGATTGAGGAACCTCCTGTTCCCCTTCCACGCCTTCATGGCATTCCGCTGCACCAGTCTGTAAGCCTCCTGGCGGCCCAGTCCCTTGTCAATCAACGCCAGCAAGACCCGTTGTGAAAAGAGCAGCCCTTTGGTTACATCCATATTCTTTTTCATACGGTCTGGATATACCAGTAGTCCATCCATGATTGTGGTAAAAATGTCCAGTATATAGTCAACCACCAAACAGGCATCCGGCAGGATAATACGCTCGGTAGACGAATGGCTTATGTCCCGTTCATGCCAGAGAGCGATGTTCTCCATGGCAGTCAGGGCATAACCGCGCACCAGCCGCGCCAGTCCGCAGATTCGCTCACACAGTTCGGGATTACGCTTGTGAGGCATGGCTGATGAACCGGTCTGCCCAGCACTGAAAGGCTCCTCAACCTCACGCACCTCAGTGCGCTGTAATCCCCTGATTTCGGTAGCGAACTTCTCAAGTGAACTGGCAATTATCGCCAGAGAGGCGAGGAATTGAGCGTGGCGGTCCCGCTGCAGGACCTGGTTCGATACCGGCGCCGGGGCTAATTTCAACCGGGCACAGACCCTCTCTTCAAGCTCGGGGGACAGGGTAGCGTAGGTACCAACCACGCCGGAAATCTTGCCGACGGAGATTTCACGCCAGGCCTCATGGAACCGTCGCCGACCCCGGTTCATTTCCTCGACCCACAACGCCAGCTTCAGCCCGAAAGAAATCGGCTCAGCATGGACACCGTGGGTACGACCAGCCATCGGGGTATATTTGTATTGGAGAGCCTTCTCCACCAGCACAGCTATCAATTTCCTGATATCGTCATCAATTATCTCCGCCGCCTCAACAAGCTGCAGGCTGAGGGCGGTATCGATCACATCCGAGGAGGTCATCCCGAGGTGAATAAAGCGTGACTCGCTGCCGAGGCTCTCAGACACGGCCCCGAGGAAAGCGGTCATATCATGATGAGTCTCCTGGAGAATCTCCTCCATGCGCTTGAGGTCCACCCGAGCCATTTTAATCTTGGGGATGGCCTTTCTTGGGATAACACCCAGTTCGGCCCAGGCCTCACAGGCAGCAATTTCAACATCCAGCCAACGATCAAACTTGTTCTCATCCGACCATACGCGTTCCATCGCAGGACGGGAATAGCGCTCAATCATTTGCCACCCTCCTTGAGTCGGCTGCGGTATTCGTCATAAGCTAACCGTATATTCTCATGTTTGAGCCCCAGTATCTCAGCTGCGAGGTAGGCGGCATTCCTGGCCCCGGCGCTTCCCAGGGCCATGCAGGCCACTGGTACTCCCGCCGGCATCTGAACGATTGAGTAGAGGGCATCAACACCACTCAATTCACCACTTGCCAGTGGCACACCGATGACAGGCAGCGTGGTCCAACTGGCAAGCACCCCCGGCAGGTGAGCGGCTCTGCCAGCGGCGGCAATGATGACTTCAATGCCATTATCTCGTGCTGAAAGTCCGTATTCTCTTGCCCTTTCTGGGGTACGATGGGCAGAAATAACGGACACCTCGTAGTCGATCCCCAGCTCCGTGAGAACATCCAGCGCCGGCTGCATCGTCTCGGCGTCAGACTGGGAACCCATTACTACACCAACTAGCGGCATAGCACCACTTTACCTTATATCTACCCTTCCTATCAAGTACAGCGGAGAACTGATTTCATGTTTATCGATGAGGAATTGAATCTACTCTAAAAGAATGAGTGATTCTTCGCTTGCCTGGTTTAAACCTTCTCCAGCACGATTAAATCACCATCATCTTCAGGAATAAACAGACAGCCATCATAATAGTCCAAACTGGCAATCTGAGGCAGGTTCAGTTGTAGGGGGTCTGTTTCTCGGGGGTCATTTCTCTTATGGGGTTGAATATCCCTCTTGCCCGCAATCGTGGTTATGATATTGGTTGACCTTTCAACCATCCTCATGACATGATTTTGTGTATCACCGATGAAAATATTCCCTTCTTCATCTAGGGATAAAGAGAGAGGTCCATCAAAATAGACGTTTTTATTACTCCCCAACGTCGCCTCTAAGGCATCCCCACCATCACCGGTATAGCCAGATTCGCCCGTACCGACTACCGTAGTAACAATTTCATTCGCGATATCTATCATCCTCACGGCAAAGTTTTTACTATCCAGCACATACATATTTCCATCCGGCCCGAGACGCAGGTCGTATATCCAGCTGAACCTGACCTCATCAAACGACACGGGTTCTTTCTGAAAACCGGGTGTGCCATCACCTAGAGTCCGAATGGGCTTGCCGTTTACATCGAATTGCCATACTTTGCATCCCCTGATTTCATGAGTCCATAGAGTGTTATTCCGGTCATACAAGCAATTTCCAACATCAACAAATCCGAGTTCTCCTGTATTTAAGAACAGCTCGGCAGACTTTTTATCAGGGTAAATCTTGAATATCTTGTTGTTGCCGTTACTGGAAAGAATTAATGAACCATCAGGTGCCTCACTGATATAGTGTGGGTGATTTACGTCGATATCAATATGATTATCACTCAACCCTTTGTTAACCGAACCAGCCGTCCAGGTGAATTGGTTGTCCTGATTCAAATGACCGAGCCAGTGCTCATCCCACTGCAATAGATATTGGTCGCCCGTTTTACTATGAAAGCCGAAAAAAGCATAACCGCTTCCCCAAAGTTTGTCCTTCTCGAAGTTGAAGATATGCTTTATCTTCCATTCCATTTCATGCCTCCGGTTAGCTTTTTCCGTCATCCCAACACTGACAGTTCGGGCATATATACGAAGAGGTACTACCCGTTTTTATCTTTTGAATGGTTGTCCCGCACACAGGACATAGTTGCCCTTCCCGGTAACCTACAAGAAAGTCCCGGAATCCTCCCGGCTTGTTATACAGGTCCTTTTCATAAGCAAGCCCGCCTAATCTGGCCGATTCCTCAAGGGTTTCTAGAATACCCCTGTATAAGGCCAGCTTCTGTATATCGGTCAGGGTTTGCAGTTTCTGGTCCGGGTGCATCCTTGCCCTGAATAATATGTCCTGGATATATACATTTCCGATACCGGCAATATTATGTTGGTTCAACAGGAAGCCCTTAACAGAACCTCGCCTACCTGCCAGTAGACTGAAAAAGTATTCCTGAGTAAAACCAGAATCCCTTACTGGTGTCATACCAAGTTTCGCCGTCATACTATGGCCGGCCAGGTCTCCGTCACTCACAGCATGAACATAACCAAACCACGAGAAACTTATGGTCAACACTCGCCCATCGTCGAAATCTATCCTCAGTTGACATTTCTCCGGTAGAGCGTTGTCACCTCCATGTAGTATTACATTTCCTCCCATGCCCAGATTCAGGAGGAGCCAGGTGCCCTGTTCGAGTTCTACGAAAATCCATTTTCCCCTGCAAGTCACCTGCTCAATGCGCTTGTCCAGCAATAGACGTGTAAAATCGTCGCTGGGCATATTAAGACATTTTTCCTGCACCACACGGATGCTTTTGATTATCTTGCCCCTGAGCTCTTTGTCCATCTGCTCGGACAGATTAAGAATTTCCGGTAGTTCAGGCATCTAAGTTACCTCCTGAGCAATCAGATAGTAGACCTTCACCGGGAAGGTTTAACTGGCCAGTTCCATCGCTTCTCGAATATCCTCGGCAATCATTCTCCGCTTGCTCTTCTCGATGAAGAAGCTGGGGCCGGCCTGCAGGTAGGAGGGGAAAGCCCGCCTTCCACGAAAGTAATACTCCTGCCCCCGAATCTTGTATGTAGAGCCAGCCGGAATTACCCTACCTTCACCCGCCCTGCGGGCAATATAGTTGATAGCCTTGATAGCGACATCGCCCATCAGCATGAAGACCTTTACATTAGAAAACAGGGCCAGTTCTTTCTCAAGGATTTTGGAGCATTCTTCGATGGTGCCCGACTTTATCCCGTATGCTGTTTTCCCGCACTTCACCGCCGTAGTGAGATAGATACCCATATCGAGAACATCTTGGATCGATTTAACATCCGCACCAGCATCGTTGAACGCTTGCAATGTAGTCTGGCTGGAACAGGGAGTCCCCTTGGGCATAATAATAGTCGTCGGAGTTCTCCGGGGCGGCTTCTGAAATCATTACAATGGATATCTCGTCAGGATTCAGGTCTACATCTGGAACGATGTAGCACTCGTGTTTTACGTCAGTACAGGGAAACTTCTCACAGCTTACAAATTTATCTACCTGCATATGCTCTACCTAACCTCCTTTGTCCCACCTCTCCTTCAAAGGAGCTTATTTCGGAATACTTGATTTTCCACCGGAATTACGATACCGTCTAGTGGAATACTATTATACACGTTTGGAGGTAGAAAGAAAGAGGTGACCAGAAGACAACATTTTCTATCCGAAATGTTGGAGAATATTCGTTTACCGTATGAAGCCAAGTGGGACGGACCAGCGGCAGGTGGTGAGTTCAGGAATCAGGTCGAGGAAGAGTATTTCCAACAATTTGTGGACAACACTGAACCACAAGCTGTCATACTGGATTTAGCATGCGGAGATGGTAGACACACCCTAAGAGTTGCTGAGAGAGTGGGCGAAGTGGTGGGTCTCGACCTTTCCCACAACAGTCTGGCAAAGGCAAAGAAGAAATGCTCAGTAAGAGACAACGTTACTTTTACGCATGGTTCTATCTTTCAACTTCCTTTTCGTCCAAACACATTTGACGGTATCTGGTTCTCGGAAGCTTTCGAGTATGTACCTCCCGATAAACGAAGGATATTACTAAGTTCTTTAAATAATGTGCTGAAAGATTCTGGCATCCTTTATATGAGTGTTGAAACCTGGCAGAGTCCTAGTATTATCACCTCTCTGAAGCAGCTCTGGACAGATTTCAGGCTCTTCTGCTACTGGAAATTTATTAAGCGGAAGCCACTACTCTGGGGAGAGTTTTTGTACTACTCACCAGTGAAACGTATAAATTGGTCAGGCTGGCATTACCATGTACACACGAGCAAGAGGACACTGTGTAAGTTGCTTGACGAGTGTGGATTTGCGATAGAAAAGATAAACCTCTCCGATGATTATATCTATGTGTTATGTTGTAAGGCATCAGGATAGGTGCCAGATAAACTAGGCCCATCGCTACTTCAAAGGAGAGGGGGAGACAGGAGACGGGACAACCACAGAAGAATAGCCCCGGCTTTCTATAACCCCTCGTTTATCAGGGCAATATCCTTCCGATAATGGCAGTCTTTGAAGTGGATACGCGAGATATTATCGTAGACCTTCTCCCGGGCCTGGGTGATGGTCTTGCCTTTAGCCACCACCGTCAGAGTCCGACCGCCGCTGGTGACCACCTGCCCATCATCGGCAAGCTCCGTCCCGGCATGGAACACAACCACCTCTTCATCGAGGTCATCGAGTCCAGTAATGGGAAAACCGATCTGGTAGCTGCCGGGATACCCGCCGGGGGCCATCGCCACGCCGACACAGGCGTCGTCATAGAGCTCTATCTTGACTTGTTCAAGAGTGTTATTGATTACCGCCAGTATAATCTCTACAAGGTCGGTCTTGAGCAGAGGCAGCACAACCTGCGCTTCCGGGTCACCCATACGGGCGTTAAACTCAATTACCTTCGGACCTTCAGTGGTAATCATCAGCCCACCATAGAGAACTCCCCGGTAAGGCCTGCCCTCCTTAGCCATAGCCGCTACCGCCGGTCTCATGATGGTCTCCTGCACCGTCTCCGCCAGCTCCGGGGTGAGGAATTGTGGTGGACTAAAGCTACCCATGCCGCCGGTGTTCGGCCCCTGGTCGCCATCAAAGACACGCTTGTAGTCGCAGGCGTAGGCCAGCGGGAGCACGGTCTGTCCATCGGTGAAGATAAAGGCACTCATCTCCCGACCGGACAGGTGCTCCTCGATTACCACTCTATCCCCGGATGCCCCCACGCTCTTCGCTTCCATGAACTGCGAAAGTGTCTCCATGGCCTGAGTGACGGAGTCAGCAACAACCACGCCCTTCCCCGCCGCTAGGCCATCGGCCTTAATCACAATCGGGGGCGTCTGCTGCTCAACGTAGCGTTTTGCCTCGACATAGTCAGAGAAAGCAATGCTTTGAGCACAGGGAATACCATGTTTCTGCATCAATTCCTTGGAGAAGACCTTGCTCGACTCAATCTCAGTAGCCTGCTTGGTCGGCCCGAAAACGGGAACACCGAGGGCCTGAAAGTGGTCGACCACGCCGGCTGCCAGTGGGGCCTCCGGGCCAACGACCACCAGTTCAATACCATTCTGCCTGACAGCCTCAGCCAGCGAACTAACATCGGTGTCTTTGATATCAAGGTTTTGGGCAATGCGGGCGGTACCGGCGTTACCGGGGGCGGCAAAGAGCTGCGTGGTACGGGGGCTCTGTGCCAGCTTCCAGACTATAGTATGTTCACGAGCGCCACCACCAACAACCAGTATCTTCAAGGCTTACCTCGCGGTGGTTTTTCTCCGGCCATCCTCTCCCCCTGTATCCCCCTCTCCTTTCAAGGAGAGGGGGAGGATGATTTCTGAAGGGGCTTCGCCCCTTCAAACTTCCCTTTTCCTTTAGCGCAGATAGTATTGCTCAGGCGGCAAAGCTAGAACGCATCTTTATACCCCAGTGCCCATCCTGTTCCGTTACCACCCATATCGAAGGGTACGTACCAATCAGACTTCCATCTGCTCGATAGCGTGAGAAAGTTACCTTCAGATGCACCTTGGTCTCACTACTCTGGATTACTTCCCTCAAGTCCCAGCAGCTATGATGCCAACCAGTACGTTGCCGGAATATGTTAAAGAAATCACCCGGCATCTGGTCATTTGCAGTCTCGCTGACCACCAGGGTGCCGTTTGCGCCCACCCGAGCATGGGGATAATTCAGACATTTCCGGGCGGCCTCGGGGTCAGCAGCATTGAACGCATCCATAAAGGCCATGGCCGTAAGCACCGCCTTCTCCTCCGACTGGTTAGCCACCACGGTGACAATCTGCTTAGCAGCTGACTGTTCAGTCGTTCTCTCGACGGATACTATCTCCTTGGGATAACCGCTATCAGGCTGCACTTCTCACACCTTTGTGTTAGTGGTTTCTCTCCCGCCATCCTCTCCCCCTGCCCGCCGTCTCTCCGGTCTGCTCGCCGTACGACTTCGGCAGGCGAGGACTATGGCAGGCGGGCCTGTGTCCCCTTCAGGAAGAACCCTTCAGGGTGAACCCCTCTCCTTAAAAGGAGAAGGGGAAGAGAGATATTGAAGGGGCTTCGCCACTTGAAACTACCCCTTATTCCCACTCAATGGTTGAAGGAGGCTTGGAGGTGATGTCGTAGACAACCCGGTTGACCTCGGGCACCTCGTTGACAATACGATTTGAAATCCGCGCTAGGACATCGTAAGGCATCCTGGCCCAGTCGGCAGTCATAGCGTCCTCACTGGTCACCGCCCGGACGCCGACCAGATAACCGTAGGTGCGGTAATCACCCATGACACCCACCGACCTTACATCTGTCAGCACCGCGAAAGTCTGCCACAATGGACGGTAGAGCTTAGCCTTCTTTATCTCGTTCATTACGATGAAGTCACATGAGCGCAGTATCTCCAGCTTTTCGCGGGTCACCTCACCGATGATGCGTATCGCCAGTCCCGGCCCGGGGAAGGGCTGCCTCCAGACCATCTCTTCGGGGAGGCCCAGCTCCAGTCCGAGCTGACGCACCTCGTCCTTGAAAAGGTAACGCAACGGCTCAATCAGCTTGAGTACCATCTTGGCCGGCAGCCCGCCGACGTTGTGGTGGGTCTTTATCTTGGCAGCAGCGTTGCTCCCCGAAGAGGCACTCTCGATAACGTCCGGGTAGAGCGTCCCCTGAGCAAGGAAGTCAACCTTGCCCAGCTTCCTAGCCTCCTCTTCAAAGACAGCGATAAACTCCTCGCCTATCTCGATACGTTTACGCTCCGGGTCGGTCACCCCTTCGAGGCGTTTCAGGAAGCGGTCGGTAGCATCAACATAGTTAATCTGCATACCCAGGTTAAGCCGGAAGGTGTTGAAGGTACGCTCCACCTCCTCGCGACGTAGCAGCCCGTTGTTAACGAATATACAGGTTAGCTGGTCACCGACTGCCCTGTGAATCAACGTGGCCCCCACCGCCGAATCGACCCCACCGGAGAGAGCATTAATGACCTTACCATCACCCACCTGCTCTCTTATCCGTGCTACGCTTTCATCAATGAAGTTGCCCATCGTCCAGTTCCCCTTGCAACCGCATATCCGGTAGGCAAAATTCTTCAGGAGCTTCTTCCCCTCGGGAGTATGAACTACTTCGGGATGGAACTGGAGACCAAAGACTTTACTATCATTACCCATCACGGCAATCGGTGAATTTTCTGTGTAAGCAAGAGATTCAAAGCCGGGCGGCATCGCCTCTATCCGGTCGCCGTGGCTCATCCAGACCTGCGTGGAGGTATCCACCCCGGCGAAGAGTGGCAAATCAACATCGCTCAGGTGAAGAAGCGCCTGACCATACTCCCGCTTGATACCCGGTGCCACCTGGCCGCCAAGCTGCTTGGCCAGGACACCCATCCCATAGCAGATTCCAAGAATCGGCAGGCCGCTCTCATAGACATAGGGTTGAGCCAATGGTGCCCCTGGTTCATAGACACCAGCTGGCCCGCCGGAAAGGATAAACCCCTTAGGATTTAAGGGTGCAATCTGCTCCCAGGGGGCATCATACGGGACTAATTCGCAGTAGACGTGGCTCTCGCGTATCCGGCGGGCAATGAGCAGACTGTACTGCGAACCGAAGTCAATAACGACAATCGTCTCACGTTCGGCGCTTATCGCCTCACTAACCGGAGCCGCCTCACCACCCGTCTCGGCAATCTCCAGGTAAGTGGAGACCTCTATATCACCGGTCGTAGCTACACGGCGATTGCCCTTGACCGTCCGCTTTGGCTTGTCCTTTTTCATTCCCCCCTGCTTACCAAAGATTACCATTACGGTACATCCTTGTCAAAGGAAAATTACAATGTTTCTGTCGCGGATGAAACGATTACAACTCCATCTCTCGAAGGTCTTCAGCAAGCAGGAGTCTGGGCTCGGTGGCGGCCTGGACATCATCAACCGTGACCGAGGGGGCCACCTCTCGGAGTAAAAGTCCTTTTGGCGTGACCTCAATTACTGCCAGGTTGGTAATAATGGTATTTACTACTCCACGCCCGGTTAGTGGATAGGTGCATTCGTTGACAATCCTGTGCTCACCGGAGCGGGTTGTATGCTCCATGACGGCGATGACGCTCCCGGCCCCGCTCACTAGGTCCATACTCCCACCGATACTACCGACCCTTCTATCCGTAACCATCCAGTTAGCCAGGTCACCCTTTTCCGAGACCTGATACGCACCGAGCACCGTCACGTCAACATGCCCTCCCCTAATCATTCCAAAAGCCAGGGCGCTATCGAAAAAGGCCGCACCGGGCTTCAGGGTCAACGGCTGCGAACTGGCATTAACGAGGTCGATATCCATCTCCTCTTCGTCCGCGATATGACCGAATCCCAGGGCACCGTTCTCGCTGTGAAGCACCACCCCCCCATCTTCTGGGATGAAATTCGATACCAGTGTGGGCAGGCCAATACCAAGATTTACGTACTGCCCACTTTTAAGCTCTCTGGCTGCCCGCAGCGCAACCAGTTCCCTACTTAAACCCAACGTCATACTTTTCTCCCTTTATAACACAATTAACGTAGATGCCGGGCGTGACAACTGACTCAGGATCCAGTTCACCGACCTCTACAATCTCATCGACTTCGGCGATAGTGACGGCTGCTGCCGTCGCCATCAAAGGATTGAAGTTACGCGCAGTCATACGGTAGGTGAGGTTCCCCATCCTGTCAGCCTTGTGGGCCTTAATCAGGGCAAAGTCGGCCCGGAGCGCCAGTTCCAATAGATACTCCTTACCATCAAATACCTTCTTCTCCTTGCCTTCCTCGGCAACCGTACCGACACCGGTCGGCGTATAGAAACCGGGAATACCGGCCCCACCAGCCCGAATCCTCTCGGCGAACGTCCCCTGCGGGACGATTTCAAGTTCCACCTCCCCCTTGAGGTAAAGCCCTTCAAAAGCGTTTACTTTGCCCGCATAGACAGGGTATGAAGCTACCACCTTTCTTATCTGCCGCTTCTGAAAAAGAATAGATAAATCGAAGTCCTCCAGCCGCCCACCGGGGCTGTTCGTTATCGCCGTAATGCCCTTCGTGCCCTTTTCATAGAGTGCCTTGATAAGCGTAAACGGGATTCCGGCTACGCCAAAACCACCGAACATGATGGTGCTGCCATCTTGAATATCCGCAACCGCTTCTTCTGGACTCGAAAGTATTTTGTCCATACTACTCCCCTGTATTATCTACATGGTGTCCCTCCTATGCTACACTTCAGAAATAGTAGAGTTCAAGTAATTGTGCCTGATTATACGACGACGGACATTCTGGGATTTCCCTGTTTGTCTCACACCACCTGTTCGATAGTGCTGGCCCCATCCCCTGCCAGCCGTCCCTCCGGGACTATGGCAGGCGGGCCCTGTGTCCCCCTTCCCCAGAGGGGAAGGGGAAGATTAATATTTAGAGGGCTGCGCCCTCTAAAACTCCCCTTAAATATTAGAGTCTTCGCTCCTCTTAAGCTCCCCTTATTATGTCGAAGAGACTTAATACTTGCTGTAGCTAACAAAGACGGGGGCGCTCACGTAGATCCAGTTCTTGATGAAAAGTATGCCAATCTATCACGTGGCAACTCACTTGCTTGGAGATATCGCGGTCCAAGAGGCGATATTCCACTTGAAGGTCCGGAGAAAGCTGCTGTTCGGCAAATCGCACATGAGGTGCTGAAAACACTTAATCCTAAAATGTCAAACAGGAAACCCAAAATGGAGGGTACTATCTTTCCGGGTAATATAATGGCAACAACAAAGCCACCGCAGATACCTAAAGTTGGTCGAAATGACCCATGCCCTTGCGGAAGTGGCAAGAAGTATAAATATTGCCACGGTAAGCAATAGTTTGGCATAATATGACTTAACTTGCCTAATTAACCTATCGGCCGAACTAAATCTCTTATGAGGACTCACCACATTCATAACATCCGACGAATTGACAGTAACTAGCAGTCATATACCACCACAGTCAACGTAATTGCTCCGGCTCGCTCCGCTCGCCTCCGCAATTACTATATAAGATGTTATTCCCCCACCAAAACCACAGCAGATATTGATTCTGCTGCATTTCAATGTACATTTTGCATACAGTTCTGAATTCAATGTACAACATTTCAACATCTCAGAGAATCAGATGTCGGCAGATATGGCACGCATGGTGTATAGACAGCGGATACTGGCAGTACTGACCAACTGTGCGTTGATTAAGTGATAAAGATAGGCGGGTAGGTAAAAAAAATCTAGGACTTACGGTGCACTATTTCGAGCCACTTATACCTCCCTAACATCGGCA